>Ga0224534_1001831_pt1 | contig 10697 bp, 5 predicted proteins | sample 714E12024metaG_FD_172012 | JGI IMG/M metagenome (GOLD analysis project Ga0224534, IMG submission 172012) | Peat soil microbial communities from Stordalen Mire, Sweden - 717 E1 20-24 | ecosystem: Environmental > Terrestrial > Soil > Wetlands > Peat | place: Sweden: Norrbotten County, Stordalen... | reverse complement strand
CATTTCGACCGTATTGAAAAACATCGCGTGGACCGGCTCGGTGAACCTGGCGTTCACGTTCGTCGCGCTCGGCACGGTGGACCGGCTCGGACGGAGGCCGCTCATGCTTTTCGGCGCGGCGGGGCTTGCCGTCATTTACACGGCGGTCGGTTTTTGCTATCACAACGGCGTGCAGGGATTGCCGGTGCTGCTGCTCGTGCTGTCGGCCATCGCGTGCTATTCCATTTCGCTCGCGCCGGTGACGTGGGTCATCATTTCCGAAATCTTCCCGAACCGCATCCGCGGCGCGGCGGTGGCCGTGGCCGTGGCGGCGCTCTGGCTGGCGTGTTTTCTCCTGACTTACACGTTTCCGATTTTGAACGCAAAACTCGGCCCAGCGGGAACCTTCTGGCTTTACGCCGTGATTTGCGTGCTTGGCTTTGTTTTCATTTTCTTCAAACTGCCGGAAACTAAAAACAAATCGCTTGAACAGATTGAACGCGATCTCGTGGATTAAATGATTCGTCCAAAAATATGAAACGGATTTTTTTGCTGCCCATTTTCATCGTGGTCTGCCTGGCAACCGCGCCTTTGCGCGCCGCCGAACCCATTCCGCTCGCCGGCGAATGGCGCTTTGCCCTCGACCGCAATGACGCCGGCACGAATGAACAATGGTTCGCCAAAGATTTGCCGGACAAAATCCAGTTGCCCGGCATCCTCCAGGCGCAAGGCTACGGCGACGACATCAGCACCGACACGCCGTGGGTGCTTTCCCTGGGCGAAGCCTGGTGGAAAATCCAACCCGCGAGCCTGCGCGACCACTTTTCCCAGCCGGGCCATGTGGAGGTGCCGTTCCTGTCGCAGCCACCGAAGCATTATCTCGGCGCTGCTTGGTATCAGCGCGACATTGAGATTCCCACAAACTGGCAGGGGCGCCATTTCACGCTCTTTCTGGAGCGCGCGCACTGGCAAAGCACGGTCTGGGTGGACGACAAGGAATTTCCCGCGAACGACAGCCTAAGCGCGCCACACATCACCGACCTTGGCGTGCTGACGCCGGGCAAACATCGCCTGACCATCCGCGTGGACAACCGACTGCAACTTCCGGCGCGGGGACACTTGGTTGATTCCCACAGCATTTCCGATTCGCTCGGCGCGGCGTGGAACGGCATCGTTGGAAAAATCGAATTGCAAAACACGCCACCGGTGTGGATTGAGGATTTGCAGGCATTTCCAGATCCCGTGACGAAGTCGGTAACGGTCAAAGGCAGGCTCAAAAGCGCCACAAAATTAACTGGCGACGAAAACGTGCGTCTATTATTAAGCCCGCGCTTTGCGGCTGTCATGCAGCCATCAGCAAATAAAACGATCAAGGTTTCATGGGCGGCAACAAATGAAGGCGAGTTTACGGCAAATGTCGAATTGTCCGGTCCCATTGAATTGTGGAGTGAGTTTAATCCAGCGCTTTATGAACTCACCGGGATAACCGATGACGGCGACTCAAAAGTCATCACCTTCGGTCTTCGCGAAATCACCACCCGCGACAAGGACCTGCTCATCAACGGCCGCCCCGTCAACCTGCGGCTCACGCATGACGGCGGCGAGTTCCCGATCACGGGTTATCCGGCGATGGATGTCGGGTCATGGAAAAAAATCATCCAGGCGTGCAAGGATTATGGGTTGAACGGCATCCGGTTCCATTCGTGGTGTCCGCCCGATGCCGCGTTTGAGGCCGCCGACGAGCTGGGTTTTTATCTCCAGCCGGAATGCGGCTTGTGGGCGGATTTCGGCAGCCCGGAGATGCAGCAGTGGCTGAACGACGAAACCGAACGAATCCTGAAGGCCTACGGCAATCATCCATCGTTCATCCTGCTTTCGCCGAGCAACGAACCGCGGAATTACTCGCGCTTCACGCCGCAATGGGCGGCCACCAATTATGCGAAGGACAACCGCCGTTTGTATTCCGCCGGCACCGGCTGGGCCGACCCGTCGCAGGTGACTGGCGGCGCGCAATATGCCTCGCTGGTGCGTTTCGGCGGCGGCGAATTGCGCAACACCTCCGGCTGGTTCGGTCGCGATTATCGCAGTGCGCTAGAAACCGTCCACATCCCCGTCCTCGCGCACGAGGTCGGCCAGTGGTGCGCGTATCCCGACTTCGACGTGATGAAGAAATTCACCGGCTACCTGCAACCGGGCAACTACGACATTTTTAAGTATATCGCCGAACAGGAAGGCGTGCTGGACCAAGACCACGCGTTCGCCTGGGCATCCGGGCGTTTTCAGGTTGAGTGTTACAAGGAAGAAATCGAAGCCAACCTGCGCACGCCCGGCCTGGCCGGTTTTCAATTGCTCGAACTGCATGATTATCTCGGCCAGGGAACCGCGCTCATCGGCGTCTTGGATGCGTTCTGGGAGTCAAAGAGCTATGTGACGGCGGCGGAATATCACCGCTTCGCCGGCCCGACCGTCCCGCTGGCGCGGCTTGAGCATCGCATTTACACCAGCGATCAAACTCTTGAATCGGATGTGGAAATTTATCACTTTGGCGAAAAGCCCATCACAAATGCCGTGCCAGAATGGCAGATTGTAGATTCCACTGGCAAAACAGTCGCCAGTGGCAAATGGGAAGCGCGCGACATTCCCATCGGCAAAAACATCCCGCTTGGCAAAGTGTCCGCCGACCTGTCCAAACTCGACGCGCCGGGGCAATACAAACTGGTTGTTAAAGTAGGGCAGGCGTCCCGCCCGCCCATCCTTCAAAGCGAAGTTGCCGCTCGCGCTGGCGCGCTCGCAGACAGGCGGGACGCCTATCCGACTTTTCAAAACGACTGGAATTTCTGGATCTATCCGGCCCAAGTGGACACGAACACGCCGTCCGATGTGCTGGTGACGCGGACATGGAGCGAAGCTGCGACACGGCTTGCCGCCGGCGGCAAAGTGCTGTTCATCCCCGGCGCCGCCGATCTTGATCCCGCGAAATGTCCGCCGATGAAAAACATCCCGGTTTTTTGGAACATCCAGATGACCGTCCGTCCGCCGCAAAATCCGAATCCGAGATTTGACGCCATGCTCGGCCTGCTCTGCGACACCAATCATCCGGCGCTGGCGGAATTTCCCACCGAACCGAACTGCGACTGGCAGTGGACCCAACTCGTGAACAACGTCCGCTCGGTCAATCTCTCCAAAGCCCCGCCGTCGCTGCGGCCCATCGTGTCGGCGATTGACGATTGGAACCGCAACTGGCGGCTCGGCGTCATTTTCGAGTGCAACGTCGGCTCGGGTCGGCTGCTGGTTTCCGCCATTAATCTCAACAACGAACGCGGCGGTTCGGAGTTGCAGCAATTGCGACGCTCGCTGCTGGATTACATGGCCAGAGAGAAATTCAAGCCGGTCGCGACACTCACGCCAGCCCAGATTAGCAGCCTCTGGGCAAGTAGTGGCAGCGCAACGGTGACATCACAGCCGGGCCGCGCCTTCGACCCGGACTTGAACGACGGAACAATTCCGACTCCGGCCAAGCCGTGATATTTACCGCACCTTGAGCAGCACGCAGCCGTGCGGCGGCAGTTCGGCGACAAAACTGTTCTGCCGGTCCAAATCATTCCGCAGCCACAGGTCGCGCACTTCGGGCGCGGACGGACGGTTCATCAAGGCGGTGGCGCCGTGCCACGGTTCGTTCGCCTTGGTTGCGGTGGAAACCCCCAGACGGCTCCACGCGTAATCCACTTTCACCGCGTCATCAGTGCGGTTGAAAAAGCCAACGGCAAGCGAACCGTCGGCAAGTTTTCGCGTCCAGATTTCGGCCGCCTGCCCCGGAGCGAAGACGCGGTGCGCCGGTTGGCCAAGCGGGTCCTGGTCCACTGCCAATACTTCGGGATTTGTCAGCAAGGCAGCCGTCCAGTCGTCGTTGTCCGGCAGGTTCATGCCGAGCATGAGCGGCGACGGCGCGAGCGACCAGAGCGACATCAGCGTGAGCTGCTCGTCGCGCGTGAAATGCGTCCAGTGCGGACTGCCGCCCATCTTCGAGCGGATGGCGATGCGGCCGAGCGGAATCATGTCGGCGTCCGGCCAGTGGCCGGGACCGCCCGCGCCCTGCCATTGCGCGATGAGGTCAAACTGATCGTTGATCTTCTGCCAGCGGTCCCAGAAATCGCCGGAGATGCGCCACAAATTCGCGTGGGCGGCGACGTGTCCGGCGCGGCTGGTCGGCGTCGGCCCGGGCGACGTGCTGAAAACAATGGCGCGTCCGCATTTGTCAATGGCGCGGCGGAGCATTTCAATTTCCGCCGCGTGGTAGGGCTGCGAAAGGTCGTCCACCTTGATGTAATTCACGCCCCACGACGCCCACAGTTTTGCACAGGAATCATACCACGTCTGACCGGCGGGATTATCGCGCACGCCAAACATATCGGGACACCAGACGCATTTGTCGTTGGTGTTGCCGGCGTCGGCGGCGGTGAATTCGGCTCCAAGAATTTTCGTTCCGGCGAGCACGGCCTGGCGTGGGATGCCGCGCATGACATGGATGCCGAATTTCAAACCCATCGCGTGCAACTGGCCGGCAAGCGGCTTGAAACCGGCGCCGTTGGTGGCGGAGGGAAAACGATTGGGCGCGGGCAGCAACCGCCCAAATTCATCCACCGCGAGCGCCGCGCCGGTGCGGGTCTTGTTCAACAGCCGGTCGTCGCCGGTCGGCTCCGGGTCATACCAGCGAAAATCAACGACGATGGTATCCCAGCCGAGCGGTTTGAGATGTTCCTGAAACCACACCGCATTCGAGAGCACCTCGGATTCGACGACCGAGTCGCCAAAGGTGTCGTAGCTGTTCCAACCCAGCGGCGGAGTCAGCGCGGGTTTGCCGGCATGAATAATTGTGCCGCCGCCTCCGGTCTTGGAAGCGGCAACAATTTGTTCCTCGCGCGCTGTGAGATTGGTGTTCGGAGACTCAATCTGGGCCGACGCGGCCACCGCTGCTGAAAACAGCAGCGGGCACAACTGTGCAAATTTCATGGCCATTGTTTTGCGCCTGTCCTAGAACACCCGTCATTTGCCGGTGATGTGAATCGTGGCTGACTTAAGCCCGTCGGCTTCAGCTTTCAACGTGATGGTTCCCGGCTGACCGGCCTTGGCGCGGACAATGACCAGCGCGAGGCCATTGAAGGCGTCATGTTCCTTCGCCTGAAAAGGTTCGAGGTTCGTGGGGTCGCCGTCGTCCACGGCCACGATCTCGCCGGGGCCTTCGATTTCAAACTTGATGTGGTTCTTTGAGCGCGGGACGAGCAAACCGTTTTTGTCCGCCACGGTCACGGTGATAAACGAAAGGTCCTGGCCATCGGCAGTGATCTTCTTTCGGTCGGCGCGCAGCGTGAGTTTCGCCGCCGGGCCGGTTGTCTTCATCACATCGGTCGCCCAGCGTTTGCCGTTTTTGTAGGCGACGACCTTGAGCGTGCCGGGTTCGTATTTCACGTCATCCCAGTGCAGGCGGTATTCCAACGGCCCCTTTTTCTTCAGACCAAGCGATTTGCCGTTGAGGAACAATTCCGCCGAGTCGCCGGAAGTATAGACATGAACCGGCGTGACTTGGTTGGTGCGATCCGGCCAGTTCCAGTGCGGCAGGATGTGCGCCATCGGCAAGTCAGGACGCCAGCGCGCCTGGTAAAGATAATAGCGGTCCTTGGGAAAGCCATCGAGGTCAACGATGCCAAAATAGGAACTGCGCGACGTGCGATCGTAAGGCGTCGGCTCACCGAGATAATCGAAGCCCGTCCAGACAAATTCGCCCGCGACGAACGGATATTTGTCCTGCCCGGTGAATTCCAAGTCCGGCGGCGTCGCCCAGCGCGGCGCATAGAGGTCGTAGGAACTCATTTGATGATCCGACATGCCGCCGGCCTTGTTGGTGCTGACGGGGAAAAAGTATTCGCCGCGCGAGCTGATGCACGAGGCGGTCTCGCTGCCGAACAAAGGCTGCTTCGGGTTGGCATCGCGGAACTTGCCGTATTCCCACGGCTTGTAATTGTAGCCGAACACGTCCTCGTTTGTCTCAAAGCCGTTGTAACCGGCCTTCACGTCGCTATTCGCGGAGGTCGTCGGGCGCGTCGGGTCTTCCTGGTGCGCGATGGCGGTCAGTTCCGCCCCAATCCAAAAATTGGTAGGCCGGTTTTGCTCGCCGACCTCGTTGCCGATGCTCCACAAAATGATCGAAGGATGATTCCGGTCGCGGCGCAGTTCCGCGCGCCAGTCTTTCTCGTGCCAGGCATCAAAGATCAGATGGTAATCGTTCTTCGTCTTGCCGTGTTCCCAGCAATCGAAGGACTCGTCCATCACGAGCATCCCCATCCGGTCGCACAAATCGAGCAACTCCGGCGAAGGCGGATTGTGGCTGGTGCGGATGGCATTGCAGCCGAAGCCTTTCAAAATTTCAATCTGCCGTTCCAGCCCGCGCGTATTGATCGCCGAACCCAAAGCGCCCAGGTCGCTGTGGTCGCAAACGCCATTGAGCGGCACGCGCTTGCCGTTCAGCAGAAAACCATTCGTGACCGTGAACTCGATCGTGCGGATGCCAAAAGGTGTTTCGTAAGCGTCCACCGTTTTGCCATCCTGCAAAACGGAAGTGACGACGACATAGCGCTGCGGTTTTTCGAGGCTCCAGAGTTTTGGATTGGCAATTTTGATTTGCGACAGGTTGGCCCCTGACTGGCGCGCGTCAATTTTCAAACCGTCAATGGCAAGCGCCCCGACCGACCGGCCTTTGCCGCCGTCCGCCTTGAGTTTGAAAATTTCATTCTTCACGGAAATGCCTGCGCCAGCATCGGTATCATTGTCCACGTTCACCTGAATTTTCACCGTCGCCGCCTGCGCGCTAACTTCCGGTGTGGTGACGTAAGTTCCCCAATGCGCGACATGGACGGGCGCGGTCTTGACGAGCCAGACGTTGCGGTAAATGCCGCCTCCCGGATACCAGCGCGACGAATCCGGCGGGTTGTCGAGGCGGATGGCAACGGTATTTTCGCCGCCAAAATCCACAAACGGCGTCAGGTCCACCCGCCACGAGGCGTAGCCATACGGCCAGCCACCGACGCATTTTCCATTGAGCCAGACCGTCGCGTAGGCCATTGCGCCATCCACGTCCAAGTAAATTTTTTTGCCCCTGTCAGATTCGGGGAGGTCGAGCGCCTTGCGATACCACGCGACGCCAAACCACGGCAGCTTGCCGGTTGAGCCGGGCAACGCCGGGTCGAACGCCGCTTCCACGCCCCAGTCGTGCGGCAGGTTCAGCAGCCGCCACTGGCTGTCGTCAAAATAGGGATTCGCAAAGGAAATGCCGGTGGCCGGCTGGCCTTCCGGCCGCACGGCGGGCGCATTGGTCGTGAACGGATTGCCCGTCGGCAAAATCCAGTCGCGGATGGCCGTGTAATTCAGGTTCGTTCCGGCTTCCGGCGCATCGCCCTTGATGAACCGCCAGCCGGCGTCCAGGGAAATGCGCTCGCGCGGGAAATCGGCGGTATCGGCGAAAAGTCCGGCGGGCATCAGGAACAACATGGCAAGCGGGAACAATCTGGTGGCATTCATAATTGGATTCGTTGGACGCGTGAGTTCTACAACATTTCCGGATGCCGCGCAATAATTTGTCAACCTTTTGTGAACCCTGGGAGCGCCATCCCACGGCAAAAATAGGTTCCAATTCACGCAACCGTCGCTGATCGCCATGTATTATCCGTCCGGCGGAATAACTGTGAAATGCGCGAATTGATTTGCATTCCGCCGCCGTTTTTTTTTGAATGTCCCGAATGCAACGCAAAAAACTTCAGGCCCGTTCCGCCGCGCCCGCGCCCGACCGCCGGGAAAAATTGAAACTGCTGCTCGATCTTTCGCACCAGCTCGGCAACCCCGCGCTCCGGATGGCCATTCTGGGCGAGGGCAACGCCTCGGCCAGGTTGAGCAACGAAACCTTCCTCGTGAAGGCCAGCGGTTGCAGCCTCCCCACGCTCGACAAAAACGGGGTCGTCGAGTGCTGCTCGAAAACCCTGCTGGCGTTGCTGGACAAAACCAATTTGAGCGACGCGGAGGTGGACGGGACGCTGCTCAACTCCCGGCTCGATGACAAGGCGAAGAAGCCGTCGGTCGAGGCGCTGTTCCACGCCTGGCTGCTCTCGCTGCCGGGGATTGAATTCGTCGGCCACACCCATGCGCAGGCGGTTAATTCCATCCTGTGTTCGCCCCGCGCGCGGGAATTTGCCGTGAAGAAAATCTTTCCCGATGAAATCGTCTGCTGCGACGTGGCGTCGGTTTTCATCCCCTACACCGACCCCGGCCTGAAGCTGGCGCAGGCCATCCGCACGCACACGGAAGAATTTATCCGTAACATCGGCCGCGTCCCGCGCGTCATTCTCATGGAAAACCACGGCATCATCACGCTGGGCCGGTCCATCGAGGCCGTCCTGTCGGCGATGTTGATGGCGGAAAAGACGGCGATCGTCTGGGTGGGCGCGGCGGCGCTCGGCGGCCCGACGTTCATGACGCCGGAACATGTCGAGCGCATTTCGGGGCGGCCTGACGAGGCGCTCCGCCGGAAAATGTTGAAACTGTAAACTGAACCGTAGAAACACAAACCAAATCCCTCCTATGAAAAACAATCCGAACGTTGAAAAATCATTCGCCCTGGCCAAGGAACGCTACGCCGCAATCGGCGTGGACGTGGATCAAGTATTGAAAAACCTCGCAACAGTCCCCGTGTCCCTGCATTGCTGGCAGGGCGACGACGTGGGCGGTTTTGAAAATTACGGCGGCGCGCTCACCGGCGGCATCATGGCCACCGGCAATTATCCCGGCAAAGCCCGCACGCCCGAGGAATTACGCGCGGACGCCGCGAAGGCGTTGTCGCTCATACCCGGCACGCACCGGTTCAACCTCCACGCGTTCTACGGCGAGTTCGGCGGCAAGAAAGTTGATCGCAACGAAATCGAGCCGGAGCATTTCAAGAACTGGATTGACTGGGCCAAATCGCTCGGCATCGGCCTGGATTTCAATCCCACCTGCTTCTCGCATCCGAAATCAGCCGACGGCTTCACGCTGTCGTCTGCCGACAAGGGCATCCGCCAGTTTTGGATCGAGCATTGCCAGGCCAGCCGCGAAGTCGGCGCTGCGATGGGCAAGGCGCTCGGCACCCCCACCGTCACCAACGTCTGGATTCCCGATGGCATGAAGGACACGCCCGCCGACCGTCGCGGTCCGCGCGTGCGTCTCGCTGCGGCGTTGGATGAGGTGTTCAAGAAACCGATCAATCCGAAGCATCATCTCGACGCCATCGAAGGCAAGCTGTTCGGCATCGGCTGCGAAAGCTACACCGTGGGCATGCACGAATTTTATCTCGGCTACGCCGTGAAGAACCAGAAGCTCGTCTGCCTGGACGCCGGCCATTATCACCCGACGGAAAATATGTCCGACAAAATCTCCTCCGTGCTGTGCTTCGTGCCGGAGATTTTGCTGCACGTCAGCCGCGGCGTCCGCTGGGACAGCGACCATGTGGTCATCTTGGACGACGCCCTGCAGGCCATCGCGCAGGAACTGGTGCGCGGCGATTATCTCGGCCGCACGCACATCGGGCTGGATTATTTTGACGCCAGCATCAACCGCGTCGCGGCGTGGACGATTGGCGCGCGCAACATGCTCCGCGCATTGTGCATCGCCATGCTCGACCCGATTGACAAGTTCAAGAAACTCGAACTTGCCGGCGACTACACCTCGCGCCTCGCGCTGATGGAAGAATCCAAGTCGCTGCCGTTCTCGGCGGTGTGGGATTATCACTGCCTGAAGATGGGCGCGCCGATCGGCGAAGAATGGCTGGCCCAGGTCAAGCAATACGAGAAAGACGTGCTCTCAAAACGCCAATAGCCCGTCGAAATAATCACAACCCAAACGGCCGGCGGCATGAAGCCGCCGGCCCAATTCAAATCCGTGGCAGTTGAAAGGAAAAACCTATGAATGATGCACTTCCAATGACGACGAATCCCGCCCTGGGCATATTTATTTTTGTCATGGGCGGACTCGCGGGCGCGGTGTTTTATCTGCCGCTCAAGAAAGTCAAAAGCTGGGCCTGGGAATGCTACTGGCTCTTCTGGGCGCTGTTCGCGCTGCTCATCGTGCCAATCGCGCTGGCCTTGATCACCTCGCCAAACACGTTCAGCGTCCTCAAAGCCGCGCCGGGCAAGGAGCTTTTGTATTGCTACCTGTGCGGCGCCGCGTGGGGCTTCGGCGGACTGACCTGGGGATTGATGATTCGCTACCTCGGCGTCGGGCTTGGCCTGGCCATGGGCTGCGGCCTCTGCTCGGCGGCGGGAACCATCGTCCCGAAAATCCTGAAGGGAGAATTCGGCGAGTTGTTCCAATCCAATGCCGGAATCTGCTCCTTCGTTGGCGTGCTGGTGTCGCTCTTTGGCATCGTTCTGGTCGGCATGGCAGGCATGTCCAAGGAAAAAGAACTGCCGGAGGAGGAAAAGAAAAAATCCGTGGCGGAATACAACTTCAAAAAAGGAATGCTGGTCGCGCTGTTCTCCGGTTTGATGAGCGCCGCGCTCGGCTTCGGCCTGGTCGGCGGGCCAACGATTGAGAAGCTGGCTCTGACGACGCAGCCGGTCACGCCGCTGGCCTGGGCGGGCATGCCCGTGCTGGTCATCGCGCTGCTCGGCGGATTCACGGTGAACTTCCTCTGGTGCCTC
>Ga0224534_1001825_pt1 | contig 10724 bp, 7 predicted proteins | sample 714E12024metaG_FD_172012 | JGI IMG/M metagenome (GOLD analysis project Ga0224534, IMG submission 172012) | Peat soil microbial communities from Stordalen Mire, Sweden - 717 E1 20-24 | ecosystem: Environmental > Terrestrial > Soil > Wetlands > Peat | place: Sweden: Norrbotten County, Stordalen... | reverse complement strand
GCCCGGCCATAAGCTAATGATTCACAATTCGTAAATCAAAATTCACCAATGCCGCTGCTCGAAATTAGAAATCTCAAAATGGACTTCGGCGCCGGCCCGGATGCGTTGCGCGCCGTGGACGGCGTGTCGCTCACCATCGGCGCGGGCGAAACCGTCTGCCTTGTCGGCGAAAGCGGCTGCGGCAAGACCGTCACCGCGCTGTCCATTGCCCGGCTCGTGCCGGCGCCGCCCGCCAATTACGCCGGCGGCGAAATTCTGCTGAACGGCCGCGACGTTTTAAAAATGCCGCCGCGCGAACTTTGCGACATCCGCGGCGGCGTGGTGAGCTACGTTTTTCAGGAACCGGGCGCGTCGCTGAATCCCGTTTTCCGTATCGGCAGCCAGATCAAGGAATCGCTCAAGCTGCATCGTCCAGATTTGACAGGTAGGGCGGGCAGTCCTCTGCCCGCCGCTCGACCGAACGCAAACAGCGGCGCGCACGGAGTGACGCGCCCTACCAAAAACACCCTCAACGAGGAAGTCATCCGCCTGCTGAAGCTCGTCGGCATTCCCGCGCCGGAATCGCGCATCAAAAATTATCCGTTCGAGATGTCCGGCGGCATGCAACAGCGCGTGATGATCGCGATGGCGCTGGCGAGCGAACCCAAATTGCTCGTGGCCGACGAGCCGACGACCGCGCTCGACGTGACGATTCAGGCGCAGATTCTCGAACTGCTTCACGACCTCAAACAGCGGCTCGGCATGGCGATTCTGCTCATCACACACAACCTCGGCATCGTGGGCGACATGGCCGACCGCGTGGCGGTGATGTATGCCGGACAGATCGTCGAGCTGTCGCCCGCGAAGGAACTTTTGCGCCGCCCGCTGCATCCCTACACCAAGGCGCTGATTAACTCCGTTCCCAAATTGGCCGGTGGTGCAAACCGCCTTTCGGCCATTCCCGGCAACGTGCCGCGCATCGGGAATTTCCCGCCCGGCTGCCGTTTCGCGCCGCGCTGTCCGATGGCCAAGCCGGAATGTTCGGAAAAAATTCCCGAACTGCTCGAAGTCGAGGCCGGGCGCTGGGTGCGTTGTCCGTTTTGGAAATGAAAAATTGAATAACCAATTTAATCGAAAGGGAAAATATGGCACAACCATTTTACCAAAAAGCATCAGTTCAGGTTGCAATTATTTCAGCAGTCACACTGTTGCTTGTCACTGCAGCAACGATTTTTCATCAGCGGTCTTCTATCGTCGCTGACCATGCCCGGCTATTGCAAGATAATCAAAAGCAAGCCCAAGAGATTCAACGCTTGGAGACGTTACTCACGCCATTCCGTACAATTGCACTTCAAAGATTTTCTGGCCCTGAAGGAGAAGCATTAAAAAAATTAGCCGACCAGATTACCGCTCTCGACAAATCACTCTATGCGGCACAAACGGAATTGGCCTCCGTAAAGGTTCAAGCCAGTTATCCAAAGATGCGAAGAATGATTGATATTCGCCCTAATGGCATTGAAGTTATTTGCACCGGCAACCGAGCAGGAACGCACACAGAAACTTCTTCGAGTTCGCCAGTTTCGGAATTGATGCAACAATTCTTTGATTCAATCAAAAAAGGTGATCGTTTCGGAGCAACAAAAACGCTTGATCAAGTGATAACGACTGCGCCGGACTGGCCTTATGGTTATTTCTACCGAGGAGCAATTACTGGCAACACTAACGACTTTAATAAAGCTGCTGAATTATTTTCTTTAGTTCGGTCAGTTGAAATTACAGAACCAGAACCACTTTTATTTGAAGCACTAACTGACTCATTTCTTGGAGACGAGCAGGCTGCTATGAATTCGCTAGATGCAATGGAAAAGACACGTGTTCAGCCGTCTCATATAGGTTTCTTAATCTTGTCTCCACATTGTTCGAGTATTCTACAAGAAAGATTTAACGCAATTTCTGTTAAACTTGGAATGACACCGATTAATAAACGTTAAATGAGCCTGCTCGAAGTCAAAAGTCTGAAGGTCCATTTTCCGGTGAAACCCGGGATGTTCAGCCGCGTCCGCGAATTCGTGAAGGCGGTGGACGATGTGAGCTTTTCCATCGAGCCGGGCGAAACGCTTGGTCTCGTCGGCGAAAGCGGCTGCGGCAAAACGACGCTCGGCCGTGCCATCGTGCGCCTCGTCGAGCCGACATCCGGCAGCGTTTTGCTCAGCGGCGAGGACATCACGCAGATGAGCGGCTCGGCATTGCGCGTGCGGCGGCGCAAGTTCCAGATGATTTTCCAGGACCCTTATGGCTCGCTCAATCCGCGCATGACGGTCGAGCAAATCGTCGGCGAGGCGCTGGACATCCACCAATTGACCGACAGCAAATCCGCGTGGCAAAAGCGCATCCTTGAACTGCTCCAGGACGTGGGGCTCGACCCGGTTTACGCGCAGCGTTATCCACACGAATTCAGCGGCGGCCAGCGACAGCGCATCGGCATCGCCCGGGCGCTGGCGGTTGAGCCGGAACTGATTATTTGCGACGAACCGGTGAGCGCGCTGGACGTTTCCGTGCAGGCGCAGATCATCAATCTGCTCCAGGATTTACAACAGCAGCGTGGCATCGCGTATCTCTTCATCGCGCACGACCTCGCGGTGATCGAACACATCAGCCGTCGCGTGATGGTGATGTATCTCGGCAGAATCGTCGAAACGGCCGAAGCGAAAGCACTCATTCGTACGCCGCAACATCCCTACACCCAGGCACTGATTTCCGCCGTGCCGGAAGTGGATCCCGAAACGAAGCGGCAGCGCATCGTTTTGCCGGGCGATGTGCCGTCGCCGATTCATCCGCCGCCTGGCTGTCCGTTTCATCCACGTTGTCCGGTTGCCGAGGCGCGATGCAAAACGGATGTTCCGCCGCTGCGCGAAATTTCGTCCAGCCATTGGGCTGCATGTCATCTGGCCAAGTAAAACCTGAGTTCCGCCACCCTTTTTGAATCTTACGCACGATTCTGTAAAAAATTAAGACACCAAAATCGGAAAATTCCCATGATTGTCGTGTGTATAACTGGTTTTATCTCATTATGTAATAATATAAGACACTAATTAGGACGCTTATGTAAATTATTTAGACACAAATTTAGATTTCGATACTATGTGCCGAGACATGACAATCAAATGCTACTGGCATCAGCATCCTGTCGAAACCGTGCCGTTGCCCGTTTTACTCTGCAAAAAGGTGCAATTCCCGACCCTTTTACATGGTTGGCAATAAAAATTGGGTGCACAATGCATTTTCGTTAAGGCAGTTAACTGTTGTTCTGTCGTGCCAACCCCATTTAATTCGCAATTGATTTAACGGATTTACTTCCACCTCAACGAGTTCTGACAGAATCATTTTCCGCAGATAACAATGATTGCATGCCACAACGATGGTGGCATGCAAGTTGCGAGGAGACACCGAGTGTATCAATCTAAGACAGCTAACTAGAAGTATCTGAAATCAATAAGTGGTTAGCAAGGGGGCTGGCAAAACTAACAACGGTTAAATCGAGTACAAAGTCTATGTTAAACAAAATCAACAAGGCAGTGTTGGGCGTGGTGGTGGCAGGCAGCTTGACACCAGCCATGCGTTTGATTTTGGGCGGCATTTTCTTGACTGTTCTTGCGATGCCTTTTTTCTCCCCGGCGCAAGCCCAGGGAATCACCATCACAATCATTCCCGCCCTGGCACCCAATGTCTATGGTTCGCCCAATTGGAATGCCTGGGTTTCCAACGCCACCATCGCCATCGCCAATGGATATTCTTCGTATGGCGACCCGTCGTCACCGAGCTATTACCAACGGGCGCCCGGTGTGATTTCGGTGACGAATGACATTGTGACCGGTTTCCCATCGTGGAATGGCCTGGCCGATCCCGGGGACGTTTTCGGCGTGAACTTTTCCCAGGAATTGGGCAACCGGCTCCAGTTCGGCATTGACATAAAAGGCGGGACAAACCTGATATCCATTTCGCAATTGTCATTTAGCGCCCATTCCGCCGACCCGGGCAATTCGCTCGATTTTGCCTTCGCACAGGGTTCCTACAACTATAGTCCGTCCTATGTCGGAATCATTTATGGTCCCGGCGGCACCAACACCTACATTACCAGCGGCCCGGCGACGCAACTGGTCAATGAGATCGTCGGTCGTGGCTCCGGCAATGCGTGGGCGGTGTATGATACGTCCGGCAACATTGCCAGCCAGCAAAGCAATATTGTTCTTTGCGCCTCGCAGATTGGCGACCAACCATTTAACTTCACGGGAACCTACACGATTGGCGGGGTGTCGGGATCCAATTCCGTAACGCTCAATCCGATGGTGACCAATTCCGGCCCGGTATTGAGTGGAGGCATCAGCATCACGGTTTTCCCCGCCCTGGCACCGAACCGGTGGGGCTCGCCCAGTTGGAACACCTGGGCTTCCAATGCCGTGACCGCCATCCTGAACGGATATTCCTCGTATGGCGATCCGTCGTCGCCGACGTTCTACCAGCAAATAACGAACGCAGTTCCGGTGACCAACAATCTGGTGACCAGTTTCCCGTCGTGGATGGGAGTCGCCAACCCCGGAAGTGCCTTTGGCCCGGCCTTCGCCCAGGAACTGGGTAACCGGCTTACGTTTGGCATGGACATCAAGGGGGGGACGAATCTCATATCCATCGCGCAGTTGTCGTTCACCATGACCTCGACGGACCCCGGCAACACGCTGGATTGGACTTACTCGCCCATTCCTTACTCGTACTCGGGTTTGAATACCGGCAGCGCCAATCCCGTTTATCTGGGAATCATCTACGATCCGAACGGCCAGAAAACCTATGTCACCAATGGTCCGGCGACCCAATTGGTCAATGAAATCATCACCTGCGGCTCCGGCAACGCTTGGTGGCCGGAGGGCACGTCAGCCGACAGCATTGCCACCCAGCAAAGCAACATCGTCGTTTGCGCTTCGCAGGCTGGCACCCAGTCGTTTTTCTTCACCGGGACCTATACCATTGACGGGGTGTCGGGAACCAATTCCGTAACGTTCAATCCGGTGGTGACGAATACGCCGCCGTCCCCATCCGGTTCACCGATGCTGTCCATCCTGCTCACCGACCCGCCGGAGGACGTCAATTTGGACACCGTCGTCGTGTCGTGGCCGTCAACCGCGACGGGATTTGTGCTGCAAACCAACTCGGATTTAACGACGACAAACTGGAGCGATTACACCGGGCCGGTGAACAGCAACGGCGGGATAAACAGTGTGTCGCTCAATAAGTCGACTGGTTCCCTGTTCTTCCGGTTAAAACATTAGCACTAATGTGACCGACTCGAACGGGTTGTTCACGGTTACTGACCCGGACGCAAAGGCTTATCCAAGCCGTTTTTATCAGGGCGTTGCACTGCAATAACTGCAACCTGCATCGTCACGGATCCCCGCGATAACAGCGACAATTCCAGCTTCACGGTAATTGTCGCACCACGCCTGCTCCAGGCGACCCGCGGCGGGAATCCAAATCTTCTGAAATCCGATCTCATCACCGGGCCACCTGCCTTCCGGCCGTAGCAAAAACCGGTGCACGAACGTAACCCGCCTCAAACCGAAGCCGGCTAACCGGATGTTACGGGGAGTTGGCCGGTTTGGCGACAGCCTGAAAATCGTGCTGGCCTTTGAGGGAACCCGCTTGGACGAGAAGCCGGTAAGTGATGTTTGGCTGGAGCGGTTGAGGCCGCACGCCGGGTACTTCAGGCTTCATGCCTTGAATGCCCTGACCGTAAATGAAAAAATTTATCGGCACGGATTTGGAATCGGAAACCAAGTGCCAGATGGGTTGGGCGAGTGGATTGGCTTGCAGTGCGGCGAGCGGAACGACCTTGATTTCGGTCAACTCGTAGTCACCGCCAAGTCCGAATGCCAGCAGCGGAGCGGCCGCCTCGCCGGGGCGGTTGCCGGATCTGCCGGGGCGGACGGTGTGCGAAATATGAATCGTCTTTGGCTTGAACCAATCGGTAAAATAAATAACATAGACCCCGGCAAGCGCAAGCGCGACGGCGATGAGAATGAAATTTTTTTTGTTCATAAACAAAATGAACGGCGCGACCGTTCCGTCCGTCAAATCACCCGTTCAGATGCGTCAATGAACCGAATGGTTGGGAAAATAACAAATCGGCGGCGGTTGGCCAGCAAGGAATTGGCTTTCACGCTCATCGAATTGCTTGTGGTGATTGCCATCATTGCGATTTTGGCCGCCATGCTGCTGCCGGTCCTGGCCCGCGCGAAGGAATCCGGCAAACGCATCGCCTGCATCAACAATCTACGGCAACTCAACCTCGCCTTGCGAATGTACGTGGACGACAACCAAGGCGCCTACCCGCCGCGTATTGAAACCAATAGCTGGCCGAACCATTTTTACGACAATTACGGAAAAAACATAAATATTCTGCTTTGTCCCACCGACATCGCCATTCTGTCCGACCCGGCAACTGTCGGCTCGTCTCCATCGAACAACGTGGCCGATGCTTCGCCGCGCAGTTATTTCATCAACGGCTGGAATGATTATTTTCAGAGTTCGAGCGACCCCCAAGGCCTGAACGAAGGAGATAGCATGAAGGAAAATGCCATTATTTATCCGAGCGACACGATTGTTCTCGGGGAAAAAAGACATGACGCTGGCGATTTTTACTGTGATCTGCTTGAGGATAACGGCAATGATTTCACCGGCATTGCTGAACAAGGACGTCACGGCGGCAGCGGCGTGACGAGCAGTCAAAGCAAAGGAGCGGGCAGTTCGGGCGGCTCAATTTATGACATGGCGGATGGCAGCACGCGCTTTATTAAATTTCCACAATCAGTTGATCCTCTAAATCTCTGGGCAATCACCGATGCCAGCCGCGCGGCCTACGCCATCATTTACTAGAAATTTGAAAACTGGAGCGGGCGAAGGGAATCGAACCCTCGTGTGAAGCTTGGAAGGCTTCCGTTCTACCACTGAACTACGCCCGCGCCGGGCATGGCGAATCATATCGCCGGTACTTGCCTTGTCAACCTGCCGTGTGTATGCTCGCCGCGCATGAACTCGCTGCTTTTGACCGGCGGGCGAGTCATAGACCCCGCCAATCGCCTCGACGTTGTTGCTGATTTGCTCATCCTCAACGGAAAAATCGCCGCCGTCGGCAAAGACGCCGCCACCAAAGCGCCCGGAGAAATCGGACGATTTGATGCGAAAGGAAAAATTGTTTGTCCCGGCTTGATTGACCTGCACGTGCACTTGCGCGAGCCCGGTCAGACGGCGAAGGAAAATATCGCCACCGGCACTGCCGCCGCCGCGCGCGGCGGCTTCACCTCGGTCGTCTGCATGCCGAACACGTCGCCCGCGATTGATAACGCCGGAACTGTCGCGCTCATCCACGAACGCGCCGCCCAACACGGCGTCGTGAACGTCTTCGTCACCGGCGCCATCACGAAAAACATCGCGGGCGAGGAACTCGCGCCCATCGGCTCGCTCAAACGCGCCGGCGTCGTGGCCATCACCGACGACGGCCATTGTGTTCAAAACAACGAACTCATGCGCCGCGCGCTTGAATACGCAAAAATGTTTGACCTGCCGGTGATGGATCATTGCCAGGATTATTCGCTCGTGACCGATGGCGTGATGCACGAAGGATATTGGAGCACCGCGCTCGGTTTGCGCGGCTGGCCGGCAGCGGGCGAGGAAATGATCGTTGCGCGCAACATCCTGCTCGCCGAACTTACCGGCGCGCGCGTCCATTGCCAGCACCTCAGCGCCGCGGGCAGCGTCGCCTTGCTGCGCGCGGCGAAGAAACGCGGCGTGCCGATTTCCGGCGAGGCCTGTCCGCACCATTTTACGCTGACGGACGCCGCCGTTTCCGGAAGTGAAAAATTCTGGGGCAACGACGGAAAAATTCTGGCGGAATTTCAAAATGGCGGAATTCCCGAATGGCCGGCTTACGACACGAATTTCAAAATGAATCCGCCGTTGCGCTCCGCGCGCGACCGCGAGGCGATTTTGGAGGGGCTGGCCGACGGCACGATTGAAATTTTGTGCAGCGACCACGCGCCGCACTGCGATTACGAGAAGGAAGTGGAATTCGATTATGCGCCGTTTGGCATCACCGGTCTCGAAACCGAACTCGCGCTGGCGCTCATGCAGCTTTACCACGCCAAACGACTGAGCCTGCCCGATTTGATTGCCAAATACACCATCAACCCGGCGCGGTTGCTGAATCTGCCCAAGGGCACGCTGGCCGTCGGTGCGGATGCGGATGTGACCGTCTTTGATCCCGATCGCGAATGGGTTTTTGCGCGTGCCGAAACCGCGAGCAAATCGGCCAACAGTCCGTTCTTCGGCTGGAAACTCAAGGGCCGGGCAGTGGCCACCATCGTCAACGGCAAAAAAGTCTGGACGGAACAGGCCGAAGCGGTTGTTGCGTGAAGACCGCAGAATGAAACTGTCATCTGACAGTCCAACGCTTGGTTTCGACACCAAAAAGGACATTGTCTCGACTTTGATATATTCGCCCGGTTGGACCACATTTGTCCCACCTCTGCCCTCATGATGATTGCCAAAAAGTGACTGAAAACGGCAGCAGGTGCGATCGAAAACAGAGCGTGCAAATTTCCGGTTCGACTGTCACATTTTGACCACACGATGCCCGACAGCGGAATAATGAACTTGAAGAACGAGCTTCAGACCTACGGGATTTCCCACCGTAGCATCCGTCTGTTTGGAGGGGCTGCCCAGCCAGAGGTTCTTGATTATCTCGACCTGGTTGAACCGCGCGGGCCGTTAGCCACTTCCCTCGACGGCGTCGCCGAAAGCCAGGGACGCCCGCTGTTATTCTTCGTGAACGAAAGCCGCCTTGCTCAAGCAGCACCCGAAAAGGAGGAGCAACTCCAACAGATGCGCCGCAGCCTCGCTTGTCGGGGAGATCGCACCTATCTCGCTCGCGTCCGCCTCGGAGAACTGCTGGTTTCTCCGGTGAGCCTTGCCGACCGCAAGGCGCATTGGGAACTGTATAAAGCAGGCAGCGGCCAGGCGCTCACGTTCTTCTCACGCCTCGCCCTTGGTTATTACGACGGCAAGGGCAAGCCGGACGATGCCGACTTTGTCTTCAAGCAGATGCTGCACGCCCTTGAAAGCGGCATTGACCGGATCACGCAACAGATCGGCTGGACGGATGTGCTGTCTTTGGTGGGGCGGGCGCTGTTCTTCCGCTTCCTGTGCGACCGCCAAATTGTCACCGCGGACAACATTCATCGCTTTGCGCCACACGCAGGAGGCGACTGGCACGCCTGCTTCGACAATGCTCAAAACGCCCACGATACTTGCCGCTGGCTGGACAAGACTTTCAATGGCGACTTTCTCCCGCTTTCCGATGATGGCAGCCGCGCCTTCTTCGACGGCATTGCCAAACGCTCCGAACTGGTCTTCGAGTATCTCCGCGCCATCGTTCATGGCTGGGAGCCTGTCGGGGCCAAGGACTACCAGACCAAGCTGAAACTGAAATGGTGCGACTTCGATTTTGCCCACATTCCCGTGGGCTTGCTCAGCCAGGTTTACGAAAAGTTCTGCTGGAAATGGGATCCTACGGCTGGGGAAACCAGTGTCCACTACACGCCGCGCAACATTGCTGCGACGCTGGTGGACGAAGTCTTTGACAGGTTGCCAAATGCCCACAAAGCCCGCGTGCTTGACCCAGCCTGCGGCGCTTCTGTCTTCCTCGTGCTTGCTCTGCGCCGGCTCTATCGTGAGCGGTGGAAACACGATGGAAAGCGCCCCGGCACGAAAGTCATTCGTGAATTGCTGGAAAAGAAAATCACCGGCTTCGACATCAGCGAATCGGCGCTCAAGCTTTCTGCACTGAGCCTCTACCTGACAGCTATCGAATTGGACCCCAAGCCCGTTCCACCGGAGGGTTTGAAGTTTCGCAAGCTCCGCAACCGCGTGCTTTTCTTCACGCGCAGTGCGAACGACCCGCCAGCCGGTGTGGTGATTGGCAGTCTCGGGCCGCGCATCGGCAAGCGCTTCGACGGTAAGTTTGATCTCATTCTAAGCAATCCGCCTTGGACGAGCATCCCGAAGAAGAAAGCAACCGAGAAAACGAAAGAAAAGGCGGCGCATCTGGACGCCGTGGCAGCAGCGTTGGAGAAAGTCAGCAAGGCCGTGATTACCAGAAAGAATGTATCGCTGGCGAAGCAGTATCGAAATCCCGACCGTGTGCCAGACCTGCCCTTCCTCTGGAAATCCACCGAATGGTGCAAGCCGGACGGCCGCATCGCCATGGCGCTACCCACGCGAATCCTGTTCAAGCAGGAGGAAATTCCCAGTCGCGCGTGTGAGACGGTTTTGCGGCTGATTGAAGTCACTGGAATCATCAACGGGTCGAACCTTTCAGACACCGAAGTTTGGCCGGAGATGTCCCAGCCTTTCATGCTCCTGTTCGCTCGTAATCGTGAGCCGAAGCCGGGGCACACGGTCAGCTTCATCACGCCGCATTGCGATACTGTGTTGAACCGCGAGGGCGAAGTGAGGATTGATTCCAAGTCGGTTCAACGGCTCGGCCTGAGTGGTGTATTCGAAGAGACTTGGCTGTGGAAATCACTTGCAGTTGGAACATCTTTGGACGCTGAAGTTATTCGTCGGGTGAAGGAGGCGGGTGGCAAGTCCCTCGACGACTATTGGAAGCGGGAGCTTAAACTGGCTAGTGGAAAAGGATA
>Ga0224534_1001824_pt1 | contig 10724 bp, 10 predicted proteins | sample 714E12024metaG_FD_172012 | JGI IMG/M metagenome (GOLD analysis project Ga0224534, IMG submission 172012) | Peat soil microbial communities from Stordalen Mire, Sweden - 717 E1 20-24 | ecosystem: Environmental > Terrestrial > Soil > Wetlands > Peat | place: Sweden: Norrbotten County, Stordalen... | reverse complement strand
ATTCATGGCAAATATCAAGGTTTTATGGCAATAATTCCATTCCAAGCAGAAATAATTTTATTGTGATGATAAATAGTTTTCCTATTTGTATAGATAGACAGCTTGTTTGCAAGTATATTTTTATTGTCTTACTAAATATATTTCCTGTTTAAATTGTCATATTTATTGCCTGAATAAATAGACATATTGTTCGCATAAACAGATTCATTGTCTGTATAGGCAGATTTCCCGTGTTACGACATAGATTTATTGCAAGCGTCGTTAGATTTCCTGTGGATGCCGATAGATTGACTGTCGAAATGGATTCATCGGCTGCCGATGCCGGTTGAAGAAATGTCCGGCACCGTCCCTCAACCGTTTCACACCAACTGCGGCTCTTCAATTTCCTTCGGCGGTTTGCTGGTGGGCGTGCCGTCGGGCGCTTCGGGATACTCGAAGAGTTTGCCCTCGTAGTTGCGGAGCAGAACGCGGTCGGCGTTGTGGCTTAAAACATATTCCGGATTAACGGGCACCTTGCCGCCGCCGCCGGGCGCGTCAATGACGTATTGCGGCACGGCGTAGCCGGTCGTGTGGCCGCGCAGTTGCGTCATGATTTCGATGCCCTTGCGCACGCTCGCGCGCAAATGCGCCGAGCCGGAAATCAAATCGCACTGGTAAAGGTAATACGGCTTCACGCGGCACATGAGCAGTTTCTGGACGAGCGCCTTCATCACCGTCGCGTCGTCGTTGACGTGCCGGAGCAGCACGCTTTGGTTGCCGAGCGGGATGCCGGCGTCGGCCAAGCGCCCGGTCGCGTCGCGGACTTCCGTCGTCAATTCGCGCGGATGGTTCGAATGAATGCTCATGAAGAGCGGATGAAACTTTTTCAGCATCGCGCACAGTTCGGGAGTGATGCGCTGCGGCAGAAACGTGGGAATGCGCGAGCCGATGCGCAAAAATTCCACATGCGGAATCGCGCGCAACCGGCCCAGCAGATTTGCCAGCTTGTCATCGCTCAACAGCAGCGGGTCGCCGCCGCTCAACAGCACGTCACGGATTTCCGGGTGCGCCGCGATGTATTCGATTTGTTTGTCGAATTCGGGATGGAAATCGTAGCCGGTCGCGTTGCTGACGAGCCGTGAGCGCGTGCAGTAGCGGCAATACGCGGCACAGCGGTCCGTGACCAGAAACAAAACGCGGTCGGGATAGCGATGAACGAGGCCGGGCACGGGCGAGTGCGAATCCTCGCCGCACGGGTCGCTCATTTCCCACGGCGCGGCGCGGGTTTCCTCGATGCGTGGAATGACCTGCCGCCGGATCGGGCAATTTTCGTCCGCCGGATCAATCAAGTTGAAAAAATACGGCGTGATGGCGAGCGCCAGCTTGGTGTTCGCGAGTTTCGCGCCGGCAAATTCCTCCGGCGTGAGCGTGGCCATCAGCCGTTGCAATTGTTCCGGCGTGGTGATGCGGTGTTTGAGCTGCCAGCGCCAGTCATTCCAGTCGGCGTCGGAAACATCGTGCCAGAAACCGCGGCCGGCGGAGTGAAATTCCTTCAGAAGCTGGAGTCGGTGGCCCGATGGCGGCTCCCCGCCATTCGCCGGTGAATTGTCATCCTTCATGTTCTCAACAGGGAATTGTAAATTGGAATCGCATCCTGTCAAGTTGACCGCCTTCGCGCCAGCCGCGTTCAAGTTTCACTGGAGATTGTTGGCCGGGATTTCCAGTTTGATGGAGGTTTCCACCTTCCGCCGTTGCGCGTCGAGCGCGTCCAGTTTTTTCACGGTGGCGGCGGCGCTGGTGATCGGCTGCGGGTGTTTGACGCCGGCGCGGGAAGCGGACGCGGTGTTGTTTAGCCCGTCAAGATAACCGGCCAGCGCGCGGCGATAGGCGTCGGTCAGACCCGCGAATTGCGGGGCCATGCGCCACTGGGCCAGATCGAGGTCGCGCAGCCTGGCTTGGAGGATGGCCGTCTGCCGGGCAGAATCAAAATTGCCGATGACGGCCTGCAACGAAATGAACGCGTGCGCCGGCAAATTATTCGACGCGGAACGCATTTCCACCGGCACGCTCAAAACTTCGTCGAGCTTGCCGCGGCTGGCGGCGGGCGTCCACAGCGGGCCGGCGTCGCGCGCGGCAAAGCTGACGGTTTGCAGCGCCCACCATTTTTCGAGATCAACCGGCCGGGGAAAATCCGCGGCGAACGCGGCGCGAAAGGCGGTCTGCCAGTTGTAGCAGCGCGGCAGCATCTGGAGCATGGCGCGCAAATTTTTCGCGCCATCATTCAGCGCGAGCAGGTCGCTCACGAACAATTGCGCGCTGGCGCGATAGACGCCGCCGTCGCCGCCGTTCAACTGCCCGTCGTCCGGCCAGCTCAATTGCTCAAACGCCAGCGCGGGGTGGTCGTGCAACACCGGGCGCGCCTTCGCGAGCGCATCCACGCCGCGTTTGGTGGCAATAATCCGGTTTTCCAGCAGGCCGTTCACGAGTTGGTCCGGCGGCGACATGATCATTTCCGGGGCGTCGGCAAGCAGTTGCTGCGAGAAGCCTTCGGTGAGCCACGCGGGGATTTCGGCGGAGTGGTCGCCGGAGTTGTTGCGGTTGGCCAGTTCCAGCAGCACCGCGCCGGTGAGAGCGCGGGTCAAACTTGTCCGGGACAATACCTCCGGCAATTCGACGCGATAGTTCCAGGCGCCGGCGAAGCGCGTGGAGATGATGGCGACATTTTCGTCCGGCGCCGCCGCCGGATGCAACGCGAGAAAAATCCGGCCGCGCCACGGCGTCATGGGGTCAATGCCCAACTCGCGCCAGAGCGGCTGCTTGACGCGCTCGGCGGAAACGGCCAGCAGCGCGGGTTCGAGCCGGACAAAATCGGCGTTGGTGGTGGCGAAGGACGAACGGGCGGACGGCGGGACCGGGTTCGCGCCGATGACGACAAACTGGCCGGAGACGCTGCTGCGCGTGGCGGCCGCGTCCGGCAGCGGCGATTGGGCGCGGGCGACGGCGGGAAAAAACAGCGCGGCGGATAAAAGAACCGGCAAACTGTTGAATCGCTGAATCGCTGAATTGCAAGACCGATGCAACGATGCAACGATGCAGCGGTTCAACCATTGTTTCATTTTTTGTCCGCTTTGGATCCGGCCTTTGCCGGCGCTGGTTTCGCCCCGTCCTTCGGGGGTTTGGTTTCACCGCCGGCGGGCGCGGGCGCGGCGGAGTCTTTTTTGGCCGCCTGTTTGTAGCCTTCGCTGCGGTAATCGGTGGTGTAAAAGCCGCTGCCCTTGAAGAGCAGCCCGCCCCCGGCGCTGATTTTCCTTTTCACCCGGCCGCGTCCCCATTTTTTCCGGGCGCAAAGGTCTTCGGGACAGATCCGCAGCGGTTTGGCGGAAATGGAACGAACAACCTCAAACTCGTGCCCGCATTTCCCGCAAACGTATTCGTAAGTCGGCATCGGCAATTTGCGAACGGATTTTGCCCCGCGTCGCCGGGTCAATGTGACGGCGCGTTGGTCGGCGGCGGAATGACGTGAACCGAGCCGTCGGATCCGACCTCGACGTTCAGGTTGTAAAGCGGTGAACCGGCGGCGGGCGTGGCATGGTTGGCGGGCGTCGAGCGCTGCATGAGCAATTGCCCGCCCTTGACCGGCTTGGTGGAGTCAATGCCTTCGCGCATCCATTCAAGCCGGCGCGCGATGATCAGGTCGTCCCGCAATTTCCGGACCTGCGCGCGCAACTGGGCCAGATCGTTGAACTTGCGCTCCAGTGCGGCCCTTTCGGCGATCTGCCGTTTCAATTCACCGTCGAGAAACGCGTTGTTCGTTTCGGACGTGGCGAGTTTTGCCCGCGTGAGATTGATTTGTGTGTCCAGCGCGGCGATGGTGTTGGAGAGCAGACTGGCGCGCTGGTCCAGCTCCTGGTTCTGGGCCTCCAAATCGGCGATGTGCGCGTCGCGGTTCGTGATTTCCTGCTGGGCGCTTTGGAGCGAGACCGTCGTGCTGGCGAGGGCGCCGGAGGTTTCAGCCAGTTGGTTGGAAAGCGCCAGCGACGCCTGGCGGTTCGAGGCGAGATCGTTGTTCAAACTCAAATTCGCCTGGCTCAAATCCTCGATATGGACGTTGTCTTTGGCGATTTGATTGGAAAAATCAAGAATCGTATTGGCGCTTGCCGTTTGCCGCGCGTCCGCCTGGTGTTTGATCGTCACGAGAGCCACGGCCAGCCCAAAACAGGCCACAGCGAGAATCGCAATTCCTATTTTTATATTCATAATGCCTTAAGATGGCCGCGCGGAGCGGATTTGACAAGTCCGCTCCGTCATTTTAATTCTCCCGCAAAACGACCGGCCAGGACGGGCCGGACCGCGTTCAGGGCTTGGGCGCCGCCGGCGGCTCCACCGGCGCGTTGGTTTGCGCCGAAAGCAGCGCTTTCAGGGCGGGATCGAGAATTTCCACGCCGGGGGACTTGCTCAATTTTTCGATATACGCCGGCGCCAGTTCCTGAAGTTTTTGCCGGGTCAGAAAATTCTTGATTTCGTCGGCCAGGGTCGTGTCGCCCGCCGGCAGTTTGTCGGTGAGCGCCAGCTTCCGGGCCGGCGTCTTGTCCAGCAACTGGATGATGTGATAGCCCCATTGCGTGGTGACCACGTCGCTGATTTGATTGTTGGTGAGCGAGAATGACGCCGCCTCAAATTCCGGCGCCATGGAGCGGGACGGGTCGGCGCTGGCGCGCGCAAACGGAGGCAGCTCCCCGCCGTCGTCCTTGGAACCGGGATCCTCGGAATATTCCTTGGCGAGCTTGGCAAAATCCGCGCCGGCGCGCGCCTGCTTGAGAATGTCGTCAATCTGTTTCTTCTTGGCCTTGATCTGATCGTCGGCCAGCGGCGCGCGCGTGGTCGGATCCACCGTCAGCAGCAAAATATGGCGGACATGAGCCTGTTCCGGCATCTCGGAAACCGCCGGATGATCGTCGTAGTATTTTTTGACATCGGCTTCCGCGGGCGCGGCGTTCAATTCGCGGATCATCACCACCTGCGCCGTGTTTTGCTGGATCATCTGGGTGCGCCAGTCGTCGAATGTCTTGCCAGCGGCTTTCAGTTGCTCCTCCACCAATTGCTGCGAGCCGTAATGTTTGACGGTTTGGGCGATGTATTGTTCCGCCTGCTTTTGGCCCTCGGCCTTGTCGGCGGCGGTTGCCTTCTGCAACAGAATTTGGTTCCCAATCAGGCTGTTCAAGACCGTTTTTTCAATCTCTTCCGTGGCGACCGTCTGCCCTTGCGCAGCGGCTCTGGCCTTGAGCGCATCCACCACGCTGTCCAACTGGCTTTGTTTGATCTCAAAACCATTGCCTTTGATAATCACCGGGTCGCCGAACAGCGCCGCCATCACGTCGGCCGGCTTGCTGTTGGTGGCGGCAGGTGTGGCAACGGTGGCAGCGGGGGCTGCCGGCGCGTTCGTCGCCGCGGCGCCGCCGGTGACGGCTTGCGCGCGTGGCAGGGCAATCAGGGCCGCGGCCAGCGCGGCGGAAAAAATCATCTTGGTTTTTGTTTTCATGTTTTGTTTTTTAACTTTCAGTTTTAACGGCGGTTATAATTCTACCACTTTCACATTGCTGATGTCATTGTCTTTTTGCAGCTCGTCCAAAACGGCCTGCGGCGGCGCGCTGTCCAGGTTCAACACCGTCAACGCCAGCCCGCCCGCCGTGTCGCGCGTCAGGCTCATGTTCGCGATGTTGACCTTGTATTTGGCGAGCAGCGTGCCCAGATGGCCGACGATGCCCGGCCGGTCCTTGTTGTTCAACAGCAGCAGCGTGCCGCTGACCGGAATCTCCACCGGCGTGCTGAACAGCCGCACGATGCGCGGGTTGTTCGGCGAGCCGAAAAACGTCCCCCCGGCGGAAATCAATTTCTTCCCGTTGCCAAAGACCTGAACGTGAACCCATTCGTTGAACGTGACCGGCTCGTCCGATTTCTTTTCCTCGACGGTGATGCCAATGCTCGCGGCAACCGAGCGGACGTTCACGTTGTTCACGTCCTTGAGATTGCTGCTCGCCAGAAAACCGCGCAACACCGCGCGCGTCACCGGGTCAATGTTCGGCAGTTGCCGCGCATTGCCGCCGTAAGTGATGTAAAGGCGGTCGGCGCTCGCGGGCGAAAGTTGCGCCACCAATTTGCCCAGCGCCTCGCCCAGCGGCAGATAGGGTTTTACCTGCTCGTAAGTCTTCGCGTCGAGATACGGCAGATTCACCGCGTTGCGGACCTCGCCGGTGAGCAGGTAGCCCGCGATGACCTCGGCCACCTCGATGCCGCATTTTTCCTGCGCCTCGTTGGTGCTCGCGCCCAGATGCGGCGTCAAAATCAAATTCGCCTGCTTGCGATACGGATGGTCGGCGGGCAGCGGCTCCACGGCGTAAACGTCCAGCGCCGCGCCGGCCACCTTGCCGGATTCGAGCGCGGCAATTAAATCGTTTTCAACAATGATTTCACCGCGCGCGCAATTCACAATCTTCACGCCGGGCTTCATCTTCGCGAACGCGGCGGCGTTCAGCATGTTCTTCGTCTCCGGCGTCACCGGCATATGGACCGTGATGAAATCCGCCGCGAGATAAACCTGGTCCAGACTCGAGGCGAATTCCGCGCCGACGGCCTTCGCGCGGTCTTCCGTCAGATAAGGATCGTAGGCGACGACGCGCATCCCGAAGGCGATCGCGCGCTTGGCCACTTCCGTGCCGATGCGGCCCATCCCCAAAACGCCGAGCGTTTTCCCGGCCAGTTCCGCGCCCTGGAAAAGTTTCCGGTCCCATTTGCCGGCGACCATCGTGGCATGCGCCTGCGGCACCTTGCGCGCCAGCGACAGCAGCATGGCGAAGCTCAATTCCGCCGTCGTCACCGTGTTGCCGCCCGGCGTGTTCATCACCACCGTGCCGTGTTGCGTGGCGGCTTCGATGTCCACGTTGTCCACGCCCACGCCGGCGCGGCCGACGACGCGCAATTTCGGAGCGGCCTCGATGACTTTTTTGGTGACTTTCGTTTCCGAGCGGACGACCAGCGCGACGGCGTCCGCCACAATCGGCAGCAGTTCCGCCTCCGGCAGCCGCTTGGGCAGCACGACAACCTGAAATTCAGGCCGCTGCTGGAGCAACGCGATGCCCTTCGGCGAAATCGGATCACAAACGACAATTTTCATGCGAAAAAGGAGCGCGAGTATAGGCAGGGAACCGGGGAAGGTCAAACAATGAAATCCTTTGGTAGTGCCTTAATTTGAAAGCAGGAAATGAACAAGGATGGGCGGAAAACCAAAAAGACCTAAATGCAAAGAGTAAATTCGCCATTTGCGCCATTATAAATCAATATAAAGCGCGACAGCACATCCCTGCCGATTAACGCCAGCAATTTTTGTTTAGCCAAAGGTGCTCCAATCGCAGATGCCGTATTTATACCCACCGGAAGCCCAGTCATCTGTAATTTTGTTGGATAGACGTTTGCCTTATGCGAGCCGTGCGACGCTGAAGCCATGTCCACGACATTTATCACCGGCAAACCCAATGTTTTCGCAGCCTCTTCATCAATACACGTTGAACCTGCGCCTGTGTCTATCAAAGCAAATCCAGAAATAGGTGGCGGAACTGGTTTCCCCTGTTTTGTTAATTCGGCTGCAAATTGATCTGGAACGTGAATTACAACCGGAATTCGTGGCCCAAGCTGAATCAATCCTGGGGCGCCGGGAACCTCGACTATTTTCCCGTCCGGCATTTGCGCCTTCCCCTTGAAGTGACTATGCAGGAATGGCATGAAGCAAACCTAAGGTAAGGGCTGGAATTTGGACTTTTTCATCCTGTGGCACGACCTGACGAACTAGAAATGATTCCGTGCCGTATTTTTTCGCGCCTTCCGATATGGCCGTCTCCGCCGTATCAAAAACACCAATAAACTCTTCGCCTTTGACGAGGACGAATTTGCCAACATAAATACCCAGCCACTTCGCCTTGTTTTCCTCGAAAAACTTTAATTCTTTCTCAAGCACTGACATAATGGTTCTCTTTTCTAAAGACAGCATACACCCATTGGAGTTCAATTTCAATTGAATTTGCTGCCCACAACAAGCCCATAATATGCACTCTCGCCCGTGACTGCCAACTCTTTTTTAAAATATCCCTAAAGGGGTCATAAAGGGGCAGTCCTTGATATTAACACAAAATCGCGGACGATGTCCGTTCCCTAAATGGCTTTCAACAAACCGAGCCAGCGTTGAAATGCGTCGCCACGGGCCTTTTTGTTGGCGTCGTTCGCGTCCGGCGCTTCGCCCGCGCGCATGAAGCCGTGGCCGGCACCGTCGTAAGTCACCGGCTCGTAGGTTTTGCCGGCGGCCTTCATTTGCGCGGTTGCCGCCGGAACAGTCGCCGTCACGCGCGCGTCGTTGCCGCCGTAAAAGCCATAGACTGGGCAGGCGATTTTCGCCATGTCACCGCCGTCCGGCGGCGTGCCGTAAAAGACAAACGAGGCCTTCACATTCTTGTTGTTCGTCGCGAATCGAAACGATTGTCCGCCGCCCCAGCAGAATCCGGCGACGACGACCTTGCCGCTGGCCGAGGGAATGTTCGTCACATAATCCACCGCCGCAGCCAGGTCGGCGGTGATTTGGTCGGGCGGCAGCGCCTGGATGGCCTTGCCCACATTGCCGCCGCTCTTGATCAATTCTTCCGTGCCGCCGCCATTGGTCGTGGAACCGGAAAGCAAATCCGGCGCGATGACGATGCAGCCCTCGGCGGCCAGCTCGTCCGCCATATCGCACGCCCAATCGGTCAGCCCGTAAATTTCGTGGATGAGCACGATGGTCGTGGCCTTGTCCTTCACCTCGGGATAAACAACGAAGCACTGCACCTCGCGCGAATCGTGTTTGATTTTCACCCATTCCTGGTGGCGCGGAGATCTCGCCAGCTTCGTCTTCGCCCAATCCTGGGCCTGAAGTCCGGCTGCCGCGAACAGCAAGACGGCAAGCGTGATGATGAATCGTTTCATGGAATTGGCTCCTGTTGAATCTCGCATAAATAATAAGCAACCATCCGATTAACACCGGGCTTCAGCCCGGTGATGGCCGACAAAGGAGGTTGAAACCGTTTCAACGGTTTTCTCCGCGCCGGCAAGCCGTTGAAACGGCTCGTTCGCCGGAACGCTTGCACCGCCCGGCTGAAGCCGGGTGTCAATGAGAGCAACAACGTTGTCACCCATATTGTTTACGAGTCTCAATTAAAATCAAAAACGCCGGGCGGATTGAAAGATTCCCGCCCGGCGTGGTTTTGAAAAGGTTACTGCAATTTTTTCTTCGCGTCGTCGGACACTTCAATCTTGGTCGTGCCCACGTCCTTGATTTCCACCGTCGTCGTGCGGTCCACGTCGAAATCGCTGCCATTGCGATTCACCGTGCCGGTGACATGAAATGAGTATTTCACCAGCTTGCCGTCGGCGAGCGTGAATGTCACCGAGCCTTTGGGATTGGTGATGGCCGGGGGATTACCGCCCCGGCGCCCGCCGAATGTCAGCAGCGCCTTCGCGCCGTCGTCAGTGAGGTCGCCGGTAATGCCGTTGTCGCCCGCCTTCAGCTCTTTGGCCGCGTCGGCCAGTTGGGCGGCTTGCAGGTCAGGCGTCTTTAAATTTTGCGCCATGCGCACCATCATCGTGGCCGGATTGAATCCGCCGCCGCCGCCCGCCAGCGCCTCCGCTGCGGACTGCCAGCCGTTGTCCGCCGTCTTGACCGCGGCGTTCGTGCCTTTGATCACAGCCTCGGAAGTGTTGTCGTTGAAGGTAATGGACAAGGTCGTGTAGCCGCCCTTTTCCGTCTTGCCGTCGGTCGTGCCGGCGCCGAAACCGCCGTCGGGCACTTCCACCGTCTGGTGCCAGGTGTAATTGGCCGAGGCGCCGAGCGCGGCGGCGGCGGTTTTCACGTCATCCTTGGGATTGGAAACCGCCGCCAAAAGCGGGCCGGCCGCCAGGATCATCATGCCGAACAAAATATTTTTTTTCATATAATTGGATTGCGATTGGTTTCAGTTTTGGGAACGCTCCGATTCTGGCACGGCCGCCCGGCGAATTCAATTCAAAAATCCCTATTTCTTTGGCCGGAATCCGCTATCCTGCGCGCGAGAATGAGCAAGCTGCTGCTGATTGACGACGAAGAGGACGTGCGATATTCGTTCCAGCGGATTTTCAATTCGCCGGACATCGAACTGGCCACCGCCGCATCCGGCGAGGAGGGATTGAAGGTCATCCCCAAATTCAAACCCGACCTCGTGCTGATGGACGTGCGCATGACCGGCATGACCGGCCTCGAAACCCTGCGCCGCATCCGCGCCGCCGATCCCAAGCTGCTCGTGATTTTGATGACCGCCTACGGCACGACGCAGACGGCCATCGAGGCGATGAAGCTCGGCGCCTACGATTACCTGCTCAAGCCGTTCGACGCGCCCAAGCTGAAGGAAATCGTCGCCAACGCGCTCAAGGCCGCGCGCGACATGAAACAGGTCGTGTCGTATCAGCCGCTGCTCGAATCCGAGGATTACGAACTGGGCATCGTCGGGCGCAGCGAGCCGATGCAGCAGGTTTTCAAGCTCATCGGCCAGCTTGCCGCGAGCGACGCCACCGCGCTCGTCACCGGCGAAAGCGGCACCGGCAAGGAACTGGTCGCCCGCGCGATTTACCACCACAGCAATCGCAGCGAACAGCCGTTCCTCGCGGTGAACTGCGCCGCGATTCCCGAACAGCTT
>Ga0224534_1001823_pt1 | contig 10727 bp, 6 predicted proteins | sample 714E12024metaG_FD_172012 | JGI IMG/M metagenome (GOLD analysis project Ga0224534, IMG submission 172012) | Peat soil microbial communities from Stordalen Mire, Sweden - 717 E1 20-24 | ecosystem: Environmental > Terrestrial > Soil > Wetlands > Peat | place: Sweden: Norrbotten County, Stordalen... | reverse complement strand
CTGACGTCGTTAAACGAGGACCAGGACCGGATCGCCGTGGTGGCCGACATGGTGTTCGAGGCCGACGGTTCGCTCGCCACGTCGGACCTTTATCAGGCGCGCGTCCGGAACCACGGGAAACTGGCTTACCGAAGCGTCGCGGCGTGGCTGGATGGCCAAGGCGCGGCGCCCCGGCGAATCGTGGAGATCCCTGGCCTCGACGCAAACCTCCGCCTCCAGGACAGCGTCGCGCAGCGGCTGGTGGAATTGCGGCACCGCCACGGCGCGCTCAGCCTCGAGACGATCGAGCCGAAGGCGGTCTTCGACGGCGATGTCCTTTCCGATCTCGATCTGGATCGAAAGAACCGGGCGACGCAGTTGATCGAGGACTTCATGATTGCGGCGAACGGAGTGACCGCGACCTACCTCGAATCGAAGAAATTTCCCTCCCTCCGCCGGGTCCTGCGGTCTCCGGAACGCTGGGATCGCATCGCGCAGCTCGCGTCCGGGTTCGGTGACCGGCTCCCCAACGAGCCGGACGCCGTGGCTCTCGAAGCTTTCCTCGACCGGCGACGCCAGGCCGATCCGGAGAAGTTCCCCGACCTCTCCCTGGCTGTGGTCAAGCTCATCGGCCGCGGCGAGTACGCGCTCGATCTGCCCGGCGGCGAGCCGCCCGGACACTTCGGGCTGGCGGTGAAAGACTACACCCACTCGACTGCGCCGAACCGGCGCTTCCCCGATCTGATTACACAACGGCTCCTGAAGGCGGCGCTGGCGGGAGCGCCGCTGCCCTACACCATCCCGGAGCTGGCGGAACTCGCGAAGCACTGCACCGATCAGGAGGACGCCGCGACGAAAGTTGAGCGCCGGGTCCGGAAGTCAGCGGCCGCGCTGCTCCTGTCCGGCAGGATAGGGGAGCAATTCGACGCCATCGTCACCGGCGCATCTGACAAAGGCACGTGGGTCCGGCTCTTCCAGCCGCCGACCGAAGGCAGGCTGGAGCGCGGGTTCCAGGGTCTCGACGTGGGCGACCACGTCCGCGTCAAACTGGTCCACACCGACGTCGAGCGCGGTTTCATCGACTTTGTGCGCGACTGATCCCCCTCCATGAGCAACCGTGGTTTGCCAAAGGACAGGGTTCACAAACGAGCGGTGAACAATAGCAGGAGGCTGTCGCTGCGGAGGCTGTCGGCCTACGCGGGCCTTTGCCTTGGTGCGGTCGTTCTCGCCGTCGCGGTGCTCATCCTTGTGTTCGGTGGTGCGATCCTCAACCGCTATGGCAAAGAGAAGGCAGAGCGGGCGTTTGCCGAAGCGCATCCAGGGTTCGTGTTGCGGATCGGCGACCTGGATTACGCGGTGGGCGCCAATTGCCTAGTCGCTCAATCGGTCACACTGAATGCCACCAACACGACGCTCAAGGTCGGCCGGACTTCGCTGACGGGCGTTCGCTGGGCGCGGCTTCTTTGGGGAACGGCTGCTCTGGCTGATGTCCTTGCCAAGGCCAGTCTCGAGGCGACGAATCTCGACGTGGAATTCTCCCAGGCGCACTATCGGATCCGCTGCGCGCGGCTGCGAGCGTCGGTGCCGGGTTCGGAACTGATTGCCGAAGGGACCGAGCTTCGGACGCTGGCTGGAGACGAAGAATTTTTCGCAGCGCACGATTTTCGAACGGCGCGGTTTCATGTGGTCGTACCCGAGTGCAAAGTGTTGGGCCTGGCGTATGGCGAACTGCTCCAGGGAAAGTCGTACCGGGCCAGGTCGGTCCACTTTTCCGGACCCTCCTTCGATGCGTTGGTCAATCGCGACAAGCCGCCGAAGCCGTTCGTAAAGAGTCCGCTCATGGTGCACGAGGCGCTGGCCGCAATCCGGCAACCGTTGCAGGTGGATAGCCTCAGCATCACCAACGGCCACTTCGAATACTGCGAGCGGCTGGCCGTTGGAGCCGACCCTGCCGTGCTGACGTTCGGGGCGGTGAGTCTGTTCGTCGAGGGCATCGCGAACCGGGGCGAAGCGAATGCCGCCATCCAACTCCGGGGGCAGGGCGACCTCATGAACGCCGGAACGATGAAGGTGCTGATGACGATTCCGATCCAGCCACCGGACTTCTCGCTCCACTATTCCGGTTCGCTCAACGCGATGGACCTGACCCGCCTTGATGCGTTCCTTGACATTGCGGAACACACCCGGATCAAGTCCGGCAGCGCGCAAGAGGCCGCGTTCGAAATCGATGTGACCGCCGGCCAGGCTCGCGGCCGTGTGCGCGCGATCTACGGGAATTTGGAGATGGCTGTTCTCGACAAGCAAAGCGGCACCGAAAAGGGCTTCGACAATCGCGTCGCCTCATTCTTGATGAACGAGTTGAAATTCCGGAATTCCAACGCTCCGGACGCATCAGGCTCGATGAAGGAGGGGGAGGTAAACTACACGAGAAGACCGAACGACGAGTTTCAGCAATTTGCGTGGTTCGCCCTGCGGACCGGTGTCCTGGATGTCATCAGCCAGTGACGCGCGACGTGAGCATCAGTAACCCGGGAGCAAAGATATGAACACTCTGCTTGAAGCTCCGGCCCACGAAGCCGAAACGGCTGGCCTTCGCCCCGACGACGCCGGGGTCGTCCGGAAAGCAAACGGAAGCCCTCCGAATCAAGGCCGCTCCGAGTTGCGTTGGTTGAAGGCAACCATCCGAACGATTGACTCCCGACGTGATGACCTCGAACGAACGCATTGGAAGAAGATATGGCGTTCAATGGTTGAGGATTGATGTGGCCGCGTCGGAAGCTGGCTTCATGAAATTCCCGGTAGGGTAACACCCCATAGCACCCTTCCGCTCTCCGGGTTTATCTTCACGACATGAAAAATGAAAGACTCATCCAAAGTGGAGGTGACCAATGTCACTGATTTCTCTCGCCGTCACTCTGATCGTCATCGGCGTGTTGCTCTGGCTGGTCAACACCTATATTCCGATGGACGGAAAGATTAAAAAAATTCTCAACGTCGTCGTGGTGATTTGCGTCGTCGTGTGGCTGCTGTACGCCTTCGGTATTCTCAATCATAGTGGAGACATCCGGGTTCCGCGAGTTCAGTGAAATTTGCGGCGGTCGTGGCCGCGACCGGATCGGGCGGTCAAGAAACCAGAAACCACCAACCACAAGACACTTTGGCAACCGGGCATGTGTCACGTTCCTCCGAGGCGGCCTCGCGTGCATTTGAGGCCGCTCGCAGTGACCTCGCCTTTAATTGCCAAGGCCCTGCGGCCCCGAATTTTTCGGGGTCACAGGGCGATAAAAACTCGACGGAGTTCACAACCTGGCCGTTTCCCCCTCCCTTCGCGCGCTGACCACGTTCACCGCGACACGCCGGGTCGGGAGTTGGATTAAAAAGAATCTCAGATGGGGTAAACACCCCATAGCGCCCCCAGGGTTTCCGGGCTTATCGTCAGGTCGTGAAAAGGCTCGTCCAAAATGTAAAATCACACCAAATTCGAAAACTGAAAGGAAAACTATGTCAGTAGGAACTATTTTGCTCATTCTGCTCATTCTGATGTTGGTTGGCGCATTCCCTACCTGGCCGCACAGCAAGAGTTGGGGCTATTACCCGAGCGGCGGTCTGGGCTTGCTGGTCGTTATTCTGCTCGTCCTCCTTTTGCTCGGCAGAATTTGAGCCGGATAGGGGGCGTTTGTTCGCCGAGAGGGATCGGGCGTTGAATGAATCGAATGCCAGACAAGTAGTTCTGTCGAGCCAGCGTCAGGTCCCCGCCCGGAGAACGCTTTGATTCATGACAACTCCAATGGGGCAAACACCCCATAGCGCCCACCCGGTCTTTCGTGCTTTCCTCTGGCCATGGCAGAACAACGATTCCTCCGCAGCCCGCAGTCAGCCGCCGCACAACCGCTGGCGCCGAACCCGAACCGAACCGGAATCCAAATCAATTGGAGGAAAGGAGTGGTCAAAACAATTAAAACTCGGCATCATCATATCGAGATGGCCACGAAGGTTTGCTGCATCAATCCCGCAGGCGCGGGACCAGGTTGTCGGCAAGGATACGACGCGCAGCTTGCGTTGAACGCCGAAGCCCAAAAGGATTTTCGCCTCAAGGCCAGGAAGGCGGGCGGCTTGAAAATCCAACCGGATCGGAGAATTCGAAGTTCGGCGCTGGTGGTCCTGGTGGTCCTGGCGTTGTGCCTCTCGCCGTTCGCTCACGGGCAGGAGCCAGCCGTTGGCTTCACGAGGCCGCCGGCAGCGGAGACCGTTGTTCTCCCCAAATCCGTCCCTGACCCCATCGAACCGTTGAATCGGGTGATGTGGGCCTTCAACAAGGAGCTTATGACCGGCGTCATCAAGCCGACGAGCAAAGTTTATCGGTTCGTCGTCGTGAAACCGGTCAGAACTGGAATTGGACATTTTGGCAGGAACCTCACTTACCCGGGACGATTGATCAACAATCTGCTCCAGGGAAAGTGGAGCGGAGCCCGCGATGAATCCTACCGATTCGTTTGCAATACCACCGTCGGGGTGGCCGGGTTCTTCGACCCGGCGACCAAATGGAAGATTCCGAAATCGGATGCGGATTTTGGCCAGACGTTCGGCAAGTGGGGCTGGAAGCCACAGTGTTATTTGATGCTGCCAATTTATGGACCGAGCAATGAACGGGATACCCTTGGCCTGGCCGCGGACACGGCGGCCAATCCGCTGATCTATATCGCTCCCTACAAATTCGTCGCGAACAATCCGCTGACCTATCTCGGCCCCTACACTTATCTCTCCTACGTGGTCATGTATAACGATCTCGCCGACAGCGTGGGCGAATATGTGCGCTTCAGCCAGGCCGAAATGGATCCGTATTCCGAGATTCAGTACGCCTGGACATTCGCGAGAGAGAACCGGGTGGCGGATTTCCAAGTGAAGGGAAAACAGGACGAAGCCTCGCTGGAAACCATCGAATCCGTCTTCTTCACCTTCAAAGATCCTGAATTCCCGGGCCACGGCAAGACCCGGTCGGTTCGGATTCCGGCAACGGGCCGGAAATTAAAGTTCACGTTTTGGTTGCAACCGGGAAAGGCGAACGTGGTTTACATCGTTCCCGGGCTGGGTTCGCATCGTCTGGCCGAACCCTCCCTGGCGCTGGCCGAGTTGGTTTACAAAAATGGCTTCTCCGCCGTGTGCGTCAGCAGCCCTTTCAACTCCGAGTTCATGGAACACGCTTCGACGGCGGCGATGCCGGCTTATCTGCCGGTGGATGGTCACGACTTGCACGTCGCGTTGACGGAAATTGATCACCACTTGCATGCGCTGTATCCGGATCGGTTGGGCAACAGAGCGTTGATGGGCTACTCCATGGGCGCATTCCAATCCTTGTTCGTCGCAGCCGCCGAACCGACGAATCCGCCTCCGTCTGACTTCGGCGCGACGAATCAGTTGCCTGTCCGCCGAAGCCTCGGCGAAGGCGGGCCGTTGATTAAATTTGACCGCTACGTCGCCATCAATACACCTGTTCGAATGGCGTATGGGATTTCCAAGCTGGACGAATTTTACCGGGCGCCCCTGGACTGGCCGGTTGCGGAACGAACCGACGACATCGAAAACACTTTTTTGAAGGTGGCTGCCTTGAGCAAACTCTCCCTCACGCCGCGATCCTCCCTGCCGTTCAGTGCCATTGAATCCAAGTTTCTCATCGGAATGACGTTTCGATTCATGCTGCGGGATATTATTTTCAGCAGTCAGCGGCGAAATAATCAGGGAGTCCTGCAACACCCGATCCGGAATTTTAGGCGCAACCCCGTGTATCAGGAAATCCTTCAGTATTCCTACCAGGATTATTTTAGAAAGTTGGTTATTCCGTATTATCAGACTCCGGGCCATGCCTCGCTGACGGCGGAAGCGCTGGAAAAAGCCGGTGATTTACGGACGTATGACGCCGGTCTGCGCGCCAACCCCAACATCCGCGTCATCGTCAATCAAAATGATTTTCTCCTGACGGACGAGGACCTGGAATGGCTTCACGCCACGTTTGCCCCGGAACAATTAACGGTCTTCGCGCAAGGCGGTCACCTGGGAAATCTTTCCAATCTCACGGTGCAAAAGGCCATTCTGGCAGCGCTGACGCCCATGAGGCCACCCGATCCCAAACCGGAAGAGCCACCGAAGAATTTAGGCCCGTGAATTCGGAAGCTCCCGCGACCGTCGCCTCTCTTCTTCGATTTACACTTCGGCGCGGCAATGGTTAGCTTTGCAACCGATGACAGCCACCGCATCGCGCAAGCAACTCTCGCCCGCTTGGATTCTGTTCATCCTCACCGGTCTCAACCTGTTCAATTACCTCGACCGCTACGTGCTCTCGGCGGTTGTGACGCCGTTACAAAAAGATCTCGGCATCAACGACGGTCAGGCCGGGCGGCTCGTGACGGCATTCATGATCGGCTATTTCGTCACCTCGCCAGTCTTCGGCTGGCTGGGCGACCGCTGCTCGCGCAAATGGCTCATCGCTGCCGGCATTTTTGTCTGGAGCTTGGGCACCATCCTGACGGGCTTCGCCACGACCTTTGCAATATTGGTCGGGTTTCGCGTGCTTGTCGGCCTGGGCGAAGCCAGTTATGCGACCATCAGTCCGAGTCTGATTTCCGACAGTTACGCTCCGGTGAAACGGAACAATGCGCTGACCATTTTCTACGCCGCAATTCCCGTCGGCGCAGCGCTGGGCTTTTTTATTGGCGGACCCATCGCCGAGACATGGGGCTGGCGGCATGCGTTCATCTGGGCGGGCGCGCCGGGTTTGCTCCTCGCCCTCGTGATGCTGCCGTTCGCCGAACCCAAACGCGGCCAGGCCGAGGGCAAGACGGTCGAAGCGGCCAAAAAACCTTCCGTCCGCGACATCGTGAACCTCTTTCGCATCCCGGAATACGTGCTCGTGGTGCTGGGCTACACCGCCTACACGTTCGCACTGGGCGCATTCGCGATTTGGGGACCGACGTTTCTGCATCGCGCCCACGGCGTGGGCGTGGCCAAGGCCGCCGTATTTTTCGGCGCGGTGACCGTGGTCGCCGGGCTCGTGGGCACGTTGATCGGCGGATTCGCAGCGACCGCCTGGCAGAAGCGCAATCGCGCCGGCTACGCGTGGACGCTGGGACTCTCGGTGCTGGCCTCCGTGCCGCTGGCGTATGGCGCGTTCGTCGCCACTTCGACGTTTTGGTCCATGTCATTTCTGGCGGCGGCGATGTTCTTCCTGTTCCTGTCCACCGGACCGGTCAACACGCTCATTCTGGAAACCGCGCCGGTGAATCTTCGCGCCAGCGCCATGGCCGTTTCCATTTTCACGATCCATCTCTTCGGCGACATGTGGTCGCCGGAAATCGTCGGGCGGCTCGCTGATTCATTCGGCGGAAATTTGCAGAAGGCCGTTTTGATTTTGCCCGTGGCGTTGATCGTGGCCAGCGCGCTTTGGCTGGTGCTCGCATTGAAAACGAAGCGTGGCAAAGGCGGAACCGTTGCGTGACTTGCACGCTGCGCGTTATCCCAAAGGGATTGTGACCATTCAGCCCAGGGCCCGCTTGCCGCGTCGTAGCACGGCGAAGATCTACGCCCTGCTGGGCAGTTGCCGCCGGCATGGGTCAACCCATTTGATTATCTGAAAGATTTACTCACTCATTTGCCAGCGGCCAGGATCACCGAGATCAAAACGTTCACACCAGCGGCATGGGCTAAGGCAAAAGTGAAGGAGAAATTAGTCGCGCAGGCCGCTTGACGAGCAAGGAGTCGGTCAATCGGGCCGCTTCACTTTTCCAGCTTGATGGTGATGACTTGATGCCGCTGGGTCGTGACGGTTTGCCTCTGTCCGGCTGCGCCCGGGGTTCCACTTGGATTTCTGGGCTGCTTGTCGACGTTGATGTCATTCTTCATGTCGGCTTCAACCATCTGCCCCAGTTCCGGATCGAACCAGGCTATTCCTTCAGAGGCGCCATCGCGGGGCCGATAAGTGGTCTCATCCCGCTTCGAATTGGGATCCGGTTTGACCTTCATAATTCCCTGAAGCTCCAGACGGGCACAACGGTGGCTCTCATGCATTTCCCAACTTTGGAAAACGACCTTGTAATCCCACACCTCGATACCCGTGGCAGCCATCGGATATTCGGAATGAGAAGACCAGGTATCGCCGGGCTGCACGGCGTGACGCGGCAGGAAAGGGTTGGCGTTCGTCAATTGCTCGAAATAGGCCGCGTTAAACATATTCTTCATGTCGCCCGTGAGAGGGTCCGTTTGCGGGACGGACTGGATGCGCTGGACCAGTTCACCAACGCCTTCCAGGCGCTCGGCATCGTTGCTGGCATTGAGGAAATAGCGGAGTTTGGAGCCGACGACTTTTCCGAAAACGGCGGCCACTCCGTTGGTTGGGTACGCGGCTGATTTATGAGCCGAATCGTAATCCAGTATCGTGTCGTCCCCCATTTTAATGCCCATCCGGGTGCTGAGGATTTCCAATTCCAACTCATGTCCGCCGTCGGGGTTTTCCTGCACCGCCGTATGCCCCAATTGATATCCCAAGGTAATGGCCTCATTGACCGTGTTGGACCGGCCCTGGAGAAGGAGGGCAGTGTTCTGTTTAAAATCGTAGTCGGCCACGTAGCATTTGTCGGGCGGCCATTTCAATTTCAGTTCCACCAGGCCTGCCGACGGCGTGATGGAGGACGGACTGAGTTTGGTGCTATTCGTGCCCACAATCGGCTTCCCTTTAAGAAAGAACAGTGTGGCAAGCCCGCCGAGGACCAGGCACAGGACCGCGAGCACAAGTATGAAGGCCCCGCGCCAAAACGATTTGTTGCTGTTCGTAGTTTGAGTGGAAGGTTGAGCGTGAGCAGGTGGATGAAAAGCCGCCGCCACGGTTGGGCGCAACATGAAGAGGAGCAGCAGGATAGGATAGATCAGGCCGAGGCATACGCTGATGCCTCCGCCTATCAGCCCAAACATTGCAGTAGCAGCGGCTTGCGAATCTTGATGGTTTTTGAGAAACGGTTGGAACAGAAATATGGAACTGACCGCCGTTGACAGAATGCCCATGCAAATGGCGTAAATCGCATAGGCAATCGAGAGTGTGCGCGCCCAAGACTTTAGGCACAACAAACCGATGCCTGCTACAAGCAAGATTGTGCAACTCAGCAGCCCCAGCGGAATGCAAAACTTCACCCAGGCGACATAAGCGGGGTTTTCATGCAACATTTTAATAAATGGATTATTTGAATCGGCTGGTGCGAGCAGCAGAGGGATGGAGGTAATCGTCAAAAATATGCCGAACCCGGCTTTTACAATGTTCAGAATTCCAAATACGGTTACGGATGTTGGTCGATGCATACGTTGCTGTCCTTTCTGTTCATGTTGAGTCCGGGTGGTGCTGCTTGACGCGGCGGGTAGGCTTTTGCCCGGTGAGACTGGTCGCACTGCTGGTTCTGCAGGCGGGACGCCCGCATTGCCAATGATCGTCTCCACCATCGTCTTGACTTCGCTAACTTGCTGGAAGCGGAGTTCGGGGTTCTGCTCCAACGAGCGCAGGACGACTTCATCCAAACGCACGTCAATTTGAACTTTCCGGGACGGTGGTTCGATAGGTTTTCTGGGCAATTCGCCGGTGAGCATTTCGTAGAAAACCACGCCGAGTGAATAAATGTCGGCGCGGCTGTCCACGCGCTGCGGATCGGTCTGCTGTTCGGGCGCGCTGTAACCAGGGGTGCCAACGGCGGTCTGCGTGGCGTTTTCCGATGCGGCGGGTTCGCCCGCATTACCCCTGACGTTGACTGTGCCGAGCATTTTGGCAATACCGAAGTCAGCAACCTTCACCCGGCCTGCTTTGTCGAGCAGGAGATTCTCCGGTTTGATGTCGCGATGAATGATGCCCCGGTCGTGGGCGAATTGCAGTGCGTCACAGAGCGGCGGCACGATGGCCAGCGCCTCCTCCGGCGTAAATTTCCGCGTGCGCAAAAGCTGGCGAAGATTGAGGCCGTCCACAAACTCCATGAGCAGGAAATAAAATCCGCCGGCCTGTCCGAAGTCATAAATGGTGACGATGTTCGGATGGTTTAGTGCGGCGAGGGCCTGCGCCTCGCGCGTGAAGCGTTCAGCAAACTGTGTGTCGCGCACGCGCTCCGGCGCAAGAAGCTTCAGCGCGACGAAACGGCTCAGGCTTTTTTGCCGGGCCTTATAAACCACCCCCATCCCACCACGTCCGAGACATTCGAGGATTTCAAGCTGTGGAAAATGCGGCGCAATCTGATCAGGTGGCAACGGCGGTTGTGCGGCCGGCTCCGCGTCAACATGCGTTGGCACCATCGCCTCGGCCATCAGACAGCGCGGGCACAGGCCAGCCGTGGCAGTCGAAGGCAACGCCACGCCGCACTTGGGGCAGGAGTTCGAAGATGCCGTTAACTCGCTCATACCGGTGTCCTGACGTGACCGCGTTGTTTGGTTACCAAGATTTTTTCCTCAATTTCCCAATGCGGCGAACAGAGCGCGCATCTCCGCCTCAACCAAGCCGGGGTCGTCGAGCGTGCCGGCAACTTCCGCCTTCAGCAACTGGCGGAAGCGCCGCTTCAACCGGTGCACCGCCACCTTCAGCGCATTCGCGTTCATGCCGCAACTGGCCGCCAGCGCTGCCTGATCGCCACGCGCGGCATCGCCGGTGAGCCACGGTTTGACTTGCTCGAAAAAATCCGCGCGCCCTTCAGCGACGCATTCGCGCCGGAGCGCTTCCAGCGCATGCGCCACCA
>Ga0224534_1001822_pt1 | contig 10729 bp, 8 predicted proteins | sample 714E12024metaG_FD_172012 | JGI IMG/M metagenome (GOLD analysis project Ga0224534, IMG submission 172012) | Peat soil microbial communities from Stordalen Mire, Sweden - 717 E1 20-24 | ecosystem: Environmental > Terrestrial > Soil > Wetlands > Peat | place: Sweden: Norrbotten County, Stordalen... | reverse complement strand
TGAATGTGAACTTCATGATTGAGCCGGATTTGCCCGCCGTCCCGGTGGATCGGCAGCGCATCAATCACGTTTTCACCAACCTCATCTCCAATGCCATCAAGCATTCACCCGAAAACGGCGAGATTGTTCTGGGAGCCAGGCTGGTTAAAGAGAATGCCGTTGAATTCAACGTCACCGACCAGGGCCCCGGCATTCCGGAAGAATATCACAGCCGGATTTTTGATCGTTTTTTCCGTGTCCCCGGCCAGCCCCAGTCCGGGGCCGGACTGGGACTGTCCATCGCCAGGGAAATCATTGTGTCACATGGTGGACACATTGGAGTGAAAAGCGCGCCCGGCCAGGGCTGCACCTTTTACGTGGTTTTGAAAAGCGATGTGTCCCCGCCCGTGTGATCGGGGCACATTCGGGCACTGCCCCCGAACGCAACCGGATTGGAGCGCGGCTGTGTGCAAAGCACCAGCCGCAGCACGTGGAAAAGCTCTGCGGCATCAGGCGTATTTCAGCAGGCTGGTTTTGCGAAGCTGCCGCGGCTGGTCCCACTTTGCGGGACACAGCCGCGCCCCGTGGTCGAAGGCGGCCATTATCGGTCTGCGACCGTCGCCATTGATTTCACCGGTGCTCACAGAGCGCCGCTACAAATAAAATCCCCTTAAAACTTGCGCCGGTTGGGGGCGTTTTCTAAAACAAACCGTCATGTCCGCCAAGACCCAATTCGATTTGCAGCAATTTCTGGCCACGCGCACCAAAACCGTCAACGCCGCGCTCGATAAATTCCTGCCGTCGGAAAAGACCAAACCTGCGACCATCCACAAAGCCATGCGTTATTCGCTCTTTGCCGGCGGCAAACGCATGCGCCCCGCGCTCTGCCTCGCCGCCGCGGCCGCCTGCGGCGGACGAGAAGCCGACGCCCTGCCCCTCGCGTGCGCCGTTGAGTGCATCCATACCTATTCGCTCATCCACGACGATTTGCCGGCGATGGACAACGACGATTTTCGCCGCGGCAAGCCGACCAACCACAAGGTCTTTGGCGAAGGCATCGCCGTGCTCGCGGGCGACGCGCTGCTGACGCAGGCGTTTGAAATCGCCGCGCAGGCCAAAGGCTGGCCGCGCTATCCGCACCAGAAAATTATTCTGGAAATTGCCAAGGCCGCCGGCTCGCTGCAACTCGTCGCCGGTCAGGTGGCGGATCTGGAAGGCGAAGGCAAAAAACTTTCCGTGGCTGAACTCCGCTACATCCACGAACGCAAGACCTCGGCGTTGCTGTGCTGTTCCGTGCGGCTGGGCGGCATGAGCGCGAACTGCACGGCGGCGCAACTCAAGGCGCTCACGGATTTCGGCTATCACGTCGGCCTAGCGTTCCAGGTGATTGACGACATCCTGGACGTGACGCAGACCAGCGAGCAGCTCGGCAAGACGGCGGGCAAGGACACGCGGTCGCAAAAGGCGACCTACCCGGCAATTGTGGGCCTGGAAAAATCGCGGAAGATTGCCGAGCAACTGACGGTTAAAGCCTTCGCCGCTTTGAAAGCGTTCAGGGGCAAAGCCATCGCCCTCGAAGCCCTGGCGGAATTTCTGTTGAAACGGGACAAATAAAATAACGACAGAGGGGCAGAACAAAAGAACATCGGCAAATATGTGGCAGAAACCCGCAAAACTTGTATTGGAAGTTCATGACACAATTCGGAATGTCATGGCTTTCATTTTCTTTTGCGTGTTTAGCGGAGTTTTAGGTTTCCTCTTGCATGAGTGCATTAGCAAAAAAGCAGATTGGGCTGATTGTTTGTCATTTGGGTTTTTGGCGGTTTCAATGTCGGTGTTTTACGGATTTCATATTTATGGAATGCTTACAACCAAAAGTTTTCGGTCACATCGCATGATGTGTGGCCTCAAACTGTTGTTTTGTTTAGCATCATTTCTCGTTGGATTTTTTGTTGTAGGTCGCACTTAAGTCGGATAGACCCATTCAAATGGCATACAAACCGGAACTGGAGCCCAATGAAAACCTTGCGCTTCAAATCGCATTCAAAGTTTCTGAAAAAGCTGTAGCTTTCAATTTTGCGGTAAGTGATCAGGCCATTTACTGGCCGGCGACAAAAGCGTTTGCCATGAACGACGCGACTTATTTCAAGCGACTTCGGAACAACGAAATTTCCGAAGTTTGTGTGCGCTGCTTGCCGCCTTATGGACTTTGGATAGTCGCAGTTCTCATGGTGTTGACCGGATTGGCGACCGCCTATTTTATGTGTGCCCCGTTTATCAAACACGAACCGGGCGAGCATCGCGTTTCAGGCTGGCCGATTGCAATTTTTGTCGGTGGGATTCTTTTGCCATTTGCGGCAAGAGGCAGGCTAGGTTTGGAGATCAGAACTCATGACAAGAAATTCCGATGGAAGCCGCCGCTTGTTGTTGACAAGGCATCTAAACAGAAAATTCAGGCGACTTTCGACGAGATAATTGCTGCCTGTGAGAAGTCAGGTTTAAAGGTGAGTCGCAATTAACCTATTGGGAGGTAGATTCCAACGCAAAGACGCCAAAAGGCGCTAACATTGTCGCCGCCCCAGAAAACCGCCCCCGGCTTCAGCCGTGGGTTTTCGTCCGCCCAAATTCCCAAGTCCCGTCGGCAACTCGTGACTTTTTTTCATTTCCAACCGGGCGTAGCGGCTTTCGGCAGAAAGCCGCACTCATCCTTTTTCCCGAAACCATGCGGTATCTGCCGTCCACCGCCTCCAGGTTTCAACGCAAAGGCGCAAAGGCGCAAAGACGCAAGGGAAAAAGGTTTCTCTGGCGGGCCGACGGTGATTGTTTTTTTGTGAGCCGGATGAATCCGTCTTCATCCGCTTTGCGCCTTCGCGTCTTTGCGTTAATTTCATTTCCACTATCATCGCCGATGCCGCTCCTGACGGAGCTTGAAAATCTTTTGGTCTGGTTTTCTACAAAGATGTCGCACCTACGGCGCTGAAAATCATCCCGGTTCGCCCCCATCGGCAACTCGCGACCGATTTTCATTTCCAACCGGGCGTGGCGGCTTTCGGCAGAAAGCCGCACTCATCCTTTTTCCCGAAGCCATGCACATCCGCCATCCACCGCCTCCAGGTTTCAACGCAAAGGCGCAAAGACGCAAAGACGCAAGGGAAAAAGGTTTCTCAGTAGGCCAGCTGCGGTCACTGTTTTGCAAGCCGGATGGATCCGGCTTCCTCCGCTTTGCGCCTTCGCGTCTTTGCGTCTTTGCGTTAATTTCATCTCCCCCTGCTGAATAGATACGGCTCCAGCGTGTCCCTCGCCCGCGCAAGCTGAAGCTTGAACTCCAACCTCCGCCGATGCCGCTCCTGGCGGAGCCTGGAAATCTTTTGGTCCGGGTTTCTACAAAGATACCGCGCCGACGGCGCTGAAAATTAAACGCGGCTCTTCCAATAACCTGGACGGCGTTTCATGTGCATCATCGCCAAAATCCAGATGCGGTCGGGCTGCTCGACGTAAATCACCGCATACGGAAAAACATTTGAGAAATGCCGTTGCGCAGGCGGGTCAAAATGGCGGAAACGCTGCGGTTCGCGGCGGATGTCTTGAATGAGACGTTGCATCTCGTCGTAAAAACGTCCGCCGAGTTCGGAATAAATCTGCGTGTAGTAATTGGCGGCGTCCGCGTATTCCTCCGCCGCTTCGGGATGGAAGGCGTGCGGTTTCACCGCCCGACGATTTTGTGAATACGGCGGCTGACAACGTCACCGGGAATGGCCTGAACCTTGCCGCTTTCCAATTCCGCAAGCCGACGACGGGTTTCCTGTTTCCAAGCGGATTCAATTTCCGGCTCAACATCGGTGTGCAATGCGGATGTGAGGCGATCCACTACTTCCGCCACCTGTTCGCGCGGCAAATGGCTCGCTTCTTCGACTATTTGATCCAACGTCATCGGCATGGTGAAAAACTACGCCGCAACCATGCCGGACGCAACGGGGAATTTTCGTTTCCAACCGGGCGTAGCGGCTTTCGGCAGAAAGCCGCACTCATCATTTTTCCCGAAGAAATGCGGCATCTGCCGACCGCCGCTACGACTGCCAGCGGGCCGCCCGCCATTTCGGAGGGGCGAGTTCCACGAACCCCCATATTTCAGGCCAGTCAGGGAGTCTCAGCGCTCCGCCCTCCGAAACTGACGAAAATCAATTCCCCGACCATTTGTATTCGTAGCCGGCGGGCGGTTCGTAAAAGGCGGGAAATCCGGCAACCCCCTCGACTTCGTTCCAATAGATTTTGATGTAGCTGACGTGGCCGTCCACAAAACTCATCACGTTGGGGGCGTCCGGGAATTGCAGCGGCTGACGGCGGTCATGGCTGCTCAAACCGCCGCCACCGGAAATTTCCCCGATGATCTCGGTCCTGGCCGGCTCGCGCACGGAGGCGAACGGCTTTTGCGCCATGCCCAGATCATTGGTGTTGTCGCCGCGCGCCAGGCCGTTGAACCAGTAGCTGGAAAAATGCGTCCAAGCCTGGTTGCAAAAGCCCTGGCCGATTAATGGAGGATCCGTAAACCATGAACCAAGCGTGCCGGAAAAAACGAAATCGTCGGCAGCGCACACGAAGACGGCGTTGTTGGATGAACTCCCGCCGACATACGACAAAATGTTTTCTTTGTAATCGAAGTAAATGCTGTTGGTGTAGTAGGCGATGGCGTCGCCGTGCTCGTCCGCATACAGGTGAACGGCCAGATTGATTTGACGGACGTTGCTGACACACGCAATCCGTTTGGCGGACGCCTTGGCCCGGCTTAGCACCGGCAAAAGCAGCGCCGCGAGAATGGCGATGATGGCAATCACCACCAGCAGTTCTACCAGCGTGAACGCGCGTTTCATGTCTTGAAACCGGGACCTGCAACCCAGCATAGCCACAAAGAAGCGCAAAAGGCACAAGAACAATCCGCGCTGGTTCGGAGGGGCAAGTTCCACGAACCCGCATATTTCAGGCCCGTCAGGGCGTCGCAGAGCTCCGCCCTCCGAAACTGGCGAAAATTTATTCCGCCCAATCGCCGGTGCGCAGATAGCGTTTGAGCTTTTCCTTGAGTGTTTCGCGCCCGCGATGGTTTCTTGACTTAAAGCCCACAAACGCTAATTTGTGGGCATGAGCGCACAACGCATTCATTTGCTTTTGAGCAAGGAGTCCCTCTCTTTTGGCCGTCAGCTCGCCCGAAAGAAAAAGACCAGCATGTCAAAGCTCGTGGAAGTTTTTTTTCTCGGCGGGCGCAATCACGTTCGCAGCGGGAAACCGTTCTCCGAGCGATGGGTAAGCAAGGTGGTCTTGCGAACGCCGGGGAAACCGGATCGCCGGGGAACGCTGCTCGCCAAAAAATATCCGTGAAAATCCTGCTGGATTGCGACGTGTTGCTGGACGTGATGGCTGGCCGCGAGGAATTTCTGGCCGATTCCGCGCGTGTCCTGGACGCCTGTGAATCAGGCGAGGTTCACGGCGCGATTGCGTGGCACACGCTCGCCAATGCTTATTATCTGGCGGAAGATGGCCGGAAAGCGCTGAAATTCTTTGAGGATTTGCTTTCGTTCATTGAAGTTGTCAGCGGTGACACGGAATTGGCACGAGAGGCGATTCGCGCGGGTTTTTCCGATTTCGAGGACGCCTTGCAAAGTGTTTGTGCCAAACGGTTTGAGGCCGACTTCATCGTGACACGCAATGTGAAGGATTACAAACTTTCGCCGGTCAAAGCCGTGTTGCCGTCAGACTTCATTGAGAAATTTTTGAGCGTGTGACGAATTTCATTCCGCCCAATCACCGGTGCGCAGATAGCGTTTGAGCTTTTCCTTGAGCGTTTCGCGTCCGCGATGGATGAGCGATTTCGTGGCCGAAAGCGAGCAGTCCAGGATGTCGGCGATTTCCTCGTAGCTCAAATCCTCCTGCCGGCAGAGCAAAATGGCGCTGCGCTGGTTTTCGGGCAGTCCGGCCAGCGCTTCCTCGATTTTTTGGGCCAGTTCTCCCTGCAACAGTTTTTCCGGCGGGCCCATCTGCGATTTGTCCTCGTATTGCCGCTGCGGCTGGTCCTCGTTTTCGGCGTGGGTTTCCTCGATGGATTCGGCGGCATGGCGCGAGCGGCGGCGGAGCTCGTTCAGGCAAAGGTTGCGCGCGATGGTGAAGAGCCACGTGGAAAATTTCGCCGTCCGCTGGTAGCGGCTCCGGGATTTGTAAACCTGAAAAAAAACATTTTGCGCCAGGTCCTCGGCTTCGGTCTCGTCGCGCAGCGAGCGGTAGATGAAATTCAACACCGGCTGCTTGTATTTTTCCACCAGCCCGGTGAACGCGGCCCGGTCACCGCGCTTGACGCGCAGCATCAGGACGGCATCGGGATCGGGTGGTACCGGCATCGCGGACAAAGTGTAACAGACGCTGCGCGGACGAAAAGGTTTCGCTGGTCCGAATCATCACGGGGCATTGGAGTAATGGAGTGATGGAGAAATGGTTTTTCCCAATACTCCAACACTCCAGCACTCCAACCCGTCACGGCATGACTTGCTTTGAAGTCGGTTTGCTCGCAATTTGTGCATCCGTGCAGGATTTAATCAAAAAAATTGAAGCCGACGCCAGGGCGCGTCTGCCGTCACCGCCGAACAGCAACCCGGCGGAAAGACTCGCACGCTACAAAGGCTTCCTCAAGGTCGAGACGCACCGGCTCAAACTGCAGCATCGTGCCGGCGTGGGCGGGCGCGAAATCTGCCAGGCACGGGCGGCAATCCTTGACGCGCTGTTGCGGCATCTTTGGGCGGAGGCCAAGGGCAGTTTGTCGCCGCAGGCGCAAAAGGAGTTTCCGCCGCTCGCGCTCGTCGCCATCGGCGGTTACGGCCGCGCGGAATTGAACCCGCACAGCGACATTGACTTCATGTTTTTGCACGACGGCCAGGTCGCGGCGGGCAAACCGCTGCCGCATTTGTCCAAGCTGATTGACGGTGTGCTGTATCCGCTGTGGGACACCGGCCTGAAGGTCGGCCACTCGGTGCGGAGCATTGACGATTGCGTCAAGGTCGCCAACACCGACATGCAATCGAAAACCTCGCTCATCGAAGCGCGGTTGATTGCGGGCGACGAGGCGCTGTTCAAAAAATTTCAAAAGACGCTCGAGGCCAAATGTGTGGACGGTTATGAGGGAAAATACATTGCCGCGCGGCTCGAAGACCAGACGGGGCGTCACGGCAAGTTCGGCAACTCGGCCTGCATGCAGGAACCGAACATCAAAAACGGCTGCGGCGGTCTGCGCGATTTCCAAAATGTGCTGTGGATGGCGTTTTTCAAGTATCGCTCGCGCTCGCTGAAGGAATTGCAGGAACGCGAGTTCGTCGCCGAAGCCGAGCGCAGGCAGCTTGAAGCCGCCTACGACTTTCTGCTGCGCGTGCGGACGGAATTGCACTACCACGTCAACCGCCCGCTCGACGCGCTGGGCAAAAATTTGCAGCCCGCCGTTGCGCTCGGCCTCGGTTACGGCGAGCGGTCGCCAAGCCTGCGCATCGAAAAATTCATGCGCGACCTCTACACGCACATGCGGAACATTTTTCTCATCACGCGCACGCTGGAACAGCGCATGGCCCTGCTCGCGCCGTCGCGGAACCGGCTGACCTCGCTGCGCGCCTGGCTGCCCAAACGGGGCCGGCCGGTGGAACCGGCGGACGGTTTTTTGTTCGTGGACGGTGAAATCCGCGCCGCGTCCAACCGCATTTTCCGCGACCAGCCGCGCCGTTTGATGCGCGTGTTCCTCCATGCACAACAACACCGGTTGCAGTTGCATCCCGACCTTGCGCAACTCATCCGGAACCAGCTTGCGCTTGTGGACCGCGATTTTTTGAACGACGAGCGCGTGCGCGAGACGTTTCTGACCATTCTCGAACGCCGCGGCAGCGTCGCGCCGGTGCTGCGCGCCATGCATGAGGTAAATTTGCTCGGCAAATACATTCCTGAATTCGGCCGGCTCACCTGTCTGGTGCAACACGAGTTTTATCATCAATACGCCGCCGACGAACACACGCTGGTCTGCCTGGAACAACTCGACCGGATTTGGGAGGCGCCGGACGAGCCGTATAAACATTACGCGCCCATGTTTCAAAGTCTCGACCGCCCCGGCCTGCTTTACCTCGCGCTGCTGCTGCACGACGTCGGCAAGTCCGAACGCCACAAAAAAGGCCTCCACCCCGAAGTCAGCGCGGAGATGGCCATGCGCGCCGCGAAACGGTTGCGGCTGGACGGCCCGGCGTCCCGCCTGCTGCACACCATCATCGAAAATCATTTGCTCATGGCCGGCGTGTCCCAGCGGCGCGACCTCGACGATCCCGCCGTCATCCGCCATTTCGCCCGGCAAATCCAGACGCCCGAGACGCTGGATCTGCTCACGCTGCTGACGTTCGCCGATTCCCAGGGCACGAGCGACAAACTTTGGAACGGCTTCAAGGATTTGCTGCTATGGCAACTGCACGACCGCGCGATGGCGCTGCTCACCGGCGGCACGGAATTCGTCCGCGCTTCGCGGAAACAACGCGAGTCGCTGCTGCAGGAAGTCCGCGAACTGGCGCCGAAACCAATCAGCGACGAGGAACTCACCGCGCATTTCACCACGCTGCCGCAACGTTATTTTGAAATTCACACGGCGAAGGACATTGGCAACGACCTCGAACTGACGCACCACTTCATGCGCCGGCTAATTCTGGAAGACGACCGCGTGTTGTCGCCCGCGACGGCCTGGCAGGATGAACCCGACCGCGGTTACAACCTCGTCAAGGTTTGCACCTGGGATCGCGCCGGGTTGTTCAGCAAAATTGCCGGTTCGTTCAGCGCCATCGGGCTGAACATTCTCAGTGCACAAATTTTTACGCGCAGCGATGGCGTCGTGCTCGACAAATTTTTCGTCAACGACGCCAAAACCGGCAACCTCGCGCCGCACGAGCGCCAGGACAAATTCACCGCGTTGCTCGAAAAGGTTTTGAATAACGAAGACATTGACCTGTCGGCGCTCATCGCGCGCGAAATCAACAGCCAGCCGGCCTATCAGGCCTATGCCGGCGAGCGCCTGGCGACGCAAATTTATTTCGACAACGGGGCCTCCGACACGCGCACGCTGGTGGAGATCGAAACCGAGGACCGCCTCGGCCTGCTCTATGTGATTTCGCAGACGTTCACCGAACTCGCGCTGGACATTTCCGCCGCGCGCATCGTCACCGAACGCGGCGCGGCCATTGACACTTTTTACGTGCATGAACTCGACGGTGGCAAGGTGGTGTCCGCCGAACGCCAGTTGGTGATTGAGGACCGCCTGCGCGACGCCATCAAACAGCTCGTTATCGAGCCATGACGGGCCCGGCGGAATGACTAATTCCTAAACCAAAATGTCAAAAGAAGCCCAAACTGGAATGAAACAGGGGAATGGGGACAAAGGATTTTTTTAACTGCCCTGCCCCAAACTCCTCTGTAAAAAGCGCGTTGGTTATTTGAGCATTCTTTAGGGCGTGTTTTCAAAATCCGAAAAAGCGGCTTAGAAACGGAGCGCGGCTGTGTCGCAGACCAGCCGCAGCGTCCCGCAAAGGCGAAAACGGTGGCATCTGCGAACGTGCTGCGGCTGAGCTTCGCCACAGCCGCGCTCCGCCAGTGGCGGAAACTGCCACCCAAACGAATTTGAAAACAATTTTCATTTCAATCCCCCCGCCATCTTTCATCAAACTGACCCACAATCGCCCCGCAAACCTGTTGCCAGCCGCCGGGCGGTCTGATAGAAACATGAGATTCAACGCGGCAGGCCATGCCGGTCGGGCTTGAATAATATTATTCGAGTTGCAGGCGGGCCTGCCCGCCGTAGCTCCGACAGGTCGGAGCGAAGGCGGGTGTGGTTCAGTGGTAGAATGCGGGCTTCCCAAGCCTGAGATGAGGGTTCGATTCCCTTCACCCGCTCCATTCATAATCAACGACTTATGAGTGTGTGCAGTAAAAGTGCAGTAAATTTACCTCTTTGATTCTTCCTTTGCACCTTGTCGTTTCCCGCTCCTCGGTGATGCAACACCAGATTGTGCAAGCTGCGTTATTTGGATTATTTCCAAAGGAGTCTAAACAGCGCCAAAACAATGAGGAAGGCCAGCAGACCCAAGGAGAGGCTTTTATAAAATTCGCGTTTCCGCTCGATTCGGCCAGCGTCATCATTTCGTTCAGTTTCCATACATAATCAGTTTACCTGCTTCCATCGCTGGTGTCACGCGTAAAGTCAAACCACGGACCGCTCGACCGCTGTAACCGGCCCGTGGCAGTACAAGAGCCACCCTTTTAGCCGGAACCATGCAGTTGAGCCAGTAAATTGACCAAAGTAAACAACGCAACAAATGAAATGACAACCGGTTACAGAGCAAAATCCTATTGCATTGCAGTCAGTTTTCCCCACAGTTTGGTGACGGCAAATCAGGCTCAAAAACATTTCAATAAGGGGGCCTTGCAGCGGGATTTCTTTCGCCAGATGAGATTCCTACTGCATGGTTCCGGTTTAGGTCGTGTGTGAGCAGACTGGTCGTGTCGAATTAACATAAATGGCCATTTTTGAGGTAATTAGTCTGGTTTACTTGGACTTTGGCACTGCAAGTGCTAGCCTACCAATAAGGTGCGGTTGCAGCAGGCAATCAGTGGACAAAATGTAATCATTGTAACCCGCCTGTTGTATTGTTCACGCCGCAACAAACGGAAAGAAAAATAAAAATGAAAAATACCAAAACCC
>Ga0224534_1001821_pt1 | contig 10736 bp, 12 predicted proteins | sample 714E12024metaG_FD_172012 | JGI IMG/M metagenome (GOLD analysis project Ga0224534, IMG submission 172012) | Peat soil microbial communities from Stordalen Mire, Sweden - 717 E1 20-24 | ecosystem: Environmental > Terrestrial > Soil > Wetlands > Peat | place: Sweden: Norrbotten County, Stordalen... | reverse complement strand
CCACACTGACATCGAGGAGACCCGCCACGCCGTGTTCGGCATTCGCCCCTGCGACGTGCACGCCCTGCTTGCCCTGGACGAGGTTTTTCTGGGCGGAGAGTACCAGGACCCCTACTACCGGGCGCGGCGGGTCGACCTGCCGCTGATAGTATTCAACTGCGTCGAGGCGGGCGACACCTGCTTCTGTTCCTCCATGGGGACGGGGCCGGGGCTCGACCACGACTACGACCTGCTGATCACCGACCTGGGGAGATCCAACGGGGAAGGTAGTGAGCGTTTCCTGCTGGAGGTGGGAAGCAGCCGGGGCGGCGAATTGGCGCGGGGGCTGCGGGGAGAAGCGGCGGTGGATGAGGATTACCAGGTAAAGAAGCGGCGCTTGCAGGAAACTGCCGCCGGGGAGCGGATCACACTGAATACCGGGGATCTCCCCCGTCTGATGCACAACGGACATGACCATCCCTACTGGCGGGAGGTCACCGACAAGTGCTTCGGCTGTGCCAACTGCACTTCGGTCTGCCCCACCTGCTACTGTGCAGACATCTTCGACGAGACCGACTTTTCGCTACGGGAGACCAGGCGCAAGCGGCGCTGGTCCTGGTGCTTTTTAGTAGAGTTCGGGGCGGTGCACGGGGGCAACTTCCGGGAGGAGCGGATCGACCGCCTGCGCCAGTTCATGCAGCACAAACTGAACTTTTCAATGGGGCAGTATGGCTTCTTCCACTGCGTCGGCTGCGGGCGCTGCATCGTCTGGTGCCCGGCCAATATCGATATCGCCCAGACCGGGCGGGTGATCAGGGGTGATGCCTGATGGTAAAAACAGATGAAGAGATAGAGGGCGCCGTTAATCCCACCTTGAATCCATTCAGGCTGCAGCCGGTGGAAATAGTGGGGCTGAAGCAGGTGACATCCGACGTGAAAACATATACCCTGCGCTTGGCTGACGGAAGCCACTTCCGATTCCTGCCGGGGCAGTTCAACATGGTCTCGGTGATCGGCATCGGCGAGGCGGCCATCTCCATGAGTTCCGATCCGGACGAACTGGAGGCGATCGAGCGGGGAACCTGGCAACACACCGTCAGGCAGGTGGGCAACGTCACCAAGGCCCTGGACCGGCTGCAGGTGGGGGACCGCTTCTTCATCCGGGGCCCCTACGGCAACGGCTGGCCGCCGGGGTACCCGCTTCAGCGGGTCGGGGCGAGCCGAGACCTGGCGGTCATCGCCGGAGGCGTGGGCCTGGCCCCGTTGCGCCCGGTGGTCTGCCGGAGGCTGGCCAGGAAGACTGGCCGGTTGGAGATCCTGTACGGTGCCCGGACACCTGAAGATATGCTCTTCAGGGACGAATTCCGGACCTGGGCGCAGGGCGGCGCCAGGCTCATGCTGACCGCCGACAAGATCGCCGACGGCGCCGATTGGCCATACCGGGTCGGGCTGGTGACCGCTCTGCTGGATGAGATGGAGATCCTGCCGGGGCAGGGGCATATCTTTGTCTGCGGCCCTGAGGTCATGATGAAGTCCGTGGTCAGGGAATTGACGGAACGGGGCTGGCCGCCGGAGGAAGTCTTCCTCTCCCTGGAGCGGCGCATGGAGTGTGGCCAGAAGACTTGTGGCCGCTGCCAGGTGGATGCCGTCTATGTCTGCCAGGACGGCCCCGTCTTTTCCTACGCCGTGGTCAAGGAATTGCTTGGCGTGGACATCTGAAAAGGAAGTGAACCCGTGACTGCTCAAGCGGACAAGCTCAAGATGGCCGTTTTCAAGTTCACCTCCTGTTCGGGCTGCCAGACGCCGTTCCTGAACATGGAGACGGAGATCCTGGACCTGGCCGATCATGTCGACATCGCCTGCTTCGCTATGGCCAGCAGCGCCACCAGACCGGGGCCATACGACCTGACTTTCGTCGAGGGCGGCATCAGTTGCGAGGAGGATGTGCGGCGGATCAACATGGTGCGGCAGGAGTCCAAGATCCTGGTGGGGATCGGCAACTGCGCCGTCTACGGCGGCCCCCAGGCGCTACGCAACTTCATGTCCCTGGAAGACCTGAAGCGGACTGTCTACCCGCAGCCGGACCTGATCCACTGTTTCCCCACCTGCAAGGGAATCGCCGACTACGTGCCGGTGGACGGCTTTGTGAACGGCTGTCCGGTAGACCAGGGCCACCTGCAGGACTACATTGTCAGCGTCCTGCTGGGCAAGTCCCCCGAGGTCAGCAGCCGCAGCGTCTGCCTGGAGTGCAAGATGAAGGAGAACATCTGCCTGATCGTGGCGGAAGGGGTGGCCTGCATGGGCGTGGTCACCGGGGCCGGCTGCGGGGCGCTGTGCCCGTCCTTCGACCGGGGCTGCTACGGCTGCTTCGGCCCCAGCGCCGACCCCAACCTGAATTCATTTGCCAATCTGTGCCGGGAACTGGGGCTGACCGAGGACGAGATCAACCGCAAGCTGCGCTGCATCGTCAACAATGCCAAGGCGTTCCGGGAGGAGGTGGAGAGGCATGTGCCCCAGCCAGTTAAAGGTTGATTACCTGACCCGGGTCGAGGGCGAGGGGGGGATCGAACTCGACCTGGACGAGCAGCGACGGCTGTTGGACGCCAGGGTGACGATCTTCGAGCCGCCCCGCTTCTTTGAGGGGATCGTCAGGGGGCGGCGCTGCGAGGAGATCGCCGACATCATCGCCCGCATCTGCGGGTTGTGCCCGGTTACCTATCAATTGGGGACGCTGCTGGCCATCGAGCATATTCTGGGGGTAGAGGTCAGCCGGCAGATCCGGTTGCTGCGCAAGGTGTTCATCCTCAGCCAGTACCTGGGCAGCCACGGCATCCACGTGTTTTTCCTCGCCCTGCCGGACTATCTGGGCTACGACAATATCTTCGAGGTAGCCAGGGAGCACCGCGACTTGGTCAACCGCGGCCTGCGGCTGAAGAAGTTGGGCAATGACATCACCTCCTTCCTGGGGGCCAGGGAGGTGCATCCCGTCACAGCCGTTATCGGGGGATTCACCAAGTTGCCGCCCCGGAGCATGCTGGACGACCTGATCATTCAATTGAAGGCGCGGCAGGAAGATGCCCAGGCAGCCCTGGAATTCGTTGCTCGCCTGCCCCGGCCAGCCTGGGTGGGCGGCCGGGTGTTCGGGGCGCTGTCACACCCCGCAGAGTACGGCCTCGACGAGGGGCGCTGGTGTACCAACGACGGCCTGTCCCTGTCGGCGGAGGAGTTCACCGGCTACGTCGAGGAGTACCAGGTGCCCCACTCCAATGCCCTGCGCTGCCGCCTGAAAAACGGAGCTCACTACATGGTGGGGCCGCTGGCGCGGGTCAATCTCAACTTCGAGCAACTCTCCGCTGAAGCTCGCTATGCCGCCGGCCGGCTCAATCTCTGCGTTCCCGACTACAATCCTTTCAACTCCATCGTCGCCCGGCTGCTGGAGATCGTGCACGCCATCGAGACCAGTATCAAGTACCTGGAGGAGATCGAGGTCCGCCAGGAGTCGCTCTCCTACGACATCAGAGCCGGTGCCGCCGCCTCCCTGATCGAGGCGCCGCGCGGCACCCTGTATCACCATTTCCGGATCGACGACCGCGGTTTCGTCCAGGAGGCCAACATCATCGCTCCCACCACCCAGAACCTGTCGCGCATCGAGCAGGATTTAAAAGAGCTGGTGCCGCAGATTGCCAGTGAACAAGACGGTAACATCGCCCGGGCCTGCGAGGTGGCCGTCCGCAACTACGACCCCTGTATCTCCTGCGCCACCCACTGCATCATTAAGAGTGAAACATCTGGTGTTTAGCGATCAGGCGGGGTTTTGCCTGTAGGCGCAGAGATCGTTCAGGACGCAGGAGGAGCAGTCCGGCCTCCGGGCGCTGCAGACCTGGCGGCCGTGAAATATTAACAGGTGATGCGCCAATCCCCACTCTTGCTCCGGGATCAGCGCCTTCAACTGCTGTTCGGTGCCCTCGGGCATCCTGGCTGTTGCCAGTCCCAGCCGGTTGGCGACCCGGACAATAACCCCGTCCCTATGTCAATGATGGGCAGGCGCGGTTTAGGGCATTCCGAAAGCCAGCCTGATCAGCATCAGGCAGATGATCCCGCAGAGAACGGTGAGAAAGATGTTCTTGAACCTGGCTGCCACGATCAGGGTCGGTACCGCTGCCAGCAGGTAGGTATTATCGAGCCGCAGAGCCAGGCTTCCATTCTGCAGCAGAATGTTCGGCACCAGAAGGGCGGACAGAACGGCGACCGGAACGAACCGCAGCCAGCGCCGGAAGCCTTCGGGGATCTCCATCCGGGAGAGCACCAGCATGGGGACCAGCCGCGCCAGGTAGGTGACGGCCAGCATCCCGATTACGACCCAGAAGAAGTTTTCCATTTGCTCAACCCCATTCCAAGTGTGGCCGCAACTAGCGTCGCCAGGATGATGTTCCAACTCCCCTTGAGGAAGAGACCGAAGATCAGCGATAGGAAACCCGAAACAATGGCGGTAATCACCAGTTCCCGATTCTTGATCAGAGGGATCAGCAGGGCGATAAACATCGCCGGCAGGGCAAAGTCCAGCCCCAGCGCCTGGATGCCGCTCAGCCATCCACCGAGCAGGCCGCCCAGCAGCGACCCGGCATTCCAGGCCAGGTAAGGCGCCAGTTGCAGTCCGAAGATATAGGAGGGGGTTTTCGCCCCCTGGGCCAGCACCACCGACTCTATCGAAAAGGCTTCGTCGGTGAGACCGAAGGCCAGGACCAGCAGGCGGCTGATGCCTATTTTCTGGAGAAACGGCGCCACCGAAGCGCTGTACAGCACGTGCCTCAGATTGACCAGCCCGATGGTGGCGATGATGCTGAAGGGGTTGGCGCCTGCGGCAATCATGCTGACAGCGATGAACTGGGCTGCTCCGGCATAGACGAAGAGGGACAGGGATACCGCCTGGAACAGGCTGAACCCGGCCTGCCTGGCCAGTATCCCGTAGGCGATGCCGATCGGCAGATAGCCGACCATGATAGGAATGGAGACGGCAACGCCCTGCCAGAAGTCCTTGAGCCGGCGTTGCAATGCACCAGTTTTCCCGCCGCCTCGCCCCGGCCACGGTTTGTTCGTGGGGCTGCTTTCCACGGCAGGCGCCAAGAAATCATCCATATCAGACCAGCCTTAAACCCAAAATGATTCCGGTTCGTCATTCCGGAGCGCACAAGCCAGTGGGCGCTACCATCCAATTATATCGCAATACAAGCCCATTGTATTAACAGCACAAGAAAGCACTCAGCATTAAAACCCGATACTCTTTATAATGCACTCGGAAACTAGTAAAATAGTGATATCGAGGATCAAGGAAACAACTGACGGTTGGCAACAGATTCAGAAGACAACCGCGGCGGGTCACTGGGAGAATTTTCATGGCTATAAGCAGGACGTTCAGCGTTAAAACAACTTTAAAAAATCAGAAGGAGGTGAAACCAGAGCTCATAAGAGCTCTGGGGCGTGATGAAATTGGCTGACGGTATAGAAGTGCTGGAGTTGCCGTTCAAGAACCCGATGGGAGTGCAGGGCATAGTTAACCTGACGCTCATCTGGGACAAGGACACGGTAGTGTTGGCGGATACGGGCTTCCCCGGCCAACTACCGCAGATCCGTGAAGCGATGGATCGGGCCGGTGTACCGTTCGACAGGCTCAGCAAGGTGATCATCACCCATCAGGACATCGACCATATCGGAGGCCTGCCGGATATCCTGAAAGAGTCTGCCCATAAGGTGGAAGTGTTAGCCCATGAAATAGAGAAGCCGTACATAGAAGGCAGCAAGCCGCCGCTTAAAATGAACCCGGAGCGTCTGGCGAAAATGTTCGCCTCAATGCCGGCGGAACAACGCAAGCAGATGGAGGCCGTCTTCGCCAACCCGCCCAAGGCGGGCGTCGACACCACAGTCGCCGATGGAGAGGTGCTGCCATACTGCGGAGGGATCACGGTGGTCTTCACCCCGGGCCACACCACAGGTCATATCTCCCTGTACCTCAATCAGAGCAAGATCCTCGTCACTGGTGACGCCCTGGTTGCTGCAGACGGCGAGTTGCTCGGACCGAACCCGCAGGCAACATACGACATGGACCTGGCCTTGAAATCATTGAAAAAGCTCACGCAGTACGATATCGAAACGGTGGTCTGCTACCATGGGGGCGTCTACAAGAAGAACGCCAACAAGCGCCTGGCGGAGTTGGCCAACGGGTAATACCGGATCGATCTTGATTGAAGGCGCCAGACAATAAGAAAACCAGCAACTGCATCGGGCAGCGTTGCTGGCTTTCTTGACGGAGTCTTTTATTGAGCTGGTGTCGGGGTCGGTGTTGGTGTCTGCTGAGGCGCCGACTGTTGATGCTGTCCGATGTTCTGGAGTTGGGTGGCCCAATTGCCGGAGTTGATGTTCTGCAGGATCTGGCTTTCCTGGGCCTGAGTCAGCTTGCCATTAGTGACGGCCTGAGACAACTGGCTCGTCACGCTGCTCAGGATGGCGCTCTGGAGAGTGCCCACGGTTGTTCCCTTGGCCGAGGCCAGGGCAGCCACGGTCTGCCCGCCGCGCAGGGCGGAGATCACGGCCTGCGGGGTCATTCCCAGGGCAGTGGCCAGGGGTTTCAGGGTCATGAAAGCCCCGCCTCCCTTGCGGTTGCCGCCCTTCCTATTGCCGCCGAACCCGAGGAACTGAAAGTTCCCCTTGCTGATCCTGGAGAGGATCTGGGTGGCCTGCGTCTGGGTTAGTTGGCCGTTAGTCACCGCCTGATTCACCGCCTGGGTGGCAGCCGCCTGGATGTCGCCGGTCAGTGTGGCCGGGGTGATAGTCAGGGTGGTTGCCAGGTTGCCCAGGAAGGCCTGGTTTAGATTTTGCCTGGACTGGGCCGGAGTGGTAGTATCTGCAAATGCGACACTGGCAACGGTAGTACCCAGGATTGCCACGGCCAGAACGATCATCAGCCATTTTTTGCTAAATTTCATTTTTTCACCTCCCTTCATTCCTCTGTAATCTTACTATAATTTCCTTAAAACAACCTGAATGGAAGCTGAATGAATGCTAAGAATACCTGGACCGGTGTTGACCACGGCTTATCTGTGATAAACGAGTTAGCCAAGACTGCAGGATAGTGCCGCGCAATGTTAGAGCAGAAGCCTCCGGGCTTTTATGCCGGAGGCTTCTGTTTTTCTTGCGACCTGGATGATCTTATAGCTTCTCATTCAAGTAACACTTCATCTCAGCCACATTGCCAAACCCGAGTGATTTTGCGATCTTGGACGCAGTGCCGGTCGCAACCTGGCCGCGGTCCTTGTGGTAGTCCACTTTGCAGATATGTGGTTTCCCGTCGGCGCCAACACCTTCAAACATGTTGGAGCCTTTCGCCGCCTTCTGGAACCCGAGATGCTTGAGGATCCGGCTGACTTCGCCATAGGTGAAACGGATCGGCATGACCTATACCCCCAATATCAGCCTTAGCTTCTCTTTATCGCCTTCGCACCGCGCCAGTTTGGCGACGACAGCTTTCTTCTCTGCGGGGTCGTATCGGGCATATAAGTCAAGCCTATCGTAATATACTTCGAGATAGTCGATAGTTGAAGCAAGAAGGTCTTCAATGGCCATTGCCTTGGTTTCGCCTTCACCATAAATATCAATTTCTGCGATGGAAACAGTCCATACCTTTAGTTCGGCATCGAACTCCTCATCGATTGTCACGGGCATATATTTTACCCAGACATCCAGAATAGCTTTATTAAGATGAGAGACTTCGCTATTTTTGTCTGCCAAATTGATCGTTATGACTTCGTGTCCCAGCGCAGCGATAGCATGCACTTGCGAATACTGATCCCTGGTTTCCCTCACGTTATGCCGTGGCAAACTAAGAGACATGTTCAATCCCTCCTTGAGGCTGATGGTGGCGTCGGCAGCCATGATGGCTATGGTAGCCACACTGTCAGTATATCCCTTCTTTGCCCGAATGTCCATTAGAGCAACTGCCGGGATAAATCGCGCTGCCTTTTATAGTGTCAACCATTATTTTTGTTGCGCAACTGAGTTTTGCTGCTGTTTCAGCGGGATTACCCGCTGCATTATCCCGGCCCGATCACCGGTAATTACCACTCTGGAGAATCATCGGATTGACAACGCTGAAGGATGCATTGCGATATTGAGGCTTCCTTCCGCTACAAGCTGACTTGGCAGCACGGGCTTCTGATCGTGTGCCAGGCACTTGATCGCACAAAATAGATTGTGTTACCATCATTGTAAAGACAAGGAGGACGAAAATGAGAACTATTGCCATCGAAGAGCATTTTTCCACGTACCAAGATACCAGATGCACCTCTGGATCTTAAAAGGAGGGATTTAGCTTGAAAGTGATGATTATCACCAGCAGTCCCAACAAGGATGGCCTGACCGAAACCTGCGGCAGAGTTGCCAGGCAAGGGGTCGAGGCTGCCAAAGGGGAAGCCGTAATGGTGCGGTTGAATGATCTGAACATCGCAAAATGCCAAGCCTGCGATAATGGCTGGGGTACGTGCCTGAAGGAACACCGGTGCCAGGTGGAAGATGATTTTCAAAATCTTCATGAGTCCGTGGGCGCCGTGGATGCATTTATTATCATCACACCGGTGTACTGGGGCGATCTGAGCGAATCTGCAAAGGCGTTCTTTGACCGGCTGCGCAGGTGCGAAGCCCCCAATCAAAGCCGGAACAGGCTGGAGGGCAAACCGGTGATTTCGGTGGCTGCAGCCGGAGGAAGCGGCAGAGGGACGCTCACCTGTCTATCTTCCCTGGAAAGATTATGGACTCACGTGAGGGCGGACATCTTCGATCTGCTCGGGATCACGCGCCGAAATAGAGACTATATGCTGGAGGCAATTCGGTCTGCTGCAAACCAGGTGGCTGCAAGCTGAAGGGCGACCAATTGTTCCGTCTGGAGGCGTGCATCATGGAATTGATCAAAATCAAGGGTGGCGCCTATTATATTCCGGCGCCGACGAACGTGGGGGTCTACGTTTTCAAGGACAAGCAGTGCCTGCTGGTGGACACCTGCCTGGACAACAGCGAGGCCCGGCAGATCGACGGAGTGCTGCATCAGCATGGCCTGCGCCCAAAATACATCATCAATACCCACAGCCACCTGGACCACTGCAACGGCAATCACTTCTTTCAGACTACCTATCCGGGCTGCCAGGTGCTGGGGCATGCCAGCGGCCGGTTGTTCCTGGAAAACCCCGACCTGCTGTCCGTGATCCTGTTCTCTACCGCTCCCATCAGGGGCATCCAGAAAAAGGCGCACCGATTCACGACGCAGTATTCGCTGGATTGGGGAGTCAATAAGATCAATGATGAAAAATTTGCGGTCTTATCTTTAGGGGGGCATGCGCCAGCCCAGATCGGCATCGTCACGCCGGAAAAGGTCTGCTTCCTGGGGGACGCCATCTTCAGCCGGAGCATCCTGGATAAATACTCGCTGCCCTACCTGTATGACATCGCCGGCAGCCTGAACACCCTGCAGCGGCTCCGGGAGATCGACGCCGACCAGTTCGTGGTCGGGCACGCGGACCAGGTTTATGACAGGGCCGAACTCGGCACACTGGTTGACTTCAACCTGGACGACCTGAACCAATACCTGAAGCAGGTCCTGGAACTGCTGGAGTATCCGCTGACCCGGGAGGACCTGCTGGAAAACCTGGTGGTGTTGAACAACCTGGAGCTAAACCTGACGGAATATCACATCCTGTTGGCGACGGTGTCTGCCTTCGTCAAGTATTTCTACGATCGGGACGCCATCGAATTCTCCATCGCCGACGGCAGGCTCTACTGGTATCAGAAGTAGCGCCTTCACCTGTCACAAAAAGATGGGCGCCGGTGTTTATACAGTGTCAAGAGAAGTGGCCAGCCCAGCTCTGAAGTAATTTGGGAGTTCCTGATGCCTTCAGGTGTTGGAACTATGACGTATACAGCAGAAACCTTTTGATTAGTGCCGGGGAAGCCCGGGCGGGCGAAAGCGGAGGTGGTGCGGCTGAGAACATCGCGGTTCGATAGAATTTGGCAGGGTGGGTCACTTGGGTTATCATGGAGACAGGTTTATGATTCCAAAGTCAGGGCTGGAGAAGCCAGGGCAAGGAGCAATGGCCATGCCTGATCGACCGGTGTCAAATGCACCTCAGCCCGGGCAGGGCGCCCGGGGTAAGGTGCCTGCAGGCATCTCCTACGAGGAGACCTACCACAGCTTTTACGCCCAGGTGGTGCGACAACTGACCTACCTGTTGGGCGACCGGGCAGCGGCGGAGGATGTCGCCCAGGAGACTTTTCTCAAGCTGTATACGGTTCCACCCCCGACCAGGCAGAATATCGGGGGTTGGCTGCACCAGGTGGGGGCGCGTCTTGCCTTGAACTACCTGCGCACTGAGAAGCGGCGGCAGCGGCGGGAACTCCAGGCGGAAGATCCTTCCGGGGACAAGGTGATCCCCTTGGAAGAGATCATGTGGAGGCAGGAAACGGTGCGTCTCGTCAGGGAGGTGCTGGGCGGGATGCCTGCCCGGGAAAGGATGGCGCTGCTGCTGCGGCACACCGGCTTAACCTACCAGGAGATCGCTGTGGCCATAGAGGTTGCCCCGGGCTCGGTGGGGACGCTGCTGGCCAGGGCGCAGCGGCGGTTCCTGGATCTATTCAGACAGCGGAAGGATGATGAGCAGTGAGGTGCTTAAGCGAAGGGGAATTGCTGGCCTATCTCGATGAACAGTTGGCGCCGCGGC
>Ga0224534_1001819_pt1 | contig 10745 bp, 13 predicted proteins | sample 714E12024metaG_FD_172012 | JGI IMG/M metagenome (GOLD analysis project Ga0224534, IMG submission 172012) | Peat soil microbial communities from Stordalen Mire, Sweden - 717 E1 20-24 | ecosystem: Environmental > Terrestrial > Soil > Wetlands > Peat | place: Sweden: Norrbotten County, Stordalen... | reverse complement strand
CACCGGTTGTACCGCTGCCGGCGGGAACGGCAACTTCGAATGGGTACCCTTTCGCCTGGTTCGTGATGGGGCATACGAGCGCCAGGCCGGATTTCGCATTGTATGTTCTCGGTGTCAGCACCAGTGCCGGACGCCGCCCCGCCTGCTCGCGGCCGGCTTGAGGGTCGAATGTCAACCAGACAAAATCACCGGCCTCCGGTACAAAGGCGGCCCTCACCAGGATTCCTCGCCTTGAGGCTCGCCCCAGTCTGTTTCCCGGTGACGATTCTTGGGTGTGATCCGGGCGACGAGTTCCGACAGTTCGTACCTTCGCCGGGTCGGGCGCAAGACGATCCCGCCGTCGCTGTCGAGAACCAGCGCCACAGAATCTCCCTCACTGAGGCTGGCCTGTTTGGCGATCGCCAGCGGAATCCGGACGGCCAGGCTGTTCCCCCATTTCGATACCGTAGTTTCATTTTGCATATGTATCTACTTTGAGTATACACCGGCGCGCACCCTTGACGCAGTTGCATATCAACTGCACAGTTCAGATAATTGAAATGAAGAGTTTCTCATGCAGCCCGGCAAGAATGACACCGTCGTGGTATCGGCGCTGAGTGCCCGCACCAGTTTCGGCGCGCTGTTGCGCCGGGTGGAGGATGAGCACCGCTCGCTCGTTATCGAGAAGCGCGGCGTGCCCAAAGCGGTGCTGATCGGCATCCGCGACTACGTTCGGCTGGCAGCCCCCGAACCGGAAGTGCTGAAGGCGATCGGCGAAGAATCGCGGCGGAAGGGGACGGACAAGCTCACTTCCCGGCAAATTGACCAGGTGATCAAAGCGGCGCGCGCGCAAAAATCGACACGCGGATGATTCCGCTGCGGCTCGTGATCGACACCAACATTCTAGTCTCGGCGGCCCTGAAACCGGACGGACTCCAGCGGACAATCCTTCTGCTGGCGACCACCAAGCCGGCCACGCTGTATACTTCCGAGTCCATTCTCGCCGAATACCGCGCGGTGCTGGCGCGCCCGGAACTGAAGATTCGCAGGGGCCTCCGCCAGCAACTCCTCCAGCTCATCGGGAGCCATTCACGTCCCGTCAAGCCGTCACGCGCACTCCAGGTGACAAAGGACCCGGACGACAATAAGTTCCTGGAATGCGCCGATGCCGCCCGCGCCGACTACCTGGTGACCGGCAACCAGAGGCATTTTCCGCGATTCTGGAAGAATACGAAGGTGATCACCTCCCGCGAGTTCATAAGCATCGTGGCTCCGCACCTGATCACGTAACGCCGGCCCGTCAAAGCCGATACATGTTCACTTCGAGCGCCTGGCTCTCTGGCATAATGGACACGGGAAAAGCCGGGCCGGCGTGAAGTAGGCATATGGAGCAGATCGCGGAGCACGATCCCGAGGATTGGGCGGATTTTGAAGCGGCGGCAAACAGGCCGCTGGAACAGCACATCCGCAATTCGTTCATTCACACCTACAAACCTGTGCTGGATGACGCCGAATATCGCTCCTTCGACACCATGGCGGAATACCGGGAGTGGTGCGAAAAAAATGTGCCGGATTGGTTAGGTTATGGCCGGGTTTGAATACAGAAACGCGGAAGATGTCCGCGATGCTTTCAAGCGGCACGGCGTGAAGTACCTGTTCTTTGGAAAGTCCGGCGCGATTCTACTCGGGTTTTCGGACACCACCCGGGTCGAGGTGTTTGTGGAGAAGCGCGCCGCCAACTGCGAACAACTCGCGACCGCTCTAACCGATCTCGGATTCCGTCTCACCGAAGAGCAGACTCAAGAGATTCGCCGGGGCAAGGATTTCATTCCACTCAGAAACGGGCCGTTCGACCTGGACTTAGTGTTTGCTCCCGATGGAATCGAGAGGTTTGAAGACGCGTGGAAGCGACACGTCGAGCCTCACGGCTTTCCTGTCGCTCATATTGACGACATTGTCGCCAGCAAGGAAGCTGCGAATCGGCGCAAGGATAAGGAGTCGCTGCCACGCCTGTTGTCCTTCCGAGCGTGGCTGAAGAAGGAAGGAAAGCTATAAGGCGACTGGGCATCCACACCTCGACCGCCGCGTCTCTCGAAAACGCCGCGCTCCATGCGGCGGAGTTGGGCGCCAACACCTTCCAGATCTTCTCCTCCAGCCCGCGCGTGTGGCGCGCACGGGCGCCCGACCCCGGCCAGGTCAAGCTGCTCAAGGCCGCGCGCCGGCGATTTGACCTCAACCCGCTGGTGATCCACGTCAGCTACCTGGTCAACCTCGCCTCCGCCGACCCCGTGATCCGCGCCAAATCCATCGCGGCGTTCCGTGGGGAATTGGAGCGGGCCGCCGCTATCGGCGCCGAGTACTTGGTCCTGCACCCCGGCAGTTATAGAGGGCGCTCCGTCGAGGAAGGCATCGCGGATTTCGTCGCCGCGCTGCGGGATGCCGCCGACGGCTTCCACTCCCGCGGCCTCACCGTGCTGCTCGAAAACACCGCCGGCGCCGGCTCCCACCTCGGCAGCCGCTTCGAGGAGCTGGCGTCCATCCGCGAACGGGCCGGCGGCCTCACCCATCTCCCCATCGGCTACTGCCTGGACACCTGCCATCTGCTGGCCGTCGGCTTCGACATCGCCACGCCCGCCGGCCTGCGCGCCACCGTGCGCAGCGCCGAAAGCCTGCTCGGCCTCGACAATGTGCGCGTGTTTCACGTCAACGATTCCAAGACCCCGCTCGGCTCGCACGTCGATCGCCATGCCAACATCGGCGAAGGTCACATCCCGCTGGCCGCCTTCGGCCGCATTCTGAAGCATCCTAAGCTGCGCGCGAAGCCTTTCATCCTGGAAACGCCCATCGACGAGCCGGGCGACGACCGGCGCAACCTCGACGCGTTGAAGCGGCTGGTGCTGGTAGGATGGAAATCTACCCCGCACTATGCCCGAAAAGCCCTACGACCATAACCAGATCGAACTGAAGTGGCACGCGCGTTGGGAAAACGCCGATTTCTACAAGGCCGAGGAGAACTCCGCCAAGCCGAAATTCTACGTGCTCGAAATGCTGCCCTACCCCAGCGGCACGCTGCACATCGGCCACATCCGCAACTATTCGATCGGCGACGCGCTGGCCCGCTACAAGTGGATGCGCGGCTACAACGTGCTGCACCCCATGGGCTGGGACGCTTTCGGCCTTCCCGCGGAAAACGCCGCCATCGCCAATCAGCGGCCTCCGCGCGAGTGGACGCTCGAAAACATTGCGGCCATGAAGAAGACCCATCGCCGCTTCGCCTTCAGCTACGACTGGGATCGAGAGGTCTCCACCTGCGAGCCCGAATACTACCGCTGGAACCAGTGGTTCTTCCTCAAAATGCTCGAGCGCGGCCTGGCCTACCGAAAGAAGGCGCTGGTCAACTGGTGTCCGCGATGCGCCACCGTGCTGGCCAATGAGCAGGTGGTGGAGGGCTGCTGCTGGCGGCATGAAGAGACCCCCGTCGAGCAGCGCGCGCTCGAGCAGTGGTTTCTCAGGATCACGAATTACGCCGACCAGCTTCTCGACGACATGGCCCAACTGGAAGGCGGCTGGCCCGAGCGCGTCCTCACCATGCAGCGCAACTGGATCGGGCGCTCTTACGGCGCCGAGGCCGATTTCAAACTGGCCTCCACCGGCGAGCCCATCCGCGTCTTCACCACCCGCGTCGACACCATCTACGGCGCCACCTGCGTAATCCTCGCCCCCGAGCACCCGCTGAACCAGACGCTGCTCGACGCCGAAGGCCAAGCCCGCGCCAAGGCCATGGTGGACGCGCGCGCCGGCCGCGACCCCGGCGACATAGAAAAGGAAGGCTTCGCCACAGGGCACTTGGCCATCAACCCCTACAGCGGAGAGCAGGTCCCTGTGTGGATCGGCAATTTCGTGCTGATGGGCTACGGCACCGGCGCCATCATGGCCGTGCCCGCGCACGACGAGCGCGACTTCGAATTCTGCCGCAAGTACGGCATCCTCATACGCCCCGTGATTCGTCCCGTGGATGGCGCGCTCGCCGTGGAACCTGGGATGACGCAGGCCTTCGTCGAGGACGGCATCGTCGAGAACTCCGGGGAGTGGTCCGGCCTGGCCAGCGAAGAAGCGCGCCGCCGGATGAGCGCCTACGCGGAGCGGCAAGGCTTCGGCAAAGCGGCCGTCACTTACCGCATCAAGGATTGGGGCATCTCGCGCCAGCGCTACTGGGGCACTCCGATTCCTGTCATTCACTGCCCGGCGTGCGGCGTCGTGCCGGTTCCGGAAGGCCAGCTTCCGGTGCTGCTGCCGGACCGCATCGAGATCACCGGCGCCGGCCGTTCGCCGCTGGAAAACGTGCCGGAGTTCGTCAACGTGGCATGTCCCAAGTGCGGCGGCGCGGCCCGGCGCGAGACCGATACCATGGACACCTTCATCGATTCGTCCTGGTACTTCTACCGCTACTGCGATGCCCACAACAGCGCCATGCCGTTCGACCCCGCCAAGATCGCTTATTGGTTTGAGATCGACCAATACATCGGCGGGGTGGAGCACGCCATCCTGCACCTCATCTACTCGCGCTTCTTCACCAAGATGATGCGCGATATCGGGTTGATTGAAAACAGCGAGCCCGCGCGGCGCCTGTTCACGCAAGGTATGGTGATCGCCGAGGGCGCCAAGATGTCGAAATCGAAAGGCAACGTGGTGGGAGCGGATCTGCTGGCCGAGAAGTTCGGCACCGACACCTCGCGCATGTTCGTCCTGTTCGCCGCGCCTCCGGAAAAGGAAGTCGATTGGCGCGCAGAGGGCGCCGAGGGCCTTTACCGCTTCCTGGGCCGTGTCTACCGCTTCGCCACCAGAAACGTGAAAGTAGGGCAGCCGGAACGGCCCGCAACCGGGGCCCTAGGCCTGCCAACCCCGTCCGACAAAAAAGTCCTCCGCAAGCTCCACCAGACCCTCAAGAAGATCACGGAAGACTTCGAGACCCGCTGGCACTTCAACACCTGCATCGCCTCCATCATGGAGCTGGTCAACGTGCTCTACGCCGAGGAGCCGAATATTTCACCCGCCGCCATGCCGGAGATCCTGGAGAAGCTGGCCCTGATGCTGGCGCCTTTCGCGCCTTACCTCTCGCAGGAGATCTGGGAAGAGCTGGGCAAGGACGGCCCGGTATTTCGCCAGTCCTGGCCGGCGTTCGACCCCGAGCTTGCCAAAGAGGATTTGGCCGAAATCGTGGTGCAGGTGAACGGCAAGTTGCGCAGCCGCATTCACGTCCCCTTCGGGACACCGAAGGAAGAGCTGGAATCGCTCGCCATGGCCGATGAAAAGGTGCGGCCGTACCTCACCGGCAGGCAGGTGGTCAAAGTGATCACCGTGCCGGACAAGCTGGTGAACGTGGTGGTGAAGTAGTGAACCGGAAAGGAGATTTTCCCGTGCGCAAGATATTCCTGTTGCCTGGCATTGCTGCCATGCTCTGCTGCGGCCAGCCGGCGCAGAAAGCAAGCCTGGTGGTAGATGAGAAATTCGCGGGCAAGATCGGCTTTTATGATGCAGCCGGGAAATGCCTCTCCGAAGTCAAGGTCGGCATCCATCCCCATGAGATGGTTCTGTCCGCGGACGGGCGCTTGCTCTACGTGACCGATAACGGCGTGGTGTGGATGACGGAGCAGGGCGACGGCGAGAACACCGTCTCCATCATCGACGTCCCGAACCACAAGAATCTCGGAACCATCGACCTCGGTTCGAACCGCCGCCCCCACGGGATAGACATCGACCCGGTAACCGGCAACCTTCTGGTAACCACTGAAAAACCCAGCGGTCTGTTGTTGGTCGATCCCCGGACCCGCACGATTCTCAAAAGGTACGACGTCAAGGGTGAGGCCCCGCACATGGTCTTGCTTGGGCCGGACCGCCGGTGGGCCTTCGTCAGCAACACCAACACCGGAAGTCTTGCCGCTGTGGATCTTCAGACCAGCGAGGTAACCCTCATTCCGACCGGCCCACGCCCCCAGGGCACGACATTCTCGCCGGATAAAAAGACGATCTACGTGACGAACGCCGGCGGCGCGAGCATCACCGTTGTCGATGTGGCAGCGCGCAAGCGCGTGGCAGATATTTCCACTGGTCAAGGTCCGGTGCGCCTGGCGGTGACGCCGGACGGCAGTACACTGATCTACGCCCTGCAACTCGGCAACGCGGTAGGTTTCGCGGACGTGAAGACAGGCAAGGAAGTGGCCCAGATCCCTCTTCCCGGGCAACCCGTGTCGCTGACGCTCTCCGCCGACCGGAAGCACGCCTATTGTTCCGTACAGGCGCAGGATAAGATCTTCGAGATTTCGATTGCAGATCGCAGAATCGTCAGGGTGATCGATACGCCGAAACGTGCGGGCCCCGATCCCGTGTACCCGATACGGTAGAGCCTGCCATTGGCCGTGCCGGCACGTTGAGAACGTGCGCCACATCGAAAGCCTGTAAGCGCCCATCTGCTGACTGGCATCGGGCGGCGAACGCCGACGGCGAGGTTCGGTTCTCCTCACCCGCGGTCGATTTGCTCTCTAAGCTCGCCAGGGTACGCAGACTTCAGCTCAGGATGCGCCTCCGCGAGCCGGATCAGGTCCAGTTCGTCCTTCTTGCGTTTGCTCAACCGTCGCTGCGGATCGCTGTAGGCCCAGAGCTTGCCTTGCGTGACGTCCTCCAGGCTGGCGACCCGCACACGGAGCCCCAAAACCTCAGCTTCCACGGCTCGAGCCAGGAACGCCTGGTATCTTTCATCCGTGGTGAACTGAATCCGAAGTTCGCTCCCCGGCGCCAGCGCATTCACCGAGTGCGGATGCTCTTCGGTTTTGAAGCCCTGCTCCTGGAGGTTTGCGGAGAGTCTGGCAAGACTTCGAGCGATCACCACGATATCGGCGTCAAGCGTATATACCGGCTCAACGTAACAATTGACGGCCAAACCGCCGATCAGGCAATAGGGGCCGAACGATTCGCAGGCTTTGATCAGGCTTGCAAAGTCGGTCGCGCCTCCTTGGGTTGTCAACTCGTACGCCTCCACCGCAGTCACAACTTCACTTTACATGACAGTAGTCCCCAGCTGCACCACCGTCTCCAGATGAAACGTCTGCGGAAACAGGTCCACCAGCGTCATCTGCTCGACACGGTACCCGGCCGCCGTCAGCCCTGCCAGGTCGCGCGCCAGTGTTGCCGGGTCGCACGACACAATCGTCACCTGGCGCGGGCGCAATTCGGCCAATCGCCGTACCACGACCTTGCCCAGCCCGGCGCGCGGCGGATCGAGCAGCACGAAATCCGGCGCCCGCTCTAGCTTCTGTAGATACTCTTCCGCCATCCGCTGCTCCGCCCGCAAATTCTCGAGCCCCGCGCGCTCCGCGTTGAACTCGAGATCCCGCACCGCAGTGGATCCCGACTCCACCGCCGTCACTTCCCGGAAACCCCGCGCCAGCGCCAGCGAAAACAGTCCCACACCCGCGTACAAATCGAGCGCGGTATCGCCTTCCGCGCCTTCGAGCGCCACCTCCACCAGCCGTTCCAGCAGGAATCGGTTCACCTGGAAAAACGAATTGCGGCTCACGCGGAACCGCCCCTGGTAATCCAGCGCGCCCTCCACCAGCCCCGGAATCTCCTCAGCGCACCAGTCGAAGAACCGCTTCGCTACCGGCTGGTCCGTTTCGAGCACGTTCAACTGCACCTGCCGCTCGTCGGTGAAGATTTCGAGCGATCGTACGAACCTCGGCCACCGCGAATTTCGAAGCATCGCGGCCAGCGCGCGGATCGCGTCGTTGATCTTGGGCGAAGCGATGGGGCAATGGCCCGTCTCGCACAGGCGGTGCGAACCGGCCTCGCGGTACCCGATTCGCCTCCCATCGATATGAAGCTGCACGCGGTTGCGATAGCCCCACGGTTCGGCGGCGGCTACCGCAATCTGCTCCGGCGGCTCCATCTTCCCCAGCCGCCGCAACTGGTCCGCCAGGATGGCGCGCTTGGCGGCGAGCTGATATTCGTACGGCGCGTGCTGGTAATGGCAACTGCCGCAGCGGCCGAAGACCGGACACGGCGCGGCCACGCGTTCCGCCGCCGGCTCCAGCACTTCGAGCGTGTGCGCCCGCACCAGCCCCGGCTGCTCGCGCCACGTCACGACGCGAATCCGCTCGCCCGGCAGAACGAAGGGCGCGAACACCACGCGTCCCTCCAGGCGAGCCAGACCGTCGCCGCCGTAGACCAACTTTTCCACGGTCGCTTCGAAATTGCTTACGATAGGATTTACTTCCATTCCCTACCATGAGAACACGAGTCTTTTCCGGCATGCAGCCATCCGGAAATCTGCACATCGGAAACTATCTGGGGGCGCTCAAGAACTGGGTGCGAATCCAACACGATTACGAGTGTATTTTCTGCATCGTCGACCTGCACGCGGTCACGCTCTACCAGGCGCCCGCCGAGCTCCGCGCCAAGATCCGGGAGATTGCCGCGCTCTACCTGGCGGCCGGCATCGATCCCAAAGTCTGCTCCATTATGGTGCAATCCGCCGTCCCGGCGCACGCCGAGCTGGCCTGGATGCTCACCTGTGTCACGCCGGTCGGCTGGCTGGAGCGCATGACGCAATTCAAGGCGAAGGCCGCCAGGCAGGAATCGGTGAGCGACGGCCTGCTGCAATACCCCGTCCTGATGGCCGCCGACATCCTGCTCTACCAGGCCGGCATCGTTCCCGTCGGCGAGGACCAGGCGCAGCACCTCGAGCTCACCCGCGACGTCGCGCAACGTTTCAACTCGCTCTACGGCGAAACCTTCGTGGTCCCCGGCACCAGCCTGCCCGCCGTGGGCGCGCGCATCATGGGGCTGGACGATCCCACGCAAAAAATGAGCAAGTCGGAAGCCGCCGCCAACCATGCCGTGGCGCTGCTCGACCCGCCCGACAAGATTCGCAAGACCATCATGCGCGCCACCACCGATTCCAATCCGGCCGTGGATTACGAAACCGCCGGCCCCGGCATCCTCAACCTGCTGGCGATCTACCAGGCCTTTTCCGGCGCCGACGACGACGCCATGAAGCAGCGCTTCAACGGCATGCGCTACGGCGATTTGAAGAAGCAGGTGGCCGGCATGGTGATCTCGCACCTCGAGCCTTTCCAGCAGCGCTACCGCCAGATCGTTTCCGACGCTGGATACCTCGACGGCGTTCTGCGCGAGGGCGCCGAACGCGTGGCCCCCATCGCCAACGGCACCGTCAAGCTGGTGAAAGAGCGCATGGGCCTGTATGTATCGGCGACCGCTCCCTGACGGTCGCGGCTCGGAATGAGGCGTCGTACCGAGCCCCGATCGTCAGGGAGCGGTTGCAGGTTTGGACATCATGATCGAAACAGGATTGCGGGACAAAGTGGTCGCCGTTACGGGCGCCGCCGCAGGCATCGGCAAGGCAACCGCGCGCCGCTTCGCGCAGGAAGGGTGCCGCGTCGCCTCGTGGGACATGAATGACACGGAACCCGAAGAGGGCGGCGCATTTCAGAAGGTGGATGTCACAAACGGCGCGTCTGTCGAGGCCGCGGTGGAGGAGGTCTTTACCCGCTGGGGAGCCGTCCATGTGCTGGTCAACAACGCGGGCATCCTCCGCGACGGGCAACTGGCGAAGTATAAAGATGGCGCGCTGGCCGCGGTCATGAGCGACGAGCAGTTCGATTCCGTGATTGCCGTCAACTTGAAGGGCGTGTTTACGTGTACGTCCTCCGTGGTCCCGCGGAAGATCGAGGGCGGTGGTGGCGTAATCCTCAGATGCTCAGTTACGTCTACGATCTGCCGTTGGGCAAAGGCAGGCAGTTTCTGCCGAACGCCAGCCGTGTTGTGAACGGGGTCCTCGGTGGTTGGGGCATCAACGGCATGACGCTATTTCAACAGGGCTATCCCCTCACTTTCGGGACGTCCACAAACTCCACGAATTCGTTTGGCGGTGGTTCGCGGCCGAATTACGTAGGCGGTTGCGATCCGCTGGTATCCGGCTCGGCCGAGTCGCGGCTGAGTACCTGGTTCAACAAGACCTGCTTCGTCGCGCCGCCCGTATCTACTTTCGGTAACCTCGACCGCACGTTCACGGGCGTGCGCACGGCCGGAATTGCGAACTTCGACTTTTCCATGTTTAAGACCATCGACCTCACGGAATGTTTCAAGCTCCAGTTCCGAACGGAGTTCTTCAATATCTTCAACCGTGTGCAGTTTGGCGCACCGGGCCAGACGCAGGGCAATTCGGCGTTCGGCGTCGTCAGTTCGCAACTGAATTCGCCCAGGTTGGCGCAGTTTTCGCTTCGCCTGAACTATTAGCGGCTTGTGCAAGCATCCAACGAGGCCGGACATAGAAACCATGCTCACGAATTTCGAGGATGGTAAACTCACCGGCCGTCAACTCGCCTGTGCTCTTACTGCGGTGGCCGGCGGCGGCTCACTAGTGGCCGATCGCCGCGCTGTACGACGGCATGCCGCGGGTCTTGTGTCCGGATGTGCTGGGCCACAACCCAGTCGAGGCCGTCACCGGAAGTGCAAAAGTGAGAGCTGTCGGGCATAATCAGATAGTAGGACCCGTAACTGTCAGTATTGTGGAGGCTCCAGATGAAGACGGCATTGCGTGTTTGTCCGAAGACCGGAACACCGCTGGAGAGACCAGCGGAGCGTCGCAAATGGCGGTGGCCTTTCGCGGTCTTGGGACTAATCTCTCTGGCATGGTTCTTGATTCGCGTACTTCCAAAGCCAAGCCGCGCATCCTACCCGTGCCAGAGGGC
>Ga0224534_1001817_pt1 | contig 10753 bp, 10 predicted proteins | sample 714E12024metaG_FD_172012 | JGI IMG/M metagenome (GOLD analysis project Ga0224534, IMG submission 172012) | Peat soil microbial communities from Stordalen Mire, Sweden - 717 E1 20-24 | ecosystem: Environmental > Terrestrial > Soil > Wetlands > Peat | place: Sweden: Norrbotten County, Stordalen... | reverse complement strand
TCTCCCTCAGAAATGTTGCACTTGGACTTTGAGCGCGCCCTCCATTTAAAAGCTAACTATTCACAATGGTGTCCAATGATCCAATTAAGTACAGGCGAATTGTTGCACGTATAAAGGTAAAGCCCTCTAAGTAGAGGGCTTATACACAAAACACAACAGAAAAGCTTACGGTAGTGGTCAAAACGGGATGTCTTCGTCGGTGATGCCCTGATCGGCATAGTCGTTGGCGGGCGCGGAGGCGGGGGCGGCAGCGGAGGATGAGGAGCGCGAGCTGGTGTAGCCGCCGGAGGAGCGTTCGCCGCCGCTGCTGCCTTCGCTGCGACCGGAGCCGCCGCCGAGCAGGGAGAGCTCGTTGATGAGGATCTCGGTGCGGTACTTCTTCTGACCGGATTCCTTGTCGTCCCAGGAGCGGGTCTGGATCTTGCCTTCGACGAAGATTTGCGAGCCCTTCTTGACGTAGTCGCGGATGATCTCGGCGGTGCGCTGGAAGGCGACGAGGTTGTGCCACTCGGTCTTGTCTGTCCAGTTGCCTTGAGCATCCTTGGCGCGGTCTGCGGTCGCGAGTGAGAAGGTGGCGACGGTCATGCCGCCGGGTGTGGTGCGAATCTCGGGGTCTTTGCCGACGTTGCCGAGGAGAAATACTTTGTTGACGCCTTTTGCCATGGATGTGCTCCGTTTCGCTGTTGAGGATAGCAGAGAACGGACGGAGGATAGCTGTGAGTGGCAGTTGCTGGGCGTCTGAGGCCCCCGGAGGCTGGGGCAGGACGACAAAGGGCCGAGCCCTCGATTGTGGATCAGGAGCGGCGGGTAAGATTGCCGACGAGTTTGGCGAGGCCGAGGAGCAGGGTGAGAACGCCGGTGGGCAGGCAGCCGATCGCGACCATCAAAGAGAGCCAGCCGCCGTTGGTGTGCGGGCCCTGCTTCGTGACGCCACCGAACACGGTGAACATCAGCAGCGCGGCGATTGCTCCTATGAGGAAGATTATGGCGCCGGTCGTGAGGAGCTTGCGGGTGTCGGGCTGCATAGAGGCAGAGGGTAGTGAGTAGTGAAAAACAAAGGCAGAAGCAGATTCCCGTGGGAATGACAGCAAGAAAGGCAACAAGGACGATGTCAGCGGTAGGCGGCGAGCATGGCGTAAACAACGACTCCGCTGACTGAGACGTAGAGCCAGATGGGGAAGGTCCAGCGGGCAAGTTTGCGGTGTGCAGGGAAACGGCCGGTGAGCGAGAGGAAGAAGGTGATCAGGATCATCGGCAGAGCGACGACGGCCAGAAAGATGTGGGGCAGGAGAAGTGCCCAGAGATAGATCAGCCGGGCTGTCGGATGCGTGGTGGGGAAGAGCATGTCGCCGTGCAGGACGTGATTGGTGACGTAGGCGACGAGGAAGGCGCTGGAGACAATGAAGGCCGCGAACATGCTGTTGCGGTGCGCGGTGATCTCGCGCCGCTTGATGTAGCGGAAGCCGATGAAGAGGAAGGTTGCGCAGAGTGCGTTCAACACAGCGTCGAGCGCGGGAAGGAAGGCCAGGTGGGTTCCGGCGGCGTCGACAGGCGGATGGTAGTAGACCAGCCAGGCGAGGAAGAGCGATGCGATGGCGCTGATGGCGATGATCGCGGCGATGATCGAGGGCGGCGTGCGGTAGTTGGGGGAGGGTGCGGTGAGGGCGGGCATGTGTTCCTGGTGGATTAGTTTGTTTGTGGCGCGGTTAGGCTCCTGTGGTTGCACTTCACATCTCAGAAACAAGAGGTGTGGGACGCGGATTGTTGCAAGGTCAAAATAACAGGCGGCCCTGTGCGTTGAGCATCATTGCAAGCAGCAGCAAAGGGAGATAGATGACGGAGACTTTGAGCAGTTGGCGGGCGAGAACGCGGTTTTCGGGGTCGTCGGGATTGCGGATGATGCCCATGAAACGGATGGTCGCGGTGAGGTAGCAGGCGTCGAGGAGGAGAGCGGCGATGGCGTACGGGATGCCGGTGACGTGCAGCCATGTGGGCCAGAGACTGACGGGGATCATCAGGACGACATAGAAGAGGGCTTGAAGGGCGGAGGAGCGGGCGGCCGTGCTGCTGGGCTGCAGGGTGGCGGCGAGGCGGATGCCGCCGTGGGTGTAGTCGGCGCGGTAGAGCCAGCCAATAGCCATAAAGTGCGGGAACTGCCAGACGAAGAGGATGGCAAAGAGGGCGACGGCGGGCCACTCGACGACGCCGCGGGCAGCGGTCCAGCCGATGAGCGGAGGGAGCGCTCCGGGGAAGGCTCCGATGAAGGTGTTGACTGTGGTGATGCGCTTGAGCGGGGTGTAGATGGCGATGTAGCCAACGGCGGTGAGCAGGGTCAGCGTGCCGGTGAGGGGGTTGGTGGCCAGGGCGAGGTAAACGGAGCCCGCGCAGACAAGGCCAAAGCCCACCGCGAGACCGTGGGCGAGGCCGATGCGGTGCTGTGCCATGGGGCGGGCGGCGGTGCGCGGCATGCGGCGGTCGGTCCCGCGCTCGATGGCCTGGTTGAGCGCGCTGGAGCCGGCGGTGACGAGTGCGATGCCGAAGAGGGCTTTGACGAGGCCGAGTTGAAAAGGGGAGACGCCCGAGGCGAGTGATCCGAGATAGAAGCCGGCGCCGGCGGTGATGACGACCATCAGCGAGACGCGCGGCTTGAAGAGCACTGCGTAGTCGCTGAACAGCGAGTGGCTGCGCGTGTGGGGTGGCGCCGCGGCGGATGTGGAGGTGGTGGACACGTCGAACCTAAAGGATATCGTGAGTGGACAGACAGTAGAGCGTAGACCGCAGGAAGTGCTGGGCGAGGGAAAGCCGACTGGCGGTGGAGATTGCTGTGGATATTTTGCCGGGTTATACTGCGTTTATTGGCAGAGCTGGTGTTTCTCTTGCTGTGCCGCGAGTGAGGTTCGTCTTCAGCGCAAGCGTGAAGGATGTCCAGCTCGGAAATGGCGGTCCGCCCGGCGGGCTTGGTTTCCCTTGGGGGGGCGAGGCTGGATGGCGCGCGGTGACACGCGTGCTTCGAAGTTGTGGAGTGGCGATGGAGTGGGCCGTCGCTGATATCACCAATGTCTTCTTGCCGTCAGATTGCCGGGTGTGCGGGGCCGCGATGGCCGCGTTCGCTAGGCTCAGGGTTTGTGAGGCGTGCGTTGCGCGGGTCGGGCCGCAGGCGGAAGCCGAGCAGGATGTGCTGTGCACGCGGTGCGGCGATGCAATGGGGATGGAGTCGGCGCGGTTTGGCGCGGCGATGGGTGTGAGCGAGTGCACGATGTGCAGACTGGCTCCGCCGCAGTTTGATCGGGCTGTGGCCTTCGCCAACTACGACAACGAGATGCGCGAGATGCTGCACCTGCTGAAGTTTGACGGCATGCGCGGTGTGGCGGAGCATGTGCTCGGCGCAGGGATGGTGGCGGCTGTGCTGAAGCTGCGCGAGGGTGCGGCGAGTGAGTTGGTGGTGGTTCCGGTGCCGCTGTTTGCGGCGAGAGAAAGAGAGCGTGGGTTCAACCAGGCAAGGTTGCTGGCGGAGGCTGCAGTGAAGCGGTTGCTGCGGTTGGAGCCGGAGTGGACGCTGCGCTTGCCGGCCCAAGTGCTGCAACGAGTGAAGGATACGCGGGCACTGTACGCGCTGGATCCTTCGCAGCGCCGACGGGCGGTGCAGTGGGCGTTTCGCGTGGTCGATGCAGAGGTGGTGCGCGGGCGCGAGGTGTTGCTGATCGACGACATTATGACGACCGGAGCGACGGCTCGGGAGTGCGCTCGCGTGCTGAAGCGCGCAGGCGCGGCGAAGGTGTGGGTTGCGACGGTGGCGAAGGCGCAGCCGGAGAGTGTCCAGAACGTCGTGCGTCACGATGCGGAGAGCTTTTCGATGTGGGATGCGGGTTCGGCGCTACCGGCTCGTGTGATAAAGCCGGAGGCGGGCAAGAGATTGAGGTTTTAGCACAGCAGTAGTTGCGAGGAAGTAACGACCAATACGACCGGAGGGCAGGAATGCAGGCTGGAAAGATGAGGACGAAACGGACGGGCAACAGGCACCACACAACTCATCCGGTGGCGGGAACGGCTCGTGCCGAGGCCATCGATATTCGCGTGGGCGTGTTTCGTGAGCCGGCGATGCAGACGCCGGTGCTGGTGCTGAATGCGAGCTACGAGCCGATCAACATCTGTGGCGCGCGGCGGGCGTTGGTCCTGGTGTTGAAGGGCGTCGCGAGGACCGAGGAAGAGCAGGGTGCGGTGCTGCACTCGCACCGGATGGAGATCCAGATGCCGAGCGTGATTCGGCTGCTGGAGTACCGGCGGATTCCGCACCAGACGCGGGCATTGAGCCGCAAGAACATTCTGCTGCGCGACCGCAATACGTGCCAGTACTGCCAGAAGGTGCTGATTGCTTCGGAGCTTACCCTGGATCACGTTCTGCCGCGGTGTCATGGTGGGTTGTCGACGTGGGAGAACCTGGTGGCGTGTTGCAGGGATTGCAATCGCCGCAAGGGCAGCCAGATGCTGCATGAGCTGACCGACATGAGGCTGGTCCGTGAGCCACGGCCATTCTCGCTGCACACGAGTCGGCACATCATGCGGATGATCGGAAGCGCGGATGCGAACTGGCGGAAGTATCTTTACTTTGAGTCGGAGCCTGCTGCGTGAACGGCGGGGGGCACCCCCTGGGGCACCCCCCCTCCCCCCCTCATTTTGTAAAGTATTCAAAAGAGGATGGTTATGGGCAAAGTATTCATTCTATTGGACATCGTAAGCTATTTGGAATGAATGGTTTATCGAATTTCTGGTTGCAAACTATTCCATTCAGGGACTTTATGGGCAAGGTATTCCATTCATTGGAGTTATGGGTGGTTTTGCGATAGGCCCGGCCTTCAGCCCTCCGGATCGGTTGTGGTTCTTGACCCAGGCCTTCGGCCTGGGCTGGTATAGGGCGCGCCGTTGGCGCTGGGCCATGGTCGGATGTGGCGTTGGCGCTGGACCAGGGTCGGATATGGCGTTGGCGCGTGTCCCGTGGGTTAGTGTGGCTCCTGTAAGAATCGCCTATTTCTATTGTAGGGAGTTGGGAGGGGGGACTATGCCAACTCTTTTGGAGAGAAATCGCAAGTGTTCATGAGGGTTTTGGTGGTTTCCGGGCGGTATGGGGGCTTGACACGCGATATTTGGGCTGTTTCTGAGGGGGTTATTTTCCGGGCGCTGGTGGGCTGGGTGGTTGCTTAGCGCTGCGGCGGCCTGGGTGGCGGCGGCTGGGTGGCGGCAGGTTGGGTGGCGGCAGGTTGCGGGGAGTCGTTCTGGTTGTCCAGGACCTCGCCGTTGTAGTGGATGGTGACGTTGGTGTGGAAGCGCTTGTAGTCGGTGTAGCGGACGATGGTGCGGACGTGGACGTCCTGGGAGAGAGCGCCGTGCCGCGCGGGGAAGTGCAGGGTGCCTTCGGACTTTGTGTAGACGGGGAACCAGTACGTACCGTCGATCTGCTCGTAGTAGGTGGTGTAGGGCGGCGAGAGGTCTTCGTGGCCGGGGCGCGTGTCCTGCGGAACGGTGATGCCGTTGATGAGGACAATCTCGTTGTCTGCCTGATCGACCCAGACTTTGCCCTGGAAGTAGCGGTGATTTTTGAGGAGCTGTCTGGGCTTGCAATCGAAGACGTAGGTGTCGAGCTCGTCGACGTGCTGCTTGCCGAGGTAGGTGAGGTCGTAGTCGGGGAGCTCGGGGGTGGTGAGGATGAAGGGCAGTCGCTTCTCGATGTCCTTGAAGTCGTTCTCGGTCATGATGACGCGCCCGATGGTGTTCTGGGGGGCGAAGACGACGCGCTCTTCGCGCTTACCTGCGTCGTCGAAGCTGATGTTCGTGACCTGGTGATACTCGCCGTCGGGGCGGCCGGTGTCGTCGGAGAGGGTGTTGAATTTGACGTCCTGGCGGAAGGTGTACTCGTTGCGGGCGGCGGCGAAGGCGGACTCCTGCCGGCCCATCTTTTGGATGATCTCGGCGACGGTGGTGGTGGTGGGCGGGGTGGGGTCGAGCGGGCCGAAGCCCTCGGCGGACTGCTGGGCGAAGAGCGGCGCTGCGGTGAGGAGAGCGGCGAGGATGAGTGCCTTGGGGATCATGGGCGGAGGGGGCTGCTTCGCTCAGCATAGACGGTGTTTGGTGTGAAAAGGTCGAGGGCGCAGCAGGTTCGGGCGTAAGGCGCAGCAGGTTCGGGCGTAAGGCGCAGCAGGTTCGGGCGTAAACTGACGCGATGAGAATCCCCGCGGTATTGGCTTTGAGCCTGTGTATGTTGATCCCCTGCGCTGCTGGCGCACAGAGCAACGGCGCTAAGCGCCCGATGACGTTTTCAGACTTGATGGCGATGAAGCGCGTGAGCGATCCACAGATCTCGCCGAGTGGGAATTGGGTGCTGTTCTCGGTGACCGATGTGTCGCTGGAGAAGAACTCGAAGGTGAACCATCTGTGGGTGGTGCGTGCTACGCGCACGGCGGGAGTTGATCCGAGCGGCGGGGGTGAACGCCAGGTGACGAGTGGCTCGGGTGAGTCGAATGGGCGGTTCTCCCCGGATGGCAAGAGCGTGATGTATTCGGCGGATGGGCAGATCGCGGTGGCGCCGTGGGATGATGCGGCGGGGATGATCGGCGCGGGGCATGCGGTGACTTCGCTCGAGACTGGGGCGGGTGGTGCGATCTGGGCTCCGGACTCGAAGCATTTTGTGTTCGTGTCGAGCGTGTATCCGGAGTGCGAGAGCAAGGCTGCGGGTGCACACCGCTTTGAGGAAGAGGCGAGTTGCAATGCTCAGAAGGATGCGGCTGCGGCGAAGTCGCCGGTGAAGGCGGAGGTGTGGGACCATTTGCTGTATCGACATTGGGACCACTATGTTGGCGCGAAGCACTCGCACATTTTTTATGTGAGCGTGGATGGCGGTGTGCCTGAAGATCTGACGCCGGCGAGTGTGGTCGCCGATCATGAGGCTCCGACGTTCTCGCTGGGTGGGCCGCTGGGGTATGCGATCTCTCCGGATGGGAAAGAGATTGCGTATGAGGTGAACCTCGATACGGTTCCGGCGGAGTCGACGAACAACGATATTTTTGCGTTGCAGGTGGGCGCGGCACCGCAGGCGGCGAAGAAGGTCAGCACGAGTCTCGGGAGCGATGATGGGCCAGCGTACTCGCCGGATGGAAAGTGGCTGGCGTGGCGGTCGCAGGCGCGCGCGGGGTTTGAGTCGGATCTTTTCAGGCTCGTGATGATGGACCGAGCAACGGGAAAAATCACAGACCTAATGCCCGGTCTCAGTGACTGGGTAGACGAATTTACGTGGGGTCCCGACTCGAGCTTCATCCTGTTCGCAAGCCCACATCAAGGCGAAGAGCAGATACGATTCGTTGCTACAGATGAGATTGTTGCAGGCTCAGGAAAATACGAAACGGGCACCAGGCCGGAATCCGGCGAGTTTAGCGATCTTCGCATAGTCCCCAATTCTGGCATTGTCGCCGTTCGCATGACGGTAGATCATCCGTCCGATGTGGTTCTCATTCCGAAGCAGGTATACGACAAGAGTGGGACCTTTGTTGGCGGCCGTGTAATGGTTTCGCTAACTCATCTCAATGACAAGACGCTTGACCGCCTTGATCTGTCGAAGATGGAAACCTTCTGGTTTGACGGTGCAAATGGGACGAAGGTGCAGGGATTCATTGTTCGGCCGCCGAACTTTGATGCGGCGAAGAAGTATCCGGTGAAGTTCCTGATGCATGGCGGGCCGCAGACGGCCTGGGGCGATGCGTGGAGCTATCGGTGGAATGCGGAGCTGTTTGCGGCGAATGGATATGTGGTCGTGATGGTGAACAGGCGCGGATCGACGGGCTATGGGCAGAAGTTTGTCGATGAGGTGTCGGGCGACTGGGGTGGGCGTGCGTATGTGGATTTGATGAAGGGGCTCGATTATGCGGAGACGACGTATCCGTTCATCGACAAGAATCGTGAGTGTGCGCTGGGTGCGAGCTATGGTGGGTTTATGGCGGATTGGGTGCTCACGCATACGGACCGCTTCAAGTGCATCGTTACGCACGATGGTATGTATAACCCGCAGGGCGCGTTTGGTACTACCGAGGAGCTGTGGTTCAACGAGTGGGAGTTCCGGCCGCTTGTTGGTGCAGGGCCCGACGCTGTCGTTGAGCAGACGAAGCCTGCGCACCCGTGGGACTTTTATGACAAGCCAGCGAACGAGGATCCGTTCCGGAAGTGGTCGCCGATGCTGTTCATCAAGAACGCGGTGACGCCGACGCTGGTGATTCATTCCCAGCGCGACTACCGGCTCGATGTGAGCGAGGGGTTGCAGTTGTTTACGGCGCTGCAGTTGCGTGGCGTGCCGAGCGAGATGCTGTACTTTCCGGACGAAGGGCACTGGGTGCTGAAGCCGCAGAACTCGCAGGTGTGGAATGAGACGGTGAACGACTGGTGCGATCGCTGGACGGGTACGAACAAGTATGCGGCGGTGGGACCGGAGAAGAATCCGGCGGCGAAGAGCGCAAAGCCATGAGCCTTGGCAGGGCAAAGACGGCGAAGCCACCACTCGACCAGGCGGGGTTGCTGGAGTATGCGGTGAAGTCGCTGGGCTCGAAGATGAAGAGCGTGCGCGACCTGCGGCGGAAGATGGCTGAGCGCGCAGCGCCGGGTGAGGCGGGTGTCGAAGCGATGGATGCGGTCATAGCCAAGCTCAAAGATCTTCGCTACCTTTCAGACGAGCGCTTTGCGGCGGACTACACGCGACTGCGGAAGGAGAATGAGAAGTTTGGCATGCGGCGCGTTCAGCAGGGGCTGATGCAAAAGGGGATCGCGCAGGAGCTGACGCAGTCGACGCTGGCGACGGCGTATGACGAGGTGGATGAGGTGGCGCTGGCGAAGCAGTATGTCGATCGCAAACGGATGAAGAAGCCGGAGGGTGAGAAGGAGGTTGCACGCGCGATGCGAAGGCTGGTGGCCGCGGGATTTTCTACGCGGACGATCTGGAAGGTGCTGCGCGGTTGGGGCGCGGAGGTGGAAGAGGTGGATGTCGTTGCAGACAGTGAGTAGAGGGTAGAGGGTAGAGGTAGTGAGTCGTGAAGAACAACTCCGTGCAGCGTGTGGTGGGAATTGACTGGTCGGGGCGCGTGGATGCGGCGGGGCAGCGGCGGCACATCTGGGCGGGGGTGTGGACGCAACCCTCGGAGGATGTGCGCGGTAAGGTGAGCGTGAGGCTGGAGGCTGGGCGCACACGCGAGGAGGTTGCGGAGTGGTTGATTGAGCTCGCGCGCGAGACGCCGAGGATGGTGGTGGGGTTCGATTTCTGCTTCAGCTTTCCGGCGTGGTTCGTGCGCGATGAGCATGGTGTGGCGAGTGGGCCGGAGTTCTGGAGGCGCGTTGTAGAGGAAGGCCATGGAGAGCGCTGGCTGGCGCGTGGTGCGGAGGACAGACGCTTCTGGGGCAAGCATAAGCGGCCGGCGGAGTTCTCGGGTGAGCATCTGCATCGCATGTTGCGGGCGACCGATATCGATTGCAAGATCATTGCGGAGATTCCTGAGGCTGAGCGGCAGGCACGCGTGAAGGGGATTACACCGAAGAGCGTGTTTCAGATTGGTGGGTCGGGGAGCGTGGGAACGGCTTCGCTGCGCGGGTTTCCTGTGCTGTTGCGGTTGCGCGAGGCGGGGTTTTGCGTGTGGCCGTTCGATACGCCGCAGTTGGATGCGAAGAGTCCTAAGCCGCTGGTGGTCGAGATGTACACGCGGCTGAATACGGGCGCGGTGCACAAGTCGAATGCTCTGGCGAGGGCCGCATATCTGCTGAAGAAGCGCAGAGAGGATGCGGCGTATGCGGCGCTGTCGCGCACGGTGATGCAGCGCGCGCGTGCAGGCGAGGATGCATTCGATGCGCTGGTGAGCACGATGGTGATGGCGGAGCGGCGCGAGACGTTTGCGGGGCTGCCGAAGCCGCGTGATCTGCTGCATGGGATCGAGGGATGGACGTGGGCGCCGGAGCTGAGTTAGGCGTCGAGCAGATGCAACGTGGGGAGTGGTGGAAGGGCGCCGATGCCGGCGGCAAGGGTGCGGAAGAGCTGGATGGTGCGGAGGCAGTCGGGATCCAAAGTGTAGTGGATGTTTTGTGTGAGATAGGTGCGGATGGTCTCGGGGCTGACGGCGAGGCGAGGCGTCCACTCGGCGACGAGTTGCTCGGTGTGGGCGAGGCCGGCGTCGCGGCTGGCGGTGAGGTCTCTGATGAGTTGCTGCGAGGTGAGACCTGCGGGTACGAGGGCTTCGGTGCGCGCAGCCCAGACGGCGGCGACCCAGGGGAGTCCGGTGAGCTCGCGCCAGAGATGGGCGAGGTCAAGCCAGAGAAGTGGGGCGTTGGCTGCGGCGTCGAGTTGAGCGCGGTGCTCGCGTGCGAGGAGTGCGGGATCGCCGATGAGGAGTGCGGCATCGGCCGAGGCGAGCATGGCCAGCGGATCGGCGGGCTGGTTGATGAAGGTCGGGTGGGTGGAGTGGAAGTGCTCGAAGAGGATGCGGGTGTAGGCGACGGAACTGCGGCTGGCGGTGTCGGCGGCGACGCTGCGGACGCGGGTGAGAGCATCGGCGGTGGGCAGGTGGCCGGGATTCTTGACGAGCAGGAGGATACTGCGGACCTCGTCGAGCGAGGCGATGGCGCAGCCGGGGACGATGGCGAGTGCGGGTGTGAGGGCTGCGATGGGGATGAGGCCGAGGTCGGCGGCGCCGCAGTGGAGCTCGGCAGCGCAGACCGAGGGCAAGGTGTAATGCAC
>Ga0224534_1001815_pt1 | contig 10759 bp, 8 predicted proteins | sample 714E12024metaG_FD_172012 | JGI IMG/M metagenome (GOLD analysis project Ga0224534, IMG submission 172012) | Peat soil microbial communities from Stordalen Mire, Sweden - 717 E1 20-24 | ecosystem: Environmental > Terrestrial > Soil > Wetlands > Peat | place: Sweden: Norrbotten County, Stordalen... | reverse complement strand
CCCACATTTCGCTCGTGGCAGTGGAGCACTCTAAGAATTTCCATCCCGCCGCGTTGGCAGAGATCAATCGTCGCGACGGTGCCCTGTGGGCTGAGGTGACTCCTTCTGGCAGGGAGTTGGAACGTCAAGTGCTTGCCTGGTACGGACGCGAGCCGCCGCACATGCCTAAGTGGCGTAATTACGTCCCGGGGTTCTTTGAGTACATGTTTCTTCGCCGCTCAAATAACATGCTCTTGACCGCGATGAAGCTACACGATGCGCTGACCGTCCTGTTCGAGTGCCCCTGGCCTTCAAGAGCAGGCCCTCGCCGGAAGGGTCGGCCGCCGAGAGGGTCGCAGGTCGGTCGCGAATCGGGCGGCGCTGTTGAGTCGCGTTCCGGGACATGAGGCTCTGGAATCCGGCCGTACAGGAATCCCGTCGTCAGAGCCCCTATCACCAACGATCAGCAACGCGGTCCCGGCGCTAGGAAATCAGAAAAATGGCGCTTCGAACAGATCCCGTATACCGGGATCACTTCAATTGTGAAACTAAGCGGTCGTATTCAGCGTGAGGACCGATCCAGTACCACACCAAGGTCTCATCGAATCTAACGCCCAGGGCGCGATAGCCCAGACCAATCCTAATGGAATACGTCTGCCGGTCGGCGCGCAGACGTTTGAACTGAAGCCTGGGGTGTGCGGGATCGCGCTGGAATAAGACGTACGCCCGTTGCGAGCTCTGTTGGACCTCGGCGGGCAATTTCTCGAACAAGCTCCTAAATCGGGCGGTGCGCCGGGACCGCATCTGCTTAGAAGCTCATCGGCTCGGTCTTGCCGGTGAGATACGCCAGCCGTGCTTCTTCTTCCAGTGCCTCGATGCTCAACAGCGGGTGACTCGGACCCTGCTCGCAGGCGATCTCTTCAAGAACCATCGCTGCCAAAACGTCTTGTTCCTCGGGAGGCAACTCCGAGAGCGTGGCCACTGCCTTCCGCAGCAGTTCAGTCATAACCCGATGTTAGCACGACCGTACTCGTCACTCACTCGTTTGCCGACGGATCTGATCGAGGCGCACGGCATCGAAGAAAGGTTGTTGCTGCGGGTCGGCGAGCCAGCGCGCCAGGCCGCGAGCGTCCGGCCAAACGAATGCCACGCCGGCCTCGCGCTCCCCGGGCGTGTTGGAAGCGAGCAAGACCACCGTCACCGGGACGTCCTGAATGTCGATATGCGCAAGAGCGGCCGAATCGGGCACCGGGCCGGCGGGACGGGCGGGGTCCGACAGCAGGTAGTGCACCAAGGGGTTGATGCCTTGGGCCTCGGGATGGGCGTTCAGGTAGGCTTCGCAATCGAAGAGCGGGTGCGGGTTGGCGGCTGCGGCTCCGCTCTTTAGAAAGTGCTCAAGCAGGTGCTCACTTGGGGGCTCCGCGCAGGAGTTCCGGTAGTGGCTGGGTTCGAATAACGGAATCGGTTTGCGGTCTTCCGCGGCTCCGTGGCGCACGTAGTGGACCAGCGGATTCACGCCGGCGCGGCGAATGTCGGGATTGCGGTCGAGGTAGAAGCGAGGGTCGAACAGCGGGTGCGGCTGGCGCGACTCCGCGGCGCCGTACTTCAGGTAATGGCACAGCGGGTTGACGCCGGCGGCGGCCACGTCGGGGTATTTGCGCAGATAGAAGGCGGGGTCGAATAGGGGATGCGGCTGGCGGCCCTGGTAGGCGCCCTGCAGCAGGAAGTGGAACAGCGGGTGGCCGTAGTAGTCCGCGTCGAAGAGCGTCTTCAGCGCGCTTCCGGTCAGTTGCCGCCAATAGGGAGCGAGGCTCACCAAGCGCCGCGCCGTGGTGAAGAATCCGGCTGATGGCTGGGCGCGGCGCTTCTCCGACTGGACCGGCCGGGCGGTCCGCTGCGGCGGGACCTGCCGGAAGCGGCGCAGCACCTCGGCGCGGGCGCGATCCACAAGCTGGCGGTCGAGCGAATTCAGCCGCAGCAACTCCTCGAACACCTCCGGGGTGCACGCTTGCCGGAGCTTCTCGGTCCGGCTGGCCACGGTGCCGTCGAACCCGTCGGAAACGTTGACCGCCGGCCGGGCGCAATCCAATCCGGGGAAGGCACAGCGCAGGGCGTGCGCCCCCGCGGCGACGCTCTGGTCGAAGCAATCCACCACGCCCAGAAACGAGGTGGCTAACATGCGCTGGATGGCCAGATCGAGATCGCGCGGCTCCGGTTCGTCGGAGTCGCCGGCGCAGGCCAGCAGGTTGACCTGGACATTCTTCACGAAGAGCGGAAAGTCCTGGATCATGCCGGCGATGAAATCGCCCAGCGCGGTGCGGTTGGCCAGGTCGCTCATGGCGTCGGCGGGGTTCGGTCTCTGGCGGAAGTAGGTGTAGATGGACCGGATCCGGTCGATGGGGTCGCGCAGGAAGCAGATGTCGAAGAACAGGTAGCCGGGTGCTTCCGGCAGCGGGTGGCGGACCTGATGGCTCGAGAAGGCGCGCAGGTCGGGCCGGGCATCGAAGAAGCGCACCAGCTCCGGATTCGAGATCAATGCTTCGCCGGCGGGGGTGTCCAGCTTGGCGAACCGCTCGCCGAAGCTGTGGTCCAGAATGTCTTCGATGGTGGAGCCGGCGTTCTTGAAAATGTGATAGTGAAGAATGACCAACCGCATGAGGGCCGGACCGATCATGCGATAATAGCACGTTTGACATTCCTGCTCGGATTCCTCATCGCCGCGGCGGTCGGTCTGACGGGAGTGGGAGCGGGATCGCTGACGGCGCCGCTGCTCATTCTGGTTTTCCACCAGCCGCCCGCCGCGGCGGTGGGAACGGCGCTGGTGTTCACCATGGCGATCAAGGTGGTCGTGGCGCCGGTGTACTTGAAACGCCGGCAGGTGAATGCGCGCGCGCTAGGGGCAATGTGCGGCGGCGGCGTCCCGGGGGTGCTGGCGGGAACGCTGCTGCTTTCCTATCTCGATGTGCACCGTTATGAGCGCGCGGTACTGCTGCTGGTGGGGGTAATGGTGGCGGGCATGGCGCTCTACAACCTCTACCGGCTGTTGCGGCCGAGCGGCGCCGTGCCGGGAACCAGCCGCCTCGGGTGGGTGGCGGCAGTGGCCGTGCCGATCGGAGCGGAAGTGGGATTCTCGTCGGCCGGCGCGGGTGCGCTGGGATCGCTGGTGCTGCTGAATCTGACCAGCCTGACGCCGGCGCAGGTGGTGGGGACGGACCTGTGCTTTGGACTGGTGGTTTCGAGTATCGGCGGGGTGTGGCACCTTTCCGCCGGCGACTATAATTCGATTCTTCTGCGGGGGCTGGCGCTGGGCGGGCTGGCCGGGGTGCTGCTGGGCGCGTGGCTGTCGTCGATTCTGCCGGCCAGACCGCTGCGCGCGGCGCTTTCGGTGGCGCTATTCGGGCTGGGAATCGAACTCTGCTGGAAGGCTTGTTTTTGAACCATGGCTACTCCGGAATTGCTGCAAAAGATGAAACGGGATTGGGATGATCGCGCTCGCGAGAACTTCCAATACTATATTGTCAATTCCCGCAAGGATTGGTCCGATGAAGACTTCAGGGCTTCCGGGGATCAAACCGTTGCCCATTATGTCTTGACGGATATGGAAAACGTGTGCCAGGGCAAGCGGCCATGTGACATGAAGGTGCTGGACTTCGGATGCGGAGCCGGGCGTGTGACCCGGTCGCTAGGGAAGCTGTTCGGCGAAGTTCACGGTGTCGATATCAGCAGCGAGATGTTGAAACTGGCCGGAGCGGCGCTGGCGGACTTACCCAATATCCGGCTCTATGAGACCAACGGACAGGACTTGGACGTCTTAGGGGACGCATTGTTCGATTTTGCGTTCGCGTTTTCCGTCTTTCATCACATTCCGGGCAAGGCCATCATTGAGAACTGCATCGGGCAAGTCGGCCGGCATCTTCGCTCCGGCTGTCTTTTCAAATTCGAAGTTCAAGGCCATCCGTTTCAAGCCCCGGAAGGCGATACGTGGCTAGGCACCCCGCTGAGTGAACGGGACATGCTCGAGATCGCGGACCGGACTGGCTTTGAATCCCGCTACAGAGTAGGTGAGGGTCAAGAGAACTACTGGCACTGGTTCTTCAAGAAGTAATTCAGAGCCGCCACCGTTAGGGAGCGGTCTTGTCACCTGGATCCCAGGAAGATGTCGTGTATGCGGAGCAGTCCGAGCGCCAGGCCGGCCGCGTCCGTCACCGGCAGAACGGAGATCTGCGAAGGGCGGCGCTCCATGCGTTCCAGCGCCTCCCCCAGGGTGGCCTCCGGGCCGATGGTCACCGGCGTGCGCGTCATGGCGTCCTGGGCGCGCAGGCCGCGGATGTCGTCGTGGCTGGTGAGCGCGCGGCGCAGGTCGCCATCGGTGATGACGCCGGCCAGCGCGCCGCCGGGCCCAACCACGCAGGCCGCGCCCAGCGGCCGGCGCGTCATGGCGATGATGACCTCTTTCAACGACGCGTCCGGCGCCACCGAGGCCACTTCCTCTCCGCTGTGCATGGCTTGGCGCACCGTGAGCCGCAGGTTACGGCCGAGCTGCCCGCCGGGGTGGAAACGTCCAAACTCCTCCGGCGTGAAATTACGCGCGCGCATCAGCGCGATGGCCAGCGCGTCCCCCAAGGCGAGCGCGGTGACGGCGCTGGCCGTGGGCGCCAGGTTGTTGGGGTCGGCTTCGCGTTCCACCGAGGCGTCCAGCAGCACGTCCATCTGCGCCGCCAAAGGCGACGCGATGTTGCCTAGTATGCCGATCAAGGGCGATTGGAATTCGCGCAGCAGCGGCACCAGCGCCAGCAGCTCGGCCGAGGCGCCGTTCTTGGAAATCAAAACGGTGGGATCGCCCGGCGTGTAGATGCCCAGATCGCCGTGGACCGCTTCCGCCGGATGAAGGAACACGGACGCCGTGCCGGTGCTGCAAAATGTGGCCACGATCTTGCGCGCGATGTGGCCCGACTTCCCGATTCCCGTGACCACCACCTTGCCCGGATGCGCCAGAATCAGATCCACCGCGCGGATGAGCTCGCCGCCCAACCGGCCGGCGGCGCGCTCGAGCGAAGCCGCTTCGATTTCCATGGCGGCGCGCGCGGCGGCGAGCCACCCCTGCTTGGGGTCGACGGAAGGCATCGGAAGCTTTCATCATCGCACGGCGAGGCCCCCGCGGCTGTCCGCAATCCGTACGTGAGCTCAAAGACTTTTCACCGCAGAGACGCAGAGACGCAGAGGAAGACCAAAGAAGAACCAAGAAGCCAAAAACCTGAGAACGCAGAGATGGCAGAGAGCGCAGAGAAATCTTTTCTTGAATTCTCTGCGTCTCTGCGTCTCTGCGGTAAATCTCCATCCCCAGATCACACTCGGTTGCATTTCGTTTTGCGCGCATGGTGTAGTTGAAGAGTCCACCGACCGAAATGAATGGCGACCAGACCCCCCGATTTGCCGTACTGATTCCTGCCTATCGGCCATCCACATCCTTGCCGGATGTGGTCCAGGCGCTCGCGGCAAAGGCCGTACCCGCCATCGTGATTGTGGACGATGGCAGCGGGCCGGAATACCAGGACGTGTTCGCCCGCGCCGCGGCATTTCCCAATGTTCACCTGGTGAGGCACGCTACCAATCTGGGCAAAGGCGCCGCTCTGAAGACCGGCATCAATTACGCGCTGTGCGCCTTCCCGGGACTGGTGGGAATCGTCACCGCGGACGCCGACGGCCAGCACCATCCGGACGACATCGTGCGCATCGCCGGCACTCTGCTGGCGCGCCCCGACTGCCTGGTTCTCGGAAGCCGCGGCTTCGATGGCGAGGTGCCGTGGCGCAGCCGCTTTGGCAACTCCCTCACCAGCATGGTGGTGCATGCCCTGATCGGCCAGAAGCTGACGGACACGCAGACCGGCTTGCGCGGCATCCCTACCAGCCTGCTGCTGCGCATCCTGCGCATCGAATCGACCGGGTACGAGTACGAGCTGGAGATGCTCATCGCCGCGCACCACTCGTCGGTCCCCGTAATTGAAGAGCCCATCCGCACCATATACGAGGACGGCAACAAGTCTTCGCACTTCAATCCCGTCGTCGACTCGATGAAGATCTACTTCGTGCTGGCGCGGTTCGGCTCCGTCTCGCTGATGACCGCCCTGCTGGACAATCTGGTCTTCTATCTGGCCTTCCGGCATTCGGGGCATATTCTCGGATCGCAGATCCTGGCCAGGGCGTTTGCCGTGGGCTTCAATTATTCGATGGTGCGCAGGTCAGTCTTCTACTCCAAGCAGCGCCACAAGACGGTTTTGCCGAAATATCTGCTGTTGGTGCTGGTGAGCGGATCTGTTTCCTACGCCGGCATTCGACTTCTTTCCGCCAAGCTGGGCACCAACCCCGTCTCCGCCAAGCTGATGGTCGAGACCGTTCTTTTCTTCGCCAATTTCGCGGTGCAGCGCATATTCATTTTCAAGCCGCAGGCGGGTAAGCAACCGCTCTCTAACGTTCGCGGCTCTGAAGCGGAGCCGCGACCGTCAGGGAGCGGTGCGCCGAAGCCCGCCGCCCGCCGCCAGTGGGAAGCGTGGCTGATCTTCCTCGTGTTTCTGGGTGCGCTGGGTCTTGAAGTCTACGGATTTCGCACGGGACATTTGTTTTCCCAGCACATCTGGGAGCCCGTCGGCTTGCAAAGGCTGGCCAGGTTCGGCGGAATATTTCTGGCGGTCGCCGCGCCGCTTTTGCTGATGGTTCCCTGGACATTCGCCGCGCTGGTCTTCGGGCTGACCATCCTCGGCACGGCCATTGCGGTTGGTCCGCAGGCTGTGTTTGCCACCGCCTTCTTCCTCATTGCCTCATGCGCGCTGGGTTCGAAACTTCTGGGCCGGTCCGAAGAGGACTCCCTTGAGACCCATCTCTGCGCAACCCTTCTGGGAATGGGCGTCTGCATTTTTCTGATGACCTTCCTGGCACGGCTGCCAGTCAATTATCCGGCCTTCTGGGCGGTGTTGCTGGCGGTCCCGGTGGCATGGGACCTGCGCGGGGTCTGGCGGCGGCTGGCGTACTGGGGCAGGCGGATCGGCTCCGCCGAGTTGCGCCCCCCGGGCGAGCGTGCGGCCTTCGCGCTCCTGGTCTTCGTCCTCCTGATGCATTGGTTGGTGGTGCTCAAGCCGGAAGCCAGCGCGGATGGCCTGGCCATGCACCTGGCCATCCCCGCCAACATCGCCGCCAACCACGCCATGACCTTCGAGCCCAGCCGGTTCCTTTGGTCGGTCATGCCCATGGGCGCGGATTGGTCGTACTCCATCGTTTATCTTCTCGGTGGCGAGTATGCGGCGCGCTTGCTGAACTTCGCCCTGCTACTGATGGTGGAGGCATTGCTGTACTGCGCGGTTCGCCGCTGGGTGGCGCCGTCCACCGGCTTTCTCATACTGGCTTTGTTCGCGGCCACGCCCATGGTCCAACTCGTGACCGGGGAACTTTTTGTCGAGAACCTGGTGGCGGCCATGGTGCTGGGGATGATGACGGCCATCTGGCGCTTCGGCGAGGATGGCAACAAAAGACTCCTCTACCTGGCGGCGGTGCTTGCCGGAACAGCCATCGCCACCAAAGTGGGGGGCTTGGCATTCCTGGCGGTGGTGATACCGTTTGCGGTGCTGGAAGCGCGCCGGCACAGGAAATCGGCGGCCGTATGCGCGGTGGCGGTCCTGCTCGTTGTGTTGACGGCGCTGCCGACTTACGCCATCGCCTGGCACAAAACCGGCAACCCCGTCTTCCCCTTCATGAACCAGAAGTTTCCATCGCCTCTGCTGGATCGGGCGGCGGACCTCAGTTTCGACCAGAATCACAAGCCCCTGAGCTGGCGCCTTCCGTTCGATCTGACGTTTCACACCAACCAGACTTACGAAGGGCAGGACGGCTCCTTCGGTTTTCAATACCTGCTCCTGGCGCCGCTGGCAGTGGTGGCGCTCGTGGTGGTGAGGCGCCGGCCGGTAGTGAGCGGCGCGGTGGTGGCGCTGGGCGCCGCCATGGTCATCATGCGATCCGAACCGAACGCGCGCTACATCTACGCCGCGCTGCCTCTTCTATCGGTGCCCTTCGCGGCGCTGCTGGGGTGGCTGGACGGCCGCCAGCGCTGGCTGGCGCGCGTGCTCATCTGCTACGCGATCGCGTGCACGGCTTTGAACGCCTACTTTATTCCGTCCTCGAGTTACTACCATAAAGACTTCAGCATGCGATCGCCGCTCTCGCGCGCCGGGAGGGAACAATACATGGCCTACACCGCTCCCGTCCGGCTGGTGATTGGCTACCTCAACCGGGCGCACCCGCGTGCGGCGGTGCTGCTCACCTCGGGCAGCGACATCGCCGGCCTCACGGGCGAAGTGTACGAGAATCATTGGCATCAATTCGCGACCCTCGACCAGATTCGCAAAACGCTCGACATGGCCGCGATGCTCAAGCTGGTGGATGGCTGGGGAGTCCGATACTTCATCGCGCGCAAGCCCTCCGCCGGCGAGTACGCGCGGCCCCCGGCCCTGCGGGAACTGCTCGAAACCTGCACCACGCCGGAGTACGAAGCCGGCGATTTCTATCTGGCCCGGCTGGAGCCGAACTGCGTCCCGCGGGTCAAAAACGAGATAGTAGTTCCGCCAGGGTACTACGACGACCTCGATCCGGCGATTCGTTATCGCGGCGACTGGACCAGCAGCGACAAATACGATGGCCCGTTCCTGCATACCATCAGCTTCACCAATATCCCGGGAGCCGAAGCCGCCTTCGCGTTTGAAGGCAGTTCGCTGGTCTACATGTACACCAAAGCGCCCAATCGAGGCTTGGCGGCGATTACCATCGATGGGGTTAGCCAGGGCACCATCGATTTGTATGCTCCGGCAGTCGAATGGCAGAACTCGTCCCGGTTTTGCTGCCTGGGACCTGGCAAACACGTGGCCGTGATCCGGGTGCTGGGCCAGAGCAGTCCTCATTCGACGGGCCAATTTGTGGATCTGGATGGGTTCCGGGTGGAATGACAAAACCGCTACACTGTAGCGGTTGTTTCATGTAGAATCAATGGGTTAGCTGGGAATTTCCGCTACGGCGTAGCGGTTTTCGCTGCTCCTCGATCAGGTGATCGAGAGCGATAACGCCGCCCGCGCCGCGAGCAGCCGATCGGTTTTAGTAAGGCGTTCCACACGCACCAGAGTAGCAGGCCGTCGTCCGCGTTTCGGGTGATTGAGAGTGGCTGAGCTTTTGGAATGTAAGAGATAAGAAAGTTGAAAAAGTTGTGACCGAAAACCGGCCAATCCAGGCTTTTCCGAAAACTCAGCGCAAGCGATTGAAAATAAGCCGGTTGGCCGGTTTAACATTCACAAATCGGGGCGTGCAGGGCCGGGCATGTCCCGGGGAGTTCCCGGCTCCTGCGCGAGTTGGCGCTTCCAGAAACCCGGCCTACTTGGCCAAAAGCTGCCGCGCCGCTGTGCGAACGGCTCGTGCCAGCATTACGGCACGCTCGGCTTCGGCGCGCGATATCTCTTCCCACTCACCCGGATAGCGCGCCTCGATAGAGTAGCGGTTCAGCTCGACCATGTCCTCCATGCGAAACAATACGGCCAGATTCGCCGGCAGCCGCTGAAGCAAAAGCCGAAGATCATGAGTTCTTGGCGGTTCGCTGCCGGCCTGCAAGAGCAGCGCCTTCAGATACTTTTCGGCGCACTGTTGGGCGTGAAAGTAAACGGTGTCGAAGGGGCAGTCCTCTTAGAGCGTCAGGGTGTATTCCGCGTTCCGGAAATCGTGGCCGGCCTTGGAGGCCCATTGAGCCACCGACCTCGCGAGGTCAGGCGGGCCGCTCATACACCACGCGCCCTTCCTGAAGGGCCAGCTTGATGATCGACCCAGGCACACCTTGGAGGCGTGCAACTTCATCCGGAGTGGCCACGATCACATCCGTGGGCATATCGACGCCCACCAGCGCCAACTCGATCGCCGCTGCCTGCTTGCGCCGCGAGCCGGTGACGGGCATGACCACCAACAAGTCCAGATCACTCTCGCGTGTCTGATCCCCCCGCGCGTGCGACCCAAACACGACGATCCTGTCGGGGGAAAAGCCAGCGACAATACGCCGGACCACTTCCTCGACTTGCACGCGCGCCGATTCTTGTTGGGTCATCGCTGGTGACTACAATTATCACAGATCGGTTGGGGCCGGGCATGCCCGGCTCCTCTGGGCGAACCAATTTGACAACGACTGGCCCGCACGGACCGGCCGACGAGTTTCCAGCTAGACGAGCGTTACTGCACCGCGATGGTGACGGAATTGGATGCTACACCGCGGATGGTCAGCACAACGGGAATATCGGTTGCCGAGCGTGTGTTTGCCGGAAGACGGACGTTCACCTGATTCAGTCCCACACAGCAACCCGACAAGCCTGCGAAGTCCGGGACCACCATAATACCGTCGATGGTTAGAGCAGTGGGAGCCGCGGTGGCCGACGTACCGCCCGGCAGCGAACCCGTGGGTACGGACGGTGTCACCTGTCCGAGGCCAGTGGCATAGAGAATCACCAACTCTGCCGCATGAGCCGGGTTCTGCTGGGTCACCGGGGAGCCGTCCACGTGCGTGAACGCACCGGATCCTTTGCCATCCGAAGTGAAAGTGAAGATGCCAGGTGAGACTGGGGCTACCGCAACGAGCTGCGGTGCGCTGGCTTGCCCGCTGACCGTGACTTGAACCGTTGCGGAGGCCCCTGTCAATTCGGTAGGAATTTCAACCCCAAGCTGGTTTGGCGACGAATAGAAAATCGGTGCCAGGATACCATTGACGGTT
>Ga0224534_1001810_pt1 | contig 10783 bp, 9 predicted proteins | sample 714E12024metaG_FD_172012 | JGI IMG/M metagenome (GOLD analysis project Ga0224534, IMG submission 172012) | Peat soil microbial communities from Stordalen Mire, Sweden - 717 E1 20-24 | ecosystem: Environmental > Terrestrial > Soil > Wetlands > Peat | place: Sweden: Norrbotten County, Stordalen... | reverse complement strand
GCAAATTGCAATCAACGCAAGATTAGGACACTACCTTCTAGCAAAGGGACGACGCGGGGCTGTAAGCTGGTCTCATGGTGGGGATTTTTCTGTCGGGTCTTCTGATGGCAATGGCCGCGGCCGCGCCCAGTCCGCCGGCCGCGATCGCGATCGATTATCCCGAGGAAGGATCGATTTTTCCGCCTGAGATCACGCCCCCGACGTTCCTATGGCGCGATAGCGCGAAAGGCATCGCCTTCTGGCGGATCGATATCTCATTCGGCGCTGGCGCGGCGGCCATTCATGCCACCTCCAAGGGCGAGCGCATGCGCATCGGCAAGCTCGATCCGGATTGCGTCGCCGATACCAACCAGCCGCCCCCCCAACTGGCGGCGCATTCCTGGACGCCGGACCTGGCAACCTGGCAGGCCATCAAGCGGCATTCGGTGGCGAGCGCCGCAACCGTGACGATCACCGGTTTTCGTGCCGGCCAGGCGGTCTCGCATGGAAGGGTCTCCACCCGCACTTCAAGGGACGCGGTGGGTGCGCCCATCTTCTATCGCGACGTGCCGCTGATGCCCTCGGAGCTGGAAAAAGGCGTCATCAAACCCCTCGCCGCCGAAGCCATTCCGCTCGTCGCCTGGAGGGTTCGCAACGTGGGCGAAGCCCGCAGCCGGGTGGTGATGGAAAACCTGCCGGTGTGCGCCAACTGCCATTCGTTCTCCTCCGACGGCAAGACCATGGGAATGGATCTCGATGGCCTTCAGGGCAACCGGGGGATGTACATCCTGGCGCCGGTCGCACCCGAGATGGCCGTCCGCAAGCAAGACGTGATTCAGTGGAGTTCGCCGGAAGGCAGGCTGAAAGGCAGCGTCCGCATCGGCTTCATGTCGCAGGTCTCCCCGGACGGGCAGTACGTGGTCACCACGGTCAACCCGGCTGGGATGCCGGCCGCCTCCGCTGAGCCTCCCAGCAACTATTACGTGGCCAATTTCAAGGACTACCGCTTCCTCCAGGTGTTCTATCCCACCCGCGGAATTCTGAGCTGGTACAGCCGCCAAACGGGAGTGCTGCGGCCGCTCGCCGGCGCCGACGACCCTCGGTTTGTGCAGATGGGCGCCGTATGGAGCCCCGACGGCCGCTACCTGGTATTTGCCCGCGCCTCAGCCACCGACCCCAATCCGCCCGGTGTGCCGCTGGCCAAATTCGCCAACGACCCCGACGAGTTGCAAATCGCGTACGACCTCTACCGCATTCCGTTCCGCGACGGTGAGGGCGGCGTGCCGGAGCCGATCGCCGGCGCCTCGCGCAACGGCATGAGCAATACCTTTCCCAAGGTGTCGCCCGATGGGCGATGGATCGTCTTCGTCCAGTGCCGCAACGGCGAGCTCATGCGTCCCGACGGCCAGTTGTATATCGTTCCCGCGGAGGGCGGGCAGGCGCGCCGTATGCGCTCCAACACCCCGCTGATGAATTCGTGGCACAGCTTCTCGCCCAACGGCCGTTGGCTGGTGTTCTCGTCGAAGGCCCGCTCGCCCTACACGCAAATGTATCTTACGCACATCGACGCGGATGGCAACGACAGCCCGCCCATTCTGGTCGACAACTCGACCGCCGCCAACCGCGCCGTGAACATTCCGGAGTTTGTGAACGTCCCGCCCGGTGGCTTGCGGCAAATCGGCGGCCCGGTGATCGACTATTACAAGCTGTACAACAGCGCGGCCTATCTGCAGCGGACCGGGTCGTACGAGGCATCCGCCGCGAAGTGGAGGAAAGTCCTGGAGCTGAGCCCCGATGACGAAGCGGCGCACCGCAGTCTGGGAACCGTGCTGCTCATGACGGGCCACGGCGAGGAATCCGCGGTTCATTTCCAGAAAGCGTCCGAGATCAAGCTCCGCGCGGCCGTCGAGGCCGATCCCGCCTCCGCGCCGGGATTCAACGATCTCGGCATGCTACTGATCGGGGCGGGGCGTGTCGAGGAAGCCGTGGCGCAATTCGAGAAAGCCGCCGAATTGAAGCCGGATTTCGCCGCCGCGCGCGCTAACCTGGGCGGCGCGCTGGCCAAGCTGGGCAGGCTGGACGAGGCGCTCGTTCAACTGCGCCAGGCGCTCGCCTCGGATGCCGCGTATGCGCCCGCGTATTACAATCTGGGGCTGGTTTTGAGCCGGCGGGGGGACGAGCAGGGTGCCATCCGGGAATGGCGCAGCGCGCTCTCGCTCGACCCGAAATACGCGGAGGCCCACGTCAGTCTGGGCGACGCGCTCGACGCGCAAGGGCGGACGGCGGAGGCCCTGGCGCACTGGCGCGACGGTCTCGGCCTCGAACCCAACGACCCGCCGGCGCTGCGGCGCGTGGCCTGGGTCCTGGCGACCTCGCCCGATGCCGCCATACGCGACGGCGCCGAGGCGCTGGCGTTCGCGGTCCGGGCGCTCCAGCTCTCCGGCGGAAAGGACGCGCAAGTGCTGGACACGCTCGCGGCCGCCTACGCCGAGAAGGGCCAGTTCGCCAACGCGGTGCTGACCGCGCGCCGGGCCCAGGCACGGGCCACGCAAGAGAACCAGCTCGCGCTGGCCGGCGACATCGCCCTCAGGATCGCGCTATACGAAGCCGGTCAGCCCTTCCGCGACCGCGTGAAATGACCGACGTGGCGCAGAGTCTCACTCTGCCGCGTCCCGACTCATCGGGACGCTCTTGGGAACATGCCCGGCAGGCGTCCCGATGAGTCGGGGGTGCCCTCTGGGCCCAGCAGGCACGAGTGCCCGCGCCACAGTGAACCCCTACTTCGTAAACGCCATCCCCGCGAAGCTCACCACGCTGCGCTCGTCGATGTTCCATTGCTCGTATCGCAGCAGTTCGCCGTGCGCTTTCGGAGCCGCCTTCAGGAACGTGTAAAACGGCGCGGAGCCGCACCACTTCAGATCGTCCTGGTTCTCGCGCACCAGCTCCCAAAACCCCGCCGCGTCCGAAGCCGCGATGCGCGCGATGCGCTCTTCGTCGCGCGCGCCCACTTCGCTCATGACGCCCTGGCCGGCCATCGCCGTGAACTGGTCTTGGTAGCGCGCGCCCATGTGCGCCATGTCCACGCCCAAAATCCAGAACAGGCGGTCGCCCTCGCGTTCGCGCAGCTCTCCGAGCGCTTCGATGAAGCGCTTCACCTGGTCGTCATCCTCGGGCCGCCCGCCTCCCGCAAAGCTGCGCGCGAAAGACCCGCACAAAATCGGCAGAATCCGCACATCCGGCCCCAGCACGTGCTGCAGGAAGATCAACTGCAACTCCACCGTGTGCTCGAAGGAGTGGCAGTAGTCCTCCATTTCGACCGCGCTTCCGCCGTGCGCGGCCAGCCAGTCCGTCAGCGGCTGGTCCGTCTGGGCCTCCCCGAGCGGCGTCCGGAACCTCTTGCGCGTCAACCCGAATCTTCCGGGCTCTCCCCAGTGCGAGGTGGCCAGAATCACGAAGGTGCGTTCGCGGTGCTCCTTCTTCAGCTTGCGGTAGGCCGCGCGGTACGACTGCCAGCCGCCCTCCGGGCTGACGTGCGGAGCCGCAATCGCGAACAGATCGCCATCGGCGGCTGCGGCTTCTTCTGCTTCGGCCGCCATGTACCGCGACATGGTCTGGCGCAGTTCATCGGGCTGGCCGGGATACGCTCCACCCGCGTGTGCCGGCTCGCGCACGGTCTGCTCGGTGAACTCGCGGCGCCGATCCGCCTCCATCCGCGCGAAATTCTCGTCCTCCAGGAAACCCGCATTGCTCAGCGTCTCCGCCAGGTCCTGCGCCATCTCTCCGACTTCGAGGCTGTTGGTGACACGCACCAGCGCCGCCCGCAGGTCCAGGTCCGTCTGGCGCCCGTCGAAACACGGGAGGCACTCCACCAGCACCGGCGGAACGATCAGCATCGCATCGGAAAACCGGTACGGATCCCGAATGAAGAGGCCCGGGTGCTCGGGCGAGGGCGAGGGCATGAAATCCAGGTTCAGGCGCAGTCGGGGAAGTGGCTGGGACAAGTCCCATCGTAGCGCAGCATGGCATGGCATCCGCGGGTGTTAAACTAAGGAATTCCATGGCCCTGCTGTCGATCGTGATCCCGATCCACAACGAGGAGCACTCCATCCTGCCGCTCTACGACCGTCTCACGGCCGTGCTCGAGCAGTTGCAGCGGCCGTATGAAATCCTGTTTGTGGACGACGCCTCGGGCGACCGCAGCTTCGAGCTGCTCGCCAACCTCGTCGAAACCGATGGCCGCCTGAAGGTCATCCGGTTGCGCCGGAACTTCGGCCAGACCGCGGCTTTGTCGGCGGGCTTTCACGAAGCCAAAGGCGACGTCATCGTGGCCATGGACGGCGACCTCCAGCATGCGCCCGAGGACATTCCGGCCCTGCTGGCGAAGATCGACGAGGGCTATGATATCGCCAGCGGCTGGCGCAAGCACCGCGTCGACAACGCGCTCAGCCGCAAGCTGCCTTCCCGCATCGCCAACTGGCTGATGGCCAAGGCCTCCGGCGTCGATCTGCGGGATTTCGGCACCACTTTCAAAGCCTACCGGGCCGAAGTGCTGAAGGACGTCAACCTTTACGGAGAGTTGCACCGCTTCATTCCCGCGCTGGCCAGCTTCTATGGGGCGCGCATCGCCGAGGTGCCCATTCGCAGTACTCGCCGCGCCTCCGGCGGTTCACACTACGGCATCGGCCGCACCTTCCGGGTGATGTTCGACATCCTCACCATCAAGTTCATGCTGAAGTACTTCACCCGCCCCATGCATTTCTTCGGCTCGCTCGGTCTGGCCGGCACCACCTTGGGTGGCGGCATCATGGGATACCTGGCCATCAAGAAGCTGCTGGGCTATGAAATCGTGGCCGCGCACGGCCCGCTCATGTTCGCCGGGGGCCTCTTGCTTCTTGCCGGCCTGATGATGTTCACCACCGGGTTGATTGGCGAGATGATGATGCGGACGTACTTCGAAAGCCAGGATCGCCGCATCTATGCCGTGCGCGAAATCCTCACCCGCAAGCCGCACGGTGTGCCCGGCGGCGCGAAGTAAGGCTACAGGTTCTTTCCCCTGCGCCAGTGGTCGTCGAACAATCCCTTCATCGCCTCGCCCATCCCCTCGTGATCGAAAACTACCGATGTCCACGCGGGACGGGTGATGACCGGGTCGAGCAGCGCGATCAGCCCGCGCTCCCCATCGAACAGCGCCAGCTTCATGGGCAGGGAATCGGCGACCTTCACCTCCACGCCCGCGGCCATGTACTCGCTCAGCCGCTGCCGGTGCGCCTCATCGAGCGACGCCGCCTCCAGCAGCAGCCGGCAGGCGACGCCGCCCATCCCGGCCTGCTTGACCAGCTTTTCATCCAGCGGATCCACCGCGTATGGCGGACGTGAGAACTCCAGGTACTCGCGCTTCACCTCCGACAGCATGCGGCGGTACTCGGCGGCGGTCTGCGCCGGGTCGCTAACAATGCGCAGAAAATCCAGCGTCCCGCGGCCGCCCTGACCTTCCGAATAAAGCGCCTTCAAATCGTCGATCAGGCCTGTGCCCGCGCGCCCGTCGTCCGTCAGTCCCTGCTCCAGTATCTGCCGCTTACGCGCCAGGTAACCGGGGATGGCCAGGCTCGGCTCCACGGCCGAGAACAGCTTGGTCTTCTCCTGCACCACCTGCGCGAAGCCTTTCTCTACCAGGCTGTCGAGGACTTCATAGATTTTCTGCCGCGGTACGTGCGAGCGCGCGGCCAATTCCAGCGCCTTGAACTTGGGATGGCCCAGCAACACCAGATACGAACGCGACTCATAAGCATTGAGCCCAAGCTGTTGTAGCCGCCGCCAAAAGCGTTGAAAATCGACTTCGGCCAATTCTTCGCGCATATTCCTTTCACCTTATCAGAGCCGGAAGCAAAAAGTCGGGGCAAACCGGTCGCGGCCCGGAAAAAGGTGGTTTGGACGGGGTAAACACCTGATATGATTGAGAGATTGGATTTGACTTGGTACTATTAGAACTCTACAATGGGCCTAAAGCGGAAATTGTATGTCTGAGAATGTCGTAACCAACGGTTCCGAGTTCGGAGCGGAGACCGCGCCGGGTCCGAAGATCCGGATCGTGGTAGCCGACGACCATCCTATTTTTCGGGACGGCCTCTGCAAGCTGCTCGCTTTGGAAGAAGACTTCGAGGTAGTGGCCCAGGCCCAGGATGGCCGGCAGGTACTGGAAGTCCTGCAACAACTCTCGCCCGACATTCTCCTGCTCGACCTCAAGATGCCCGGCCTGGATGGCCTGGCCACTTTGCAGCGGCTTCAGGCGGTCAAGAACAAGACTCGGGTCATTGTGCTGACCGCGTCGGACGATAAGAATGAATTCGTCCAGGCCATGCGGCTCGGCACCTCTGGAATCGTTCTCAAACAGACCGCCACCGAGATGCTGATCAAGAGTATTCGCCGGGTCCATGCCGGGGAGATCTGGCTGGATTCGCATACCACGGCAGCCGTGATCCGCCAGTTCGTCGCCGCCGACGAAGCGCCGCCTCAGTTGGCGCCCGCCATCCCGGGCCGGGAACGGGAACGGTCGCCGTTGAGCCAGCGGGAGCGCGAGATCGTGGCGCTGGTCGCGCAAGGTTTCAAGAACAAGGAGATGGCGGAGAAGATGTTCATCAGCGAGCAGACCGTCAAGAACCATCTGCACAACATCTTCGACAAGCTGGGCGTCTCCGATCGCTTGGAACTGGCGCTCTACGCCATCCACAACAACCTGCACATAGGAAGGTAGCCTTCCACTTCAGCGCGCGAGGAAGGGTTGTGTTCACACTGGTTCGCCGGGCAAGGCAACGGCTGTTATATAACGAGCTGCTATCCCAGGGGGCTAATGCGTCGAGCGCCGCGCTCATCGCATTTATTCTGCTGTTGCTCCTCGGCGCCGAAGTTCTGAACTGGCGGTGGGCTCTGGCGATACCGCTGGTTGCCGCAGGGGCGGGGCTGTACGTGGCGCGCCGGCGACTGCCTTCGCCCTACACCGTCGCCCAGATGGTGGATCGCCGCTGCGCGCTGGCGGACACGCTTTCCACCGCGCTCTATTTCAGTCAAGCCGAGCCGCCTTCCCACGTGTCACGGGAAATCCGCCAATCCCAATTGGAGCAGGCCGGCCGGCTCTCCGAAACCGTCGATGTGCGCAGGGCCGTCCCCTACACCGTGCCGGGCGCCGTGTATCCGCTGGCCGCGCTGCTTCTGGCGGCTTCCGGCCTCTTCGCGCTGCGCTATGGCCTCAGCCTTCGGCTGGACCTCAAGCCGCCTCTGGCTCGCATTCTGCAACAGAGGTTCGGTGGAAACGAGCCAACCAAGCAGGCCAGGGACGTGCGCCCGAAGGCCCCGGCGAATCCCGATTCGCGGGATGATGGGACGGCGCCGTTTTCCGATCCGGACCGGCAGCCGGACGTTTCGAGCGATCCCATTCAGGACACGGGCGCCGCCGCAACCCCCAACGGCGCCTCCGGTGAGAGCTCCAGCCTGTTGACCAAGGCCGAGGATGGCATCGAGAACCTGCTCTCCAGCTTGAAGGCGACGCGGAGCTCCCCGGGCGCTCAGCCGCAAACCGGCAAAGATCAGAGCGGCCAGCAAGGCAAGGCGCCGCAGAGCGGCGGGCAGCCAGGCGATTCACCAGAGGGCCAGCCCGGCGAGGAGGCCAGGGAATCGCAGGATTCCCAAGGCCAGAGCGCCGGTAAGAGCGACACCGAGCAGGCCAGCAAGCAGCCTGGCAGCGGCATCGGCAGCCAGGATGGCGACAAGAACATCCGGCAGGCGGAGCAACTGGCCGCCATGGGCAAGATCAGCGAGATCATCGGCAAGCGCTCAGCCAATGTCACCGGCGAGGCGACGGTCGAAGTGCAGGCCACCAACCAGCAGTTGCGCACGCCCTACGCGCGGCGCGGCGCCGAACACTCCCAGGGCGGCGCGGAAATCGACCGCGACGAGATTCCCGTCGCGCTTCAGTCTTACGTAGAGCGGTATTTCGAGCAGGTGCGCAAGTAGGGGCCGGGCAACTTGTCCGTGCGTAGCCGGATGCCCGGCCCCTACTCCCAAACTCGCTTCGGAACGCCGCGGTCGCGGTCCTTCACGCGGTCATAGGAGTAGAACGTGGAGACCGTCCCCAGCGATTCGTTGTAGTAGCTCTCCTGGCCCAACCCTTCTTTGAGGTCTTCTTCGAAATCGTGGAGAGCCTTCAGCTCATCCGCCAGCGCGGGCTTCTTCCCGCCGGAGGGCGTCTCGAAAAACTTCTGAAACCCGCCATCCACCAGCGCACCGATTTCGCTCCCGCGCGCGATTCCGGCGCATCCGGCAATGGCCGCCGTGCCGTTCTCATCCTTGAGGTCCACGGCGCAACCGCCGCGGCTGGCGCGCACCACGCCGCCCGCCATCGGCGCGATCGCGATCCCCGCGTGGCGAAGGTTCTCGAGGCGTTCCGCGAAGGTGGGATTCTTGAGGCGCTCCGGGCGAAAGAACATCAATCCCATTATAGTGGGCCGGCGGCGCAGAGTCTGCACTCGCATGACAGATTCTGCACGCACTTTCACGCTCCACCCTGCGCCGGCCTAGTCCGCCGAACGGCCAGCAAAGTGCCTATTACGCCTAGCGAGGCTAACAACATGAAACGGTTTTTGATTTTGAGTGCGCTGGTGCTGAGCACCGCAATGATCGGTCCTGTCGTCGCGCAGGCTAAAGCCCCTGCGGAGAAACGCTACTACGACAAGAGCGGCAAGGACTACCATACGTGGAACAGCAACGAAGATCGCGCTTACCGCAGCTATGTCACGGAGCAACACCAGCAATATCGCGATTTCAACAAAGTGAACCGGAACCAGCAACAGCAATACTTCACGTGGCGCCATCAACACCCGGATAATACGCTCTTCAAAGTCGAGGTCAAGTAGTGGTATCACTCCCGCTTCCACGCGAGCTGGCCATTCACCACGGTGGCCATCGGCCCTCCGCGGAAGGTGCGCCCGTGGAACGGCGAATTGCGGCTGCGCGAGAAGGATTGGTTCACGTCGTAGGTCCAGCTTAGATCGGTGCTGAAAACCGTCACGTCGCCGGGGGCGCCGGAGGCCAGCGTGCCCCGGCCCAGCCGCAATACGGCGTCGGGGCCGGTGGTGAACAGCTCCACCATGCGGTTGAGCGTGATCTTGCCCGGATGCACGAGTTCTTCGAGCGCCAGCGCGATGGCGGTTTCGAGGCCGATGATGCCGAACGGGCAGCGCTCGAACTCCTGCATCTTCTCGCTGCCGGGGTGCGGCGCGTGGTCCGTCGCAATCGCGCTGATGGCGCCCGACGCGAGGCCCTCGACCACCGCGGCGCGGTGCGAGGCCGAGCGCAGCGGCGGCTTCATCTTGTAGTTGCTGTCGTACGGGGCCATGTCCTCATCGGTCAGCGCGAAGTGGTGCGGAGTGGCCTCGCAGGTCACCGCCAGCCCGTGGCGCCGCGCGTAATCCACCATGGCTACCGCGTTGCGCGTGGAGACGTGCGCCACGTGATAGCGCGCGCCGGTGAGTTCGGCCAGCAACAGGTCCCGCGCCACCATGGCGTCTTCCGACGCCGCTGGAATGCCGCGCAATCCCCACCGCACCGATTGCACCCCCTCGTGCATATCGCCGCCGGCGCTGAGGTTCAGGTCTTCGCAGTGCTGGATCACGGGCAGATCGTACGACCGCGCGAACTCCATGGCGCGGCGCATCACGCGCGCGTTCATCACCGGCATGCCGTCGTCGGAAATGGCCACCGCGCCGGCGGCCTTCATGGCGCCGATGGCCGCCAGCTCCTCGCCCGCGCTGCCTTTGGTGATGGCGCCGATGGGGAACACGTTGACCACCGCCTGGCTCCGCCCGCGCTCCACAATGTAGCTGGTCACCATGGGGCTGTCGTTCACCGGCTTGGTATTGGGCATGCAACAGATGGAAGTGAACCCGCCCGCCGCCGCCGCCCGCGATCCGCTTTCGATGGTCTCGGCGTGCTCGAACCCCGGTTCCCGCAGGTGCACGTGCATGTCGATGAAGCCCGGCGCCACAATCATCCCGCTGGCGTCGAGAATCTCGGCCCTGGGGGACGAAAGGTTGGGCGCGACGCCGGCGACGCGCCCGTCCACAATCAGCACGTCGGCGACGCGGTCCGTATTGGAAGCGGGGTCGATGACGCGACCATTCTTGATGACGATGGGCATGGCCTATCCAATCACCTTCTCGAGCACCGCCATGCGCACGGCGATGCCGTTCTCGACCTGGTTGAGAATCACCGAGCGCTGGAAGTCCGCCACCTCGGACGACAGCTCGCGCCCGCGGTTGATGGGGCCGGGATGCATGACGATGGCGTCCGGCTTAGCCAGGTCCAGGTGCTCCAGGCGCAATCCGTAGAAGCGGAAGTACTCGCTCGCCGGGAATGACGCTTCGTGCTGGCGCTCGAGCTGCACGCGCAGCATCATGATGACGTCCGCCTCGCGGATGGCCTCGCGGATGTCGGTGGTGAGGCGGACGCCCGGCGCCAGTTGCTCCAGCTCCACCGGCAGCAGCGAAGCCGGACCGCAGAGCACGATCTCGACGCCGAATTTCGACAGCAGGTGCACGTTGGAGCGCGCCACGCGGCTGTGCGCGATGTCCCCGATGATGGCCACGCGCAGGCCCTCGAGCGTGGGACGCCGGTCGAGAATGGTGCGCGCGTCGAGCAGCGCCTGCGTGGGATGCTCGTGCGTGCCGTCGCCCGCGTTGATGATGGGCGTGGGCAGGTGCCGCGCCAGAAAATGCGGCGCGCCGGAGGCCGAGTGCCGCATCAAAATGGCATC
>Ga0224534_1001809_pt1 | contig 10788 bp, 10 predicted proteins | sample 714E12024metaG_FD_172012 | JGI IMG/M metagenome (GOLD analysis project Ga0224534, IMG submission 172012) | Peat soil microbial communities from Stordalen Mire, Sweden - 717 E1 20-24 | ecosystem: Environmental > Terrestrial > Soil > Wetlands > Peat | place: Sweden: Norrbotten County, Stordalen... | reverse complement strand
GTCTTCCATGAATCGCACGTCGCTGTAACGCTTCAGCCTTTCACCCGGCGGGCTTTCACGATATAGGCGGACGTGCCCCGGACGGACCTGGCAGATCTCCATCGACGCTTTCAACAGCGCGACTCCGGGGTCCAGGTGGCATCCGAGGCCGACCAGCGTGGCAGGCCCATCTCCGGTCTGGTCCCGAGCGATCGCCATCATCACGTACGCAGGCAGGTCCAGGCTGATATCGAATACCTTCAACTCCACTCCGAACCGCGCATAGTGGGCTCGTATCGAACCTGCCAGCCCGCAATCTGCCCCGTATTCCAACTCGGGTGCGGGCAACCGGTTCATCCAGTGGATCAGGAATGCATCGCGCTCGATCAGTTCGTACAGGCCGCTGAGCACTGCTGTTTCCAGGTCCGGCCCGGCGGCCATCCCGTTCGAATTCGCCGTCTCCACGAAGTCTTCGTCCTGCTCCGGAGCCCTCGTCATATAGACGAGCGTTGCGGGAACGAGCACCGGAGCGCCATCCGGCAGTGCCTGGCCGCGCACCCAACCGATTTGGTTCTCGGGCGACCAGCGGCGATGCGGGAAATACCTCGTGGCATACTGGGCCTCCGAGTACAGCACGAATTCCGGCGGAGCAATCGCATCCTCGCCAAGCGTGTCGATTGCCGCCCGGCGCAGGCGGCTGGCGTCGATTTGGCACCCGCAGTACCGCTCCAACGCCTTGCAGATCGCACCGGTTCTCGCCTCCGCTTCCGTGCTCCCTTTCCCGAATGCAATTCGCTCCACAATGTTCGCCTTGCGATAGTCGAAATGCGACAGGATGGCCTGGCACACCACTGGAGGATTCGGTTCGTCGGCCTCTCGTCCCGGTAACCCGAGACTGCGGATTAGCCCTACGCGCTCGCTTACCATTTCCGAAAGTCGATCGTTGAACAGTGTCGCCATCTCAGTCATTCGTTGTACCTGCGCGGCCGACCGTCGCCGCCGTGGCAGCCTCCTCTCGACTGCGCCTGCCGGAACACACCGGACACGACGGCATGCGCAGGACCACGTGCTTGGCGATCGAGTGTTCCAGCAGGTCGAAGACGGCGATCTTCCCAACCAGCGACGGCGCTGCCATGCCGGTCAGTTCCTTCAGAACCTCCACCCCAATGAGGTTCCCCGCCGCACCGGCCGAGAACACGAGGTTCTCACTCCGGCCGCTGTCGTCCTGCTTGCGCCGGTCCAGTCGCCGCTCCAGTTCGAAGGCGTCCTCCGGGTTTCCCGCGCATGCCACGGAACGCATGCGGTAACACAGGTAGCAGGGACCGCCGTCCGGGTGAACGGTGGGCCCGAGAATGATCTCAGTGCCGGCTAAGGCGCAGCAAGTCCACGGGATCGCCAGGTCCAGACAAACGCGGTTCAATTTGAACACCAGGTTCGACTGCCCCGGGTCGAGGCAGCACACGACAAAGCTCGAGCCCTCCACCACCGCGCGAAGGTCAGCGTCGCTCTCGAGCTTGGAGTCGCACACCCGCACGGCAACCTGGGGGGCCGAGGCATCGATCATCCTCCCGGCCACCGCCGCCCGGCTCGCCCCGACCGCGGCCAATTGCAGCGCCGGAGTGAAGTACACGTCCGTCTCCCGGACCTCCAGGGCGTCGATCAGCCTCAACGTTCCCACCCCGGCGGCCGCCAACGACAGCGCCGCGGTCGTCCCGCACCCGCCGAGCCCGAGCACCGACACCGTCGCCGCGGCAAGCTTTTCCCGCGCCCCGGCGCCCTTGCCCCCCAGATCATGGAAGAGGTTCAGTTGCGGCTCCATCCGCCGGGGCGTTTCGTCCCCCAGCCACTGGTCGGCATCTTCCAGGACGTTCTGCTGTTCGAGCAGCTCCAGGCATGCGGCCAGGTCTTCCGGGCGGAAAACATCGGCCGCCAGCTCCTGGATCTCACTCCAGGTGTGTTTCCCGTCGAGCAGCGGCACCACGAGTCTCGTGAACTCCCGGAACGAGTGCCCCTTCAACGTCAGGCTGCGCATGCCAGAGACGAAGTGCAGAACCTCGTCTCCAGCGTCGTCCGGCGGTTCACACCATACGTAGTAGTTGCTCGGGATCCGTGGTCTCCCGAACGGCGTTCTCGACATAGACGCTCTCCCCCCAAGTGCTCTCCGGCCGTTTGCGGAACACGGCCAGGCTCAGAAAGCGGTTGCTGATTTCCAGCGTGAGCTTCCGATCCTGCAGCTTTGCCAGTTCCGCGCGGATCAGGGCTTCGTCAGCGCCAAGCGACTTGGCAAGCCCGCGAACCGTCTGGCCGCGGTCGCAGGCCAGATAAATCCTTGCCCCGAGCCCTTCCACCCGGTGTCTCGGAGCCACCGCAACATCGCGCGTGTCCGTAATCTCCACCGCCCCGTGCTCGAATACGGCATCCAGTTTTGCGCGCTGGTCGGGCCCCGCAACGCGCAGTTCCCACCAGCGCTGGATCTCAATCTGGAGATTGCCGATGTAATTCAGTGGCTTCCGGCCGTCCGCGTAATCGTAGTCGAAGTAGTACGCCAGTCGCATCAACTCGCGCCGTTCGAGCGGGAAAACATAAAAGTAGGCCGCCGCCGGCCGCACACGCTGGAAACCCAGGCGCTCATGGTCTTCGAACAGGGGACTGAAATGGTCCAGCCGGATCGGCGTGCAGCTTACCGGCGGCGGCAGATGGACCAGCAGCGGCGCCAGTTGCGCCATCCGGTCGTACTCCGATGGCGATTCGCCCGGAAAACCGGCCAACACGCTCCAAGCGGCCTCGATGCCCAGTTCTTCGGACCAACGCAGCGACTGGATATTCTGGGCCGCCGTACAGCCCTTGTCCATACGCCGCAGGATGTCGTCGCTGAGGCTCTCTATCCCAGGCTGCACCGACTGCACCCCCGCGGCTCGCATTTTCACCAGATGTTCGTAATTGAGGTTGGCTTTCACCTCGAAGGTCAATTCCAGGCCGCTTCCCGCCAGCATCGGGAAAAGCGTATCGATGAATTCCAGGGAGAGAATGTTATCCGCCGTTTCAATCCGCCGGACATTATGCTTGCGGCTGAGTTGCATCATCTCGTCATACACGCGGCGCGGACTCTTGCTCCGGAATGGCGCCCGCTCCGGGGTCAACCCGCAGAATACGCACTTGTGCTTAGCGCCCCACCAGCACCCGCGCGTCGTCTCCACCGCAAGGGTGGGAGGGAACTCCGTGCCAAACCCCGCTGCCTCAACCTGTTCGAAATAATCGTCGAGATCCGGCACCGCAACCGAGTCCATATCGCATACCGGCCGGGGTGTGGCCAGTCCGGGCTCCCCGCGCTTTAGAACTCCTTCCGGCGTTCCGCTGCGTTTATCCGTCAGGAGCGTTTCCAGCAATTCGGGGAAGGTCTCGTCTGCCTCACCCGGGCAAACATAATCTACCCAGGGGAACGAATCCACGAACTGGCGACCCATCTCGCCGTCGCAGTTTGCTCCCCCGAACACCACGGTGGGCGAATTCGGCAATTCTTTGAGTCGCTTGGCTACGGCCAGGGACCCGCACGTCTGCTGAAATGTGGTCGGGAATCCCACCACTTTCGGCGAAAAAGCGGTGATGCGCTGGATGCAGTAATCCAGAAAGCCGGCACGTTTCTGCCGCGCATCCAGGATTTCGCGGATCAGCCCGTCGCCAGGCCGGAGCGATCTGGACAGCATTTTCGAAACATAGGCCGCCTCATCGGGAATCTCGTCTCCGAACACCGCGTCGGCGAAAAACCACTCGCCGATCAAGTGGAGCGCCGCCGCCTGGTTTGCCAGCTTCATATACAGCGGAAGCCCAATCATTTCGGCCAGATGAATGTTGAGATACTCGATCCGGGACGGGAATCCGCGCCGGGCGATCGCGGCTTTGAGCACGCTCACGCCGAGCGCCGGGAGGCGGACGTTTCCGAACGGGAGTACGGCAAAGAGAACGTCCATTCTGCGTCTCTCCATAAACGCGGGCCGCGCCCCACGGGTCGGAACCACCCCGCCTGGGCGCGGCCTGGCTCTGCTTCAAGAACTTAGATTTCCCTTGGTTAGGACGATGCTACTGCCGGGGGCCGCCGAGACCGGCGAACGGCGGGAGATTCGGAAGTTGCCCGGCCTGGCCAGGTGTTTGCTGATACCAATAGTAGACCCAATAGTAGAGATGGTATTGGTACCAGATCCAGTAGGGTATCGAAGCGGCAGGTATGTTGGCCAGCGCCGCAGGTCCGGCCGTGCCAAGCGTAGTGGCCACTTTCTGAAAAGTCTTCAGCTCCTCCTCCGAGATTTGCGGCTTTGCCAACTTTTCTTCGAGTTCCGCCACACGCATTTCCAACGTTTTTATCTTCTCTTGTTCAGTCGCCATACAATCACCTCCAAGTGTGTTGAATGGGATGCTCCTAGGACTGCTAGTAGCATCCTAGACAACCTTACATCGGTGTTCTTTTGTTGTCAATGGTGATTTGGGGTCTTTTTGGGATAATTTGGCGTGCGCGACGTAGAAGAAGTGGGAACTCCGGGGAGAATTCGCTTTTCGCGCGTCTAAGTCTAGTGTTTGCAGCGCGACGTGCTACAGCCGGGCCGGCTGTTAACCGAAGGGTTGTAGGTTCGAGTGTTTCATTGATGGCTGCCGATGGACGTGACGCCGCTGCTTGCAGCCCTTCCGAGCGCAGCGCGGCGTCAAGTAACGGCGCCTATCAAACCTACCGAATCTCCATAATCTCTTTTTCTTTGTTCCTGGCCGCCTGGTCGAGCTTCTCCATGCACGCGTCGGTCAGCCTTTGGGTCTCGTCGTGGGCTTTCTTGTCTTCGTCTTCGGTGATCTTCTTGTCCTTCAGAAGCTTCTTCACCGCTTCGTTGCCATCCCGCCGGATGTTCCGCACGGAAACGCGATGGTGCTCGGCCACCCCGTGCAACTTCTTCACCAGTTCCTTGCGGCGCTCCTCGGTGAGCGGCGGAATCGGCAAGCGGATGATCTTTCCGTCGTTGGCTGGATTCAGACCCAGATCGGAAACCCGGATGGCCCTTTCGATGGGCCCGATCTGCGAAACGTCCCACGGCTGAATGGTGATCAGGGAAGGTTCGGGAACGTGCAGGTTCGCCACCTGGTTCAGCGGGGTGGGCGTCCCGTAATAATCCACCCGGATATGATCCAGAATCCCCAGTGAGGCTCGCCCGGTCCGAATGGAAGCCATCTCGTGCTGCAAATCCGAGACCGCCTTCTCCATCCGCGCCTTCAGGTTGCCCTCGACTTCCTTCACGGAGTTGAATACTGGACTGCCGGGTGCTGGTTGCTGTTCTGTCTTCATGGCGCAGTGCCTCCGAAACGCGGCTAGTGAATTACCGTGCCGATGGGTTCGCCCATCGACATACGCATTATATTGCCTGGTGTGTTCAGATTGAAAACGATAATCGGCAGCTTGTTGTCCCGGCACATGGCGATCGACGTGGCATCCATCACGCCCAGCCCCCGCGAGAGCACCTCGAGATAGGAGATTTCGCCGTACTTCACCGCCGCCGGAAACTTCAGCGGATCCTGGTCGTACACGCCGTCCACCCGGGTGGCCTTGGCGATTACCTCGGCCTTGATTTCAAGCGCTCGCAGCGTGGCCGCGGTATCCGTGGAAAAGTAAGGATTGGAAGTGCCGGCCGCGAAAATCACGATTCGGCCTTTCTCCAGGTGCCGTATGGCGCGGCGCCGGATGTAAGGTTCGGCCAACTGGCGCATTTCGATGGCGGTCATGACGCGCGTCGGAACGCCCATCTGCTCCAGCGCGTCGGAGAGCGCCAGGGAGTTGATGACGGTGGCCAGCATGCCCATCTGGTCCGCTGTCACCCGGTCCATCTTCTGGGCCGCCGCGGCCACTCCGCGGAAAATATTGCCGCCGCCCACCACCACGCCGACCTGAACGCCCGCCGCCGCCACATCCGAGACTTCGCGCCCCAACTCCTTGACTCGTTCGGCGTCGATGCCAAACGTGGCCCCGCCCGCCAAGGCTTCTCCGCTCAGCTTGAGCAGGATGCGCTTATAGCCGGACATTTATTGCGAGACCGGTTCGGGTACTGGGTCTTCGCCACCCGCTTCGGCCGCCGCCACGTCGCCCACCTTGAAACGGACGAACCGCGCGATGCCGATGTTCTCGCCCAGCTTGGCGATCTTGGTCTTCACCAGTTGCCCCACCGTGAGGGTGGCTTCCTTCACGAACGGCTGGTCCAGGAGACAGACTTCTTCGTAGAACTTGGCGATCCGGCCCTCCACGATCTTGTCGAGAATCTTCTCCGGCTTGCCTTCCAGCACGGCCCGCGCGCGCGCGATCTCCTTCTCCTTATCGAGCACGTCCGCCGGGACGTCCTCTTTGCGGATGTAGCGCGGATCGGCCGCCGCGATGTGCATGGCGATATCGTGCACCAATTCGATGAAATCGTCGGTGCGCGCCACGAAATCGGATTCGGAGTTCACCTCCACCAGCACGCCGAGCTGACCGCCGTGGTGGATGTAGCTCCCTATGAGACCCTGCCTGGTGGTGCGCAGAGCCTTCTTGCCGGCCGACGCGATGCCCCACTTGCGCAGCAGGATTTCCGCATCCGCAATATCGCCCTTGGCTTCCACCAGGGCACGCTTGCACTCCATCATTCCCACCCCCGTGCGTTCGCGGAGGTCCTTCACTAATCTCGCGGTGATTTCCGCCATAATCCTTTGGTCTTCCTGTGCTTTGTGGCGCACGCACTCATGCGTGCCGCATCGACACTCGTGTCGATGCTCTTGTGTCTACTGCCCGCTCTCCGTCGCCGCCGCCTCGCCCGCCGGTTCAGCCGTCTCCGAAGCGGGTCCCTTACGCGGCGAGACTGGAACCGGCGCATCTTCCATGCTCAGGCTCTCCGCCATGATCTTCTCGGCGTACTTGGGATCCACGTACTCGGTGTACTCGACCATGCCTTCTTCCACCGGCGCCTCGTCCTGAACGATCTTATCGGCCGTGAAGTCCTGCTCGGTGGCCAGCGCGCGGCCTTCCACCACCGCGTCCGCGATCTTGCTCGCGAACAGGCGGATGGCGCGCAACGCGTCGTCGTTGCCCGGGATCACGTAGTCCACTTCGTCCGGGTCGCAGTTGGTATCGACGATCGCCACCACCGGGATGCCCAGCCGCCGGGCTTCCTTCACCGCGATGCTTTCCTTGTTGGAATCGATCACAAACAGCACGTCCGGCAGCCCCGGCATGTCCTTGATGCCCGAAAGGTTCTGATCCAGGTGTTTGCGCTCGCGCTCCAGCCGGATGACTTCTTTCTTGGGCCGGCCGGCATAGCCGCCCTCCACCGACGCCATGGCTTCCAGTTCCTTCAGGCGCTTGATGGATTTCTGCACCGTCAGCATGTTGGTGAGCAGGCCGCCCAGCCAGCGCTGGTTCACGAAATACATCTGGCAGCGCTTGGCCTCTTCGGCAACCGCCTCCTGCGCCTGGCGCTTGGTGCCCACGAAGAGCACGTTCTTGCCCTGCGCGGCCATCTCGCCCACGAACCGGGCGGCGTCTTTGAACATCTTCAGGGTCTTCTGAAGGTCGATGATGTAGATTCCGTTGCGTTCGCCGAAGATGTACTCTTTCATCTTCGGATTCCAGCGCTTGGTCTGGTGCCCGAAATGAACGCCTGCTTCGAGCAATTCCTTCATCGAGATTGCGGGCAAACTACCTCCTCAATTTAGTTGAGAGGGGCGAACCCCTCGGTCCAAGCCTTCCATCATTGTCCCGTCATCCGCCGCGCGGCCCAAAGCGAGATTTGCGCCGCGGAAAACGGAACAGAAGGCTGCTTCACGTGGAACTTTACCGTTTGGAGAACTGGAACCGCTTGCGAGCGCCCTTCTGGCCATACTTCTTCCGTTCGTGCGCGCGCGGGTCGCGGGTCAGAAGGCCCAGCTTTTTCAGCCGGGGCCGCAGTTCCGCATTGAACTCCACCAAAGCCCGGGCAATGCCCAGACGGGCCGCGCCCGCCTGGCCGGCGACGCCGCCGCCGTCGGCGGTTATCAAAATGTCGAACTTCTCCATGGTCTCGGTGGCCTGCAAAGGCTGCCGCACCACGGCGCGCGAACTTTCCGTGGGGAAATAATTTTCGAACGCGCGGTGGTTGACCTTGATCACGCCCGTGCCGGGCCGTAAGAACACGCGAGCCACCGAACGTTTGCGGCGGCCCGTACCTAAATGTTGATCTATCTTCGCTAGCACTAAACTAGTACCTTCCGTTTCACAGCCAGCACGACCGGTTTCTGCGCCGCGTGCGGATGACGGTCACCCGCGTAAACATTCAGTTTCCGGTACATCTGTTTGCCGAGCTTGGTCTTGGGAAGCATGCCCGCGATGGCATCTTCCACAATGCGGATGGGCTTTTCCGCGCGCACCCGCCTGAAGCTCTTTTCCACCAATCCGCCCGGATACCCGGTGAAATGGCGATACACTTTGTTGTCTTCTTTTCGGCCGGTGAGATGGACTTTGGCCGCATTAATGATGATCACGTGATCGCCGGTGTCCAGAAACGGCGTGTACGACGGTTTATGCTTGCCCATCAACAGCATCGCCGCCTTGCTGGCGAGCTTGCCCAAAACCACGTTCTGGGCGTCGATGACATGCCACTGGCGAACTATGCCGTCTTTGGAGGGGAACTCGGTACTCATTGACACACTTCTCCAACCCTTTGGGGTGCAAAACATTTAGCTTACGGGTCCGGAGGGTCGAATGTCAAATCGGGTGGGCGGCAGTGGGGCGGACCCCCAGGTCCGCGCGGGTCCTCCTGGACCCGCTCTTCGGTTCGATGAGACCGGCCGCATCCGGTTGGGAGGAGGCCGACGATCGGCCCAGGTCGAAGCCGATCCTGAGGATTCTGCCGTTCGTTCACTCAATCCGGCATCAAAACCGGGATCACCTTGTTCCCATGGCGGCGATACATGCGAAAGTCGGAGTCCAGGGTGAAGACCTCTCCGGCCGTTTCGATCTCCGATAGTCGAACCAGACACGCATCCGCCAGTGACATGGGTCGGTTGCGATAGCGATGCATCAGCGCCCGCAGGTCCGCCTGCTGCTCCTCGACGTTGAGCGCAATACGAATCACTCCCCGCTCCAGTAACTCAAACAGAGGATCGGCTTCGCGGCCTTCCCGTTTCAGCAGAAACGCCGCCTCCGTAAGGACCGGCTCGCACGTCAGCAGCGGCGGGCGAAAGAATTTCCATTGTTCGCAAACCCATGCATGGTGCCTCAGCCCGGAGCCGAGAAAGCTGACCAGCGGGCCGGTGTCGAGCAGGCCCGGACCTTTCTTCACCGGCCAAAACCTTCCATGTATTTCGGATTGTCGGCCAGATCTTTGGGCAGGCCTTTCACCGTGCCGGCAAGGTCGCGCGCCAAGTCGTAACACGAGAGTGCGCCGGCCGGCGGTTGCTCGTGCAGACACTTCTCGAGGCTTTCCCGCACAAGCTGGGATTTGGTCACCCGCCTCGTCTTGGCCTCTTGGCCGAGCTGAATGAGGAGATGGTCGGGCAACTTCACCGAGATCGTGCGCATGATCCCAGGGTAATACGCGCCGTTCTCCTGCGCAATACCGCTCTTAGAGGCCGGCGTCCACGAACGGATTGGCGAGATAACTTCGCTCCCGGTAGACGAAGTAATCGAAATCCGCTGCCCGGCGGGTTCCCGCCAGGTCCTGACAACACATCCCGACAAAGGCGCCTGTGAAATTAGGATTTCCAGGAGGTCCCGCTTCGTCCGACAGGATGCTGGCATCCCACTGTCCGGGCAGCCAACACCAGTCCTGGCCGTCTAACCGGTACGCGAAATGAAGCCGCTCGTAGTCCACCTCGACCCGCAGATGCACCGGTATACCGCTGGGAACTGCAATCGGCGCCGTAAAGACGTCCGACTGAACTTGGTCCGGGAGGCAAGACATGACGCGAATGTGCTTCCCCAAACGAGCGTCATGCGAGACGTACAGGTAGTGAAACTTGCTGCCGTTGTAGTAGCAGACCAGGCCAGCCATCTGCTGGAACTGCTCCGGCTCAAAGTCAATCGCCGTGGCGGCACTGAAGCAGTGAGCCTGCTGCCGGCGGGCGACCAGAGCCTGGCGAAACAGGCTGCCCAATGTTTCCCGGCCGTACAGACGCAAGTGGCCCGGACGTTCGGTCAGGCTGAAGAGCTCATCCGGCCATGGCGACCGCAGCCACTGGAAGTCCAACGCCAGTTTCGGCTGGTCGAAGTCGTCGCGAGCCGGCGGCGCAGGGAACGCGTGAACCGGGAGTGCCGGGGCGGAAGCCTCGGAGTATGGCAGCCCTTGGCCGTCCACCGTCCGCAGCCAGCCGTCCGCCGACCACACCATCCGCTGGATCGCCGTTTCGCGGCCCAGTGTGCAGCACCCCCGATTGCGAATGGGCCGGCCGCACAGGTGCACCATGTAGGTCTCCCCGCTTTGAGTTTCGACCAGATCGGCGTGCCCGGCGCGTTGCAGTTCGATATCCGGGCGGTGGCGAGATGTCAGGATGTGCACATCCGGATGGAGTTCATAAGGCCCGGTCAGCTCGCGCGACCGCGCCATGGTGACGGCGTGCCCCCATCCCGTTCCTCCCTCCGCCGTCAGCAGGTAGTAGTAACCGCCGCGCTCATATAGATGCGGGCCTTCGGTGAAACCCAGTGGCGTGCCCGTGAAAATCAGATGGGGGCGCCCCACCAGCTTGCGTTCCCGGGGGGAGTATTCCTGCAACGCGATTCCTGAAAAGCGGTTGCAGCCCGGCCGATGATCCCAGACCATGTTGAGCAGGTGTTTT
>Ga0224534_1001808_pt1 | contig 10794 bp, 6 predicted proteins | sample 714E12024metaG_FD_172012 | JGI IMG/M metagenome (GOLD analysis project Ga0224534, IMG submission 172012) | Peat soil microbial communities from Stordalen Mire, Sweden - 717 E1 20-24 | ecosystem: Environmental > Terrestrial > Soil > Wetlands > Peat | place: Sweden: Norrbotten County, Stordalen... | reverse complement strand
CCCATCAACCACTTCCCTCAGAAAAATAGTTGGCATAGTAGTTATGCTCCGCTTGATACAATTAATATATGGATCGAATCCATCGAGGGGCAGCTTTGACCGTGCGGAAATAAACTCCCGCCGCCCGCTTGCACCGTTCTTTCTCAACCGAATAAGCCGCACCGAATCAATATTTTACCCGCATCTCTCCGCGAATGAATATTTTACCGGCGCCGCCTAGCAAAATTCGCAATTTTCACCCGTAACCATCATGCCCTGAATATTTTATCCGCAACTCGCCGCGAATGAATATTTTAGCCAACCATGCACCGCGCAACCCAATGATTCCAAACCGCTTACTACTAAATCGTTTATTATGTATGTTTTCCCTGTGGCCACCACATAACAATCCACTTACGCACCCATCCACCGCCAAGGGGGATGGCAGGGGGAGGGGGAGAAGAAACAGCGATCAAACGGCGATCAAACGGCGAGAAACTCCTGCGATTGCTCCTGACTGCTGACCTTCCAGCGCTGATGGTCTGCCCACCGCACAAAAAAGAGGGCCCAAAGGCCCTCTTTCCGCACTCTGCAACGTACCTTACTGCTTCGCTGCAGGGGGAGGTGGTAATGGGGGTGGTGGCCCCGGAGGCGTCCCGCCCGGACGCGGCGGGCGAGGAGGCAACGGTATTCCATCCTGCTTCGCGATCTCCGCGATCAGCCCAAGATGACCGTGCATCGTTCTCATGGCATTGGCCACGGTCGTCGCCAGCGTGGGGTCAACCGCCACCGACGCCTCCATGTAGAAGTCGTGCAGCTTTTTCCAGTGCGCCTTGAGGATAAACGGGATGTACTCCGTGTCGAAGTCCTTGCCCGAGAGGCCATTCAGCTTGTCGTACTCCGCTTGGTCGTCCTTGTTCATCTTCTTCGGCAACAGCACGCCCAACGAGTCGGCAACTGTCGCAAGCTCCTTGTTGATCGCCTCGTGGTCGGGGACAATCTTCTCCGCGAAGGCTTTCACATCCGGCCCGCCCTTCTGGATGGCGAGCTGCCCCAGCTTCACGTCCGCGATGCCATCCTCGGTCGCCGTGCGCACAAACGCCTTGTCCTGCATCTGCTGCCCCATCTGCCCGGGAGCGCCCAGCGTCTCGCGCATCGAGGTGTCCGCCGGTTGTGGCGGCCCGCTCGACGGCACCGTGCCCTGCTGACCACTCGGTTGCGAAAGACTCGGATCCATCTGTGCAACCAGCGCCGGCGACAGCAGCACCACCGCCGCTCCAACCACCGCAATCCAACGAATTTTCTTCATGGCAAAACTCCTGGAGTTTGATGACACTCCCTAGCTCTGGTTCCCGGTTCGCAACTGTCTACAGCACTCCCCTGCTTGGAGCGTTATCCTATCCCTATAAGCTCTGAAGTGGCAACATTCCTCTTTCCTCGCGTTCCATCCAAACAAACAGATCCACCCATGTACTCGGGAGTCGCATTCAGCAATGTCGCACGCCAGCACCGCATCGAATCCGCCCGCTCAGCCGCCGATCGCCCGCCGCGATCCCACGTCCACAACGCTGCATGGTGTCACTCTGCACGACGACTTCCGCTGGATGCGCGACAAGAGCTCGCCCGAGCTGCTCGCCTACCTGGAAGCCGAGAACGCCTACACCGCCGCCGTCATGGCACCCACCGCCGAGTTGCAGACCAAGCTGTACGACGAGATGATCGCCCACATTCAAGAGACCGACGAGAGCGTTCCCTACCGCCTCGGCGACTGGTTCTACTCCACGCGCACGGTCGAGGGCAGCCAATATCCCATCCATTGCCGCCGCGCCGCAGCCAGTCCCGACCTCAACTCCGCCTTCGATCCTGCTCAGCCCGAGCAGATCATCCTCGACGTAAACGCGCTGGCCAAGGGCAAGCCCTTCATGGACGTCGGTGCCATGGCCATCAGCCCCGACGGCAACCTCCTCGCATACACCACCGATTCCACCGGCTTCCGCCAGTACACGCTGCACATCCGTGATCTTCGCACCGGAACCGACCTGGCAGACACAGCAGAGCGCGTCGGCTCGCTGGCCTGGGCCGCCGACTCGCGCACCCTCTTCTACTCCACCGAGGACGAGACCACCAAGCGCCAGGACCGCATCCTGCGCCACACCCTCGGCGAGCCAGTCGAGCAGGACACGCAGATATTCCACGAAGAGGACGAGCGTTTCAACCTTGGCGTTTCCCGCACCCGCGACGGCCTCTACTTGATGATCGAGTCCAGCAGCCACACCACCAACGAGTTCCGTTTTCTCTCCACCGACGAACCACAAGCAGACCTTCGTCTCATCGCTCCACGCGTGGACGAACAGGAGTATTACCCGGACCATCGGGACGGTCTCTTCACCATCCGCAGCAACGACGCGGGCAAGAACTTCCGCGTCGTCACCGCGCCCGTCGCCGCGCCCGGCCGCGACCACTGGCAGGAGTTGATCCCGCTCGATGCAGACTACCCGATGGAGGACTTCGACCTCTTCCAGTGCTTCGCCGTCGCCACTCGCCGCAAACTCGGCCTGCCCACGCTGGAAGTCCTGCGCTTCACTAACGATTCGTTGTCATCCCGCACACTGAGCGACCCTGAGCTTGTCGAAGGGGAGTCGAAGGGGGAGGGACCTGCTTCTGCTGCTCCGTCGTTCGAATCACCCGTAGAGATCGCCTTCCCCGAGCCCACCTACTCCGCAGCCACGCACGTCAACCGCATCTTCTCCACCGACGTCTTCCGCTACAGCTACCAGTCGCTGGTATCGCCGCCCTCGGTCTACGAGTACAACGTCGCCCGCGCCGACTCCGCTCTCCCCATCGGCCAGTCGAAGCTGCTCAAGCAGCAGCAGGTCCCCGGCGGCTTCAACCCCGCCCACTACGCCTCCGAGCGCCTCTGGATCACTGCCTCCGACGGCACTCTGGTCCCCATCTCCATCGTCTACCGCCGCGACCGCTTCCGCCGCATCGCCATTAATCCCCTCTATGTCTACGGCTACGGGTCGTATGGCTACCCCCTCCCGGTGGGCTTCTCGCCCACGCGCCTCTCGCTGCTCGACCGCGGCGTCGTCATGGCCTACGCCCACATCCGCGGCGGCGGAGAACTGGGCGACGCATGGCACGACGCCGGCAAGATGTCCCTCAAGAGCAACACCTTCACCGACTTCATCGCCGCCGCCGAGCAACTCGTCATGCGCGGTTACGGCAACGCCAACAAAGTCGCCATCGAAGGCGGCAGCGCCGGCGGCCTCCTCATGGGCGCGGTCGTCAATCTCGCCGCCGCCTCCGGCAAGCCCAACCTCTTCCGCGTCGTGCTGTCGCATGTCCCCTTCGTCGATGTGATGAACACCATGCTAGACGCCAGCCTGCCGCTCACCGTCGCCGAGTACGAGGAGTGGGGCAACCCGAACGAGCCTGAAGCCTTCGCCACCATGCTCAGCTACTCGCCCTACGAGAACCTCGACGTTTTCAAGTCCACCGAAGGCCAGCCCACGCCCATCCCGGCGATGCTGGTCAAGACCAGCCTCAACGACTCGCAGGTAATGTTCTGGGAGCCGGTCAAGTACGTCGCCAAGCTGCGCACCCTCAAACGCGACGCCACGCCCTTGCTGCTGCACATCAACATGGATGCAGGCCATGGCGGAGCATCCGGCCGCTACGACTACCTCAAGGAGATCGCCTTCGACTACGCCTTCCTGCTGCCCCAGCTTGGCGTCGTCGCATCGCCCTGACCCATCCCTTGCGAGAAATGTTATAGTCGGCGAATCAGCAACTCAGTGAGTCAGCAAGACAGAGAGCAAGAGGGAGAGCGACATGGGATTAGTACCGATGGTGATCGAGCAGACGAGCCGGGGCGAACGGGCCTACGACATCTACAGCCGTCTGCTGCGCGACAACATCATCTTTCTGGGCACGCCGATCGACGACAACATAGCCAACGTCATCATCGCGCAGTTGCTGTTCCTGACGAGCGAGGACCCGGAGAAGGACATTCAGCTCTACATCAACTCGCCGGGCGGGTCGATCACGGCGGGCCTGGCGATCTACGACACGATGCAGTACATCAAGAACGATGTGCAGACGTTCTGCATCGGACAGGCGGCGTCGATGGGGGCGTTTCTGCTGATGGCGGGCAAGAAGGGCAAGCGGTTCGCGCTGCCCAATGCGCGCATTCTGATTCACCAGCCGTCCATGGGCAACCTGAGCGGACAGGCCACCGACATCGACATCCACGCGCGAGAGATTCTGCGCATCCGCGAGATCACCAACAAGCTGATAAGCAAATCGACGGGGCAGTCGCTGGAGCGCATTGAGCGCGACGTGGAGCGCGACTTCATCATGACGGCAGCGCAGTCGAAAGAGTACGGCATCATCGACGACATCATCGACCGGCCGCGAACGTAGGCTCTGAACTGTTGTGTGCCGAGATCCCGGCCCTGGTGGCCGGGGTTTTGCGTTCTGAGGCGAGAGCAAAAGCAAAATACGGGGATTTTTCCCTTCGGCTGCGATCAGGAAAAGAAGGACAGTTCTTGCAGGTTGGAACTCGGAGCGTTCAGCTCCCAGTACTGAAGTGAGTACCCATAAAGGGGTATCTCGGTGACTTCCGTGTAGTGGGTCGGCGGTGGATTCGGGTGTAGACTTTAGTAGTTCCCTATACGACGGTACGTGCCCAGGAGTTGCCGCAACCATGAAAACGTCCCGCGGTTCAGACGAATCGCTTCGCTGCTCATTCTGCCACAAGTCGCAGGACGCAGTGGCGAAGCTCATCTCGTCGCCATCCGACTATCCACGGGCCTACATCTGCGATGAGTGCGTGGGGGTGTGCAACTCGATTCTGGAGGACGACCGGGGCGAGGCGCTGCCGGGGACTTCGCCGGCGCAGCTTCCCAAGCCGCAAGAGGTGAAGGCGTTTCTGGACGAGTACGTGATCGGGCAGGAGCAGACCAAGAAGAAGCTGGCAGTGGCGGTCTACAACCACTACAAGCGCATCCAGATGAACAAGACGCGCGGCGGCGATGTGGAGCTGACGAAGTCGAATATTCTGCTGGTCGGCCCGACCGGTTCGGGCAAGACGCTGCTGGCGCAGACTCTGGCCAAGATGCTGGATGTGCCGTTCGCGATTGTGGACGCGACCACGCTGACCGAAGCCGGATATGTGGGCGAGGACGTCGAGAACATCATTCTGAAGCTGCTACAGGCGGCCGAGGGCGATGTGACGCGGGCGCAGAACGGGATTATCTACATCGACGAAATCGACAAGATCGGGCGCAAGGACGAGAACCCTTCGATTACGCGCGATGTGTCGGGCGAGGGCGTACAGCAGGCGCTGTTGAAGATTCTGGAAGGGACGGTGGCGAACGTGCCGCCGCAGGGCGGACGCAAGCATCCGCACCAGGAATTTACGGCGGTGGACACGACCAACATCCTGTTCATCTGCGGCGGGGCGTTTGTGGGGCTGGAGAAGGTGATTGGGAGGCGCGTCGGCAAGAAGGCGCTGGGCTTCCGCGCGATTGCGGACCCGAATGCAAAGGAAGGCGATGTTACGCCGATCCGGGCGCAGCGCGACGGTGAGCTGCTGCGCCAGGCGGAGCCGCAGGACCTGCTGAAGTATGGGCTGATCCCGGAGTTTGTGGGCCGGCTTCCAGTGCTGGGTATCCTGGACGAGTTGGATGAGTCGGCGCTGATCGAGATCCTGACCAAGCCGAAGAACGCGATCCTGAAGCAGTATGCGAAGCTGTTCGACTACGAGGGTGTGAAGGTGACATTCACCGACGACGCGGCCAAGGAGATTGCGCGCGAGGCGCTGCAACGCAAGGTGGGAGCGCGCGGGCTGCGCATGATCCTGGAAGAGCTGATGCTGGACCTGATGTACTATGTGCCCGGCAACAAGAAGGCCGGCGACCTGACGATCACGGCTGAGATGGTGAAGAAGCACAGCCTGACCCTGCTGACACTGCTCGAGAAGGCTGGCTGAGGCAGCAGTGAATTGCCCCGGTCGGCGATTTATCGCGCTCCTGGACGTTCCACATCCTCCGGCCGCGTGGGCTATCGTCGATTGTGAATTCATGAAACGCGATGCAACGCACCAGTGAGATCGAAGCCTGCGGCCTCCTATGATTGCACTGTATAAAACCCTTCGAGCGATTCTGAAACATCCTTTGAACGCTTCCAATCGCTGGGGAGCAATTGTGAGGTATGTGAGGTGGCAGGTGGGCAGCCGGCTCGTGCCTGGAGCGGTCCTCGTCCCTTTTGTCAATCAGACGTCTCTGCTCATCTCTCCCGGCATGACGGGGGCAACGCAGCAGGTCTATACAGGCCTGAGCGACTTTGCCGATTGTTCTCTCCTCCTGCACTTGCTGCGAGAGGGTGACCTCTTTGTCGATGTCGGCGCAAACGTCGGTGTCTACACGGTGTTGGCCGCGGGAGCTCTGGGAGCGCGAGTTGTATCGATTGAACCGGTGCCAGAGACCTTCAGCAAACTGTGCGCGAATCTGCGTGTCAACAACATCGTCGATAAGGTCGCGCCGCACAATATCGGGCTGGGCCGGGCGGAGGCCAGGTTACGATTCACGGCGAACCAGGACACTACGAACCATGTGATCGAGGACGAAGCATGGAGCGGGCCTTCCATTCTGGTGCCTGTATCCACCCTGGATGCAGTATTGAACGGAAGCACGCCGGTCCTGATAAAGATCGATGTCGAAGGCTGGGAGTCGGAGGTGCTGGCGGGAGCCGCCGCGACGCTTCGTTCCCCTTCCCTTCTTGGGCTGATTGTCGAGATGAACGGGGACGACACGGCAATGAGCGCGAATGAGCGCGCGGTTCACGACTGCCTACTGCACAACGGCTTCAGTCCCTACTCCTACGACCCACTGACCCGGGCGGTGACTTTGCTGCCATCGAAGAGCTTGGGATCGAACAATACAATCTATTTGCGGGATTTAGACCGCGTATCGGCCCTTGTCGCCTCGGCGCCCCCGTTTCGGGTCCACGGCAAATCGTTCTGAACATGGCGTGACCTATAGGCGAGGTGGGCGTGTAGGCGAGATGGGCGTGCGCAAATTGTTGCTGAGTTACCAAAGGGTGTGAGGAAGAACCGGCGCGCAGGCATTACAATCACCTGAAGCGTTGCATCCTGGGCAGCGGACGGCACGTCTTATGGAGTGAGCCATGGCAAACCAATCCAAGATCGTTTTGACCGGCCAAGCCCGTAAGCTGCCGATGATGCCGATCCGGGACATGGTGATCTTCCCCCATATGATGACTCCGTTTGTGGTGGGACGGGTGTCGAGCGTGCGCGCGCTGGAGGAGGCGTTGAGCGGCGACCGGAAGATCTTTCTGGCGACCCAGCACGACGCCTCGGTGGATGAGCCGAGCGTGGACGACATCTATGAAACCGGCACGATAGGCAATATTGTCCAGAGCGTGCGCATGCCGGATGGCAACATCAAGGTACTGGTGGAGGGCGTGGAGCGGGCGCGGTCGATCGAGGTGAGCGACGACGACGGATTTTTTGTTGCGACTGTGCGCACGGGCAAGACGCAACTCGAGATGACTCCGCAGGTGGAGCAGATGATGCAGCGCGTTCACGCGCTCTTCGAGCAGTATGTGAAGCTGCAGCAGTCGCTGAACCACGAGACGATGGCGGCGGGCGTGCGCATGGACGAGCCGGCCAAGTTGGCGGACACGATTGCGGCCAACCTGCAGCTTTCGATCGACGAGAAGCAGCAGTTGCTGGATGTCTTCGACCCGGAGACGCGGCTGGCGCGCGTGGGCGATGTGCTGGATGTGGCCATCGAGAAGCTGAACATGGACCGCACCATCCAGTCGCGCGTGAAGCGGCAGATGGAGAAGGCGCAGAAAGAGTACTACCTCAACGAGAAGATCAAGGCCATCCAGAAGGAGCTGGGACGCGGCGAGAAGTCGGAGTTCGACGAGCTGAAGAAGAAGATCGAGACGGCAGGAATGCCCAAGGACGTGATCGAGAAATCCTTGCAGGAGCTGCGCAAGCTGGAGGCGATGCCGCCGATGTCGGCCGAGTCCACGGTCTCGCGCAACTATCTGGACTGGCTGCTGGCGGTGCCGTGGAAGAAGCGCTCGAAGGAGATCCGCTCGATCGAGCACGCAGAGACGATCCTCAACACCGACCACTATGGATTGGAGAAGATCAAGGAGCGGATTCTGGAGTTCCTCGCGGTTCGCCAGTTGGTAAAGAACCCGAAGGGGTCGATTCTGTGCTTCGTTGGGCCTCCGGGCGTGGGCAAGACTTCGCTGGGAAGGTCGATTGCGCGGGCGACGGGCAGGAAGTTTGTGCGCCTGAGCCTGGGCGGCGTGCGCGACGAGGCGGAGATCCGCGGGCATCGGCGAACGTACATTGGCGCGCTGCCGGGGCAGATCATCCAGTCGATGAAGAAAGCGGGGACGAAGAACCCGGTCTTTATGCTGGACGAGATCGACAAGATGGCCTCGGACTTCCGGGGCGATCCGGCCAGCGCGCTGCTGGAGGTCCTGGACCCGGAGCAGAACGGCTCGTTCCAGGACCACTATCTGGATGTGGAGTACGACCTGTCGAATGTGCTGTTTGTGACCACGGCGAATGTGTTGCACACGATTCCCAGCGCATTGCAGGACCGCATGGAGATTCTGCGGCTGCATGGCTATACCGAGCTGGAGAAGATGGAGATTGCGAAGCAGTATCTGGTGCGCAAGCAACGCGTAGCAACGGGGCTGAGCGAGGAGCAGATTGTCTTCGAGGATGAGGCGCTGAGGGCGATCATCCGCGGATATACGCGCGAGGCCGGGGTGCGGAATCTGGAGCGCGAGATCGGCAATGTGTGCCGCAAGGTGGCGCGCAAGGTGGTGGAGGGCGGGACGAAGCATCGCGAGGTGCTGACCGGAGAGAACCTGAGCGATCTGCTGGGCGTGGCGAAGTTCCGCGACTCGCAGGTGCATGCGAAGAGCGAGATTGGCCTGGTGACCGGGCTGGCCTGGACGGAGGTCGGCGGGACGATCATGCAGACCGAGGTGCAGGTTCTGGACGGCAAGGGCAAGTTGACGACGACCGGACAGCTCGGCGAGGTGATGCAGGAATCGGCGCAGGCGGCGTTGAGCTATATACGGTCGCGGGCGCAGTATCTCGGCCTGGGCAGGGAGTTCTATCGGCATGTGGACATCCATGTGCATGTTCCCGAGGGCGCGATCCCGAAGGACGGGCCGTCGGCGGGCATCACGCTGGCGACGGGACTGGCCAGCGCGCTGACCAAGATCAAGGTGCGACGCGACATTGCGATGACCGGCGAGATCACGCTGCGCGGCAAGGTGCTGGCGATCGGCGGACTGAAGGAGAAGCTGCTGGCGGCGCACCGCGCAGGCATCTTCGAGGTGATCGTGCCCGAGGACAACCGCAAGGACATGGCCGACATTCCGGAGTTGCTGAAGAGCGAGATGAAGCTGCACTTCGTGGAGCAGATGGACGAGGTGTTGCAGATTGCGCTGGAAGAGAAGCTGCCGGAGTTGAAAGAGGAGACTCTGGAGTTGCTGCCCGCGGCGATGCCGCCGATGATGCCTGAGACGCTGCCCATCTCTCCGCAATAGTGCGGTTGTTGGTTGTTGGTTGAAAAGCCGGTTAGCGGGTGGCGAGCGGAGCAGTCTGTCGAAGTCTGCCAGGCGCGCGCGGTTGCTCTTTGCCGGTTGCGGCCTTTCTGGGCCGCTGTTGAGGTCCCCCCCCCCGGTGGTAATAGCGTAAAGTATTCAAAAGATGCAAGTTAAGCTCACGCTAAGCGCGTGAGACGTAGTAAAGGCGAAAACTTGGCTGGTTGCGGTTGCTGTGGTGCTGCGTTATCTCGCTTTGTGTGCGAAAAATACTAAAGTCTTCAAAAAAGGCATGTTAAGTCTGGACTTCTCTGGACTAGGTCTGGACTTAGTCTGGACTTGGTCTGGACTTGGTCTGGACTTCGTTGCGACGGTTGAGGGTTAAATGCGAAGGCCCGGCTGGTTGGCCGGGTCTTTCTTTCTTTCGATTGCTACTTTAATTATACGGGATGGAGGGAAACTAGTATGCCAAGTATTTTTCTGGGGGAAGTGATTGGTGGGGTGTGGGTTAGGAGGATTTTGGAGGGTTGAGGGGGTTGACAACAGGGATTTGCTGGGGATTTTGAGGGTGGAGTAGGACGAGGCGTTTTGAACGGTGAGCTGTGAGCAGTGAGCAGGGGATCTGGGGGAGAAAGGGGTGGAGGGTTGGGGTGGTGCGAGCGGTATCGGGGTCCTTCGCGCTCGAAAGACGCGCTCAGGATGAGAACTATATCATAAATAATTATAAATAAACAATATATTTTGTTACGATGTTCTATACAAAGCCTGCACAGCCACGAAGAATCAATGGCTTGCACGGAAAATCTGCACGGAAACTGCACAGAACGCGTCAAACGATAGAGGCGAACATGGCATTCGTCACCGACAAAGCGGAACTAAAGCCGGGCCTGATTATCTTCCGGCGTGGCGACGTGGATCATCGGATGTGGTATTGCCGCATGAAGATCCCCAAAGCCGACCGTTACAAGACGGTTTCGCTCAAGACGACCGACCTCGATGTGGCGCGGGAACGCGCCTTCGACCAGGATGCAGACATCCGGTTCCGCTTGAAGCACGACGTCCCTGTGTTCAACCATCCCTTTCGCGAGGTGGGGAGAGAGTATCTGCTGACCCAGGAGGCGCGGGCGAAACGCGGAGAGATCAGCGCCGCGCGGCCCAAGAAACTCCGTGCCGTCATCGAAGGCACTTTAGACAGGTATGCAG
>Ga0224534_1001806_pt1 | contig 10804 bp, 7 predicted proteins | sample 714E12024metaG_FD_172012 | JGI IMG/M metagenome (GOLD analysis project Ga0224534, IMG submission 172012) | Peat soil microbial communities from Stordalen Mire, Sweden - 717 E1 20-24 | ecosystem: Environmental > Terrestrial > Soil > Wetlands > Peat | place: Sweden: Norrbotten County, Stordalen... | reverse complement strand
GAACTGAAACGCATCCGCGCAGAGGTTTCGCCGGAGCTGGAAATCACCGAGATCACCGACCGCGTTTCTAAAATGGACGCCCAAGCCCATTCGACAGCCAGCACCCATGTGAAGACCGGCACAAAAAGCTACTCGCCCGGCGGTCCGGCCCTGCTCTTCGAGAACATCAAGGGCCATCCCGGCCACCAGGTCTTCATCAACCAGTTCGGCAGCGAGCGGCGCATGGCGCTGGCCTTGGGCGTCGAACGGCTGGACGAGATTGCCGAGCGCATTCAAGCCCTGATGAACCTTAAAGCCCCGAAGGGCCTCATCGACAAGCTCAAAATGCTGCCGCAGTTGGGCGCGCTGGCCAGCGCCTTTCCCAAGACCGTCAGCCGTAAGGAGGCTCCCTGCAAGGAGGTCGTCCTGCATTCGAACGAGAACGGCGGCCGCGACGAGCTCGATCTGAACCAGTTCCCCATCCTCAAGTGCTGGCCGCACGACGGCGGCCGCTTCATTACCCTGCCCTGCGTCGTCACCCGCGACCCGCGCACGGGCAAGCGCAACGTCGGAATGTACCGGATGCAGGTCTACGACGGCCAGACCACCGGGATGCACTGGCAGCGGCAGAAGGTCGCCGCCGAGCACTATCGCGAAGCGCTGCGCGCGGCCGCCTCTTTGTCTGCTGAGGCGGACCCGTCGACCGCCCGCGTGGCGGCGATGGCCGAGTCGGCCGGCGGCGCGGTCGCCATTCCAGGCGGCCCCATCGGTGGTCTTCCGCAGGTGGCCATGGGCAATCTGAAGGGCTCGCGGATGGAGGTGGCCGTGGCCATCGGCACCGATCCGGCGACCACCTTCGCCGCCATCGTGCCCGCGCCGCCCGAGATCGAGGAGTTCCTCATTGCGGGTTTTCTGCGCGGCAAGCCAGTCGAAATTGTCCCGTGCGAAACCGTCGATTTGCAGGTTCCGGCCCACGCCGAGATCGTCCTCGAAGGCTACGTCGAGCTGGGCGAACTGCGCACCGAGGGCCCCTTCGGCGACCACACCGGCTTCTACACCCTGACCGACGAGTACCCGGTCTTCCATCTGACCTGCATCACCCATCGCAAGAACCCGATTTACGCCGCCACCATCGTCGGCAAACCGCCCATGGAGGACGCCTGGATGGGCAAGGCCGTCGAGCGCATCTTCCTGCCCGCCATGAAGATGCAGATTCCCGAGCTGGTGGACATTCACCTGCCCGCCGAGGGCGTCTTCCACAACCTGATGCTGGTTTCCATCCGCAAGAGTTACCCCGGCCAGGCGCGCAAGGTGATGAACGCCATCTGGGGGCTGGGCCAGGCGATGTTCACCAAGTGCATTGTGGTGGTGGACGAGGATTGCGACGTACAGGACGTGGGCGAGGTGACCTTGCGCGTGGCCAACAACATCGACCCGGAGCGCGACATTCAATTCACCCTCGGCCCGGTCGATTCGCTCGACCACGCCTCGCGCCTGCCGAATTTTGGATCGAAGATGGGCATCGACGCCACCAGAAAGTGGAAGGCCGAGGGCTTTGAGCGCCCCTGGCCCGCGATGATCGAGATGGACCGCGCCACCAAGGCCAAAATCGATGCGATCTGGGAGAAGCTGGGGCTGTGAAGTGGTGTCCCCGCTCTCGCCTGCATTCTGAGTGGAACGTGGCGAAGTCGGCAGCCTGCCCAAGGTTAATGCGTTTTTTCCCTCTGCGGCCAGCATAGGTCACCTGCCGCGTCGCGACGCCTCTCTGCTATACCTAGACTCATGCGGGTCGTTATTCCTTGGCTCTTCTATAGCTTGATCGCGGCAATGCTGGCCGCCGCAACCCCCTTGCAAGCCCAGCAGGCCCCCGCCTCCTTTCGCTGGATCGACTTCCACTCCGCCAAGGACCAGGACGTGGCGGTCTGGGTCAAGCGGTCGCTGGAGCCTGAAAAGTGGACGGCGATTCGCGAGATCGGCGTCGAGTACGATGCGGCGCTGGTGGTCACCACGCTGCGCGCCACGCCGCAGTCGCCGCCCGACGCCGACACCTTCACCGTCTGGTACGCCTCGCTGACCAGCCACGTGGTTGCTCCGCTGCTCAAGGGCGCGAATCTGCGCCTGCTCGACTGGATGCCGCTGGCCGATGGCCGGCCGCCGGAGCTGGGCGCGCTCTACGACGATTGCAATGAGTGCGCAGCGTCCACGTTTTTCACGGCCTTTTACTACGACCGGCCGCACCACATGTGGACCACCCGCTGGATGCGCGGCGGTCAGGGCGCGTTGGCGTGGACCGACAATTCTCCGGCGGGCGTTGCGCTCACCCAGGTCTACGCGGTGCTGAATGAGCCGAACGGCCGCGAAGTGATCGGCACATGGAGCCACTTCGACTACGGAAAACTGAAGCCGGCCGAGGACGTCGTCTACCGCTATGACCTGGATCCCTACAGCAAGCTGGAGCGCACCCAACTGCTCAGCGGCAAGGAGGCCAAGGCCATGAAGCAGCGGCTCTGCGGCGCGCAAAATGCCACTCTGGATTCGGGACTGGCGCGCGGCCAGGACTCGGCGCTCTGCCAGCAGATGGCGCCGCATCGCTCCGAACGCAGGCCCGTTACCACCCCGCCGGCCAACAACCACGGCCGCTCCGTGCCGCCCGGCGCGCGGCGCTGAATTTCAACCCTGCCGTGGTCAATAGAGAACTGTTTCGCGCCAGTCGATTCGGATAATATCCGATCGACTGGAGATTGAAATGATACGTCTGCCCGGATTTGTACGATTGCCGTTACTTGCCTTGGCGGTGGTGGTTTTCACCGCCGGATGCCACCAGAATCCAACCCTGACCAATGCGGATAACAGCCAGCCGGGCGCACAGAATCAGCCCTCGGACCCGGCGGCGGACAACATGGCCCCCGTCTCTGCCAATTCGAGCGCTGCGGCGCCCGCAGCTTCCGGCGCCCAGCAAAGCGCTCCGCCGCCCGCTGCGAACGGCTCCTACTCCCAGGCGCCGGACCAGGGTTCGTATGATCCGGGGTACGGAGAGCAGCCGGAATACACCGCTGCCCAGCCGCCACCGCCATTGCCCGACTACGACCAGCCCCCTGCTCCCGGCGACGGCTACCTGTGGACGCCCGGATACTGGGCCTGGGGTCCATACGGCTATTACTGGGTGCCCGGCGCGTGGGTGGAGGCTCCGTATGAGGGGGCGCTCTGGACGCCCGGCTACTGGGGCTACTGGCATCACCATTATGGGTTTTACCCCGGTTACTGGGGCCAGTACGTCGGCTACTATGGCGGCATCGATTACGGCTTTGGTTACATTGGCTTTGGCTACCAGGGCGGCTACTGGGGCGGCGGCCACTTCAACTACAACCGCTCCTTCAATAATATGAACGGCTCAAGGGCGCAATACATTTACAACCGCCCCATGAATAATTACCAGCGCGGCTCCCATGTGAGTTACAACGGCGGATCAGGGGGTCTCCAGATGCGGGCGCGGCCTGCTGAAATGGCGGCGATGCATCAACAGCACACTGCGCCGATGAGGGCACAAATACAGAATCAGCGTGCCGCCAGCAGCAATCGAGCACAGTTTGCGAGTGCCAACCATGGCCGGCCATCGAGTTTTGCCGTAGCCAAGCCGCTTGCGGCAGATCGCAATGTGAGGGCCCCAGCGGCGTTGCAGAAAACCAATCGTGCAGTCGCGCAACAGCAGCACCAAGCGCAGCAGCAGCGCCAGGCAGGTCAGCAACAGCAGCAACGCCAAGCGGGTCAACAGCAGCAGCAGCGCCAGGCAGGTCAGCAACAGCAGCAACGCCAAGCAGGTCAACAGCAGCAGCAGCACCAAGCGCAGCAGCAGCGCCAGGCAGGACAACAACAACAGCGTCAGGCGCAGCAGCACCAGGCGCAGCAGCAACGGCAGGCGACCCCTCAACGCCAAGCGGCTCCGCAACAGCGTTCTGCCCCACAACAGCGCCAATCGGCTCCTCAAAGGCAGGCCGCTCCGCAACGCCAGGCTGCACCACAACAGCGCCAAGCGGCTCCTCAAAGGCAGGCCGCTCCGCAACGCCAGGCTGCACCACAACAGCGGCAGGCTGCGCCACAACAGCGCCAAGCGGCTCCTCAAAGGCAGGCCGCTCCGCAACGCCAGGCTGCGCCACAACAGCGGCAGGCTGCGCCACAGCAGCGCCAAGCGGCTCCTCAAAGGCAGGCTGCTCCGCAACGCCAGGCTGCTCCGCAGAAGCAGGATGAGTCACATAAGAAATAAACTTCCTGGGCGGAGCCTCCACTCAGGAGGCTCCGCGGGAAGGCAAAGGAAGCAATATTACTCCACCGTCAGCACCCGAACAGCCATCAGGTTCCTCACGCAGCGGGAGAGGCCTTTGTCGCTGGTATTCACTAATCGCAAGGGCACGCTGCCGACAAGGGGTTTTCCGTTCATCGCGTCGGCGACGATCACCGTGGAATGGCTCACGGCTGGGGCGATCTCGGCCAGCGAGTAGACCACTTTGTAGCCATCGGCGCCCTCGGCCACGAGATAAAGCCTCAACAGCTTGCCTTCCGACTTGTCGGGAACGCCTAGCCGGGTAAGCAGGTCGATCAGGGGTATGCCGGAGAAGGTCAGGGTCTCCTTGGTGTGGCCGTTGACGACGGTGATGCTCTGGTGCGGCAGCGCGGCTAGCGTGGCCGGGGTCCACTCGGCGGATTTATCCCCAAAGGTAATGCGCATTGTCCCGGCCGGCACCGGAGACTCCATGCCATGATCCATGCATTTGCACTTGCTCATCTCCATCTTGCATTTGCTCATGTCCATGGGTTTGGCCTGGCTCGTCTCCATGCCGTTCATCTCGCCTTCCGGCGCTGGCGGTTGCAGACTCTTATACTGTGCCATTGCGGCAACCGTTCCAGCCGCGAACGCCGTCAACAGGAAAATCGCTCGACAAACCTTCATTTGCATCGTAAATTTCTCCCGGCAACCATCGTATACTACCCCCATGTCGATTCTGGGCAATATCGCCGGCATTGTCAGGGGCATGAGCATCACCTTCCGGGAGATCTTCGAGCCCACCCAGGTGGAAAACTACCCCGACGGCGACGGCCCCCTGCGCGGAGCAGTCTTCGAGCAGCGCTTTCGCGGCGCCCACCTCCTCCAGCGCGACGAAAACGGCCTGGAAAAGTGCGTGGCCTGCTTCCTCTGCGCCGCCGCCTGCCCCTCCAATTGCATTTATATCGAGGCCGCGGAGAACACCGAAGAGGCCCGCATCAGCTCGGCCGAGCGCTACGCCAAGGTCTATAACATCGACTACAACCGCTGCATCTTCTGCGGCTACTGTGTCGAGGCCTGCCCCACCGACGCCATCACCCACGGCCACGGCTTCGAGCTGGCCACCTTGAACGCCACCAATCTGGTCATGCGCAAGGAAGACATGCTGCTGCCGGTCGAGGCGCTCGGGGCAGCAAACTAACATTCCAGACTCTGCGCGAATCGCCTCAAACGGCATGATCCAGTTATCCTAGACTGGGACATTGGCCGCATTTCCTGTTTTTTCCGGCGGCCGGTGAGTTCAGGAGCGATTTTGGCGGACTTTCTTACGGAACTGAAGCGGCGCGTGCTGGTTTTCGACGGCGCGATGGGCACCAATCTGCAAAAGCACAACCTGACCGCGGAGGAGTTCTGGGGCCATGAGGGGTGCAACGAGCTGCTCGTGCTCTCGCGGCCGGAGGTGATCCGCACCGTCCACGCCTCCTTTCTGGAGGCCGGCTGCGACGTCATCGAGACCGACAGCTTCGGCTCGGCCTCGATCGTTTTGGCCGAGTACGGCCTCGCCGGCCGCACCCGCGAGCTGAACCTGGCAGCGGCGCGGCTGGCCCGCGCGGTGGCCGACGAGTACTCGACCCCCGAGCAGCCCCGCTTTGTCGCCGGCTCGATGGGCCCCACCACCAAGCTGCCCTCGCTGGGCCACATCGGCTACGACGAGATGGCCGCGGCCTACCGCGAGCAGGCCGAGGCGCTGGTCGAGGGCGGCGTGGACGTGCTGCTGGTGGAAACCTGCCAGGATCTGCTGCAAGCCAAAATCGCCATCGCCGCCTGCCAGGACGCCATCCGCTCCGCCCAGGAGGGCAAGTTTCCCAATCCCGGCCACCGGGTAGCCATTCAGGCCCAGATCACCCTGGAGGCCGCCGGGACCATGCTGCTCGGCTCGGAGATTGGCGCGGCGCTGGCCGTGCTCGAAAGCCTTCAGCCCGACGTTGTGGGCCTCAACTGCGCCACCGGCCCGGCGGAGATGAACGACGCGGTCCGCTTCCTCTGCCAGAACTCGGCTCTGCCCATCAGCGTGCAGCCCAACGCCGGCCTGCCGCAAAATGAGGGCGGCCACGCGGTTTACAAGCTCACCCCGGCCGAGCTGGCCTCCTGGCTGCGGCGCTTTGTCACCGAGTACGGCGTGCAGGTGGTCGGCGGCTGCTGCGGCACCACCCCCGAGCATCTGCGCGCCGTGGCCGAGGCGGTCAAAGGCATTCAGCCGGCTCCGCGCGCCCTCAAGCCGCAATCGGTCGCGGCCAGCGCCTTCTCGGCGCAGACGCTTGAGGCCGACGCGCAGCCCATCATCATCGCCGAGGAGATGAACACCACCACCCGCCTCGACAGCTTTCGCAACATGGTGCGCGCGGGCGACTACGACGGCATCCTCGCCATGGCCAAGCGGCTGGTCGGCGAGGGCTCGCAGATGCTCGATCTCTGCTGCGCCATCGTCGGCGAGGACGAAACCGCTTACATGAACGCGGTGCTGGAAAAAATCGCCACTCGCGTTCCCGCGCCGATCCTCGTCGATTCAACCGAGGCCGGCGTCATCGAAGAGGCTCTGAAGCGCATTCCCGGCAAGCCCGTCATCAACTCGATCAACCTCGAAGACGGCGAGAAGCGCACCAGCCTGGTGCTGCCCATGGCGCGCCGTTACGGGGCCGCGGTCATTGCGCTCACCATCGACGAACAGGGCATGGCGCTGACCGCCGACCGCAAGGTGGCCATCGCGCATCGCATCCACGATCTGGCCGTCAACCAGTACGGAATGCGCCCCGAGGACCTGATCTTCGACGCGCTCACCCTGCCCATCTCGACCGGCCAGGAGGACTACCGCACGGCGGCCATCGAGACGCTGGAAGCGGTGCGGCGCATCAAGCTCGAACTGCCCCGCTCGCGGACGGTTCTCGGCGTCTCGAACATTTCCTTCGGGCTGAACGCCTACGCCCGCCGCGTGCTGAATTCGGTCTTCCTCAAGGAGGCCGTGGACCGGGGCCTCGATGCGGCCATCGTCAACTACTCGAAGATTTATCCGCTCTACAAGATTCCTGAGAAGGAAGTCGAGCTGGCCCGCAAGCTGATCTTCCAGGATTGGGGACCGAACCGCAGCGGTGGCGACCCCTTGCAGGTCTACATGGCCCATTTCGCCAGCCTGGGCAAGGGATCGGTTCAGGAAGAAGAAATCGAGGTCGAAGACCTTACCGCCGACGAAAAGCTCAAGCGGTTGATTATTCGCGGCGAGCGGACGATTGGATTGGGCGAGCACAAGCAGTCGCTCGAAGAGGCTCTCGAAACTGCGCTCATAACTCACTCTCCGCTTGAACTTATTAACACGGTCCTGCTCGACGGCATGAAGACCGTGGGAGACCTCTTCGGCGCGCGCAAGATGCAACTGCCCTCGGTGCTCGATTCCGCCGCTGTAATGAAGGCCGCGGTGGCTTATCTTGAGCCGAAGATGGAAAAATCCGATGGCGGCGGCAAGGGCACAATGGTTTTGGCCACGGTCAAGGGCGATGTGCACGACATCGGCAAGAATCTCGTCGATATTATCCTCTCCAACAACGGCTATCGCGTCGTCAATCTGGGCATCAAGCAGCCCTCGGACGCGATCATCGCCGCCACGCGCGAGATCAACGCCGAGGCCATCGGGCTGAGCGGCCTGCTGGTCAAATCCACCCTCGAGATGAAGTACGTCTTGCAGGATCTGGAGCGGCTGGGCATGACCGTGCCCGTCATCTGCGGCGGCGCGGCGCTGACGCGAAAGTACGTCGAAGAGGATTTGCGCAAGGAGTACGCCGGGCCGGTCTTTTATGCCGAGGACGCCTTCGCCGGGCTGCACGCCATGGCCGACCTGACCTCTACCGACGCGGCGGTGCGCGAGAGCCGCGAAACCGAGGGCCGGACAGTGAAGGTCTTCGCCAGGGGCGGCGCAATCGATCCCGATCTGACCCTCGTCGAGTTGACGCCGGAGGGCCGTTCGCCGGCCGTCGAGCGGGTTGCCTCCATTCCCAGGCCGGCCTTCTGGGGGGCGCGCGTCTTCGAGAGTTATAAACTCGACGAAATCTTTCCCTATCTCAACGAAACCGCCCTCTTCAAGAATCAGTGGCAGTTGAAGAACGCCGCGCAGGGCGATTATCTGCGGCTGATCGAGGAAAAGTACCGGCCGGTACTATTGGATCTCCAGCAGGAAGTAAAAGCCGCGGACTGGTTTGAGCCCAGGTCGATTCTCGGCTTCTATCCCTGCGCCAGCCAGGGCGACGAGCTGATCGTCTTCGATCCTGAAGACCCCGAACGCGAGCTGGAACGCATCGCTTTTCCGCGCCAGCCGCAGGGACGCAGGCTTTCGGTTGCCGATTTCTTTGAGCCGCTCAACTCAAATCAACGCGACGTCATCGGCTTTTCCATTGTGACCATCGGCAGCGAGGCCAGCCGCCAGACGGCCAGGCTCTTCGCGGCCGGCGACTTCACCCGCTACCTTTACCTGCACGGCCTCTCGGTCGAAACCGCCGAGGCGCTGGCCGAACTGGTGCACAAACAGGCGCGGGAGTTTCTCGGCATAGCCGGCGGCGACTCGCCGCGCATCGCCGACCTTTACCATCAGAAGTACCGCGGCTCCCGCTACTCCTTCGGCTATCCGGCCTGCCCGAATCTGGAGGACCAGGCGAAGATTTTCCACCTGCTCAAACCCGAGGAGAGGATCGGCGTGCGGCTCACCGAGAACTTTCTCCTCGAACCCGAGCAGAGCACCAACGCCCTCATCGTCCACCATCCGCAAGCAAAGTACTTTGTGGTGTAAAGCTCTGCGACAAACCGGGGCTGCCGATGAGCCCGAAGCGAGCCGGCAAATTTACGCCGGCAGGTTCCGTGCAGTTCTGCCCCGCACTCCTGAATGGACACAAGCTGACTGCGCCCGCCCAAAATGAGAATCATTTCATTTTGTTTTGCATAGTATTATCTCCGTCTGTGCCACAGTGAAAACACAGTAAGAAAAGAGAGAAAGAGCATGGTGTCCTCCTCGAACGGCCGGGGCGCAACCAGGGGCGATGGAAGCGCTCCCGGCCGTTCGCCTTTTCCTTACTTCCCAACTATTTTTTCATCCGCGTCCGCTTTGTTTGCCTTTTCGCTCCCGCAAATCTCTGCTGGAAATTTGCTCTTGTCCGCCGGCTGCATTTCATTTTGGGCTCTGCCCCCTGGCCAATGAGAAATTCAGCTTTCTGAAGACGATAGGCTGCTTCTAACTCCCTCTATCGCAACTGGAAAATCACTATAGACCGGCCAAGAAATCTCCCAGTGCGGAAGGTTCCATTTATTACCGCCAGGTTACAGGTTGAATAAAGTATTTGCACGCTATTCGCGCTAGCTTGACCGTCCTTTTACACTGCCCGGCGGATACTGTTTTGGTGATCCCGCCCATTCGGCAAAAGGTTCCTATGAAGCTGGCCGCTGGCTCCACCGCGCTGGTGGATCTGGCCTGTCCCGCGTTTGTTCCATCGGCGCCATCGGCGCTCTCATCCCCCGCGCTCCCATCTCCGGCGCTTCAGGCTCCGGCGCTTCAGAAACCGCACATTCATGCTCCTGGTCTGTTCGCCAACAGCCCTTCACGGCGGGTGTGGGCCGAAGCCGGCCGCTACCGTTTGCGGCTGGCCGAGAGTGTCGAGGATCGCGACGCCGCCTGCCGTCTCCGCTTCAAAGTCTTCAACATCGAACTGGGCGAGGGGTTGGCCAGCTCCTACCGGACCGGCTTGGACACCGACCAGTTCGACCTCTTCTGCGAACACCTGCTGGTCGAAGACAAAATGGAGGGCAATCCAGCGCGTCGCGTCGTCGGAACCTACCGCATGCAATCCGGCGCCACCGCTGCACACAACCTGGGCTACTACTCCGAGAAGGAGTTCGATTTTTCTCCTTATGAGCCGCTGCGGAGCGGCATCCTGGAGCTGGGTCGCGCCTCGATCGATCGCGAACACCGCACTCCCGAGGTTTTGACGCTGCTGTGGAGAGGGATTGCGCAGTATGCTACCGATATGGGCTTGCGTTACCTGATCGGCTGCTCGTCACTGACTTCGAAAAATCCGGCCGAGGGCTGGCAGATGTACCGCCAGCTCGAGCATTACCGGGTTTTGCCGGGGTTTGGGACCGTGCCAACCGCCGCCTATGCATCTCCCATCGAGCTAGAGGGCCGACTTGCACAGCCGTCGCCCTGCCGGCAGGAACCATCGATGCGGACCACCGCCCCCTCCCAGTTGAATCCTCCCCCACTCCAGGTTCGCGTCCCCAAGCTGCTGAAGACCTACCTGGCCATCGGCGCGCGCATCTGTGGCCCGCCGGCCTGGGACCGGGAGTTCGGCACCATCGATTTTCTTACCTTGCTCGATCTGAAGTTGCTCTCGCCCTCGGCGCGCAACCGCTTCCTGGCTCCGCTCGCCCGGTGAGCCTTCGTGCTGCCCGGCGCGCTGTGGCGCTGGGATGGGCGCTTGCCCTGGTCATCTTCCGCTTCTGGCGGCTGCGCCTGCGCGGTCCGGTTACGCTCGA
>Ga0224534_1001804_pt1 | contig 10811 bp, 9 predicted proteins | sample 714E12024metaG_FD_172012 | JGI IMG/M metagenome (GOLD analysis project Ga0224534, IMG submission 172012) | Peat soil microbial communities from Stordalen Mire, Sweden - 717 E1 20-24 | ecosystem: Environmental > Terrestrial > Soil > Wetlands > Peat | place: Sweden: Norrbotten County, Stordalen... | reverse complement strand
TCTCCAGCAGAGCCCGCCTCCGCTTTACCGGCCGGAATCCATGTTGCATCCGCCGGCCGAAACAGTCAACCACCACTTGCTGGGGGCTGGGGAATTTTCAACCGGCGTTGACAGATGGAAGTCTTGCGCCCTTCGAGAGGGAATAGGGCAAAGCACAAGAGCCGCGCCGTCCACACAACTGAGTTCCCGTCAGCAATGAGAGGAAGCGCGGCGGGCGTAGGTCTGCGCCTCTCCAACGAAACTCCGAGAATCTTTACCCCCGCGCCGATCAGGAGACCGGACGGCTCGCCACCCGGTCTGCTCACGCGCATCCGAGGCTCCGTTAGCAACATTTCGGCGGTACGGGCGCCACGCGACCATGTCAGCCCGCTAGTTGTCCGCTGAACAGGCAATAATTCCCGAAATTTCCCGCATGCTCCAACCTGACTTCCAGACACGGTCGCGGTCAACGCGAGGAATTCCAGTTTCTTAACGTGGGACGCAACAGCACACCCGGTGGGAATTCCGCTTGGTTTGGCTTCACGTCCGGCAGAGGCGAATTAGGCCGACCCGTTCGGCTCCTATATATTGTTGGAATGGGGGGCTGAGCGCGCGTGAAGTAGGCGTGAACTAAATGTATCGTTTTGGGGCGTTTTGTGGCGATCCATGTCGGACCGTGACACTCTCAACCTACTGAAAACGCGGGTAAATCATTGATATAACAGGCCCGGGCCCCAAACCTGTCACGTCGGAGGTCGCGGGTTCGCGCCCCGTCGTCCCCGCCATTCTCTTCCATCGCTTACGAGCCTCAAGAGCGAGTAGTTTTCCGCCCGTCCCGGTTTGCTATGCTGAGGTCTGTTGTGCGCGCACGCGGAAGGTGGGGGAACTCTCTAGGCGATGGAGAGTGAAGCTGGCGACATTACGGTTTTGCTCCGTAAGTGGACTGCGGGAGATGCGGAGGCATGCGATCAGCTTATGCCTCACGTTTATCCTCATCTGCACGAAGTGGCCACCGCTTATTTTCGCCGCGAGCCGGGAGGCCACACCCTCCAGCCGACAGCCCTGGTTCATGAGCTCTATCTACGGCTGCTCCAGCAGCGGAAACCGGACTGGGACGACCGCGCTCATTTCTACACGTTTGCCGCCAAGGTGATGCGCCGGATCCTGATGGACCATGCCCGGGCCGTGCATGCCGGCAAGCGCGGATCCGGCCTGCCGCGCGTGGCGCTGTGCGAGGAGATTCCGTGGGTCGATTTGAACAGTGCCGAAGTGATGGACCTGAACCGCGCGCTGGACGAGCTGGATTCCGTGGACCCGCGCAAAGCCCGCCTTGTGGAATTGCGCTATTTTCTGGGTTGTACCCTGCCGGAATCCGCCGCCATCCTGGCCATCTCCCTCGCCACCGCGGAGCGCGATCTCACCATGGCCCGAACCTGGCTCTACTCGAAACTGGTTGTAGAGAAGGACTCGGCGAATCCCCCGGCATCCCTATGAGGGGATTCCGCTCGCGTTTCCGCGATCCCTGAGTGGAACCTCATTCATGAATCCGGACCTCGGAGAGACATCGCTTACGCCTGAGCGCTGGCGGCGGATCGAACTCCTGTTCCACGCTGTCATTGAGACGCCGGAAGCCGGCCGCGCGGAGTACCTGCTCAGGTCCTGCGGCGGGGATGACGCCCTCCTGGCCGAGTTACAGCGCCTGCTGTTCGCTTTCGAAGACGAAAAGCGCTTCAGCCTGCCGGCGGGCGCGGCCAAGCCAAAAGGGCGGCTGGGCGAGACCGTCGGCGGATACATACTCGACGCCGAACTCGGGCAGGGCGGCATGGGAACCGTCTACCTGGCTCATCGTGCGGACGGCGAATATGAGCAGCACGTCGCGCTCAAAGCAGTGAGTGTTCACCTGCGCACCAAGTTCTTCGCCGAACTGTTTCGCGCGGAACGCCAGATCCTGGCCAATCTCAATCATCCGAATATCACGCGGCTGCTGGACGGCGGCGTGAGTGGCACGGGCGATCCCTACCTGGTGATGGAGTTCGTGGATGGGCAGCCGATCAACCGGTACTGCGACGAGCGGCTGCTGGCGGTTCCCGATCGCATCCGGCTCTTTCTCGAGGCCTGTTCCGCGGTAGAGTACGCACACCGGAAACTGGTGGTCCATCGGGACCTGAAGCCGAGCAATCTTCTGGTTACCAAGGAGGGTGTACCGAAGCTGCTGGATTTCGGGACCGCCAAGCTGCTGCTGGCGACGACGGCCGAATCCACTACCACGCGCTTCGGCGCCATGACGCCGCGCTACGCCAGCCCGGAGCTGTTGCGCGGCGAGCCCGTCTCCACTTCCATGGATGTCTATTCGCTGGGCGTCGTGCTGTATGAGCTGGCTGCTGGCGCGTGGCCCTTCGGAGATCCCGATTCGCCCATCGCCGGTCTGGAGCGCGCCGTGCGGGACATCGAGCCGTCGCCGCTACCATCGGTGATCACGGACGAATCGGCCCGGTTGCGGTCCACCTCAAAGGTGAAGCTGGCACGCGTCCTGGGCGGAGATCTGCGCGGCGTGGTCTCGAAAGCCATTGAAGCCGACCCGAGGCGCCGCTACACGTCAGTGGAGCAGTTGTCCGGGGATCTGCGCCGTTACCTGGCCGGGCGACCGGTACTGGCGCGGGAGCAGACGTGGCTCTATCGCGGGACTCGGTTTGCCCGGCGCCATCGCTGGCGGCTGGCTCTGGCCGCGGTGTTGAGCGCGGGCCTGGGCTTCTCCGCTCTCACTGCGTTGCAGCAGTATGGCCGCGAGCAGCGCCGCCTGGTTCAGGTGCGCGACTTGAGCCAGTCTTACCTGACCGACATTCTGAACGAGGTTGGCAAGCTGCCCGGTTCCATGAAGGCGCGCCTGCTGATTGTGGATCGCGCCCGCAAGAATCTGGACCAACTGTTGCCCGAGGCCTCGCGCGATCTCGAGCTCAGGCGTGCGCTGGCTGCCGCGTATCTGCAACTCGCCGATATCCAGGGCAGGCCGTTCAGTGTCAGCGCCGGCGACCCCGCGGGAGCGCTCGAAAGTTATCGCAAGGCGGAGGCGATGGCCGCTCAGGCCTCGGCCAAGGATTGGGATCTGCTGGCGGTTCTGGTGCGGGCTCGCACCATGATCGCGGAGATCGAGGCCCGCTCGGGACGGAATTCCGAGGCGCTCTCGCTGCTCAATTCCGCGATCGGTCCGGCGCGCCGCCTATGGAAGGATGCGCCGGCGGATCTGGAGATCGATGGCAAACCGGCGGCTGCGCTTTACGTGTCGGCGAATGCAACGCTCGGTTACATCATGCTGAACGACGCCAATATCGCCAATAGCGTGGCCGGATTTCAACAGGCGCTGGCGCAGTTCCGCCGCACCATCGCCATTGCCGGGCAGGTCCAGGCCGCCCATCCCGGCATGCCCGACCTGGCCGGTGCGTGCAGCCAGTACGCCGGATTCGCGCTGGAAGGTCTGGGCCGGCTGACGGGCGACTCGTCGTATTTCCAGGAGAGCGTGGCCGCTCACCGGCGTTCGGCGGATGCCGCGTGCGGGAACTTCCAGAAGGAGCCCCAGCCGCCGACGCAAAGGAACTGCGCCGACGCGCTGGGCGAATTGAGCTGGGCCATGCATCAGGCCGGCCAGGGAGAAGCAGCCGTCCAAGCCGCCTTGCAGGCGCTGGCTTATATTGCGCCCGTTTCGAATGCCGAACCGAACAGCGCCGAGGCGCAACAGGATCTGGCGAACGCCTACTTCCACCTGGGCGCCGCCGAAAACACCGCGGGCAAGTTTCAGGACGCGATCGGCCATTTGCGCACCGCGGAGTCCCGCCTTCGTCCGCCGCGACAGATTCCGGCCAACGACCCGCTGGGGACGGTGAAGTTGTTCGTCGACATCCAGCGCGAGATGGCGAGCGCGCTGCTCGAAACACACCACCCGGCGAGCGCTGCCGAAGCGCTGGAACAGGCCGTAGCGGCCGCTCAGGCACACACTGCGACGGCGGACTGGCTGCTGGCGGACTTGCGGCGCCAACTCGAGAGGGCGCGGGGCGCCGCACAGGCAGTCTCGGGCCGGCAGCGGTGAGAGAGCGGCGCCCGTGAGGGGTTTCTCCGCTGGTTTACGCGGTCTCCTTTGAATGGAGAAATTTCGATGAAGCGCTTACCTTTCGCTTTCTTTGTCTGTGGGCTCGCGACGCACCTATGCGCTGGGTCCATCGCGATTCTCAACCCCAGCTTCGAAGACCAGACCCTGAGCCCGGGCGCCAACTCGGGCAGTTATCCGTTCGGCCCGATTACCGACTGGACCGAATCCCAAACAGCCAACGTCGTCTACTATGCGTACTATCCCTCGACTGTATCGTATCCCAGCGGCGTTCCCGACGGGGTCAACGTAGCGGGTCTCACGGAGAATGGGCCAAGCGCAAACATTTCCCAGTTCCTCACCGCCGCGCTGCAAGCCAACGACACCTACACCTTCACCGGTTATGCCGGTTTAAGGGCAGACATCCATGCTTGGTCACCTTCCTTAGGATGCTATGGCGCCGGCGCCGTGGTGGAGGCAGGCGGGAACGTTCTTACTCCGACGCCGGCTGGCGGAGACATCAATTGCAACACTCTCAGCACCGGCAGCTTCACGGAATTCACGTTCGTCTTCAGCACCGGCGCTGACCCGGCTGGGTTAGGAGACCCGCTGGAAATCGTATTGACCGCCAACGGCTCCGGGTCTACCAGCGAGGCCGCGGAGATCGACTTCGACAAGCTTTCCTTGACCGACACGTTGGGCTCAGGCTCGGGCGTTCCGGAACCTGCTACGTTCGGCACAATGGCTGCTGCGCTGGCTATTTGCGTTCTCCTTCTCCGGCGCCGAACTGCCGTTTAGAGGAGCTTCCGGTCTCACTCGACCCACGCCGCTTACGCCGTCTCCCCGGCGAGAGCCAGCCATCGGAATAGGAAGAAGTGGTGGCCGCAAAGTGCGCAGCGGCAGGGTTGAAGGAGCCAGAGGAAAGGCCTCTCCATGGCATTGCGGGCGCCTACGCTTCTGAAATCGATCGACGGCCACCACGCAGCCGGCGGCATCCCCCTCAACGGTCGGCTGCTCTCCCGGCGACTTGCGGACGTGGTGAACCGCGTAAATCCCCGTTCCGCGGATGTCTGCGCTGGTGTACATGCCTTGGCGGTTGAGTCCGACGTGAAGGCCGCGCGGCCTGACGCTGAGGCCGGCGCCATGTAGTCCAAGGTTCAGATCGACGCCGGGCGCGATTCGGATTCGGCGGCAAAAACGGAGGTTCATACCTGGGATTGTACTGCGGAGGGCCGAATACTGCGGGGCACGGAGGGGGCCTCCGCGTCGAAAAAGTGTGAGGTACGCCAGCGTCAGGGACAGAAGAAAGGCTGATATGGAAATGAGCAGAGATGCGAGGGGCACAAGCCTACGCAGCCCTCTTCGGAATGACGTCGCGCTCGATCACGGCCTTGTCGAGGGAGTCGAGATCGAAGCGGTTCTGAATGTTCAGCCAGTACTGCGCCGAGGTCCCGAAGTAGCGGCCGAGGCGCGCGGCGGTGTCGGCAGTGATCCCGCGCCTCTCATTCACGATCAGGCTGATGCGGTTCGCCGGGACCCGGATCGCCTGCGCCAGCCCGTTGATGCTGATCTCCTCGTCCTTCATGTCTTCGAGCAGAATCTTGCCGGGGTGGATCGGCGGCAGCTTCTTTCCGCCCTTAGTGGTAGTCGGTGATTTCGACATCGGCCGGTCCTTTCGCTTCCCAGTTGAAGCAGATTCGATATTGGTCATTGATCCGAATGCTGAACCGCCCCTTGCGGTTGCCGATCAGCGCTTCGAGCCGATTGCCGCGAAGCGCCCGGAGGTCTTCCAGCGAAGTCGCGGAGTCCAGCCGGATCAGGCGCCTTCGCGCTTGCTCTTCGATGTTCACCAGTTCAACCACGCGCAGGCCGTCCATTAACTTCTTGGCCCGCTCGTCTTTGAACGACTGAATCATATCTACAAGGGTATTATGTTCCAGATAATACTACAAGGGGCGGCGGGGTGGCACAGCAGTTTCGGAATTGCCGCGAGACAGAAATAGGGGCAGTGGAGCGGATTTGAGTCGTGGGGGAGGCAGCGTTCCTGCCTACCGTTGAGCGACGGCGGGCTCCAGGTGGGGAATTCACTCCACAGAATGCGACCGAGTTGTCAAAGAGCGACGGAGTGCTGCGAGCCGTCCGCACGGCGCCAGGGTCAACTGGTGTCGGGCCGGTTGTGGGTCCCCAGACTCAACCAGAGGTAATCCAATAGGTTCATGGCGGAGCGGATGCCATGGTCGCCACGGTGCAGATAGCGCCGCCGGTAGAGGCGTTCGATCACCAAGGCCAGCAAGATCAGCAGCCAAACGATGAGGATGCTGTTGGGTTCGTGGTGGCAGATGTGCTCCATGCCATAACGGTTCTTGCCGTCGTTGAAGCCCTGATTCTCAATCTCCCAACGGCTCTTGGCCATGCGGTAGAAACTCAAGCTGCCCAGCTTGGCGATGGAGAAGTTGGTCAGCCATTCGGCTTGGACCACCGTCCCATCGCGTTTATGCTGGCGGTAACGCAGCACGCGCACCTCGGGCCAGTTGAGGGTTTCCCAAGGGTCGAAGTGATCGTAATCCCAGACCTCGACCCGGTCGTCGCCCTCCTGGAACACGGCCAGGGGCGGCTGGCCATCAAAGCGGGCGCGTACGGCGGCGGCCAACAGAGGGAGGTTCTCTTTGAGGCGGGCCACTACCGGCAGGCCGACCTCCCCGGAGGTGTGCAGAAAAGGAGCGGTGGCGTACTCCCCATCTCCCACCACATAGTCTGCGAAGCGCACGCCCAGATGCCCTACCGCGCGCCGTAACAAACGCTGTGCGGCGGCATACTCGCTATCGCCAGGCCTGTAGGGTTCGACATCGATGGGAAGCGTCAGACCAACGCCGACGACGCTGATCAGTACGAAATGATGCAACCAGCCATGCACCGCACCCTTGGGATCCTTTACCGGATCACACAACCGGCAAGGTTCTTTGTGCGTACACCCGGCACCGGTACCGTCCAGCGCCAGGCCGATGAAGCGGCTGTTTTCGAAGGCCTTGTTGCGCTTGGCCTGGTGCAGCGCGGACGCCAAAGCCAACCGCGTCGCCTCCGGGTCCATACGCTCGCTGCAGTAAGCCAAGGCATCATCCCCGAACCGGCTCTTGATGCCCGACTCCGCGCGCACGGGAGAGTGCGCCAACCATTCCAGGAGCAAGAAGCTTACCATGCGCAGGACATGTCCGATCACCACTGCCCAGACCAGATCTCGCGCGGGGATGTGGGGACGGACCCGGCCATCGCCCGGTCTTTGAAAGTAGGACTTCAGACCCAGACAGTGACAGGCGTAGTTTTGGATTCGGCGAACGTGCGGCCCCTTCAACGGGGCTGCTGTTTACGCCGCAGCACCAGCAACTCGGCGTTGGCGGCGAGGACCTCGCGCAGAGCGTCCTGAAAGGCTCGGCCGGCGGCGACGCGCCGGCGGACGTCGTCCACCCAGTCTTTGGGAATGCGCTCGACCCGTTTTTTGCCGGCGGCCATGAAGGTCAATGACCAGGCGGCGTGCTTCTCGCCTTTGGCGCAATGGCAGGTGGGTTTACCGCAGCGGGTATAGCTAACGGACAGAGAGCCTGGGAGCAGATCTTGGGGGAGTGGGAATTGGCGGAGGAGCGAAAACTTGCGTTGGCGAAGCCGGGAAGCCTCGGGACCTTTGGGCTCGAATTCCATCTTGAAGTAATTATACTACAAGAAACAGCGAAAGAGCAAGCAAAATCACGAACGCGAAAATAGGCGAGTTCTGAGACCGGCTACGCCGGAGCCATTCCGCCCGTCGTTCTCAACGGTTTATTGGATTCTGTGTTATTGGAGTGCCGAGACTGCTGGACGACGGCGACGACAGGGGGGTTCGACGGATGTCGTGTTTCTCGACGGACCGGCCGGACCGACCGGAATCGCCACGCCGGGAACAAGAGAGGGAAAGGCCGCCATGGGGTATCTTCCCAACGGGCAGCGGGGGTCAACCGACGCGCGACGAATCCGGGGTCGGCGCCATGCTCCAGAGCCAATCGCCGGAACGTTCGTTGTCCCACTCGGGGGTAGGAGCGAACCAGGCCGCGCCCTGCGCCATGTGCTGCTTGCAAGCTTCCTCGTTGAGTGTGATGCCCAGGCCGGGTTTGTCCGGTACGGTGAGGTATCCCTTGTTGATGATGGGTTTCTCGATGCCCTCCACCAGGTCTTGCCACCACGGTTGGTCCAGCGAGTGGTTTTCGAGGGCGAGGAAATTCTCGGTGGCCGCCGCACAGTGAACGCTGGCCATGCAATTGACCGGCAGGCCGGCATAGTGCATCACCATGGGGACGCCGAACTCCATGGCAGCCTCGCCGATCTTGTGCGTCTCCAGGATTCCGCCCGACGTGGAGAGATCGGGTTGAATCTTGCTGACAGCGTGCTTCTCGCACAGATTGATGAAGCCCTCCTTCAAGTAGATGTCTTCGCCGGTGAGGATCGGTGTGGGACTTTCGTCGGTGATGTGCTTCAGCATGTCGGTATACTGCCAGGGAATCACATCCTCCATCCAGCAGAGGTTGAATTTCTCATAGGCCTTTCCCAACCGGATGATGGAATTCACGCCGAGGTGGCCGAGGTGATCCATGGCGAGCGGGATTTCCATACCAACCGCCTCACGGACAGCCGCGACATACTCGCACAGCTTGTCGATTCCCTTGTCTGTCACCTCCATCGCCACGAACGGATGCGGGAGAATCCGCTGCTCCCAAGGGCTCAATCCCGAAGGGACGGTCACGGTGCCGGGAGTGTCCGCGACCATCTCGATTCCCAGGTCCATCTTCAGCCACGTCAAGCCCATCACTTCCTTACGCTCCTTCTCGCGCTGAGCGTAAATCTTGGGATCCTTCGACTCCGTGGTGTCGGCGTAGATGCGAATCTTGTCGCGGAATTTGCCGCCCAGCATCTGGTAGATCGGCACCCCATATACCTTTCCCACGATGTCCCAGAGCGCCACCTCGACGGCGACCACTCCACCCGCCTGCCGCCCGTGGCCGCCGAACTGCTTGATCTTCTGAAACAGGTAGTTGATCCTGAGCGGGTTCTCGCCCACCAGGCGGCTCTTCAGAAAGAGAGCGTAGGTGGCGCTGGCGCCGTCCCGAACCTCGCCGAGTCCATAAACATCCTGGTTAGTGTAGAGACGGATGATGTGCCGGCCTCCCACGGTGGCCACGCGAAGATCGGTGATCTTGAGCGCGGAGGGGTTGGAGTTGGTATTGACATTCCGCGGCGCCGCCTGTTCAGCCGCGGCTTCCCGCGACAGAAGCGCGCCGCCCATGATCCCGGCCGAGGTCTTGAGCAGATCTCGCCGGCCTATTTTGCCATTACTTTTGAACATTGCCGTTTTCTCGTCTCTATCTGCTGGGTTATCCCAACTACGTTTCGACAACCATTCTGCCAGAATCCGGTGCCTGGGCAGGTCTTCAGCGATCTGCGTGGCCGGCAGAGCCGAGTGCGGCACTCGCGTTGCCAGTTGCCAAGGGAACAAGAGAGGGAAAAGCCACTTTTGGGTATCTCCCCAGCGGGCAGCGGGTTTCAACCCACGCGCGCCGAATCCTCGGACTGCACCATGCTCCAAAGCCAGTCGCCGGAGCGCTCCTGGTTCCATTGCGGGGTAGGCTCGAAGTAACCGGTGCCGGGCGCCAGATGCCGCTTCACGACGTCCTCGTTGAGTGTGATGCCGAGGCCGGGCTTGTCCGGAACCGCGATCCATCCCTTATTGATGACCGGCTTATCGATGCCTTCCACCAGGTCGCCCCACCAGGGGACGTCCAGCGAGTGATTCTCGCAGGCGAGGAAGTTGGCTGTGGCGGCGGCGCAGTGGACGCTGGCCATGGCGCCTACGGGAGTGCCGGCATAGTGCATGGCCATGGGCACGCCCAATTCCATGGCGGCTTCCCCGATCTTGTGGGTCTCCAGAATTCCGCCGGAAGTGGAAATATCGGGATGGATTTTGCTGACGGCGTGCTTCTCGCACAAATTGATGAAGCCTTCCTTCAGGTAAATGTCCTCGCCGGTCAGGATGGGGGTAGGGCTTTCGGCGGTGATGTGCTGCAACATCTCGGTGTACTGCCAGGGAACCACGTCCTCCATCCAGGAAAGGTTGAACTTCTCGTAAGCCTTCCCCAAGCGGATGATGGAGTTCACGCCAAGGTGGCCGAGGTGGTCCATGGATAGGGGGATCTCCATGCCCACGGCCTCACGCGCGGCCTGCACATATTCGGAGAGCTTCTCGATGCCCTTCTCCGTGACCTCGGTGGCGACGAAGGGATGGGGCAGCGCTCTTCGCTCCCACGCGGTCAGCTCCGAAGGCCCGGTCACCGTGCCGGGAATCTTCTGCACCAGGTTGATGCCCACGTCCATCTTGAGCCAGGTGATGCCCATCTCCTCCTTGCGGGCCTTCAGGCGTTGGGCGAAGACTTTAGGATCGGGGGATTCGTCGGTGTCGGCGTAGATTCGGATGCGGTCGCGAAACTTGCCGCCCAACATCTGGTAGATGGGCACGTTGTACACTTTACCGGCGATGTCCCAGAGGGCCTCTTCGACGGCTACCACGCCACCCGCCTGGCGCCCGTGGAAGCCGAACTGTTTGATCTTCTGGAAGAGATAGGTGATATTGAGGGGGTTCTCATTCAACAGGCGGCTTTTCAGAAACAGCGCGTAGGTGGCGCTGGCGCCGTCGCGGACTTCGCCCAGTCCATAGACGCCCTGATTGGTGTCTAGG
>Ga0224534_1001803_pt1 | contig 10814 bp, 13 predicted proteins | sample 714E12024metaG_FD_172012 | JGI IMG/M metagenome (GOLD analysis project Ga0224534, IMG submission 172012) | Peat soil microbial communities from Stordalen Mire, Sweden - 717 E1 20-24 | ecosystem: Environmental > Terrestrial > Soil > Wetlands > Peat | place: Sweden: Norrbotten County, Stordalen... | reverse complement strand
AGAAGCAAGAGATCTAAGAGATTGCCTAGTTCCGATGATGCAATGCGTAGCTGTGTGGGCGTTTGCATCGGAGCAGATTTTCCAAAATACGGGCGAAACACAGCTCGTGAGAGATCTTCGGCTAAAGGCCTTCATTGATGACGCTGACCATAAGTTAGTGTCGAAACTTGGTGAGATTCGAACCAATCCACGTGCGAAGCCGTTTGAAGAGCGCTACCTGGGGATTCGCGACGAGTGGAATCAATTTGTGAAGTATCGAACTCGAGATCAGTGGACAGATGGGACAAGTCCCCTCTACAAATCTGTCACCAACTCGCTACTTCAACTCGCGGAGTACTTCTCTGCAGACTGCCGATCAATCTTGAGAGAATTGAACGCTCCCGCGTCCATTCGGCGCCGCAGCGTGCGACCCGTGTGGAAAGGGGTTCTGAATGTGCAGATGCAGGACGCAACTCCGAAAAGCGTGGTAGAGCGTAAGTCAAGACGCTGGCGACGCCAAGCGGACGACTAGTCCTACCCCGATTCTGGTACGTTGAGGCAAGTCGGAGCAGGAGAGACTCAGTGCATTGCATGATTTCGTGGGAAATAATATCTCCAGAACCCGCTAAGACAACGATTGATGATGCGCTAAAGGAAGTCATCAAAACTCGATCATGGGTCAGAGTGATACCGGGGACCTATGCCCCTGCATGACCGCCATGACGGCGTCATAACGCTGTTCCATTTTGCTGGTCTCCCTGAGCATTCAGGCCACCTTTCGTCCTCGAATCGAGGTCAGTGGCGACAGAGTGTCACAGATCAACCGTTACGGTGTGGCGCATCTACCGTTACGAAGTCACAGGACTACCGTTATTACATTGAGGCAGATCAAGCGTGGTATTACAGGACTTTCGTGGGCCGCCCGGGTCTCGATCCCGGCACCTTGGGATTCGAGCCAGAACGTACGGAGGCGTCCGTCGTTATCCGTGTGGCCTGGTCAGGGGATTATGCAAGTCCGCTGACGTCCGCCGATGTCCTCTCGAATCTGCTTCCCTGGCTACACGATTGGCTACACAGGCTCGGAGCCGGTGCTTCTGGCGCGGTTCAAGTGTCTGGCTCCGATGGACTGAAGATCGAGGTCCGGGTCGAAAGGTGATCTTGCTGAGATAGCGATGACGGAGTCGCGATAAGAATCATCTAATGGACTTTCGCGGGCCACCGAGCCGCCGCCCGCATGCGCGCGAGCGCAGCGCCGGCGGTGACGGGGCCGCGAGGGTCTAGGACGATCTTCGCCGGGACGTCATCTCGCTTCGCCCGACGCCAGCCGAAGAATCAAGGCACCGACGATATGCACGACTAGCCAGGCATCACTTGTAGCAGCGTCGGGACTGTTGTGCGCATCGCCCTTCAAACCTCGATCAGCATTTGCCCAGTCAATCAGCTTGATGTCGTAAGGTGTTAGAACGTTGCGAGCGACAGCAGACTTCGCGAGATCTCCAAGTGAGTTCCCATCACAATGACGAAGCTCAAGAGCTTGTTGGAGCGCAGTAGTCGCATCTGTGATCGCATTTCCTGGATTGCGACCCAGCTCATTCAAGGCGTCGCGGTACGCCGTCTCAACGCTGTCCCACCCGGCTTTTCCGGCAAGGAGAGTGATGGTAGGAGCAATGATGCTTTCGTGCATCTCGCGGGACTCAAAATCGACCATCTTCCCTGTGACGAGGTCGAACGAGATTCTTTCTAACCGCAGAATGTCGTTTACTTCGTTATGAAATTGCTGAGGCTCGACAAAGTGGAATCCACTATCGGAATTCCTGGCCTCCATCAGTCCCAGACACAGTGCTTCAATCACGTCGGGAACGTTTTCGTCTGAGCAAGCATAAAAATAAGCCGTAAGGTCCTCGGCCATGTCCCGGGAACCGGTAAGGGTTAATAGTCCGTACAGGCGGCCCAAACGGGCGTGGGCGGTCTCTAAGGTGAATCTCCTGTAGTTTTCAACTCTTACGGCGTCATAAAGTGCGTAGACAATCTTCACTCGACTGGATTGGGTGAAGGTTGGTGACCAGAGGGATTCTCCCGACGCTTCACGCCGCAGGTTGTCCTCTTCTCGTTTTCGACCGCTGAACAGCATGGACCGTACGCTAGCGTCCGCAAGAATGCTCCGATAGGCGTTGTCGGTTGCACAGTGGTGTGAAAGCGTCAAGATGGGAGTGCGGGTTCAACTCGGAGGCCCGACATGAATAGTCACACCTAGGGAACAAATTGCCGTCCAAGTCAGTTGTGCATGTACGGGGAGCTCTCAGGCTTCGCGGATTCTTCCAGTTCTAGAGACCAAATCAGGTCAATCAAATCAGTGGGGTGCCAAACTTCTACGCCAACTGCCTTGGCTTTACGACTCAGCCGCTTGTCCGCAGTTACCAGGACTGCTGAATCGCGACGAGCGGTGTCAGCCAGAAGCGCGTCGAGGTCATCTTTGAAAGCATCTCCTCTGATTTCATCTACTCGCCTAGGTGGTCCGAATTCGGCAAGTCCTATCTTTGAGAAGCCGAACAGAAATGCGCTCGTCTTCACAAATTCATGTGGGATAGCGAGCATATTCCGGGCTTTAAATTCCTTTGCCGTATTGAACATGGCTCGAATCTGGTCGATCTGCACTTGGGTCATTAAGAAGCAAACCTGTTCACTCTGACAAGCCAAGACGGTACGACGCCAAATATCTTCGGATTCGACCAGGTAGTCGTATCCATTCGTGTCAACGATGAATATGAGCCCCATCGGTAGAATTTTAGGGGTTTCAATCCAGCAGATTTTGAGTTTCTTGAGTTGAGCAAACGATGACGAGGAATTAGTGGTACAAACTAGTGCGATCGGCCACATAAACATGAGGGGCAGTCAATGAAACGAAGTCTTGCGTTGCTCCTTGCCTTCGGATTGGTCGCTTCCTTATCGTGCGTCGATCTCGCCGGAGCTGCGACCAAGCAGGAAGAGTTCAAAACTTGGATCACCAAAGTTGACAAGTTCACTACTCTGTACCTTGCCAATGCAGCCAAAGTAAAGGGCGAGGCCGTTGCGTTTGCGGCAAATCGCAGTCCGGCCGCCCTCGACTCTCTGGCCACCGGCATAGCGGTTGATGCAAGTGGGCTGATAGCGAGCGTCGCCCTCGCTCCGTCACATCGATTGAAAGTTGACACTTTGAACTTTGCGAAGGAAGTTAATGATGTTGGCGCGGACGTCCTTTTCCTCACCGAACCGCAGTTGGTCGCAACTTTGACGATGGCTAAGACGACGGTGATAGCAATGAATAAGGCGATCGCGGTTGGTAATGTGCTTGTTGCGGACGCACAGAAATGGAAGTCGGCCAACGGCTGAAGTCGTCGGGTGCGTTCCCTGTATTACAGCACCCGCAAAATACATTTGGAGACTCTTGGCCAATAAATCGGAGTCTCTATATGGCTGCTTGACCCAATCCAAGGTCGAGAATCATGGACTCCGGAATCCTGCGTCGGGCCTTCTTCCCAGCTTGGATTTGGTCTCCAGCTTTGGCCAGGTCAGCGATTCTCGCTTTGAGTTGAGGAGCCTCGAAGATCTTGGAGGGAGTCTCTAGCGTTGGAAACGCGGTTCTGAAAGCCGCTTGCTCACGGTAAGCAGTCCGTTCGTTTTCTTTCCACCAGGCGGCAACTTCTTCCGCCGAGGGATCCGATCCCTGTGATTCCCTCGTCACGGCCCACATAATCGCCCACACGAGGGCTGTCTGTCCTTTGAGAAACCCGGCGTTGCGAAAGGCCAATTCCATCCAAGTCATCGGACGGCTACTCTTCGGCACCTTGGCCCCCCTGTCGATCCTTGCTCGTCCAAATATACTGCCATTTTTCTGTCAGTCTTGCTATACTGACATTCTAATGACAGTTTATTCGTTACCGAGAGCGGCCGTAAATCCGGATCGTCCTGAGGTTTGGGAGGTCGCGTCTGGCGTTGATGCGCTGTATATGTCCGGCCGAGTTGTCATTCCTGGAACCGTCATTGAACGACTTCAGCTCGCGCGAGAAGTAGCCGAAGAAGCCGAGGGCCCGGTGGGGCTCGAGTTTGGAGGGGTCGATTTTAAGATTCTTCCTAGGGGCCTCCGAATGCACAAGTACCGCCTGGAACACGAGTTCGGGATTGTTGCATTCACGACTAGTCAGAAGTTGCCAGCAGTGATAATCCAGCCGGCAGCTGAGTTTATACATCGGGTCGGACCAATGGGGGTCGTGAAGTTCTATCGCAACGTCATTGAGCGTGAAACCGGGGCGCTTGAACTTAATGCCTCCCGACTGGACCTGTACATCGACGTCCAAGGGTGGGATCTGTCGGTTGACGATCGACACAATTTTGTGCGCCGAGCAATAAAGGTCGCGGGTTACGAGGAGAGTGAAAATTTCAACGGACTGGCGTTCGGCGCTCGCGCTACAAACACGGTGTACTCGCGGATATATGACAAGACGATTGAGATGGCGAAAAAGGGCGGGCAATACGTTGAGCAGACTTGGGGGCCTACCTATGACCCTTCGCTGCATGTACGACGAGTTGAGTTCCAAATGGGTCGACAGGGCCTCAGGCATTACGGGATTGACACGCCAGAGGAGGCCATTAACTCGGCGCCCGGGTTGTGGCGGAATTTGACCGTGGAATGGTTGACCTATCGGGTTGAGACGGCAGATAGCAATCGGTCGAGGTGGCCAATCGCTCACGAGTGGGAGGTCGTGCAAGAAGCGTCAATGGCGCACGGCGCTATCGGTCTTAATCGAATGGTTCAAGATCACGCGATGGCTGATCTCGAGTCGCTGAGGCCGGCATTGAACGGATACATAACTTCCGTGGCGGCAATAAAAGGCGGTCGGTTCGTATCCGACACGATGGATCTCGTGGCAGAAGAGGTTCAACAATATGTTGTTGATACCGGAAGGTCGTTTGAAACACAGGTGGCAGAAAAACTTGGCAAACGAAGCTTCACGATTCCGGAGAGCCTGCAATGACTGAGGAGTTCGCACTAGCCGGTGGGGCGGCCAATCCATTGCTGCTGACGGTCAAAGAAGCTGCGCGGGTATTGCAGATCAGTCGAACCACGGTGTACGAATTGATCTACGCGGGAGCCTTGTCGTCGGTGAAGATTGGTACTTGCCGCCGAATTCGACGTAGTGATCTTGAGAACTACGTTCAAGGTCTGGCGGCTGATTCGTGATGAATCTGCTTTCGGGTCGTGGATCTAGGTGTGAGGCATAGGGGGAGAGATGGGCAAGCGACGGGGCAAAGGCGAAGGTTCGATCTACCAGCGCGAAGACGGACTGTGGATTGGTGCGGTCGATCTCGGCTGGAGCAGTGGAAAGCGAGCGAGGAAGGTCGTGAACGGTCGGACTCGCGCGGAGGTGGCGAAGCGGTTGCAAGAAGTCCAGCCCACCGTGGCCCAGGGTCTCACCCTCGCGCCGGATCGAATGACCGTCGAGGCCTACCTGAGCGATTGGATCTCGAACCGAGTTCCGGGCGCGGTGAGCCTTAGGACTGAGGCTCTCTATCTGCGAGCGGTGAACGTGTACATAAACCCTTCAATCGGGAAGGTGAGGCTGACCAAGCTCACGCCGTCCGACGTAAGCCAGATGCTCGCTGACTTGGAAACCAAGGGCTATTCGCCGTCAACTCGGCGGATGGCCCGGGCGACTCTGAGGCGCGCACTTCGCTTTGCCGAGCAAGACGGTTTGCTCTCGCGCAATGTGGCCGCCATTGCGGAAGGTCCAAAACTGGATCATCGCGAAGGGCGTTCGCTGACTCCCGAGCAGGCGCAGGCCTTCCTCGAAGCGGTAGTTGATAATCGTTTGGAAGCGGCCTACGTCCTCACCCTGGCTCTGGGGCTCCGCCGGGGAGAGATCCTTGGACTCTCGTGGGATGACGTCGTTCGCGCCGAGAATGCAGTCGTCTTGACGGTTCGGCGGCAGTTGGTCCGAGACAAGTCTGGCGTGCATCTGAGCGATCTCAAGACGGAGGGGAGCAGACGAACACTTCATCTCTCAGCGCCTCTCGTCGAAGTACTGGAGCGTCACCGAATGCGTCAAGAGGCAGAGGAATTGGTGCGCGGGAAACGGTGGAACAACGAGTGGGGTCTGATCTTCACTTCGACGATTGGCACGCCGCTCGACCCTGAGCAATTTGGCAAGACCGTGCCGAAGATCTGTGAGGGCGTCGGTCTGGGCCACTGGTCGATTCACGAGCTTCGACACTCGTGTGCGTCGCTCTTGATTGCGATGGAAGTGCCCCTGGAGGTTGTGTCTGAGCAAATGGGGCACGCGTCGATTCGAGTCACGAAGGATGTCTACGGCCACCTCATGCCGAAGGCTCGAGCCAAGGCTGCTGAAGCCATGCGCTCAGTGCTCTTTGATGAAATCATTCCTATGCGTCCGCTCGGGTCTGCTGGTTTGGCTACACAAATGGCTACATCGGATTTAGCCAATAGTTATTCCGAGCCCGTGAACAGGACATTCGTGGGCCGCCCGGGTCTCGATCCCGGCACCTTGGGATTAAAAGGCCACCGAGTTCATTATTCTCTATTCATTAGATTCAGAGAACCCCATATTAATAGGGTTTTGCGTTCAGTGCGTTCAGTGCGTTCAGCGCGTTCAGTGGCTATCGAGAAATGTTAGGGATGAAATTAGGGATTTTTCCACCCGATCCTGGCGTCCGCGATTCGAGGATTGGCGCCGGTGGGTGGTCGGAACGATCGTGATTGCTTTTCTTGTGAAAGTATTTGCTGATGAACCCGCGTGACTCACCAAGAGAATAGGTCCCGGCGGCTCTGATTGAGGGGGTCGAGACAGGTCCGTAAGATCATGCGCGGATTCTTGAGCAAGCGCAATCGTTCAGCGTGCGGGTTCAAGTCGGGCCTCCGACGCCGGTCAGTCGTGGCTAGCTAGACATTTGGCGGCAAGAAGGTTTCGTCGATGACTTCATTGCGCCGAGCGATCACAATTTCTGAGGGAACTCCGAAGCGCACCATGACCTCTGAATGTTCGATCGCCCACCTCTTTGCATCAAAATAGTGAAGGACTTCAATCGGTCGGCAGCCGCCTACGAGTCCTGGCCATCGTTCGGCGACGGCCTGCCATGTGGAGGAAACCAAGCGGCTCATTGGTGTGGTGCCGTGAGTAAGTGAGGCGAGCGCCATCAGCCCTCCAGGGGCGAGGACGCGGAAGCACTCATCGATTAAGGCTTCCGTATGAGGAGGAGAAAGGAGGTCAAACACGTAAGTGGCCACGACCCGATCGAAGACGCCATCGTCGGCCGGTATTGAATCGGCTGGGGGCTCGATCAGCAGCACCCGTGCCCGAGGCGACCAGGTTGACAACCGTTTGCGGGCCAGGGTCGCCATTTTCAAGCTGACATCCACGCCAAGATAAGTTGCCGATTCTGGCAACGACTGAGAGAGGAGTTTCCTGGCAAAGCGTCCGGTGCCACAACCCAGTTCCAAGACTGCGGTACAGGACTGAAAGTTGGCCAACTCGGCGAGGCGCCGCACGGGAGCGTCCTCATAGAAGCGTTGGGTGTCTTCGAGCAGACCAATGCGGTCGTAAACTCGACGGGCGGCGGCGGCATCCAATGGCACTAATGCCGAGAGTACATGAAGGTCAAAACTGCCGCTTCCCCGGCTCGAACACGGTCAGGCCGAAAGACGCCAGTGAGTGGTGGCAGAACGATGACGTCGGGCCTCCGACGTCTCCAGTGTGCGAATCGTGATGAATCGCGCCGGGAAGGCGAGGGACCAAGTCATTTCCAACATGGCGTGGTCGCTCATGGGTCTGGTCTTGTGGTGTTGCAGAAATACGAGGCCTCGAACGAGGCCTGTTGACGCCCAGCTCTTCCGGAGCGATTTATGCGCGAACTTGTATGTCAACCTGGGTGCTTTGGTGACACAACTGATTTGGTGGTGCCTCGCGACTGTGTTAAACCGCACTTAGGGGCTAGGCGAAGGGAATTAGCACGATGAGTGGAAAGTTCTGGAAACGTCCGGCAGTCCTGGTTTCGGTTCTCGTTGCGATTGTCCTGGTTGTGGTGGTTCTGGTCTTCGTCTCCGGCAGTAAGGGGGCGTCGAGGCCTTCCGCTCCCCAATCGGTCTCCGCTGCAGCAGCCAAGTCCTCGGCGGTGGTCAGCTGGTCCGCACCTTCCTCCGACGGTGGTAGCGCAATCACCAGTTACGTGGCAACGTCGCACCCGTCCAGCAGAACTTGTACCACGACCGGTACCACGTGCACGGTCTCGGGACTGGTGAATGGAACGTCCTATACGTTCACTGTCGTCGCCAGGAACAAAGTCGGGGCTAGTACCAGTTCGCTCCCTTCCAAGAGCGTCACGCCGAAGGCGTCAATCGTGAGCCCACCCGCACTGACCGCCAAGCCCTCAGTCAATCTCACTAACGGCGCGACCGTGAAGGTGTCCGGCACGAACTTCACGCCCAACGATCAGGTGTTCCTCGTAGAGTGCCTCGCCACGGCCAGCGGACAGGGCGGTTGCGACACCGCCACCGCCACGCCCGTGACGATCACGGCCGCCGGTCTGTTGCCCAGCTCGACCTTCAAGGTCGTTACCGGCAAGATCGGCAGCGGAACCTGCGGCACGACCGCCTCGAACCTCAAGAGTTGCGTCATCAGCGCGGGCAACGCGAGCGGCGGCGACACGGCGACCGCGCCGATTCGTTTCCAAGCGCCATCGGTAAATACCACGACGACCATGAAGGCCGGCGGGGTCACAACGACCACGAGGCCGAAGACGACAACGACCACGAGGCCGAAGACGACAACGACCACGACGCCAACTTCGAATAACGTGTCGTTCAAAGGTTCGTACTCGGGTACTTTCACGGTGCTCATCGTGAACAACAACTCCACATCAGGGTCGGCAACGGTGACATCGCTGAACGGCTCGGGCACCGGCACTGATCTCGGTTCAAGTACCTTGAGTGGTTCGGGCCAGGTCCCCACTACGGCGACGAACTCGGGCTTCAGCTTCACCGGGAGCGGGAGTCTCTCGGGGTCGGGCAGCACGTTGACGGTAGTGGTCGTGAGTTCCTCCGCTAACGTCCCTGATGGTGCCGGAACTGGGACGCTCAGTGGCGTGGCCAAGATCACCGGTGGCACGGGCAAGTTCGCCGGCGCCACCGGTTCGCTGCAGTTCAGCGGATCCTTCAATCTCACCGGAATTGGTTCCGGAACGCAGACACCGTCCTTCACGAGTTCTCTGTCCGGCACGATTAATCTGTAGCGCTGGACGGCGCAGGTTGCCGAACCAGTTTCTTAGGCTAATTGATGGTCAAGCCGCCAGTGCCTGGTTGCGAACCTGTTGCGTCGGGCCAGCGACAAAATCCAGGCCCCGGCCAGGTCAGGCCGCCAACGCCGGTGTTGCGGGGATGGCGGTACGCGCCTTTGGGTTCATCACGTTTCCTGGGAAGAAACAATTGCTACATCAGACGAGCGTTGATTGAGGTTCGCCGTGGAGCTGAGTGTGCCGCATTCCGGCGACTGCGCTCATCGACGCTTAAGGAACGTCAAGTAGAACGCCACGAACACCAGGACAATTCCGATATTCACTATCAGCCGCCCCAAGATGTGGTGCCTGAAGAACAGAACGTCCACGCCGACGACGGCAGCTACCAGTGCGAGCACGTAGAGTGCGGCGGCTGTCCTTGTTCCCATCGATCCAACCTAGTCAAACCGGCCACACCGCCAGTCTCCAGTCGCAGATTGTGCACATCCCCCCCGCCCACGGGCCGCGGGTGTTCAGCGGTAGAGTTTCGAGTTAGAGCCAAGTCAAGTACTCAACGGAGGCATCTTCCTTGAACAAGAGGAGATCAACAATGGCCGCAACGCTGAAACTGACGCATAAAGCAATCGGAGTCGAGGTCCGACGTGGCACGTACGACATCGTGGTTGACGGTCAGCGTGCCGGATCACTCGATATGAACGACACGATCGAGATACCAATCGAACCTGGACGGCACACCCTGCAAGTTCGCAGTGGCCGAAACTCCAGCCGAACTCAGACCTTCGATGCCGCCGAGAGCCAAACTGTCGCCTTCCGATGCACCGGGAAGAGTTTTCTGCCGATCTTCCTCGCGTCCTTCGTCGTCCCCAGCCTGGCGCTCCAGCTCCGCCGTACAGCCAATGATCGGGATCTGTGACGACATCGTCCCAGGCCGAGATCAAGCGGAAACAAACGCCGTACTGATGCAAGCAAACCTGAGTTTCAGCCGACAAGACGGCTGTCACCCGGGGACGAACCTAACTCGCGATCGACCATTGTTCAATCCGCAATTAGATTGTGCGGGTCGGCCCTCCGAAACGAACCTGCATGCTAAATGGAGCTAAGGGGATTGGAACCCCGATCACTTGCATTTCCAGTTCGCCGATAGCTGCTCGCAATCGCACGCGCAGTGAATCACTGCTGCTGGACTCTACCGAAGTCCTTGCGTGAGTTCGACCAAGTCGCTGGGCCTACGGTTCTTCACTCTCTAGTACACCTTGGGAACATTGTCGTGCCGAGCTTCGAGGGTACAACCGGCGACGGCTGGAAGATGGTTAGGGCCACGACCACCGCTACCCCCGATGCAATACTTCGGGTAGACACCGATCTAGTGCGCGGTCGAGATGCCGATCATTCGTTGGCACGGGTCGCAGCGCCAGGAAGGTGGCCGGTCTGTCTCAGGATCTTCTTGAACGTTCGACCGGTCGCCCGGCGATAGGCCATCTCGACGAGGAAGCTCGCGGCGAGGGTGACGCCCAGCGCAATGGCCGAGGACGGCGCCGTGCCGACCATGTTGT
>Ga0224534_1001801_pt1 | contig 10822 bp, 10 predicted proteins | sample 714E12024metaG_FD_172012 | JGI IMG/M metagenome (GOLD analysis project Ga0224534, IMG submission 172012) | Peat soil microbial communities from Stordalen Mire, Sweden - 717 E1 20-24 | ecosystem: Environmental > Terrestrial > Soil > Wetlands > Peat | place: Sweden: Norrbotten County, Stordalen... | reverse complement strand
GTTTGACGCCCTGTTGCAGCAGGCCCGGGGTGAGCAGGACCCCGAGCGTCGCCAGGAGATCTACCGCAAGGCGGAGCAGATGCTGCTGGCAGATGCGCCGATAATCCCCCTGTTCCAACAGGTGGTGCTTTTTGGACTGCGAAAAGGGATCACCGGGTTTGATGTGGATCTCCTGGGACGGGTTGATTTCGCACAGATAAACAAGTCTTAGCGATTGCAGATAGCTGCTCGAAGTATTAAAATGGTAGCATCAGCAGATTTCTTAGCTTGGAGGGGTTGTCTCTCAAAGCCTAGGAATTGCTATCGAGGGACGTAGCCGCTCTTATGCCACCGCTTCGAAGAAAAGGGGATATAAGGGCGGGTTGTCCTCGGGGAAAGGAGGCAGCATCATGCCGACTTACGAATTTATCTGCAAGGGTTGCAACAACCGATTCTCTTTGTTTACCACGGTTTCAGGGCGCGATAAGGCCTGCTGCCCCAAATGTGAGGGCAAGGACTTGCAGCAAATCTACAAGGGTGTCCGGTTTGTCAAAGGCGGCGTCTATTCAGATGTGGGGCCAAGCAGCATTCCTTCAAGTGGCGGTGGCTGCTCGAGCGGGAGTTGCAGCGGCTGTTCCGGTTGCGGCTAGACCCGGTTTCATCCAGTTTGATCAGATTGACATGCGGCCAGATTCCCCTTATAATGTTTTTTGCGTCAACTTGGCTTCAAAGTTATCCCTTCTGTTTTGAAAAGTTTCATAATGCGGAAGTGCTGGAATTGGCAGACAGGCGCGTTTGAGGGGCGCGTGCCGAATAGGCGTGCGGGTTCAAGTCCCGCCTTCCGCACCATCGAAAATTAGGTAGGCATTTTGCCTACCTTTTTGCGTTCAAGAAAAATATGGGTTCAAAAAGGGACAGACTGTAGTTGTCCTATTGTTTAACAAGTTTTGCAGGGAACTTAACAAGTTTTGCAGGTAATTGCAAATTACTATCGAAAAGTATATCTGTAAATCTGTAAATGCCAGCCCAAAATATGTCTTAAAAATTTATCTTTATTTCAGGTTATCTTAAACGGAGTGAACTATAATTTGAAGTGAGATAAAGACCAATTAAAGAGACCAGAACACCAATGAACGAACTCCTAACGATCAACCTTAGAACAGTACCATGCTAAACTGGTGAAAGCGACCAGAATGGCCATCGGATGGTTGGGCGGTTATTTCTTTTTGTTGTGCAATTGCTAGTCGAGACGGGGTCTGTTACCGGATGGTACCAAGCAAGGCCAGACATGCCAGTGCTTCTAAACACAAATCTCGTCAAAGCATGGTAGGTACGGCATGAAAAATTATCATGAGTATTATTATTCTAACAGAGTAAAACTGAGAAAAAGAAGATTACTTTTTAAAAGAGTCAGATTTGTTTTCATATTACTGACATTGTTTTTAGTCGTGTTCTCTTGGCATAGCCTGGTGTCAATTGCTAAAGACATGCCTCTGCAATTTCCACAAACCAAAAAAATAATTCACGATATCAAAACAACATCTCAAAAACTTCAAACAACTCCTCAACAAAATAATCAGAATCTCGATGATCTTAAGGCAGAAATAGCTAATTATGTAATAAACTACAAGGGACAATACGGAGTTTACTACTATGATATTACAACCGGCCAGGAGTTTGGAATCAACGATGAAGATCAGTATACATCCGCCAGCACTGAGAAAATTCCGATCAACCTTTACCTGTATACCAGAATACAATCAGGCGCCGTAAACCCCGAGGGCGTTCTGACGTACTTACAAGAGGATTACGAAGGAGGCACAGGTGGAATTCAATATGAAAAGGTAGGAACTCAATATACCATTGAAGATCTCTCCAGACTCTCAATTGTTGATAGTGACAACGTTGCAACCAACATGCTGATCAGGTTTTTAGGCATGCAAAATATCAAGGACTATATGCGACAGGTGGGTGGCCAGGTGGTTGTCGATAACCAGAATGTATCGTCTCCGAGGGATATGGGGCTTTATATGAAATTGGTATATGAGTTTTGCGAAAACAACGGAGCGCTCGGGAGCGAACTAATGAATAATTTTTTAGACACCACACTTTATGATGATCGGTTGCCGGCACTGCTTCCTAAATCAGTCAAGGTTGCGCATAAGATAGGAAACGAGGTAGGTGTCATCAACGATATTGGCATAGTATTTGCCGCCAAGCCCTATATTGTAGCTGTCATGTCGACTGGGGTAAACGAAGAAGAGGCGCCGACGGTTATCGCAAATATATCAAAAATGATTTACGATTCTGTGAGCGAACAATAGCCAGAGAGGTACCGGCAGCCATGTATGCACAGGCAAACCCAGGATCGATATGATCCTGGGTTTGCTGCAGAGCAAGGCGTTTTTATAGATCTTTGCCCCTGAAAACCTACCCCCTTGTGGGTTAGGTTTTCAGGGGCAGCCTTCCGAGAGGCGATTATTATGTTTACGCTCTAATGCCCCCGCTTCCTCCGCATCCAGGCTACGCCCGCAGCCCCCGACCTCGTCCTATCTATTGCCCCAGGTATTGGCGATCCGGTTCCAGAAACTTTGGTTCTCAAAGCCCAGCCTCCAGATATCTATCCCGGCGAGATTATATTTTTTTACCAGGTCCAATTTTGTTTGAAGAGTGGCATCATTCTCAAACCAGACCACTCTGGTTGTTCCACCCTCACCGGGATAGGTATAGGACGGCTCCTGATATTGGTCGCTCCACTTGACCGGATAGCCTTTTGTGGTAACCTGGTTCATGATCTCCTTGGTTGGCCTGGAAAAGCCGCCTGTCTCTCCTGCCGGCCAGTCATAACCGTAGGTGGCAACCCCCAGGCAGATCTGCTCTGGCTTGAACCCCTGTTTGATCGCCGTGGTAATGTTCTGCTCCACCCAGGAAAAGGGCGCCACAGGGCCGGGAGGGCTCGATGCTTCGCTGTGGTCGTAGGTCATGATCGTGACCTTGGTCAGGTAGGGGGCCAGCGCTCCATAATCGTAGACGCCGGCCATCGTCTTCGGTACCCCCACGAGCGGTAGCACCGCCATCTGGGTTTCTTTTTTCAGGTTGCTCATGGCAGTATACAACTTTTTGATAAAGACGGTCAGCCGGTCGCGGTCGACGCTGAAATCCTTATGCGTGGAATCCGGGATGAACTCGAAATCGATGTCGATCCCGCTATAATTGTTGGCCTTGACTTCTTGGGTCAGGTTGGAGATTGCCCGGTCTCCTGCCGCTGTGTCGTGCAGGATGGCGTCCTGGCTGGGTACCAGGTTCACCAGCGGAACTACTTTGATGCCGTTCTGGTGGGCTACCGCAAGCGCCTTGGAATTGACTTCCTTGTCCAGGGAGCCGTCGGCTCTAACATGATACCAGAGTGGGGAGATCTCGTTCAACAGGGCTACATGAGCCTGCAGGGACGGAAAAGAGTCGTCGGACCCGCCCGGATTGTTTATGTAGTAGGCGTCCACATCTGGCCTCGTCTGTAACGACAGCTTATGCCCTCCGCAACCACTGGATGCTATTAAAAACAGGCAGATCGCCAAGACGTAACATCTTCTCCTGTGCATGTGCATATCTTGCCCTCCTAAAACCAGCCGTCCGGACACGGACTAATTGGTTTTAGGATTTGCGGGCGCAGACAAATTATGCATTTCAGCTCCTCACCATATTTTGGGTTTACCTGGTCTGACGGGCTTGCGTGCCGGGGCGATATCCGGGTTAAAGGTGCTGTAGGCGGGGCGTTGCCCGTTGATCCATCTGATCACCTGGAGGGATTTCTCCCTCGCCTCGCAAGCGAAATCATAGTTATAGACACTTTTCACCAGGGTGCAGTGGGGATTGAGAAAGATGAGCGCTTCGGTTATCCCGGCCGGGGGTTCGCCAAGGGCTTTTTTGGCCAGCACCAGCAAATCGCTGGAAGTGGCTCTCGTGCTCCAGGCTCCGGGGCAGTTGGCTTTTAAAAGGTTTTCCACCGCTCTGCGAAAGATTGGGGTGGCCCGATCGTAATGACGGGTCTGAAACAACTCCTGGGCTTCGGCCCAATCGTGCTTGGCATCGGTCAGCGGCCAACCGGCCTCCTCCGGTTCCTTTTTACCGAAAACGGTGGATGGCGTGAAAGACGTCAGGGGATTAAAAAAACCGGGGCCGTTTTTCGTTGTTGTCATTCTATCTCCCTTCTTGTCCTTTCTGATTCCATTTTATGCATGAAAGGGGGTAGGCGTCAACCAGTCGACCGGCGCTGGCAGTATTTATTTCCCAACGGCTGTGGTATACTTTCAAATAGGCAAAAATTCTAACCATGAAGCACACTGTGCCCGCCCGGACGCCACTCCCGGGTCGAGGTCTCCCTATTGTATGCCCGCTTCCAGGGTTCAACTGGGTCTTGGCTTCAGGGGTGATTGCTTTTCCCCCACTGAAGCTTAGAGCCAGTTAACTAGGGGCGCGCCCAGAGGGCACCCGGCTCTTATCCCACCGCTTCGGAGGAAGCGGGGGCATTAGAGCGGCTACGCCATCTGTGGTGAGCAATTTAAAACCGAAAGGAGCAAAGCCTGGTCATGGGATGCCGACTCCACAAAACTGACAATTGTCAGATTCAAGTATTGTGGAGCCTATTGGAACCAGGATCAATGATGAACGATCTACGGGTCCGTTTTGCACCTAGTCCGACCGGCAGCCTGCACATTGGCGGCGCCCGAACTGCTCTGTTCAACTGGCTTTTTGCCCGTCACAACAACGGTGTCTTTGTCCTGCGGATTGAGGATACAGACCTCGAGCGCTCCACCGGCGAATCGGCGCGCGGCATTGTCTCAGCCCTCAGGTGGTTGGGCTTGGACTGGGATGAGGGCCCGGAGATCGGTGGGCCTTGTGGTCCCTACGTCCAGTCCCAGCGGCTGAACCTCTACACAGAAGCCGCCAAAAAGCTGCTGGAGCAGGGCCTGGCCTATTACTGCTATTGCACTCAGGAGGAATTGTCGGAGCGGCGGCAGCAGGCCATGAAGGATGGCAAGGCACCGCGCTACGACGGGCGGTGCCGCATCCTGTCGAGGGAGGACCGGATCAGGCTGGAACAGGAGGGGCGACACCCAGCCCTGCGCTTCCATATCCCCCCGTCCGGCGCCACTGTGGTCACGGACGTGATCAGGGGGGAGGTGGCGTTTGCTCACGAGGTGCTCGACGACTTCATCATTATGAAATCGAACGGACTCCCAGCTTACAACTTCGCTTGCGTGGTCGACGATTCTTCCATGAAGATCAGCCACGTGTTGCGGGCGGATGAACACCTTTCCAATACGCCGCGCCAGATCCTGATCTACCAGGCGCTAGGCGCGCCATTGCCCGTTTTTGTGCATCTGCCGATGATCCTGGCGCCGGACCGCAGCAAGCTGAGCAAGCGGCACGGGGCGACGTCGGTGCAGGAGTTCAGCGGGCAGGGGTTTCTCCCCGAGGCGCTGTTGAACTACCTGGCTCTGCTGGGCTGGTCGCCCGAGGGGGAGGAGGAGATCATGCCCCTGCCGGAAATAGTGCGCCAGTTCTCTCTTGATCGAGTGGGAAAGACCGCCGCCATCTATGACACCAAGAAGCTCACCTGGATGAACGGCCACTACCTGAACGAGGCCGATCTTGACGGCGTGGTGGAGCAGGCAATCCCCTTCCTGCAGCAGAGAGGGCTGGTGCCGGACGATGTCTCGCCGGAGCAGCGCGAATACATTACTAGAGTCGTGGAGATCGTCCGCACCCGGGTCAAAACCCTGGCCGAGATTGCGGAGGCCTCTGATTACTTCTTCAGCGATGATTTCATATACGAAGAGAAGGGAGTGCGCAAGCACTTTTCCAAGCCAGGGGTGGACAGGCTGCTCTCAGCAGCCGGGCGGCGGCTCGAACCTCTGGAGCCGTATGAAACCCAGGTGCTGGAGGATGCCTACCGGGACCTGAGCGCCGAACTCGGCGTCAGCGCCGGAGAGATCATTCATCCGACGCGGCTGGCCTTGTCCGGAAGGACGATGGGGCCTGGGTTGTTTGAGCTGATGGCGGTCCTTGGTAAGAAAAAAACGTTGCAGCGCCTGGAACGGGCGGTGCAGTTCATCAGTCAGCAAGCCTGAGATTTGGGATCCGGTCATCCCGACGGCGGTCTCTTCACCCGCTCCTTTTCCCCCGCATAGTATAGAAAAATCCCATTAGGGGGGTCGAGGAGATGACCAACATTTGCAGCAATATCGCCGGCGTGGTGACGAGGTGGGTCGAGCGGAAAGCTCCATATGCGATCAATACCATGGCCAAGCTTACCTATAAAGCTGTGCGGACCGGTTGTGATTTGACCAGGAAGGCCGCGGTGGCAGCGGATGACCTGATCGATACAGCATTGAGCAGGATTAAGAGCCGGCTCTAATCAGAAGCCCCGCGCCCGCAAGCGGCGGTGCCGGGTCCGGCGCCACCTTGATTGTGACGCTTTTGCGGTGCTCAACGACCATGTTCTCTTTGTTTAGTATATGAGTCCAGCGGTATTAAACCATCTCTCATTCCGAGCACTTTTGAGTAAGGGGGGAACCGGGTGCCCGCTTGCGAGCGCGGCAACGATGTTCGCTTACCCAACAAGGAAGTCAGAGGCCGGATGCCAGAAGTCGGAAGTTGGAATATTGGATATATATTGCCTGAAATGAGATGCGTCCTTTTAGATCTTGCTCGAACCTCTGACACGCGGCGACTTGACAGGAAGCAGGATATAGCTATAATTTAAATGTGAACAAACTGCGGGATGGTGTAATGGTAGCACGGGTGACTCTGGATCACTTAGCCTAGGTTCGAGTCCTAGTCCCGCAGCCATAATCGGCGCTATCGTCTAGCGGCCTAGGACATCGCCCTCTCAAGGCGGAGACACGAGTTCGAGTCTCGTTAGCGCTACCAGCTGTAAGCGAACTCCTACCTGATCGGTAGGAGTTATTACTTTTAAAGGCTAATGTTGTTAAACACAGATAACGGGTATATAGTTATGATTACCATCAGGAGATGTCGCAAATGTCTGCCAGGGACTTCGAGCTCGAAACCGTGCCAATCTGTAAATCTTATCAGTGACCATCGGCATCAAAGTAATCCGACGCGAGAGAAAGAAACGATCTTTTAATAAGCCTGGGAAGAGGAGGGACAGTCTATGAGTAAAATTTCAAAAGACCGGGGTATTGGCAAACCTAGTCCTGGCATATACACGGGAGCAGAAAAGTTTGGACTGGCCGGACGGCCTGACGGTTTCCAGTTCAGCGGCTGTATTTCAGTATCGGTTATATACAACCGGGGATGCTGACATGAATGATTCAGATCATGAAGAGCCCAACGCCAACCAATACGTAATATTTACAATTGACGAATATGCATTTGGTATGCCCACTAATGTAATAGAAATAGTTGTCAGGATGGTGGAAATCACTCCAATACCGGGCAGTCCCTCTTTTATCCTCGGGGCAATCAATTTTCACGGAAAGGTTATTCCGGTAGTAGATCTGCGGCAGCGATTTGGAATGCCAATACGTCCTATATGTGTAAATGATCAACTGATTATTATAAACACGAAAGAATACTGTTTTGCGTTAACTATTGACGCTGTTAAAGATGTCATAGAATTGCAAACTGCCATTATAACGAAGGCCGACGATATATTGCCAAATCTGCCTTATCTAGCGGGCATCGCCAAGTCCCTGGACGGGATGGTCCTGCTTAATGATCCCCAAAAAATATTTAATCCGGATGAAATTGAGAAAATTAACGATCTCCTGAATCCGGTGCCCGCATGAGCAGGTCGCTTGCAGAAGAGCTGCTGCAAAAAATCAGTGCGCATATTGCCGAGCGGCTGGGGCTTGACTTTCCAGAGTCGAAATGGAAAGAAATGGAGCAGGCATTTTCCAGGGCAGCGAAAGATTATGGTTTCCAGGGCGCGGTTGAGTGCGCCAATTGGTTCCTAACCGCACCGCAGACCAGATCAACCACCGAGTCTGTGGCTGGCTACCTGACCATCGGGGAAACATATTTTCTCAGAGAACCCCAGTGTTTTAAAGTGTTCGAACAGGAAATTATCCCGGAGATCGTTAGGTTAAGACAGGGATGCGAACAGCGGATACGAATCTGGAGCGCTGCCTGTTCGACGGGTGAGGAACCCTATACCATAGCGATCCTGCTCCATCAGATGCGGCATCTCCTTCACGGCTGGGAGATATCCATCCTGGCCAGCGACGTTAACACCAATTCCCTTCACAAAGCAAGGGAAGGAGAATATGGCACGTGGTCGTTTCGCGACAACACGCCCCCGTGGTTCAGAGACAATTATTTTACGAAAACAGCCAAGGGCCGCTATAAAATTATTGATTCCATCCGAGAGATGGTGAATTTTGCCGCTATCAATCTGGCGGAAGACCCCTACCCATCGCTTCTCAATGATACCAATGCAATAGACGTGATTTTCTGTCGCAACTTGTTGATGTACTTTACGCCAGACCGGGCCAAGCTGGCTATTGAGCATTTTCATCGATGCCTCGTTGCGGGGGGGTGGTTTATAGTCAGCCCTTGTGAGGTTTTTGATCCCAGTTCTCTGGGATTTACGGTCATCAGCTACCCTGGCGCCATCGTTTTCAGCAAAAGCGATCCTGCTGTTGTAAAGACGGCGGCGAGAAAATGGTCAATACCAATGGCTGTTCCTCCCAACGTTGAACCGCAACTAGTCTACCCACAGAACAACACAATAGAGCCGTCGATGGATGCCGCCCCGCCTCATGCACATTCGTTGCCAGCGATCGGTGATGAGCCCAGTCTCTATGAAAGAGCGCAGGCGCTCTATAACCAGGGTTTATACGCGGAGGCGGGCGATCTGCTTACAAATTTGATATCCCAGCATTCCGGTGACCCGCAGGCATATGTTCTAATGTGCCGTACCTACGCCAACGAAGGGAAACTGGCCGAGGCGCTACGTTTATCCGAGCAAGCACTTGCAACAAACAAGCTGGATATGGAGCTTCGTTATCTTCACGCTATTATTCTCCAGGAGCTGGGAATGGTCAATGAGGCGATCGAGGCGTTAAAACGCGTACTGTACCTCGATCCTGACATGGTTTTAGCTCATTTTACACTGGGTAATTTAAGCTTAAAACAGAGGAAAAATAAAGATTCTCGCAAATATTTTAATAACGCCCTTGAACTGCTCAGCCGGTATCATCCTGACGCTATTGTGCCAGAGGCGGATGGACTCCTGGCCGGCAGGCTGATAGAAATCATCAGATCGGCTGAAGTAATGGCATAGCACCGGGGAGGGAGAATTGGTGGATGAGGAACAGCATGGGATCCTGAAAGCCAGGGCGCTGGCGCTCGCCCAAGAGCCCGACCAGGAAGACGCTGATGATGAATACAGGGACATCACCACCTTCCTTTTGGCCTCAGAACTATATGGCATTGAAAACCGCTATATCAGGGAAGTCTATGCCTTAAAAGATTTCACTCCCTTGCCATGTACGCCATCCTTTGTCTTCGGCATCATCAACATCCGGGGCAGGATAGTTTCAGTGATTGACATAAAGCGTTTTTTCGACCTCCCCGACCGGGGACTGTCCGATCAGAACAAAGTGATCGTCCTGTCCAGCAGCACGATGGAATTCGGCATCCTGGCCGATGAGATCAGAGGGGTGCGCAACGTCTTAAGCAAGGACGTTCAGGCAGGTCTCCCGACATTGACCGGTATCCGCCTGGAGTACCTGTTAGGGGTGACCGAGGACCGCCTGATAATTCTCGATGGTGGCAAACTGCTTACGGATAAGAATTTACCAGTGTATGAGGAGGTGCAGTAATGGGCTGGTTTCTTGATATCAAGACTAAAAGCAAATTACTCCTGGGTTTTGGGGTGCTGTTGATCTTATTGATCATAGTGATTGGCACAGCCTGCCTGAGCATTTCATCCCTGCGGCAGTCGCAGCAGGTTTTGTTCGATCATGGATTCACAGCCTCGGTATCGCTAAAAAGCCTGATGACGGATCTGAATGATATAAGGGCTCAACTACCGGTGATGATGCTGGCCAAGGGCCAGACGGAGATGGCCAATGCATCTCAGCAGATCGATGCCGACAATCAAGACATGGCAGCGCTCCTGCCGGTTATTCAGGCACAGCTTCAGAAGGCACCCGGACTGGCGGTGCAATTCGAACCGGCAGTTAATCTACTTTCCGCATACAGAGCAACCCTGGACGATCAGCTTATTCCCTTCATCAATGCCGGTAATTTGGATGAAGCCACACAGCTGTATACGGGAATACAGCATGATCGCTTTGAGCAAATTGGAGCGATTGTTAATAAAACCGCTGATGATGAGATGAATCTGGCCAGGCTCCAGATGGCTCAATCCAAAAAGACGTCAAGACAGGACTTCTGGCTGTTTGGAATAGTGGGTTTAATTGCGTTACTGATGGGGTGGTTCATCATCGCCTATATGAACCTGATCATTGCCAGACCGCTCGGGGATATTGCCGCCTTCGCCGAAAAGATTGCTGGTGGAGACATTTCCGCCACCTATAACGGTGGAGAGAGAAAAGATGAGGTAGGCCTTCTGGCGCAGGCTTTTTCGAAGATGTCCGCCTACCTGTTGTCAATGGCTAAAATTTCAGAAGATATTTCGGTTGGAGATTTTTCGGATACCGTGACTCCGAAGTCGGAAAAAGATTGTATGGGGAACGCCATGCAGGTTATGCTGAATAATCTCAGGGAAGTGGCGAATACCGCCAAAAAGGTTGCTACAGGCAACCTGGCGGTGATTGTGAGCGCCAAGTCAGATAGGGATGTCCTGGGC
>Ga0224534_1001800_pt1 | contig 10824 bp, 13 predicted proteins | sample 714E12024metaG_FD_172012 | JGI IMG/M metagenome (GOLD analysis project Ga0224534, IMG submission 172012) | Peat soil microbial communities from Stordalen Mire, Sweden - 717 E1 20-24 | ecosystem: Environmental > Terrestrial > Soil > Wetlands > Peat | place: Sweden: Norrbotten County, Stordalen... | reverse complement strand
TCACCCCATCGAACGGAATCGTGTCGCCGGGCTTGACCACCGTGTGTTTGGCCTTGGCGTACAGCTCCGCGTACATTTTCTGGAATCCCGGCACCTGCTCTTTCGGCTCCGAGGAGGGGCCATGATCGATGAATTGCGCCATCGGAATCCGCGATGCCACTTCCTGCAGCCCGCCTACATGGTCGCTGTGGTAGTGCGTCGAGACCATGTGGTCGATCTGCTTCACGCCGGCCGCTTGAATGACGGCCATAATGCGGTCGGCATCGCGGCCCCCGGGGCTGCCCGTATCCATCAGGAGCGACTCGCCGGTGGGGGCCACATACAGCGTCGAGTGCCCGCCCTCGGTGTCGATAAAGTATATGTCCAGAGTCTTGGACGACCTGCTCTGTGCGCTTCCCGCCACCGCGACCAGCGCGAGGGTCAGCAACAATGCGAATGTCCTGCGCATTTCGGTATTCCTTCTTTCCCTAAGATCGGACTCTAATCGTAGCAGCCACCGATGACGGCAGCCAGTGCCATTGCCGCTCACGTGCCGGTCGGTCCACTCTGCGCCCGGGTCATGATGTCGTCCGCCAGCGCCTGAGGGTTGTCCACGTTGTGGATCGTCAGGCGGCTGGCTTCGCCCGCGGTCTCGATGGAGAGATCGCCCACCTTCCACAACCTCTGTGCCAGCCGCTGGTCCACCCGCACGTCCTGTACCTTATAAAGCTGAATGTTGCGCGTGGCTTTGGAGGTTATTCCGACTTCATAGCGCAGCCGGTGGTCGGCGGTAAACACCGCCTTGGTAAAACGCCGGCGAAGCCAGCGCTCGGCCGGCCACAGCAGCACCAGCGGAGCGACGATCGGCACCCAGGTCAGCGCCTTATTGTCGCGCCAGTTTGCCACGTACGCGATTTCCACCCCCAGAACCACGATAGCCGCCAGGATTGCGCCTGCCTTGATGTACTTCGCGGTGGGTCGAACAATGCGTTCTGTCACGATACCATCCTCCCGAAGCGGTTATTGTACCGCGCCGGTCATTCCGCCCTGCGGGGCGGCGCGGCTTTCCGGGGCTGTGTCTTGCGAGGTGGAGCCTCGAGGAGTTTCAGAATCCCCTCGATGGTCGCGCGCAGCTCCTGGTAGACCGGGCTGGGTGGATCCAGCGCCGCCAACGCCCGCCTGTAGAGAGCCATGCCGCTCGCCTTGTTGCGCTCCGCGAGTTGCTCGACCGCCTGTTGGGCCAGCCCGGTGGCGAGACAGTAGGCGCGGATGGCGTTGGCCCGGTCCGCGGCTTCCTTGGCTTGATCGTATTTTTTCTGGTCGGCGTAAAACGCGGCCACCTTATCCAGCGCGATGGCCACCATGGGGTGCTCGCCGCCCACCGACCAGGCCCACAGCGCGATCAGCCTTTGGTACAGTGGCTCGGCTTCGTCGTACTTCTTCTGGCCGAAAAGAGCGTATGCCAGGCCGTCGATGGTGGCCAGCAAGTCGGCGTGCTCCTTGCCGTACAAGGTTTCGCGAATGACCAGGGCGCGGCGGAAGGCTTCTTCGGCCCTGTCGTAACGGCGCCTGGTAGTCGAGACCTCGCCCAGGCGATCGAGATCGGGCACCAGCGAGACGTCCAGCGGGCCGGCCAGCTTCTTGCGAATCGTCAAGGCGGCGTTGAGTGAGCTCTCGGCCATCGGCAGGTCCTTCCGGTCCATATCGATCTGAGCCATGCGGCTGAAATCGTCCGCCACGGCGGTGCTCTCGAAACCCACAGCGCGCATGTGCATGGCAAGTACGCGGTTCAGGATGCCGTCGGCCCGGTCGTAGTTCTTCATGCTGCGGCAGAGAGCCGCGGATACCAGAAGGTCGTCGGCGATCTTGGGATCGTTCTGCCCGAGCGTGTTTTCGCGCCAGTTGATGGCCATTTGCAGATAGTTGTCGGCCTCCGCGAACTCTCCCGCCGCGGCGTGAATGGAAGCGAGGCGTTTCAGAATATCGTAGCGGACGGGGTTCTCAGGCGGGGTCTCCTGGGCCAGTTGCCAGGCCTTTTCAAACGCCTGGCGTCCGGCTTCGTAGTCGCCGCGCAGGTAGCCCGCGTCGCCGGCCTCGATGAGCGTTTGCACGTCGGCCGCGGCATCCTGTTGAGCCCCCGCGCGGCCAAGGAAACACGCCAACAACACCAAGCCGGCGCTGATGGCGCGACCAACCGGGATACACATGCCAGCGTTGTAGTACTAATTCATTAGCAATGTCAAGACGCTCCCCAGGCCGCTAAAGTCCCAAGTTCCGCCCCCGCGCCCCCGTCCTTCTCCGCTTCCTCTGCGCGCCAACCCGGGGAAGACACGCCATTCCCCACCAACCACGTACTCCTTCTTACCCTTGTCTTACTCTGCGTCTCAGCGTCTCGGCGGTGGAAAGTCTTTGCGCTCATTTCCGTCACGCGCCCCCGCGCCCCCCGCCTTACACTGGAGCTTTGGAGCTTTCATGAGATTCCGCCGTCTCCTCTTTCTGTGCGCCCTAGCCCTGCCCGCCGTGGCCGACGAGGGCATGTGGCTCTTCAATCAGTTCCCCAAGGACCAGGTCAAAGAGAAGTACGGCTTCGAGGTCACCGATCCGTTCCTCGAGAACTTGCGGCTGGCGTCCATGCGCATCGGCGGCGGATCGGGCTCGTTCGTCTCCCCCAACGGCCTCGTCTTCACCAATCATCACGTGGCCTCCGATTGCATTTCGAAAGTCAGCTCGTCGCAGCACGATTACATCAAGGACGGCTTCTACGCCGCCACCCGCCAGCAGGAGCTCCCGTGCCCCGACCTCGAGGCCAACGTCCTCGTTGGCATGGAGGACGTCACCAGCCAGGTGAAAGATGCGGCCAAGGACGGTGTCAAACCCACCGAGGCCCTGCAGAAGCGCAACGCCGCCATCGCCCGCATCGAGAAAACCTGCGCCGATAAAACCGGCGGCACTTGCACCGTCGTGAAGCTCTTCTCGGGCCAGCGCTTCGACCTCTATCGCTACAAGAAGTACACCGATCTGCGGCTGGTGTTCGCTCCCGAGTTCGGCATCGCCTTCTTCGGCGGCGACCCCGATAACTTCACCTACCCGCGCTACGACCTCGATATCGCTTTCCTCCGCGCCTACGAGGATGGGCAGCCCGCCGCCACGCCCCACTATCTGAAGTGGAGCGCCGAGGGCGTCCAGGACACCGCGCTGGTCTTCGTCTCCGGAAACCCTGGCTCGACGTCGCGCCTGGCCACCGCCGCCCAGCTCGCCTTCTACCGGGACACCTCGCTGCCCCTGACCCTGACGCGGTTGCAGACGCGCATTCAGACCCTGCGCGCCTTCGGGGCCCAGAGCGAGGAGAACCGGCGCCTGGCCCAGCGCACTTTGTTCGGCTTCTCGAACACCTACAAATCGACTGCCGGCAAGCTCATCGGATTGAACGATGTCAAGCTCATGGTGCGCAAACAAAGCTTCGAAAAGAAGCTGCGCAGTGCCGTCGAGCACGACCCCAAGCTGGGAACCGGCGCCGGCAAAGTCTGGGACGAGGTGGCGGCCGCTTACAAGAGCTGGACGCCGTTCGAGAAGCCGTACCAGGTCCTCGAGCGTCCCGCGGCCCTGGGTTCGAATCTCTTCCGCATCGCCCGCCAGATCATCCGCCTGTCCCAGGAGCGTGCCAAGCCCAACGACCAGCGCCTGCCCGAATACCGCGATAGCGCCCTGCCGTCGCTCGAGCTCGCCTTGTATTCGCCGGCCCCCATCGACGATTCGCTCGAAACCGCGCTCCTGGCCCGGTATCTCGAAGATGTCAAGGCTCTGGGTGAGAAGGAAGCGCCCGTGAAGGCCCTGCTGGGCAGCCTGACGCCGCAGCAGGCCGCCGCCGGGTTCGTGCGCTCCACCAAGCTCAAGGATGTCGCCGAGAGGAAGCGTCTGGCGGCCAGTCACGAAGCAGTCCTCAACTCCGGCGACGCGATGATCCGCCTGGCGTGCCTCGTCGATGAACCCGCCCGCAAGCTCCTCCGGAAACGTGAGGACCTGATCGAATCGCTCGATGCTTCGAGCGTCGAGCGCATTGTCGAATACCGGCTCAAGGTGCTCGGCGCCGGCGAGTATCCCGATGCTACCTTTACGCCTCGCCTGGCCTTCGGGGCGGTCAAAGGGTACAAGGACAAGACGGAAGCCCCGGTCCCCTACGCCACCACCTTCGGAGGCATGTATCACCGCGCCGGAAACGAAGATCCCTACCAGGTCCCCCAGCGCTGGGTGGATGGCAAGCCGCTTCTGGACCTGGTCATGCCGTTCAACTTCGTCAGCACCTGCGACATCACCGGCGGCAACTCGGGCAGCCCCACGGTGAACTCCCAGGGCGAAATCGTGGGCATTATCTTCGACAACAACCTGGAGGCTCTGCCGCTGACCTATCTGTATAGCGACGAGCAGGCGCGCGCCGTGCACGTGGCCTCGCAAGGCATCGTCGAGGCCTTGCGCAAGCTCTACCAGCCCGCGCCGCTGTTGCGGGAACTGGGCGTCACTCCACCGTAACGCGGCGGCTGGCAGATGGACGATCTCTACCCTATGCCACGGAGAGCGTCAGCCGACCGTTCGACCGGCCTCTGGGCGCCGGCTCGACAACAATGTGAACATCCCGGCCCAGCCGGGTCAGGCAGTCCAATAAGCGGTGTTCCGAAATCCCGCGAAACCGTCCTTTTAGGATGGCGGAGACCTTGGGCTGCGTTAACCCCAGGATCTCCGCGGTGCGGGTTTGGGTAAGCGCCCGCCGGTGGACGATCTCGGCGATCTTGGCGGCCAACTGGGCCTTTACCAGCATGCCCTCGCTGTCCGCGTACCCGAGGTCGGCATACACATTCCCCGATCCTCGCTCGATGGGAATGCCCCGCACGACTCGCTGTTTCTTCATCGGGATAGCTCCTTTGCCATCTGCTTCGCCGCCTTGAGACGCTGGTGGATCAGATCGATATCCGCCTTGGGCGTGGCGGCTCCGCGCTTGGACTTCTTTTGAAATATGTGCAGCACGAACACCACACCCTCGAACCGTACGGTGTAGACGGCTCGATACGTGCTCCGATCCCAATCCTCGACAACCTCCAGGACACCGGCGGAACCGAAGCCTCTGAGGGGCTTGGCCTGCTCGTGCTTCCTGCCGTCCTGAGCGAGGCAAAGTGCAAATCCAAAGAGGTCCACCAACCGGTTCCGGCAAGGAAAGCAAGTCCCGCTTTGAGCTTCCCACCCAGAACAGTGGCTTCAGGGACGGAGTTTTGTCCATCTCCGTTCATTATACCCACATTGGTATAACCTGGAGGCTCTGCCGCTGACCTATCTCTATAGCGACGAGCAGGCGCGCGCCGTGCACGTGGCCTCGCAAGGCATCGTCGAGGCCTTGCGCAAGCTCTACCAGCCCGCGCCGCTGCTGCGGGAACTGGGCGTCACTCCACCGTAACCCGCGTCCCCTTCGGCTCTTCTTCCTTCGAAAGATGCGCGATCCGGTCGTCGATCAGGCTGCGCAGCCCTTTCAGAAACTCGACGTGGGAGTTCCGAAAGTGGCCGCGCGTGGCTTCCCTCCAGCGGTGCTCGATCAGCGGCAGCATGGTGCAGAAGAAGCAGCCATGTTCGCCGGCTCCGCCCTCAGCCGTCTTTTCTTCCATTTCAAATCTCCTTCATTTCCACGGTCAGAATTCTATTTTCCAACTTCGCGCGGCCGGGGGAAAGGCCGGCCATCGAGGTCGGCAGCCCGATGTGCCGGCGCAGCGTGCCGATTTCCACCACCAGCTCGTCGCCCTTCTTGAACAGTCCCACCTCGCCCTTCGCGGCGAATGGCAATTGCAGCCGGATCTCGTAGTGGCCATCCCGCTTGGCGAAGGTGTAAGGCGCTTCGGTGCGCCCGATGGCCGCCGGATCCTCCCCCGCGGCGTAGAGCGCGCGGGCCAGTTCTTCCAGGCGCTCGCGCCCCAGCACCTCGTGCGTGAACAGCGGAATGCGCTTCACCGGAACCGGCGCGAAGTAAGCGTCGATCTCCTCCAGAATGCGGGCCTGCGACGCGCGCCACTCCTGGAAATACGCGTCGGTCACCTCTGGCGGCAGCACGCGGTTCACAAGAATGCCGTCCACGGCCAGTCCGTGCAACGTGAAATAAACGAACGCGCGCTGGGTCTCTCGCAGTACCATGCGTTCCGGATTGGTGACCAGCCGGACGCTGGTGATTTGCGGGTCTTCCAGCAGCTCGTCGATGCCCTCCAGCCGCCCGAACAGGTTCTGGATGTTGGCGAAATAGTCGTCCGAGGGCAGCTCGAACGGCGCCATCCGGTTGGCGATGGGGCGCACGGCTTTCAACAGCCCGCGCTGGAAGGCAAAGATGTGCTTCATGTACCACTCGAGCGTGGTCGGCATGCTCACGAAGCGCATGGATTCCGCCGTGGGGGCGCAATCCAAAACGATCACGTCGTAGCGCTCCTCGCGCCGGAACTGGTTCACGTACATCAGGGCGCTCAGCTCTTCCATCCCCGGCAGAATGGCCAACTCCTCGGCCTCCACGTCGCTGATGCCGGTCGTGCGCAGCACCGACACCACGTAGGCGGAGATCTCCTTCCAGTGACGCTTGATTTCCTTCTGGATATTGACTTCGTGGATGGCCAGCCGCTCGTTGATGGTGTACGGATCCCCGGTCTTGCCGTGGAACAGCTCGGTTTCGATGTCGAACGCGTCCGCCAGGCTATGGGCCGGGTCGACGCTCATCACCAGGGTGCGGTATCCGAGACGGGAAAGTTCCAGCCCGGTAGCCGCCGCCAGACTGGTTTTCCCCACCCCTCCTTTGCCGCTGAACAGAAGGATGCGCATAATTTGATTTTAGCTCGTAGCGACGGCGGATCAATTCGACGTTCACACCACGTAAGCCACACCGAACTCGTCAGCCATCGCCAACAAACGTGCGTCGGCCGTCCATAACTGCAATCGCCCCACAATAGCGGAGGCGAGCAGGTGAACATCGATCCAGCCCACGCCGCGGCCATCGAGGTCGCGATCGCGAACGAACGCGACAACGTCACGGTGAAGGACCATGGCCACTTGATGCATCCGCTCGTAGGCAACCAGCAGCTTCCTGCGGCCTCCCCGGTCGCCAATGAGGAGTTCTCCATAGACCAACTCGTGCCCCGTCACTTCATCGAGACCGAGGAGTCTGCCTAACTCGGCCAAGTAGGGCGGCTGGCCGGCAAGGTACCGAATCCACACGGAAGTGTCCACCAGGACCATCAGGCCACCCTTCGTTTGGGCGACGGCCGTTCCCGGCGCCTGGGAACGTCGCGTGCGCCAGGCTCCGAACCGCCCAGAGCCCGAAGGCGCTCATACGCCGCGTGGCGTACCAGGGCTTCAAGGCCCAAACGCACGGTCGCCGTATCCGTTGTCGCACCGCAAGCAGCCCTAGCCTCTTTGAAGAGCTTATCATCGACGTTGAAGGTCTTCTTCATACATCCAATTATGCCATGAAAGTAGGGCTATTAGAACCATACTCTGGCAGGAGGCACATGCGGCTACCCCAGCCCGAACATGGCGTGGTACTTCTCCGGCAGCCGTGCCCGCCGCATTTCGCGGTCCACAAAGATGTGGCGCGTGTGCCCCGTAGCCAGCACACGGCCGCCCTCGGCCAGCCGCATTTCATAATTGAAGGTCGCCATGCGCGAATTGGCCTCTTCAATCCAGGTCTTGACGATCACCTCGTCGTCGTAGCGGGCCGGCGAGCGGTAGCGGCAGCAGGCCTCGGCCACGGCGAGCAGCACGCCATCGTCGCGTTCCATGTCGCCGTAACCGAAGCCCAGGCCCCGGCACAGTTCCCCGCGGCCCACCTCCATCCAAACCAGGTAGTTCGAGTAGTAGACAACTCCCATCTGGTCGGTTTCGGCATAACGCACGCGCAAGCGCGTTTCGATGGCGGTTTTCATGGGGAACCCGCATTGTAACCCGGCGCAACGCGGGGCCGCCCGCAACCGTCTGTTAGACTGGCCCTTGGTAGAGCCTCGTATGCGCGTGCGAATCCTGTATTTTGGGGTATTGAAGGATCTGGTGGGACGGCCGTCGGAGGACGCCGATTTTCCCGGCGGGGCCGATCTGCGGGCGGTCTTCGACACCGTGGCCGCACGCTGTCCGCCCTTGAAGGAAATGGCGCGCAGCATTGTACTGGCTCGCAATCGGGAATTTGCGGACCTCTCCACAAAAATCCAGGACGGCGATGAAGTGGCCTTCCTGCCGCCCGTGAGCGGCGGAGCCGCGGATTGCCCTTCGGACCCCGGCCACTATTTCGCGCTCACGAACCACCCGATCGATACGCGTTCCATCATCGCGCGTCTGCTCACCGGCGCGGAAGGCGCGGTGGTCGTATTCGAAGGCACCGTCCGCAACCAGACCGACGGCCGGCCGGTGCTCTGCCTGGACTATGAGTGTTACGAGCCAATGGCGCTCGCCATGATGGCCAAAATCGGACATGAGATCGCCGCCGCCCACCAGGTGACCCGCGTGGCCATGGTGCATCGCCTGGGCCGCCTGCTGGTCGGCGAGACCAGCGTGGCCGTAATTGCGACGGCCCCTCACCGGCGCGCGGCCTTCGAAGCGGCGCTGGAAGGCATCGACCGCCTCAAGAAAACCGTGCCCATCTGGAAGAAGGAACATTTTGTGGACGGCGAGGTTTGGGTGGAAGGAGAGTGGGATCGGAATGTTCCCGTGGCTGGCTAGAGTACTTGCGCACCAACGTGGCGCAGACTCTCAGTCTGCCGCGTCCCGACTCATCGGGACGCGCTTTGGTGCGTGTCCGGCAAGCGTCCCGATGGGTTTGCCCCGAGCATTGCTCTTGCCCTTCCTCTGCGCCGCCCTCTCCGCCCAGCAGCCCCCCCTGTTTCGTGCCGACGTCAACCTGGTTCGTGTCCTGGCCACCGTCAAGAACCAGGCCGGAGAGCTTGTGGGCGCCCTCCAGAAGGGCGATTTCACCGTGTTCGACAACGGCGCGCGCCAGGAAATCGCGGTCTTCGAGCGCCGCACCGAGCTGCCGCTTTCCGTCGCCCTGCTGGTGGACACCAGCGGCTCCACCAACAAGGAATTGAAGTACGAAGCCGATTCCGCCTCGCGCTTCCTGCACGCCTTGCTGTCCGAAGGCAATCCCGAGGACGCCGTCGCGCTCTATACCTTCAATTACGACGTCACCGTGCAACATTCCTTCACCCACAACTACAATTCCCTGGAAGCCAGGCTGAAGACGCTCCACGGCGACGCCGGAACCGCGCTCTACGATGCCATCTTTTTGACGGCGCGCGATCTCGAGCCGCGCGAGGGCCGCAAGGTCATCGTGATCGTCACCGATGGCGGCGATACCGCCAGTTCCAAGGATGTCCATGCCGCGCTCCAAGCCGCCCAGCTTGCCGATGCCGTCATCTACCCCGTGGTCGTCATGCCCATCACCAGCGATGCGGGACGCAATACCGGCGGCGAACACGCTCTGCAATTCATGGCCGAAGGCACCGGCGGCCGGCCCTTCCTCCCCAGCGTCGGTGCGGAGCTCGATAAAGCCTTCGGCGACATCATCACCGAGCTGCGCACCCAGTATCTGCTGGCCTTCTACCCCCATGACGCCCCGCTCACCAAGGACCCTTTCCACAAGCTGGAGCTCCGGGTCGGCCGGCCGGAATTGCGAGTCTCCGCGCGCAACGGTTATTATGGTGAGGTTGAGGGTGGAACCGGCACGCCCGGCGCCCGTACTTCCATAGACCCGGAAGGGCAGAAAAAGCGGCAGAAAAAGTGAGCACTCCAGAACACGGTGGAAAAGCCGGCCGAGCGCCGGAGCAGACCTTCGAAGAGATCAGGTATCTCAAACGCCTGATCGAGAATGCCACGCCCGTCCGCGTGAAGATGGAGGATGGGGAGGAAGTGGTGGGCACCATTGAATACTACGACCGGTCCTTCATCCGCCTCACCCGCGAGGGCTTGCCCAACCTTTTCATTTTTAAGCACGATATCAAGTACTTCCAGGAAGAGAGCTGACACTGCCCTATCTTGAAAAGGCCGTCGAAATCGCGCGCGAGGCCGGCGCGCTTCTGGCGAATTACTTCGAGCGGCGCGTGGCCGTTGAGCTCAAGGGTGAGTTCGACCTGGTGACCGAAGCCGACCGCGCCTCGGAAAAACTGGTGGTCGAGCGGCTGCGGTCTCACTTCCCCTCGCACGGTATCGTCGCCGAAGAAGGCGGCGGGCGCGAAAGCTCTTCCGAATATTGTTGGTATGTGGACCCTCTGGACGGCACCACCAATTTCGCCCATGGCTTCCCCATGTTCAACGTCACCCTGGGCCTGGCGCGCGCCGGCGAGATGATCGCCGGCGTCGTCTACGACCCCATCCGGCAGGAACTCTTCGCCGCCGAGCGCGGCGGCGGCGCCTACCTGAACAACCGCCGGATTCACGTCTCCACCGTTCAGCGCCTCGAGGACAGCCTGCCCTGCACCGGCTTCCCCAGCCGCAAGCGCAGCCAGAGCGTGAATATCCACTTCTATTACCAGTTGGCCATGGCCACGCACGGCGTCCGCCGCACCGGATCGGCCGCCATCGACCTGGCATACGTGGCGTGCGGCCGCCTCGATTTCTTCTGGGAGTTCGGCCTGCGCCCCTGGGACATGGCCGCCGGCACTCTCCTGGTCGAGGAGGCGCAGGGCCGCGTCTCCGATATGAACGGAGCCCCCCACAGCGTCACCGCGTCCGAGCACCTGCTGGCGGATAACGGCGCGCTGCACGACCAAGCCCTCGAGATCTTCGGAGAAATCTTCCGAGGCCAATTCCGCGTGCCGATCCCGCCGATCTCCGGCTGAGAACCGG
>Ga0224534_1001799_pt1 | contig 10828 bp, 2 predicted proteins | sample 714E12024metaG_FD_172012 | JGI IMG/M metagenome (GOLD analysis project Ga0224534, IMG submission 172012) | Peat soil microbial communities from Stordalen Mire, Sweden - 717 E1 20-24 | ecosystem: Environmental > Terrestrial > Soil > Wetlands > Peat | place: Sweden: Norrbotten County, Stordalen... | reverse complement strand
AACCTTGCAACTGGAGATCATCACCGTCATCGAGTCGTTGAATCAGTTGCGGGAAAGCCCCGAATACGAACTTTGCCAGATCAGCGAACAGAAATCCGGCGTGCTGGATGAACTTGCGGCGGAGAGGACGAAACTGCTCGAAACGGAAAGCTCCGAACTGGAAAAGCTGGCCGACCGTCTCGCCAAAGAAATCAAGGAGTTGAACGGAGAGGCGTCATCTCGGATCGGGTAGCAGCCGGCGTGAGCCGGCTCAAATTTCTTTTGAAAATCCAGTGGAGTCAGAGCCGACTCACGTCGGTTGCTACTTTTCAGCCTTGATGGATGCGTTTGTTAAGCCGGGACGATGCAGTTGATTTGGGGAGCGCGGGCGGCTCGCCCGCGGTTTGCGGCCTCTGGCCGCAAACTTTCTGCCACGACTTGGGAGAACTGTTTGGTCCGTCGTTCATCCGCGAAGACCAGCCGGCGAGACGCCGACTGGAGCGACCGGGACGGTCGCGCTCCCCATTTTTTATTGAATCGTTCCGGCTACGGCAGGAGTTTCACACGGTAAAAACGCTGGGTGACGGAAACTGGCGGGGCGTCGGTGAAACTCAAGTTGAGCTGCAACGGCCCGGCAAAGTTCGAGGCACCGGGCAGGTTGCTCCAGGAATTCAACAGCGAATCCACGTAAAGGACCTGATAGCTGTATCCCGGCATCGAGGCCCAATTTAAAGTGTGGCCGGCAGAACTTGCGCCGGCACTCAAAATCCTGAATCCCCGCGCCGGGTCAAGCTGGTCGAACACGCCGTTGCCCAGCGAATCCCGCAGTGCGGCGATGGGAATGACCAGAAACTCATTCGTATCAATGTTTGGTCCCGAACCAGCCGGGCATTGCGCGGCCAGCGTGCCGCCATCGGCGGTCTGATACGCGGCGGCGCAGAGGTAAATGTTCGTCGGCAGGCGGCCGAAGGCGTTCACCAGGTCGAGCGTGCCCGCCAACGCGCCGGAACTCGTCGCCGATTTGGCGCAGGGCCAGTTGGTCGCGGAATTGTTGACAAACCAACTGACGTAGGTGTTCTCGCTTTCACCGGCCAGGCAAGGCTTGTTCGCGGCGACGGCGATGGTGCCGGATTTGGCCCACGGCGCGGGAGTGGTCGCAGCGGAGAGCAACTGGTCGGAGACGAAAATGAAATGATCGTTCGGGCCGCTCGTGCCGGGCGACCAGGTGGCGACGTAAAGCGTCGTCCCGCGCACTGCGGCGTAGAGCACCATGCCGCTGCTGGCGAGCAGGTAGCCCGGATAATCAAACGCGCCGTCCAGCACGAACGGCGGAATACTCACGGTCACGGCGGGCGTGTTCGTGCAAACCGTCGTGCTCGCCGGCGAAATGCCAACGCTGTTGGACGCGACGATGGAATAGCAATGCGATGAATTCGCCGCCAGACCGGTGTCGGAGTAACTCGTCGAAGCCGTCGTTGCAATGGTTGAACTGTCGCGGCTCACGAAATAGCTGCTCGCGCCGACGGCGGCGGACCAGCTCAAATTGATCTGGTTTGTCTGCACCGAAGTGACGATGAGATTTTGCGGCTGGGGCGGCGGCTGTGGATTGCTGTTTGCGCTGACGGTGAAATTCCAGTTCGCACCCCCGTTGTTGTCCCAGGTGCCGGACCCGTTGTTGAAGACGCAGTTCAAATTCGTCGCATTGGCCGGGATGGTCACGGTGTATTGCCACCAGTTGGATGTCCCGCCTTGCGGGATCATCGCCGCGTCGGGCGAGACGACCGGATTCCAGTTGTTCCAGCCGAGGTGAAGGTAAACCGGATTGGCCGAGGCGAGGTTGCGTCCGGTGGCGACATATTGAATCGTCACGGAATTTCCCGCGACCGGCTGAACGGGAGAGACCGACACCAGCCCGCCACTGCTTCCGCTGCCGCCGGAACCGGCGCCGACCCAGACGTGCTGGATCGGCGATTGGCAAATGTTGCCGCGCGCGTCGGTCGCGCTGACGTAGTAATCCACAAACGCATTCGAGATGCCGCTGACCCTGGTGTAATAATAATCCGCGATGTATTGCGGCGTCTCGCCACTCACCGGCGCGGTGACGCGCTGCGTCAGGTTCGAGGTCTGCCACGCGCCGGCGAGCGGGCCGCCGGCGTAAGTCTTGAACTGGTCGCTCGTCGGTGGATTCGTGCCGTTCACACGGAGCAGCAGACTGACGTTCGTGATTCCCGAAACATCATAGGCGTAAGTCCAAATCCAAAAGTCGGAGTTTTGCTCAACCGTGACTTTGTAGCCATATTGCACGCCAAAGTTCGTGCCGCCCGGATTCCACGGATGCCGCTGCGGAATGAAAACGGTCGGCGGCGTGGTGTCGTTCGCGAGGTTCGACAAATATGAATTCACGTTGCGAACGGCATTCGATTGCGCGACGACGGCGCGGAGACATTCATCGTCGTGGCAGCCGTAATAAACGAAGCCGCTGTCGAGGCTCGCCAGATAATAATGCCAGCCCAGTTCGATGCCGTTGGGCGTGCCGGAAAAACTTCCCGGGTCGCGCACCTGGTCAATGACCGGCGTGATGCCGGAAATCTGCTGCGCGGTTTTCACGCGATTTTCCGTGGCGATGATGACGCGCCAGTTGTCGGCCTTGTCGCTCACGCCGAGGCTGGGGTCAACGACGTTCGCACCGTTCGACGTGTAGCTGGGTGGCCAGTGCCAGTTGATGAACATCGGCGAGCCGAAATCGCCGTCGGCAAAAACCCAGCCGCCGTCCTCAACGTGAACCACGTCGTTGGTGTCCGGCGGAAAATCGGAGATGAATTGTTCGATGGTCGTCGGTTCGTAGCCGTCCGAAACGGCGGTGCCGGCCATCTGGCCGACCCACTCGTTGTAATAAGACGAGCCGCCGCTCCAGGCATTGTCGCCGTCGTGCGCGCAAAGCACGAGCGATGGCCTGGCCGGGTTGTTGCGCGCGGCCAGGGGCGCGATGAGTCCCAAATCCCAGGTGCTGTAACTGTCCTTCCAGCCGAACACCTGGTCGCTCGGCGCAAGAATGATTTCGCTGGCCGCGCCGGTGTTCGGGTCAACGTAGCGGGCGTGGTGCAGTTGAAATCCGAACGGCATCACTTGAGTTGGCGAGCAACCGCGGTCAATGCTCGTGCGCTGGTAATTGCCTGCCCCCTGCGGCGGATTCAATTCATCGGCGGGATTGGGCAGATCGCACATCTCGCCGCCGCTGCCGGTGGCGATGGGCATGTCCGGACAGGCGCGCGCGAGATGATTATTCGCCACCACCGTCCACGCGATGCCAACCTTGTTCAGGATCGGAATCATGTGTTCGGAGAAACACGTCTCAGCGGGAAAATAGCCGCGCGACAACGGCACGCTGGTGCCCCAGTAAATTTCCATCTGCCGCTGCTGGATGCGCAGTTCCATTTCCAGCGTTTCGTCGCTGATCAGCGGCGCGAGCGCGTGGTGGTAGGTGAAGTTGACGAGGTCCAGCCGGGGTTTGCCGCCGCTGGTCGTCCAACTGCGGGCCTGCTGGTTGTACGAATTCCAGTTCGCACCGTAACCGAGCTGGCCGTTCGCGCCGAGGCTCTGGACGTTTTCCATCAAAGCGCCGGAAAAACTCATCTGCGCGCCGGCATTTGCATAACTGAGAATCGAATTGAGCGCATCATGTGGCTGGTGTTGGTAGTCGGCCACCCGGTCCGCTTCCCCGAAGATGGTGGTCAATACCTCCGGCGAGGGATGCGGCCGGCCGGCATTCTGTTGCTGGATGGTGTCCCACGCGGCTTCATAGTGGTCACCCCCCCAATTCCGGCGATCAGGCCAGTAAATGGGCTGGTGCAGGTGCCAGAGCCAGGTGGTGTGGACACTGTTTGTGCCGCCCGGCGCCGGCGCCGGCAACAGCAACAGGAAAAAGCAACACCAGGCCAGGCGAGGGAGGAACTTCATTTTCTTTCGGTATTATACACGAATATCCCCCGTCCACCTACCGCACAAATATGTGGTGGAACGGAAGTTTTTTAAGCTGATATTGTCTGGGAAAGCAAAAACACAAAAATTGACGGATCCCGGCATCAACTTTATCTTGTCATATTAACCAAAAAACTATCGCACATAAGCGTTGCAACTCCCTGCTCGTTGTGAATTTAAATTCTTTCCGCCGTCCGGTTGTTTCAAAATCTTCGCTTCGCCGGCTGGCCTGCGCGGGTTTGTTGCTCGGCCTGGGCCTGGCGGGCGTCAGCCTGGCGCGGGCCGAGGCGATGCTGGAATTGTTCAATGTCAAGTGGACGGACCTGACCCAGAAGATGCCGGAGATTGCCGAAGCGGGTTATGACAGTCTGTGGGTCCCCAATCCCGCCAAGGCGGAAAGCGGCGCTTATTCGGCGGGCTACGACCTGTTTGACCCGTTCGATCTGGGCAACCTCAATCAACGCGGCACGATCGCCACGCAATGGGGCACCGAGGCCCAGCTCATCCAGATGGTGCAAACCGCCCATCGGTTTGGCATCCGGGTATATTTCGACAACGTGATGAACCACCGCGGATTCGGCGTGCCCGGTTTCAATTCCAGCACGCCGACCAATTATTATCCCGGCTTGATCCCGCAGGATTTTCATCTGCAAACCGTCGCCGGCGGTTACTACCAGAACTGGCCGCAAATCCAGGATTATTGCAACCAGTGGGACGTTCAAAACCAGTCGTTGCTGGGACTGATTGACCTCGCCAACGAACCGGGCACGGTCAATTTCAACTTCGGCGCTTCATCCGGCAACACGATCACCAAACCGGTGTTTGTCCGCCAGCCCACCAACACCTCGTATTACATGGACACCAACGGCCCGTCGCTGGGCGGCCCGTGGCATCCCTTTAACAGCACCAACGGCGACCCCGTGCCGGAGGACGTGACCACCTATCTCGACCGGGCGGTGATGTGGACGCTTTACACGACCAAGGGCGACGGCTTCCGCCTGGACGCCGTCAAACACGTGCCGTCGAACTTCTTCGGCAACAACACCGGGGCAAACACTTTCACGAACGACCCCTCTTTTGCCGGTTACACAGGCGGGATCCAGGCGATGTATGACTGGGTGCATGGTTACGGCAACAACGTCACCGGCAACGGGTACGTGGAAACCGACGGCAACCGGAACAGCCTGTTCAATACCGAATCGCCGCGCAATGATGCAATGTTGTTCGGCGAGCTCGTGTCGCCGGTGCCGGATTTCCAGCAATATCTGGCCGTGGGAATGCGCCTTTGCAACCAGCCGCTCTATAATCAAATGAATTCGGCGCTGTCCGGCAACGCCGGCTTGAACGGCATGGACAGCCGCGACTATACGCCGCCCTCCGATTACTGTAACGGCAATCCGTATCCGTCCTACAGCGCGGCGCAAAGCGTCATGTTTCCCCAGACCCAGGACGGCGGCAGTTGCTGCCCGGTCCACCAGGAATTGCAGGATGCCTATTACTTCATGCACGAGGGCCTGCCGATGGTTTATTCCGACGGGTTCAACCACTCCGGGCCGCCGAATTATTTCCCCATTGTTTCCTATGCCGATTACCTCGGTGAATTTGGCGACAACACCATGCCCGACACCATGTACACCCACAATCAGCTTTCGCGCGGCGGCACCTGGTCCCGCTGGAGCGACTACAATACCGTGGTGTTTGAACGGTACGATTACCGCGAAGGCACTGGGGCGTCGAACCAGGACGTGTGCTTGTTCGGCCTGAATGACAAATACAGCTATCCGGGCGACATCAGCTTCGACGACGGGATTAGCCGGACGAGCGATGGCTATTACCTGAATCCCACCAACGGTTCCACCGCCATTTCCAATTCACGCGGCCAGGGAGTGGTGGTGGGTTTCCCGCCGGGCACCGTTCTGGTGCAACTGTCCAGTTCCGGCCAGAGTTGGGGCGGCAGTCGCGCCTATCAAAAATTGCTGGTTCATGGCGCAACCCAAACCTACAGCCAAGCCCAGAACACGGCCAGCGATCCGAATCCCGCGAATCGGTTGATTTACGTCGCCAGCCAGACGCTGGCCACCGGTGGCGGAGCGGTGGAACTCACCATTCCCAGCGGTGCGTGGGTCCAATATGGCTGCCAATGGCCGCAAGCCAGCCAGGCGAATCCTTCGACCAACGCCATCGTCTTCCGCCAGGGCGGCGCCGAAGTCCCGCACATCACGGTTTACCGCCATGACGGCGTCAACGGGGACACGAATTACAATCCGCTCTTTCCCTTTAAAATGCGCGGCAGCGTGGATCCGTATGGCAACGTCATCGCCGGCGTGAACGTCTCCAACCTTACCTACGCCATTGACATCCCGGTGGTGACCAACGCGCCGTTTGACATCATCGTCCGCAGCGACGCCTCGGCGTCGAATACCCTGGTGAAACTCGATGGCGGCATGGACCTCAACAGCCAGATGGGACTGGGGCCGACCAGCGGTGGCGTCGGACCAAACGGCCCGGATTTGCGCGACAACAAACCCGGCTATGCCTCCGATGTGTTTCTCGGGTACGAACAGACGGTTTTCCAGTTCCGAAACGGCCCGGAAAAATTCGCCGCGCGCAATATCTTAAGCAACAACATCGTTTCCCTGGGCGCGGAGACTTATTATTACACCGTTGGTGGGACGAGCAATGTGGTCGCCGGCGCCGGTTACGGCGCGGGCATCACCAATCAGACGGCGAACTGGGTCTGGCATGACCCGACCAACACGGTCACCTCACTGAGTCCAAATCCGCCTTCGCAAAGGAATCCGTTGAGCCCGACATCCAGCCAGTCGGTGGATGTCTGGGTCAAGGTCGGCTTCCAATTGCAAATCAACACCTGCTACATTTATTACACCACCGACGGGTCGAACCCCGAAGGCGGGTTTGGCATCGGCAAGGGCACGACCCAGGTGGTGCAAGCGTTCTGGGTCAACCACGACAGCATACAAAACAACATTGACTGGTGGAAGGGCACCATTCCCGCGCAGTCCAACGGCACCCAAGTGCGGTACAAGGTCGCGCTGTTCTATGGCGGGAGCGTTTATGCCGGGCAAAGCATCCAGCCGGTCTGGGACGGCGAAGCGTCCGGCTCGAAGCTGTTCGGCCTGACCCAGGCGGCCATCACCAATTTCAATCCGACGACCGCAGTGGTCTGGCTGCACAACGACCTCAACACGAACAACACCACCATCGGTCTGCAGTCCGGTTTCCATATCGTCCGCGCCCGGACCTTTCTGCCGCGCACCAACCAGGCGAGCGTCTATAATACCTTCCTCCAGACGTTCTACTATGATGCCGCCCTGCCCGGCGGTGCCGTCACCTCGCCCGCGGCCGATGGCAGCACGATTTCCAACCAGAACTACACCATCGTCATCCGGACCGACAGCTCGGTAACGGAGGCGGATTGCAACATCCAGGACGGCAACGCCAGCAATGATGACATCAACACCGGGCAACCCAACGGCAACGGGAATAACGCTGGCGGCCAGCCCATTTTTGTCGCTGCCACCCCGGTGACGCCCAACGCTACTTTAAGCGCGCAGTGGACGAATTATCCACAGGAGTTCCATTTCACCTACGCCAATGTGCCCAACAGCGGCACCGCCACCATCACCGTGCATCTCAAGGAATATGCCACCAGTGTTTATACCAACCGCTACACGACCCTGACGCGTTCCGTAAACACCGTCGCACCCACCAACGTGGTGAGCATTTCCAATCCATCCACCGACGGTGCCATCATCACCATGGGGACGGGTGCCACCTTCCCGATCCAAACCTGCTTTACCAGCACGCTGGACACCAACAATATCAATTTGTTCAGCATCTACATCAACGGCGTTTTCCAGCCGAGACGACAGCCCAATCAAACGCCGAATTATTTCATCACCGGCACCGGCTGCGGCACCGGCATGCGGATGCTGACCTATAACTGGAGCGGCGCGAGCGTCGGCACCAACCAGATCCAGGTCGTCTATACCAACGGCATCACCCTGAGCGACACCAAGACGGTCATCATCGCCCCGCCACTGCTTATCACCGGCCTGGCCAACAACAACCAGCTCCTCGTCTGGGACAGCGCGCCGGGCGTCAATTATCAGGTCCTGGCGACCACCAACCTCACCCAGCCGTTTGAAGCCATCAGCGACATCATCCCCGGCGCCGGCGCCTCCACCTATTTCTTTGATAGTTCACCCTCGGTGCCGGCCAAGTTTTACGAAGTCCAGGTAATTGGCAACTAGGCACTGAACGGGAAAACTCATAGGAACAACTTTGAAAAATCACCGTTTCATATCGGGCCTCGCCGCCCTGGCGCTGCTGATCGGTTCGTGTCCGAATGCCCGGGCGGTCCTCGCCAATGCCTGGCACATTCCGGACAATAACGGTGATCTCGGATTCACCCTGCGCAACCCGGAATTCGAGATCGGCACCAACACCGTCGTCACCGTTTACAGCGGCCTGCAAAAATTCAACAACGCCTTCGGCACGGCCAACCAGACCGGCGGCTGGGTGATTTACAAGGGTGCCACCCAAAGTTCCTGGAGCAGCAATGCCATGAGCTTTTACCTCAACGGCGGTCCCAGCCCGAATAATCAGTATTGGAAGGCGTCGTTCAACACGACGAACTTCGGGACCGAAGAAGTCATTCAGTATTACCTTTACCTCGCGTTCGACGGCGTGAACGGCGTGCTGAACACCTGCGTTTATGGCGGGGACGGCAGCAGTTCGACCACCGCCAGCCAGTCCATCGCCGCGGCCTCGCCGTTCACCATCCGCAACCGGCCCGCGTGGCTCTTTCATGCCGGCAATCGCGTGGTCGTTCCCGGCACGACCACGAACAGCTCCAATGTCAGCTTCTGGATCAAGGTCGGTTACCTCGGGAAGGACAGCAGTTTGAGCTCGCGCTGGGCCGATAACGCCTGTGTTTACTACACCACGGACGGTTCGATCCCGGCCGGCACGCAGGGCACCGGCAGCGGCACCACGCTGGCGGCATCGATGGCCTTCGACCACGAGGAGGATGACTCCAGCATTGCCGGCAACGCGATGTGGTGGGTGGCCACGGCATCGAACCTGCCGGACTATACGCCCATCAATTATAAAATCGGCGTCTGGAACAGCGCCAACGATGAGGAAAAATTCGCCGACTACAACTCCGGCACCAACAACAGCATTTTCAATTTTTCCATCGGCACGCTCGGCGCGCCCGGGCTCACCGTCAACGGCATCAATGCCGATTACACCACCGAACATCTTTTTGTGGATGAGGTGGCAGGCGACTCGATTCCGATAACCGTCCTGTTTTCACCGAACGCTTCCAACGTCGTGGAAGCCGATGTGTTTTCGAATCTAAACCGCCGCAACCGCGCGACGATGGATGCCAACGGCGACGGCATCGAGGACGGCATCGTGCCGCCGGACGGCAACACCATCACCACCGGCGACGACAACAATTATTACAAGGCGTACGCCATGTCACCGAGCGGGCAACCGGGGCAATACGTTCTCACGCTCTACGCGACGAACTGCGGCGCCTATCGCCTGATGGCGCGTTGCCAGGTTTCCGGCAGCACCAACTGGTTCTGGTATTCGACCAACGGGCGGCGCGACCATTGCATCGTCGTTTCGCCGGCCAAGGCGCGCAACCTCACGATGTATGAATTGAACGCGATGAACATTGATTCGCAGGGCACTCAACCGGATCAGCGCAGCACGTTCACCGATCTTTACAATGGTCCCGGTTCGCGGCCCTACGACCCGGTCACAAACCGTTTCAACCTGGGTTATGTGCAAAACCTCGGCGTGAACTGGCTCTGGTTCCAGCCGATTCACCCAATTGGCATTCAAAACCGGCAGATAGACCCCAACACCGGCCAGCCCTACGCCGTCGGCAGTCCGTACTCGGTGAAAAACTTTTTCCAGATCAATCCGCTGCTCGGCAAGGCAAACACGCGCGACGAGGCGATGCAGGAGTTCAGCAATTTCGTGGCCGCTGCCGACGCCGCCGGCATCAACGTGATGCTGGACGAACCGTTCAATCACTCCGCTTGGGATTGCGAACTGGACGCCGCCGGAACCAATTATTTCGCCCCCACCGCGCAGCCGGCGAATCTCATCGCCAATGCGGAGGCGCGGTTTTATTCGCGCACCAACGAATATGACCAGCGGGCTTCGAGTGCGGCGACGGTTGCCCAGGCGCCGGACCGTTACGACTTCGGCAAGTGGAGCGACGTGGCCGACATTTACTTTGGCCGGTATGCCGCGCTGGTGCCCAACGCGTCGCAATCGGGCAATTACACCAGCGAAGCCGACTGGTTTGATTATTCCATCGGCGACGAGAACAGCACCGGCACCGGGCATTTCGACCGCATTACCCAGAACACCTGGCGTTATTTCTCCGACTGCATTCTCTACTGGCTGGACCAGACCGGCTGTCCCAGCAACACGCCGGCCAATCAGACCTACAAGGGCATTGACGGCCTGCGTGCCGACTTCGGCCAGGGTCTCCCGCCGCAATGCTGGGAATACATCATCAACAAGGTCCGCAGCCGGAAATGGGACTTTGTCTTCATGACCGAATCGCTCGACGGCGGCGCGGTGACCTACCGCTCCAACCGGCATTTCGACATCCTGAACGAAAACCTGATCTTTGCCCTGCAATCGGCCGCCACGGCGAGTGACTATCGCAACGCCTTCGACAGCCGCCGCAACAGCTACGGCCAGGGACTGGTGCTGCTCAACAACGTGTCGCATGACGAGCAAAGCTACAGCGATCCGTATCAGGCGCTCGTCCGTTATGCGGTATGCGGCACGATTGACGGGGCCCCGATGATTTTTT
>Ga0224534_1001798_pt1 | contig 10830 bp, 9 predicted proteins | sample 714E12024metaG_FD_172012 | JGI IMG/M metagenome (GOLD analysis project Ga0224534, IMG submission 172012) | Peat soil microbial communities from Stordalen Mire, Sweden - 717 E1 20-24 | ecosystem: Environmental > Terrestrial > Soil > Wetlands > Peat | place: Sweden: Norrbotten County, Stordalen... | reverse complement strand
CGCAATAAGCGCAGGTGGTAATCACGCTGTGCTCAGGCTGGCCAAGCAGGATCAGCGACTTTTCCTGCAGCGTCGCCGTGGGGCAGGCCTGAACGCAAGCACCGCAACTGACGCACTCGGATTCGAGGAAGGACTCGCCCATTCCAGCTGACACGCGGGACTCAAACCCGCGACCGCTGATGGTGAGAGCGAACGTACCCTGCGTCTCTTCGCAGGCACGCACACAGCGGCTGCAGACGATGCACTTGCTCGGGTCGTAGGTGAAGTATGGATTGGATTCGTCCTTCACGCTGTTCAGATGATGCGCACCGCCATACTGGTCAGCTACGCCATACCGGACGGCGCGAAGTCCCGTGACCCCTGCCATGGTCTGCAGTTCACAGTTGCCGTTGGCCGAGCAGGTGAGGCAGTCCAGCGGATGATCGGAGATGTAGAGTTCCATCACGCCCTTGCGCAGTTCCTGCAGCTTCGGCGTCTGGGTATGCACCTTCATGCCAGCCGCCGCGGGCGTCGTACACGACGACGGATAGCCCTTGCGCCCCTCGATCTCCACCAGGCACAGCCGACATGAGCCAAAGGGCTCCAGACTATCCGTCGCGCAGAGCTTGGGTATTTGAATGCCGGCATCAGCGGCCGCCCGCATCAGCGATGTTCCTTCGGCGACGCTTACCTCGATGCCGTCGATCTCCAGCGTTACTTCCCGTTCGGATTCGCGCCGCGGCGTGCCGTAGTCAGTTTGCTTTAGTTGGTCGAGAATGGTGTCCTCCTTTTGTCGAAACCCTTGCGCTCAGGACAAGCCGTTCTATGAAGCGACGGGTGGATGCGCAGGTTCGACGATACGAAAGTCCTCTGGGTAGTGATTCAGCGCCGAAAGCACGGGGTATGGAATCATCGCTCCCAAAGCGCATAACGACCCATTGAGCATGGTGTCGCAGAGGCTGCGCAGCAACTCGACCTGCTCCGACTGGCTCGACACCGCGCCGCCGCCCGCCGTGATGCGGTCGATCACCTCCACGCCGCGGGTCGAGCCAATGCGGCAGGGGGTGCACTTGCCGCAGGATTCGATCGCGCAATACTCCATCGCGTAACGGGCCAGCTTCGACAGGTCAGCGGTGTCATCGTGGACCACGATCCCGCCGTGCCCGACCGCCGCACCCATCGCCGCGTAAGCCTCGTAGTCCAGCGGAACGTCCCACTGCGATTCAGGGACGTACGCTCCCAACGGGCCGCCAACCTGCACGGCTTTTACCGGCCGGCCCGAGCGCGTGCCTCCGCCATACTCGTAGATCAGTTGGCGCAGCGTAACTCCGAAGGCCTTCTCAATCAGGCCTCCATATTTGATATTGCCCGCCAGTTGAAGCGGCAAAGTGCCGCGCGAGCGCCCCACACCGTAGTCGCGATAAAACTGCGCGCCACGCGACAGAATGATGGGCACGCTGGCGAAGGTGATGACGTTGTTGATCGCCGTCGGCTGCCCGAACAAGCCCTGCAACGCCGGCAGCGGCGGCTTGGATCGCACGATTCCTCGTTTGCCCTCGATGCTTTCGAGCATCGCAGTTTCCTCGCCGCACACGTAGGCGCCGGCTGCCTTGCGCACCGAGAGCCTGAATGCTTCGCCCGAGCCTGCAACGTTGTCGCCCAGGAAACCCGCTGCCTCGGCCCGCGCGATCGCCTCGTTCATGCTGGCGATGGCGTGCGGATACTCCGAGCGGACATAGATGTAGCCCTCGGTTGCGCCCACGGCCAATGCCGTGATCGCCATGCCCTCAATCAGCATGAACGGATCGCCCTCCATCGTCATGCGGTCCGAGAAGGTGCCCGAGTCGCCCTCATCCGCATTGCACACCACATACTTTTGTGGCCCCTCAGCAAGACGCACCGTCTTCCACTTGATACCGGTAGGAAAGGCGGCCCCACCACGCCCGCGCAGACCCGAATTCGTTACCTCTTCGATGATTGCGGAGGCGTCGAGCGTAGCAGCGCGCCGCAGACCGGCGAAGCCATCCAGAGCTTCGTAGTCGGAGATGGACAACGGGTCGTTTACCCCCATGCGCGCGAACGTCAGCCGCTCCTGCGAGGCCAGATAAGGGATCGACTCAACGGCACCCTGGCGCAGTGCGTGGGGTGCGCCCTCCAGAAAACCTGCATCCAGCAATCCCGGCACGTCATCGGGCGTCACTGGGCCGTAGGCGACGCGGCCGCCGGGCGTTGCAACTTCAACGAGGGGTTCCAGCCACAGCAAGCCTCTCGATCCGTTGCGCACCACGTTGAGCGGTAGACCGCGAGTTGCGCACTGCACCTGCAGAGCCGCAGCAACTTCATCCGCACCGACCGCGAGAGCCGCTGAGTCCTTCGGCACGTAGACCGTGACTTCTTTCATGACTGCTCCTCTAGCCGGGAGGCAAGCCGTTCAAATTTCTCTTGCGTCATGCGGGCGTGGAGGTGCTCGTCGATGGTGAGCGCCGGCCCCGATGCGCACAGCCCCAGACAATAAACCGGCTCCACACTAAAGCGTCCATCGGCGCTGTGTGCCTGCTTCGCGCAACCAAGCCTTTCGCGTACATGGCTGATCAGCGCATCGGCGCCCACCGACTGGCAGGCCTCGGCGCGGCAAACCTGAACAACATGGCGCGCTGGAGGCTCGGAGCGAAAGTAGTGATAGAACGTGATGACACCATGCACCTCCGCACGAGAAAGGTTCAGAGCATCCGCGATGCGGACTGCAGCATCACGCGGGATATATCCCAGCGCATCCTGAACCTCGTGCAGTATAGGCAACAGAGCGCCGGGGGTGCTGCTATGCGATTCGATAACATCGGCCACAGCATCGCCGTCAACAAGAGACACAGCCATTGATGAGAATCCCTTCCACTGCCCCGTAGATATATATCACATCGGTTGGTTGGTTGGTTGGTTGGTTGTTGTGCTGTACTTAAAGCCGAGATTGAGGCCATACTATTCACCGTTTTGCCGGGACTTTAAAAACGCGGTTGGAGCCTTAATGTAACCTCATTGTTTTTCAATATCTCTTTCTAATCGTCAGACACTCCCTAACCGAGCCACTTGGGGCTGGCGGCGGTGCCGTCGAAGTGCTGGGTGGTCTTGAAGAGCTCGAACTTGCCCTGGCTAGCGGCTTCTTTGGTGCGGTCGAGGAGGGCGTTGACCTGCGCGTTTGTGAGGGGCTTGAAGGTGCGCGCGGCGGCGAGGGCCTGGTCGAGGATGGGCATGGAATCGATGCCGGTGATGACGACCGAAACGGGCAACGTGAGGCTGTAATGCAGGGCCTCGATGGGCTCCACGGTCTTGCTTTCGAGGATGAAGTGGTCGCCGAAGGTCTTCATGGCGAGGACGCCGATTCCCTGCTGGATGGCCACCGGCATGACCTGGTGGGTGAAGGAACGGAAGTGGGCGTCCATGACGTTGATGGGCATCTGGACGGTGTCGAAGTGGAAGCCGTGCTGGTGGGCGACTTCGAGCATGCGCAGATGGACGGCTGGGTCCTTGTGGCCCGTGAAGCCGATGTAGCGGATCTTGCCGGCCTGGCGGGCGGCGATGGCGGCTTCAAGAGCGCCGCCGGGGGCGAAGATGCGGTCGGGGTCTTCCATACGGATGACCTCGTGGAACTGGACGAGATCGATGGTGTCGGTCTGGAGGCGGCCGAGGGATTGTTCGAGCTGCTTGTTGTACTCAACTGCGGTACGGCCGTCCATTTTGGTCATGAGGAAGACCTTCTGGCGGTAGCCGTTGCGGAGGGCCTGGCCGACGCGCACCTCGGACAGGCCATCGTTGTAGTCCCAGCAGTTGTCGATGAAGGTGATGCCGCGGTCGACGGCCGCGTGGACGAGCTTGATGCTTTCGGCAGGATCAGTCTGCTTGCCGAGGTGATAGCCGCCGAGGCCGATGGCGGAGACGATCTCGCCGGTCGTGCCGAGCTGGCGGTAGACCATGTCCGTCGATTGCGGTCGCTTGACTGGAGAGGGGACGGTGCCCGGGGGCGTCTGGGCTGGGGCTTGCACAAGCGATAGGGTCGTTGCGGCGACCCCGGCGGCGGCGGTCTGGATGAACTTTCTGCGTTCCATGCTTCATCTCCGGGATTGTGGATAGGTCGAGCGCGCTCTCCTTCGTTCTGATGCAACTGGGCAGGTTGAGGTATGAGGTGCAGTGGAACGGAAAACCGGGCTAAGGAATCTCTTTGGGAGGCTCCAGATATGACGGTGGAGGAAAATTGACGGCGTTCAGGGGGCATTTTCTGCCGTCAGAGCACACCACGCCCAGACAGGTCGTCCGCCGGGGTCCCGAAGCGTAGCGGAGATGAGTGCACTTCAATTGGCCAGGTCATGAACAGGGGGGCAAGAAACAGAAAAAACAACTCTATTTGGCCATCTTTCGTTTGGCTATTCATTCTGGCCACGATTCAAGCGCAGCTTAACCCCGGTTTTCCGTTCCATTGGACCTGAAACACCAACCGTGTAAAGACGCACTTCATGCCCGCTTTCAATTGCGCCTTCCTTATATGCATTGGCCAGCGCCTCGTAAAGGCTTTGTCGCTTCTTTGCAGGATGGCCGAGAATAATGAGTATTTTCATAACACCTGACCATTGCATGGAACGTCTGCATTCCTGATTACGGAAATCCCGAGGATAAATGCTATTTCATCTTGGAAGGCAGCTTGATGGTCTCGCCGTCCACCACGAACCTGCCATTGCCCTGATGATGGATGGTGCGGGGGTGTTTTTGCGAACGGTCGATCCATGCTCTGACCACCTCAAGAATGAAGATGTTGTACTTAGTCGCAAGCTTTGTATCGATCACCTTGCATTCAAGATTGGCGTAGCACTCGTCAATAAGCGGCGCGCGGATGCACGCGGCGGCGGACGGTGTAAGGCCGAACTTCTTAAACTTATCGATATCCTTGCCGGATGTGTTCCCGCAGGCCACCACCTTCTTGGCCAGTTCCACCGTCGGGATGTTAATCACGCATTCCTTGGTCTTCTTCAGTGCGTCAAAGGAGTAGTCCCGGTTGCTCATGACGCAGGCAATGATCGGCGGCTCGAAGTCAACCATCATGTGCCATGACATGGTCATGATATTCGCCTTCTTGCCGCTCATGGTCGAAACCAAGACCACCGGCCCCGGCTCGATCAAGCGGTAGACCTCAGATAAGGGTAAGGATTTTTTTGCCATAGATATCATTTCCAGGTGAGAATTTCCGGCTGTTTGCGGGGTACGGGCGGCGTTTCGCCACTTGGGATGCCGACAATGATCGGGGCAAAGGCCGTCATTTCAGCAGGGATGCCAAGCTCTTTCTTCCATTCCGGCGTATTCAGCGCCGTGACCGAGAGGCCAATGACGCAGGTGCCAAGCCCTTTTGCGCAGGCGGCAAGCATCAGGTTTTCCGCCGCCAGCCAGCAATCGGAAATCACGAACGGTCCCAGCGGTTTTCCGCAGATAACGATCAGCGTTCCGGCGTTATAGAAGGCATTGAATTCCGGGGCGGTAAAACGGTCTTGCGTATGGTTTCCCGAGGGAGGATGAATGGGATCAGTTCCATGGGCCAGGAGTTCTTTCACGTTATCCGACAAGCGATTCAGTGTGTCTTTGTCCTGAATGATTGCAAACGCCCAAGGCTCCTCATGCACAGCGGTGGGAGCGTGGACGGCGGCATCGAGCAGCGTGCGGATGACGGCCTGCTCGATTTTCTGGGTCGTATAATCACGCACGGAACGTCGATGATAGATGGCGTCGATCACGCTCATGGAAACTTCGGGCTTGGGGGGTTTTTGTGGGTTGGTCATAACTTTTTCCATTGTATGCGCGCCCTGATCGAGCAGTGGCTGAAGAACAAGGAAACCGTGCTGTTCCTGGGCGTGTGGGAACAGATCAACAACCCCGGGTTCAATTCCCTCGAATTCGAGCGAATTAGAAACGAGGCCGGGCGCAACAGCTTTTATCTGTCGGCAAGAAGTGGATCGATGCCACAACATGCGCGATGTGGCAACTCTGGAGCAACTGGTCGTACTGTCCAAACTTCCATCCATACCGGGTCGGTACGACTCCCCGATAGGCACTCCCCACGGTCTCTCTCTGTCCACCTGCACCGTCGGAAATACCAAATCTCACCGGCAAACCCGCTATCTCCGACAGACTCCCAGCACCGCGCTCCAGCAGACGGAATTCGCAGTGAACGCCACTTCAGGAAGCGGGCTTGCAACAGCGGAGCCCGATTGAAGTTCACAGCGCAGCAAACCTTGCTCCCACATGCAAGAGCGGCCTTCCAGCCAGATTCCAATTCGCGTTGGACAGATGCCTTTCCTTTGAGCCCGAAGGTCGTTGCCATGCCCTGTCTTATCTTCGGGACCGCAGAGCGGTGCAGCCATATTCCCTATGTGAATTATCACTTTTCACTTCTTCTTCATCGAGATGCAGGCGGTGACGGCAAGGGCCGTCTCGATTCATAGTCCGACGATTCCCCCAGCCATTCCTTTCCTCTCCATTAATTCTCCGTGAAGTCGCGTCCTTCATGGAGGTGATGGCTGCGGGCTATGCCGATTGAGACAACCGCAACTATGCTCGGCGAGTCTAAAGATGAAGGCTGGAAGTCGCCAGAGCACCTTGGTCAAAGAAAGGTTGCTTGTCTCGCTGCGAATGATCTTCCAATTCGGTCGCGCGGCCATGAGACGCCGCTGCGGGATTGCCGAGCCATAGAGCAAGGTGGCTCGGTATTTCAATTTATTCACGCCCAGAATCAACTTAGCCTTGGATTCAACGCGCTCAATCCAAGGCCAGAACTTTGCGACGATTCGATTTGCATACACCAGAGTTCTAAGAACAAAACATACACCAGAGTTCCAAGAACAAAGGGGAAAATAATGGCCTACAAAAGTATTAATCCGAACGATGGCAAGACAGTGAAAACATTTCCAGAGCTAACGGATGAACAGCTTGAAAATAAGATTGCCACCGCGGCAAAGACATTCGAGACATGGAAGAAGACTCCATATGCAGCACGCGTAGCCATCGTCGCAAAGGCTGCGGAGTTAATGCGTACGCACGTCGACAAATTCGCCAGGCACGCGACCCTTGAGATGGGCAAGCTCATCAATGAGGCTCGCGGCGAGGTCACGTTCAGCGCGGACATCCTCGCCTACTATGCGAAGAATGGTGAGCGCTTTCTGGCTCCGGTGAAGCTCCATCCGACCCACGGCGAGGCACACATGGAGAGCAGCCCCATTGGCGTAGTCTTCGGCGTCGAGCCATGGAATTTCCCCTATTATCAGTTGGCCCGCGTCGCGGGGCCTCACCTGATGGCCGGCAATACGCTGGTAGTGAAGCACGCAGGCTGCGTTCCGCAGTGTGCCATCGAGTTCGAGAAGCTTTGGATCGATGCAGGCGCGCCGGAAGGTCTCTATACCAATTTACTGATTTCGCACGAACAGTGCGATAAGGTGATCGATGATCCGCGCATCAAGGGTGTCGCGCTGACGGGCAGCGTTGCCGCAGGAAGAAGCATCTCCGCAAGAGCGGGAACGAACCTCAAGGTGTCCTCGATGGAACTGGGTGGCAGCGACGCGTTTATTGTGCTTGAAGATGCAGACCTAGAGAAGACGATTCCATGGGCTGTCTGGGGAAGAATGTACAACGCGGGCCAGACGTGTTGTGCATCGAAGCGCTTCATCGTTGTGGAGGCGATCGCCGACAAATTCCTTGAGAAGTTCAAGGCGGCGCTGGAGGCATTAAAGCCCGGTGACCCGATGGACGAGAAGACGACGCATGGTCCTCTGTCCAGCGAGCCCGCTCTTCAACAGTTGCTTCATCAAGTCGATGTAGCGGTCGCCAATGGGGCAAAGGTTGTGCTTGGCGGTAAGCGCCTCGATCGGCCTGGGTTCTTCATGCAGACTACGATCCTGACCGACGTGAAGCCGGGCAATCCGGCGTTTCGCGATGAGTTCTTCGGCCCTGTCGCGATGTTCTTTCGCGTGAAGGATGAAGCTGCGGCGATTGCGCTCGCCAACGATTCCGACTTCGGCCTGGGGGGTTCGGTCTTCACGAAGGATGTGGCTCGCGGCAAGCGGGTGGCCAGCCAGATAGATACCGGCATGATGTTTATCAACAATATCGACTGGTCGGACGCAGAGCTTCCGTTTGGCGGAATCAAGGACTCCGGCTACGGGCGCGAACTCGGCAACATGGGCATACAGGAGTTTGTGAATAAGAAGCTCGTGCGCACGCATGACATGGTTGCTCCCCTGGTCTAGGAAGTCGATTCATGCACTTCTCAGCAGTCACGCGGTTATCCCGGGGCGCGTATCGAAGAGGAGATTAAGTATGTACGTGAACGTTGCCGTGCTGAAAGAGACGTTGCCGCACGAGCGGCGTGTGGCGCTGGTTCCTTCCATCACCGCAGATCTGGTGAAGCTTGGGGCGAAGCTGCATATGCAGACGGGTGCTGGCGATGCGAGCAGCTTTGCCGACGACTCCTACAAAGACGTTGAGTTTATTGAAGATCGAGCTCGCTTGCTCGCGGACGCCGATGTCGTGCTTGCGGTTCAACCTCCTGCGCTGGATGTGATCGACGCGATGAAGGAGGGGGCAATTCTGATTTGTTTCGTCCAGGCCGGGCACGAGCATCCTCTGGTGCGCCGCATGTTGGAGAAGAAAATTACCTGCTTTGCCATGGAACGGGTCCCACGCATTACGCGGGCGCAGTCCATGGATGCGCTTTCGAGCCAGTCGGCATTGGCTGGTTACTATGCAGTGGGGCTGGGGGCAACGCATCTTGGGCGTGTGCTGCCCAAGATCACCTCTGCGGCCGGAGCGATTGGGCCGGCTCACGTACTCGTGATGGGGCTTGGTGTCGCAGGCCTTGAGGCTGTCGCTACCGCACATCGTCTGGGAGCCGTGGTCGAAGGCTACGACGTCCGTCCCTCCACCGAAGAGCAGGTTTTGTCGCTTGGCGCAACGTTTGTCGAGACCGGAGTCGACGCGAAGGGCAAGGGCGGTTACGCTCGCGAGCTGACACTTGGAGAGAAAGCCAAGATTGCAGCCGTCTTGACGACCCACATCCAGCAGGCCGATCTCATCATCACGACAGCGGAGATTCCCGGCAAAGCTTCACCCAAGCTCATCAGCAAGGAGCAGGTGAAGGGTATGAAGGCCGGTGCGGTGATCGTCGACCTCGCCGCTGAGGGCGGGGGCAACTGCGAAGACACGGTGCCGGGAAAGACCGTGCAAGTCGGCCATATCATCATTGTGGCGCCGTTCAATGTGCCCTCGCTGCTGGCGCAGGATGCGAGCCAGCTCTACGCCAAGAACCAGTACGACCTGCTCAAGCTGTTCCTAAAAGACAACATCGTCACGATCGATTGGACCGACGAGGTGCTTGCAAAGACAGCGCTTACCCACGACGGAAAGCTGATAAAAGACGCAGAGAATCCCGCAAAGTCAATACCAGCCACGCCGCCGACCAAAGCAGCCTAAGACCTGCACGGAGGACCATCAGGAGCTTCGCATGAACTTTGAAATTGCTATTACCGGCTTTGTTGCTATCTACATCTTCATGCTCGCCGCCTTCGGTGGCTGGGTGATCATTGGCGATGTGCCGGCGATTCTTCATACGCCGTTGATGTCTGGCTCGAACTTCGTTCATGGCATCGTCGTGGTTGGTGGAATTTTCGCACTGTTGAATGCGAGCACCTTGACTGAGCAAATCATCGGATTCTTTGCTGTGTTACTCGGTGCGGGGAACGTGGCCGGAGGCTATGCGGTGACGGATCGGATGCTCGCCATGTTCAAGACGAGTGGTCACCAGCCAGCGCATGCAGCCCATGCAAAACGTTCCGCGAAGAAGAGCTAAGGAGCCGACATGTACTCGATGATTGCTCATCTCGCTACAGGTACGGCGGACCTGATCGCAGCGTTTCTGTTCATGTACGGCCTCAAGCGAATGTCCTCGCCCGTCTCTGCTCCTTCGGGTATCCGCGTTGCCGGCATCGGCATGCTCATTGCCATTCTGGCCAGTTTCCTTAACGCCTTCACGGTGAACGCAGCCGCCAGGCCGCATCTCTGGGTCAACCTCGGCCTTGCTGTCATCGCGCTAGTTTTAGGCGCCTCTGCGGCGTGGTTCAAGGGCAGGACCGTTGCCATGACCGAGATGCCACAGATGGTAGCGATCTACAACGGCCTGGGAGGTGGCGGGGCCGGGGCGATTGCTGCGGTCGAGTTGTTCGGCAATAAGACCCACGGAACAACCCAGCTTGTGGTTACCCTTCTGGGCGGTTTGATTGGTGCTGTCTCGCTGTCTGGCTCCGTGATCGCGTGGGCTAAGCTGGACGAGGTCATCAAGCAGCCTCTACGCTTTCGCGGCCAGCGATTCCTGAACGCATTCGTCTTCCTCGCATCGATTGCAGTAGGCGGTTACATGATCTTCGCTGCCCATGCAGGCGGCGCGACCCTGCTCCCGATGACCTCGATCATCTGGATATTCTTCGGTCTCACACTTCTCTTCGGCATTCTCATGACGCTTCCGATCGGCGGCGCGGACATGCCGGTCGTGATTTCGATCTACAACGCGGCAACCGGCCTCGCAGTCGGGTTCGACGGCTTTGTGATTCAGGAGCCGGCGTTGATGATCGCCGGTATGGTCGTCGGCGCCGCCGGAACGCTTCTTACACTGCTCATGGCAAAGGCCATGAACCGGTCGGTCAGCAATGTTCTCTTCTCCAACTTCGGCGAGGTCAGCAAGAAGAAGCAGGGCAAGATCAAGGGCACCGAAAAGCCTGTCGAGGCCAGTGATGCCGGCATCTTCATGCGCTATGCAAAGAGTGTCATCGT
>Ga0224534_1001797_pt1 | contig 10830 bp, 13 predicted proteins | sample 714E12024metaG_FD_172012 | JGI IMG/M metagenome (GOLD analysis project Ga0224534, IMG submission 172012) | Peat soil microbial communities from Stordalen Mire, Sweden - 717 E1 20-24 | ecosystem: Environmental > Terrestrial > Soil > Wetlands > Peat | place: Sweden: Norrbotten County, Stordalen... | reverse complement strand
ATACCAACGCGACGAGCAACGTCGTGAAGGTGAGCGTCATCGCGCCCGCAACGACAGGTAACCTCCTCCTCAACACGCACCTCGTCTCGACGACGACGGGCAGTCCACGCAAGATGGTCACCACCTATACCTTCTCAGGTCAACTGATGACGACCAGCTGGACGCCGGTCGCCAACGCGGCGATAACCCTCCAGTCGTCAGCTGACAAGGTGCACTGGTCTGCCTTTGCGAGCTCCGTCAAGACGAACGCGCAGGGCGCCTACACGTTTAAAGGCACCCTCAAACCGGGTTCGTACTACTTCCGCACCTACTTCGCCGGCACGAGCAGTACTGGTCCGACTGCGAGCAGGATCGTCAAGATTGTACTATCTTTGAACGGCTCATCATCGGTCAGCACTGTGGTCGCGTGAAAAGGGGGCTACGGTCAGGACGTGCGCAGAGCATCTTCTACCCGCAGGTGCAGAATCTGGTACAGGAATTACAGGCGTTGCAGGGGTCGTAAAAGGCACATATCCCCTGCTGTCTTTTTTCTTTTTTCCTACATCTGCTGTAAGGGGAAACCGCCATGACGTACTAAATTTGTGATAAAGCTTCAAATAGGTTTTAGACAGACTATGATGCGCCTCGGTTTAGAATTTCTAAGGCTGTAAAACCGCTCCGCGAATGGGTCGATGCTTGGTCCAAATAAGTTCATGTGTGTTGTTTAAAAGTACGCAGGGCGGTTAACAATCTTAGTTGTGTCTTGTTATTACGCCGACCACTTTCGCACTACTTTTAGCCAACAATTACCCAGATAACCCATCATTTTATGCTATGAACAATGATCGCGCAGAGGTCGATGAACTAATCTTTGAGATCGCGGACTACAAAAACGATTATGCCGATATGGCTGCCGAAAAACTTTTTAGGAAGTGCTCGACCAGTTGGGAAGCATTCCAATACCTGCGAGACCTAGCTGGTTGCTTATCGTTACAAAGCTGTTCGTGGCGTTACCGAAAAGGTTTGGGAGCACCGGTAAGCGGATGCTGACGTGTGACGCATTTTGGGTCGCGTTTTGCGTCCCATTTTGCCCCCCTGTCTGATACGTGCACCCGGAAGCAGCGACGAAGAGAGCAGCTATCACGCTAATGAGAATGACTAGCGTTATACGTTTCATGGTATGTTGTGCGCCTCCTATGTTTTTCAATTTTGCCTCACTTTCGCCCTACTTTTAGCCAACAACTACCCTAGATAGACCCTCTATTTCGTCCCATGAACAACGATCGGGCTGAGGTCGATGAACTTATCCTTGAAATCGCGGACTACAAAAACGATTATGCCGATATGGCTGCCGAAAAACTTTTTAGGAAGTGCTCGACCAGTTGGGAAGCTTACCAATACGTACGGGACCGCGCGCGCGATGGCTGGCTGCTTGCGTCGAATTAACGCGGGTGCCCTCGCAGATCATTGCAATCGGCTCAACTTCAGCTGCTCTCTCGACAAACCGTCTCGTCTCGTCTCCTTTGTAGCCGTGGAAGCGGAAGTCGCCAGTATAGACGACCGGTCCGGCGCTGGTGTGCAGTATGTAGGCGGTTGCTCCTTCAAGCGAATGGCTTACAGGCAGAGCCTCTGCTTCAAGTCCTCCGACGGTGAACTCATTCTTAACGACATTGTAAGGTCGCGGTTTCTTCGCTTTCTCGCCCGTCAGCTTAGATTCGCCGCCCCTGCTGTTTAGGTAGGTTTTAAATGATTCTTTCAGCGAGATTAGTTCACACGTGCCCGAAGAACCTGTCTCATCTAAAGCTTGCATTATGTCCCTAGCCCCCTGCGTATAATACAGTGGGATATCGTCCCTGAGGTAATGAATGTAGGAACAATGATCCATGTGGGCGTGGGTCAGCAGAATGCCGTCGAAGCTCGGCTCCGGATCAGGTGACAAGTTGCAATGAGATAGATAATCACACCGATATATCCCTTCCAGATTAGGAAGCAAGCCGAATTCTAGCAAGTCTAAAATGCCGTTGCACTTTCGCGGCTGCATGAATTCGTCAAAATATTGGTTGGCAAGGCTGAAGCTCATGCCGAAGTCCAGAAACAACCGGGTATCCTGATCTTCAAGCAGTATCTTGTTGCCGCCGATTTCGTTGACTCCTCCGTAGAACGTCAGCGAAGTCATCATTCTCGTGAGGATTGTGTAAACCCAAAAGTGTTTTGGTATCGTCGTGCGGTTTGAGGGCTTTGGTGAAAAACGGGTGAATCAAATGGCCAATTTCCAGCAGTGACACAGCTGGTGACACAGATACTATAACGGACGGGCAAGTTAGAAAAGCTGCACCTTTATAGTATGGCGCTTGCGACAAACTTAAAACTCTAAGAAACGCATGTCACGTCTTATGACAATATCACGGCTCTGCTAAGTCTGTTTTATTGGGCTATTATTGTGATCTGTTGCCTTCCTGAACAAGGGCTCCGTTTTTTGCTATTTACGCTGTCTTGGGGGATCGGATCAAGTCGGTGAAAAATAAGCAAGTCCGTCTATTTCTTTCATATACTCGATAGTCTTCTTAATGACTTCAACAATCTGCAAGAAGTGCTCTATTTCGCTGCTGCTCAACTCTCTGCCCTTTCTGCTTTTGAGCCATTTGTCGAGGACTAGATAACCGCCAATGCAGAATTTCCACACTTCTTCAGGAATGCCGCCGAAAAACTGCGTCTCGTTAATAAATGCTCTCCCGTCTTTGAACTTGACTGACTTGACTAAGTTTGTTCCTTCTATATCGAAAGCGGTACTGGTTTCCAGCTCAATTTTCGTTAGATGGAGATTGATTAATTCTCTGCCGATTTCTGACAGATTCTTAAACATACTACTGTCCTTCACAAAATTAATGCGAGGGAATCCGACTTTTAGAAACTCATTGTAGCTCTCTCTATAGGATGGTGAGTACAGCATCGCGTAGATGTAAGCCATTACTTCTTCTGGGCTAATTTCGTGATCTGGGTACTGCTGTTTTATGAATTGGGAAAACTCGCTGGTGAAGTTGGGACGTTTGGCGACCAATTTTTTGTTTCCGGTGTTTGCTTCATCTAAACTCGCTTGCTGCACTTTTGCTTCGTCGTCGTAAACATAAAGAGGGAACACGATTCCAGCCCCTCTGTTGCTAAGGCTCATCCTGTCATTTGTGATCGTCTCAGTAACAAATGCGTGGCTGAAAAGCGCAGTCTCTGCAAATTGCCTGACAGATATGAGTCCTACGTTTGGTTCGTAAAAATTCTTCATTAGCCCCTCCCTCGGTCTATCCATCAAGGGGGGGAAATAACAGATGAACCGCTTGTCAAATGGTCTGAAAGCATATTCGCGGACATACTTGGAATAATCGACTTTTCGGAATGTCGCTCTTACTTTATTAACTTGCCACCCTTTAGTCTCCTTAAGATTCAATCGTGCAATTACATATTCATCAGATTGATTGCTTCTAAACAAGTCCATCTTGGTCTTAAGTTCAGGTTCCGTGAAGCTGATAACAAAATCGTCTCGATGGGTTTGTACGCCAACATTTGGTCTTGAAATATCTCATCTAAAGCTTTGAATTTGCAATATTCTTCTTTAAGGGCGAAATCTTTAGGAACGAAGAAATTATCGGGATGGTCTGAATAATTTAGATCTTGCCATTTGATAGTTTTGAGCGTATTCCGATCCAGCCATCTATACTTTTCTTCTCTTGTTCCAAACAAGTCGGCATACAGGACTTTTTTGTCTTGAAATCGGTTATTCTTCACGAATAACCCTATAGCGACGCCTTGCTGAATGTCAAAGACGTTCTCATCTTTGCTTCCGTCGGGAGCTTTTTCCTTTTTTCGTGAATCCCCGTGCAAATTCAATATATAAATCCGATCAAAGGTCTGTAAGAGGTGTTTCCTCATTTGCTTGTGGATGACGCCGTCCAAGTAAGAATTATTTGTGATGAACCCCACTATTCCTTGTCCATTTTGTTCGATCTTCCATTGAGCAAATCGGACGAACTTAACGTAGTCATCATCGAGCTGTCTGATGTTCCGCTCGTTCAGATCTTTCTTGTAATCTTGCAGCTTCTCCATTATCCAATCCGACTTGTTGGAAGAGCTTGCTGAATATGGAGGATTGCCGACTATCACGAGAACGGGTTTCTCGCGTTTTACAAAGTCTGCAATCATGCTCTCTTCGTTCAATTCTCGCAAAAATGGGCTATAACCGTGCATCTCAGAAGGATTCAATGTATTTGTCAAATATACTTGAACTCGATCTTGTTGATCGAATTCGTAATGCCATCTGTTGAGTATAGTAGTCAGTTTCAAATGGGCAATAACGTAAGAAGTGATCAAGAGCTCGAATCCGTAGAAATCTTTTAAAATGTGGTCCTTTATCTTGGTTTTTGTTAACCCACCAAGGTTTTTGAGTTCGCGGAGAGTCAAGAGGAAAACAAGCCATAAGAATGTGCCTGTGCCAACGGCGGGATCGAGAACAACCAAGTCATCTTCAGCAAATCCCCGGAGCTTACCGAAGGTGTCTTTCAGGATTTGGTTGACAGAGTTTACTATGAAAGATACGACGGGTCTGGGCGTGTAATATACCCCAAGGCGCTTCTTCTTTTCGGGTTCATAAAACGCCAGGAAATCCTCATAAAAGAATGTGAACGGATCGCGGTCTTTCTTTCCTCGAAAATCGATATCCGCAAGAATTTTGTCAATTTCTGATGCGTTCAGTATGTCAATTAACGCATCTACAATCCACGAGACGTTTTTTGGCAAAGCTATGCCCGAGATACTAGAGAAGATTTGTCTAATGACTATAACGTTTGTCGGAATGTGATACGCCGCAGTCTGTCTGTCTAGCTCCGTTTCGTCATTTATCTTGGCAAGAAAAAGTCCATAGGCTATGGTTTGAGCGTACGCATCTGCACAGTCATCCACAGTAAGATCATTAATAAGCTCCTTTAGTGCTTGATAAAAGTCGTAAATCGACGATAGTATTGTGATTGTTGACTTCGAGGATTTGTATGTCCTCTTGCAGTTGTTCTCGTGCTAGGGCTTTCAGCAATTTCGTCTTCTTTGCTAGTTCCTCAGCCAATATCTTAGCGGATCTAATCGTGGGTTGACGATAGCCAAAAAAAGTGTCGATAAGCTGCACAAACTCTTCGATCTTGTTCTCCCTAATCTGACTTTTTTGGTTGCTTAAATCAGCTAGACTAAACAAGCTCTGATCGAAAATCGTTTCACTACCACGAATGAGTATGAAGCGCCGATAATCCGTGAGAATGATGTTGTCTATACTCTCTCGGTATTTCTTGAGCTGTTTACTCTTAAGTTCTTCATCGAGATTTTTTCCTAAATCCTTAGCTTCGACGTAGCCGATATTGACACCAGATCGATGCGCGGTAAAATCAGGGGCTCCGAGCGCCTTAAGTCTCTTCGCTTCGTGAGTTACGTCATAATCGGGACTTAAGCCTTTTATGAAGTCCTCTAGGGGAGTGCGCAGAGTCATCTCTGTGTAATCGCCTTTCGAGACGCTCTTTCTGATCTCCCTTAAGTACTCTTGAAAAATGGAGTTATGTTCGGCTTTTACCACACAAGTTCCCCGAAATTACTACATGATGATGCTTGAGATTTGTCAACTACTTGCTCAACCTTCTTTGTTCATGCCTACTTTTTTTCACCTGAGATTATGCAATCGTAATCGCGCTGCGGAATCTGAACCATAGCCTTACCCCTAATAGGTCCGCTCCAGATTGTCTTGTTCGGCAAGAAAGAAAGTCTCGGTATTAGTGGCTTAAACTCGATTGGTGGTTCAAATACCATTAAAGGCTCCAACCGCAATCTCAACTGAAAAATCTCGTCTGGCGTATTCAGAGGTGTGATGAACATCTTTTTGCTGTCTTCGAAGACCGTTGAAGCGATTTCATATAGGGCAACTATTTTAGCGTCTATCCTTTCCCCGCAGATGACCTCGCCTTTCACATAAACTAAGCATTTTTCGCCTTTCTTCACTTTGGAGAGCGTATTTTTATATCTCGCTGATGCGCCAAGAATATTTGTCTGCTTTGTGACCGCCCAATTATCTGAGTTTGTGACATAGATCCAGTAGCTCATAAGCTATCAACCCGAACATGTGCTGGCATAGCTATAAAAAAGGCGCGTAATGCGGTCAGTTTGGATTTGAAACGTCACTGCAAAATTTCGTGCGTATTGGAGCTCGGTTATGCTATCCGGCAAGCATACCCCGCGCGGAAGATCATGTCGTCCCCTTCTAGTCCTCGCGCCTATTCTTCCGTGAAGAAATCGGAATCGACCTGTTTTATTTTGTAATCAACCACTCTTGACACCCCGACGCCATGATCGATCATAAGTTGCGCCAACGCATCTCCATTGATGAGCACGACCTTGTCCTCTATTTGCGACGCATAGTTCGTTGCTTCACGTGAGAAATCCGCTGTGGTAATGAAGACGCCTCTTCGTGCGCGCTGACCATGTATCGCTCCAACGAACTTCTGAATCTCCGGTCTCCCGACCGTCGCTTCCCATCTTTTTGCTTGCACGTAGACGACGTCCAAACCTAGCGGATCTTCTTTAATAGTGCCGTCTATCCCTTCATCGCCACTCTTGCCTAGTGCTTGCCCGGCATCTTTGATTGAGCCACCGTACCCCATCTCCACGAGTAATTTAACCACGAGTCTCTCGAAAAAGCTAGGAGAACAGGCTTTCAGTTTATCAAGGAGCTCTCGAGCTAAGTCCAGTCTGAGCTCCTGATAGGCATTTTCCATTAATTCAACGGGTGTCTGATCACGGACAAGTGCAGATTCGGCTTCTCCTTCTGTTCTAACTTCTTTTTTCCGCTCTAAAAAATCCACAAATCGCGGATATCGCTTTAGAAACTTGACATCATTGCGCGGGGACTCTCCTCAAGCGCATTTACACCGTCTTCAGTTATTCTAAAAAACGAGCGCCTAGTGGAGTCGAGCAGTCCTGCTTTCTTTAAGTAAAATAACCCCCAGCGGACTCTGTTGTTAAAAACTTCCTCATAGCCGCTTGGCAATAACTCTCTCCTTTCTTGAGTTGAAACTTTGAAAACCGAAGCGACATAGTCGTATGCGTCGCGTATCGCGTGCTCTTGCTGATCAGCAGCGTATTGCAAAAGTGGGAGCATTGTTTGTTGATAATTCGGGATCACGATTCATCCCCCTTAAAGTAAAACAAATACGTAAGACAGGGTCAATGAAGCTTAAAAATTGCTATTTGTGGTTTAGCGGATAACGGTCGGCGAGGGGGTTGGCGTCGGTGTGGGATACACCGGAATTGTATCACTCGCGCTCGCGGGCATAAATTGAGCGTTACCGGCGAACGTTATCGTTAACGTTACGCTACCGACTTGCGTTACTTTCCCGAACGTCGCTGAACCGAAGCCGTTGTTAGTAGTAGCTTGCCCTACATAAGCCCCATTTAAAAAGAGCTGTATAGGCAGCCCGTTCGTAGCGCTCGGATTGTTTGGCACAGCGAATGCGATTTCAGAGCCAGCCGTTTCGCCTACTTGGAATCCTACCGGCGGCGTAGCGAACGATAGTTGAGCTTGTATTCTCTTCGTTGGCGTCGGAGTGGGCGTTGGGGTTGGCGTTGGGGTTGGCGTTGGTGTAGGTGAAGGTGTTGCTGATGGTGTCGGTGAGGGTGTAGCTGATGGAGTAGGTGTTGGCGTAGCTGATGCAGACGCTGAAACAGAAGTCGTGGTATTTAGCTGATTATTAGGCGCTGGAATCTGAGAGGTGCAACCACTAATTGACACGAGAGCGAGAGAGCCAATAAAAAGCAACGGCAATGCATATTTGAGCGGCGTTTTGATATACCGCTTCATCATCCGAGTTATTGGATTCACGATTCCTCCCCCTTGTAAGTAAAACAAATACGTAAGAGAGGGGCAATGAAGCTTAAGAATTGCTATTTGTGGTCTAGCGGATAACGGTCGGTGTTGGTGTGGGCGTCGGTGTTAGATTTGACCATGTCGTTGTTGCGTAGGCGACTATCTTACCGTTATCATAGAGGCTTATTCCGCCCGAACCGCTACCGTGGGCGAGGATTACACCCTCAAAAGTGTACGAATAAACCCCATTCCCTGTTGATTGCATTGGCACCGGCGGGTAGTTAGCGCTAAGTCCTAATTCTACATTAGGGTTAGACGCCCAGTTTGAAACGGTTGCTGTAACAACTGTACCATTAGCCACAATATACGGGCTTTGACCAAACGACCCTGTTACAGGTTGTGGTGATGGTGTCGGTGAAGGTGTCGGTGAAGGTGTTGCCGAAGGCGTTGCCGAAGGCGTTGCCGAAGGCGTTGCCGAAGGCGTTGCCGAAGGCGTTGCTGATGGTGTAACTGATGGTGTTGGTGTTTGCGTAGGCGTAGCTGATGCGGACGCGGAAGCAGAAGTTGATGCTGTACTCGATGCTGCTTGTGATGTGTTCCCTGCCGCTTGGTTGCTGCTAGTTGATGATGTGCACCCCGCTATTGATAACGAGGCAACCATTACCAGCACGGTGATAACTAACAATTTTTTTATTATATACGTCCCCCCGATGAAAAATGAATCAAAAAAAAACGTTATGCACGTAGGAAAACGGGCATAACGCTAAGATTATTGCTTTAGTCGTTCATGTGGGAGCCGTCATCTGATCTGTCAGTACCTGATAGTAGTTGCCTACGTTGGCGCTGTTAAGATATTCAAAGTACTGCCCGCCGAGAATTAAACCGATTGACGAAGGCTGATTTAGGTCTATTCTAACCTGAGGAGTCGATGGATTAGACGAGTACGTCGTTCCTAAGTAGCCCACCCAGTAGATGTTTCCCGTGGTGTTGCTCGACATGAATTTTTGGTACCCCTGCGCCATTTGCGCGTTGATCGCGTCTTGATACGCGGCGAATGCGGTAGTTCGGTCCGTCGTTAATACGACGGTGACATTTCGCACATAAGGCGTTGCTACCTGTGGTCCGTCAGTTACGACGCCGTGGTAAGTGATTGTGCCGCCGCTTTCAGTCATTGTGAACGGCGTATTTACTGTGTAGTTTTTCGACTGGTATAGGCTATTGATAGCCGCCGCCAGATTGTTAGCCGAAATAGTGGCGAAACCAGACGTCGACGACGTATTCGACGATGACGTGCAGCCACACGTGCCTATAACCAACGTAGCTATAATGGTTACACATATCGCCAATGTTAATGGTTTCATTTCTTCACCCCGCGTTTTGCCCTGCAACCGGCGGCACTACCGCCTGCTCCTTCTTCTGCATTAAGATGATGATGCCTCCTACTAGGAACAGTATGAAGGTAAGAACGCCAAAAATACTGATCGATATGACGACTCCAAACGCTCCGATAATCATAAGAGCTGCGCCGAGGATTTTCCGTGTTTCGAGCACTCCACCTGCGATTCCGACGACTGAGAAGATTAAAGCCCCTGCCGCGTTCGTGAAGAGCGACGATGTTCCGAAGAATGCTATCAAATACGCGAGGATGGCGCCGAGGATTCCGAAGATTCCTCCAATTATCCCTAACCAAAATGCTTTGCCCATATATTTCCCCCTTGGGTTCAGACTGTGACTCTGTGCCTAACTAGCACGGCACAAAACCATTGGTTGCAGGAATGGTGCGTTATAGCTTAAACGTTGTTGTTTAGCTGCGGTTAGTTTCCCACTGCACGGGTAGACCTCTTAAGATGGTCTAGCGGATAACGGTCGGCTTAGCGCTTGCTGGCTTGTCAGTTTCAAATCGGAGCCTTTATCATCTCTCCTGACACGTTCTTGGGCGTCTGACGTGTTACGAGGCAATTATGCAGGTAAACAAAATCTTGTCATTTTCCGTAGTCATTCTTCTCATTACAGTCGTATTCGCAGCCGCCGTGACCGTTCCTGCAGCAGCACAGTACGATACGATGCAGTACCGCTACAACGCTGCGCACACCGGCGACTATAGCCCGGTGGCGGGGTCAGTTCCGTCAAACGGACAGCTGTTGTGGAACTACACGACCGGAGGCAGCGTAGAATCCTCCCCTGCCGTCGCCAACGGCGTGGTCTATGTGGGGAGCTGGGATGGCAACCTCTACGCCCTCAACGCCACCACCGGGGCGAACGTGTGGAATTACACGACCGGAGGCAGCGTACAATCTTCCCCTGCCGTCGCCAACGGCGTCGTCTATGTGCAGAGCGATGACGGCAATATCTACGCCCTCAACGCCACCAGCGGGGCGAACGTGTGGAGCTACAATATCGGAGGCAACGTATACTTCTCCCCCGTCTCTTCCCCCGCCGTCGCCAACGGCGTGGTCTATGTGGGGAGCATTGGGAAATACAATGGCGGAGGATTTGTTAATACCGACGTATACGCCCTCAACGCCACCACCGGAGCGAAAGTGTGGAACTACACGACCGGAGGCAGCGTACAATCTTCCCCTGCCGTCGCCAACGGCGTCGTCTACGTGGGGTGCGATGACGGCAACGTCTACGCCCTCAACGCCACCACCGGGGCGAACGTGTGGAATTACACGACCGGAAGCGCCGAGTGGTCCTCCCCTGCCGTCGCCAACGGCGTCGTCTACGTGGGGTGCGATGACGGCAACGTCTACGCCCTCAACGCCACCACCGGGGCGAACGTGTGGAATTACACGACCGGAAACAGCGTGTACTCTTCCCCCGCCGTCGCCAACGGCGTGGTTTATGTGGGGAGCTTTGACAACAATGTCTACGCCATCAATGCCTCAAACGGCAGCAAGCTCTGGAACTACACGACCGGAAGCGCCGTGTGGTCCTCCCCTGCCGTCGCCAACGGCGTCGTCTACGTG
>Ga0224534_1001796_pt1 | contig 10830 bp, 8 predicted proteins | sample 714E12024metaG_FD_172012 | JGI IMG/M metagenome (GOLD analysis project Ga0224534, IMG submission 172012) | Peat soil microbial communities from Stordalen Mire, Sweden - 717 E1 20-24 | ecosystem: Environmental > Terrestrial > Soil > Wetlands > Peat | place: Sweden: Norrbotten County, Stordalen... | reverse complement strand
ATATGGCCGGGCGGTATCTGTTGATTCTCGTAATTTGGCTTGAGTGAAATCGAGTGTTTCGTATACTGCTTTATAGGTGCTCGAAGCATATGAATATTTATAGAAGTATCCACCGGATTCTGGTTCCAAAGCCCAATAATCAGGTTGATTGGTGCTAGCATGGCTATTGTTATAGAAGTTACCATTACCATAAAGGACATGCGAACGTGCAAAATCGTCAATCCAGGCGTTGGCAGTCTCTAGTAAAGTCGTACTGCCATAATAGGTGGTGTATTGATATAGATAAAATGTTGAGACGCTATTCGTTGTTGTAAATACCTGCTCGCCATTATCACTTTCTAAAACATACGCTCCATTTTCCCAGGTGGAGATGGAATCAATCGCTTTGAACAGACTGCTAAAGCCACTAAAAATGAGACTGCCATCGGGACGATAGCCAGAATATGTGACAGTCTGAGCCGGACCGGCAGAAACGGCAACCTCGCTGGTAATACCATTGTCATTCACATTAAACAGCTTCTGATCAACATTCAATTGGTCCTTGTCCAGAGCATTCTTTTGAACGGAAAAGGTGCCGTAATATTGATTCATCTTACTTGTTTGTTTGACGGACATTTGGTAGGTGTGGCCTTCTTCGACCGGACCAATCACAACCCCCGTGTTGTCTGCAGTTATATCGCTGCTGCCTATCGCATTCCCGGTGCCTTTATCAGATATGATCACGGTATACCGGGTGTCCTTGTCGAGATTGCCGTTATAAACCACTGACATTACAGCCTGTCCGTTCTTGTTATATAACGCCGCGAGAACTAAAGGGCTGGCTTGCACGGGAGAATCAGCGCTGCTCGACTGCGGGACTGTACCACTGATGTTAAACATGGCCGAGGCGACGCTGCTCCAGCCAGAGGAACTGTGCGCGGCGGCCAGGAGAAGTTCCGACTGGTTAACCGGGAAGCAGTCGCTGTAAGCGATGGTGGTGTTGCTGGTGGTCGGGTTGGAGCCGTCGGTGGTATAGTAGACGGCGCCATAGGGGCTGGTGATGGTTACGGACGGAGCGTCCAGGTAGTTGCCGCTGCCGGGGAAGATGACCGGCGCCGGCCCGGAGCCGGAATCGCTTGCATAGGCAGGAAAAGCCGGTAAGATGCACATAAACACCAGGCATAGGGTTGTTATGAGAGACCATGATTTTTTCATTTCAGGTTGAAGTTCAGTCCTAACATTTCAAGGATTCCCCGTTGTCCGCTCTCTGGATAAAGCTCCAGACTTCCGGGGTACAGTGGCTTTTGATACCGGGCGCCAAGGATGTTCTTGGAGTGCTCCCCCCGAATTAACCTAATGTCATCGAGCTTATAATTAATGAAAAAATAACTATGAGGAAAACAAAGGAAAAAACCTCCCCTGCAAGGCATAACGAGACAATGCTCCCCTTGTCCGAAGGCCTTTATCAGCCAACCTCGACTTGATTATAACTCATTTGGGATATCCGGTAAAGAATGGTCTCGAGCACAACAAACAAGGGCGGCCCCGGCAAGCATCGGCTCCGGGTGAAGGTGGATGTCGCCGGCTGCCAAACTTTCAAGCTTCCAGATTCGGGCGCGGCGCGTGTGGACCGAAGAACTGGTAATAGTTGCACTCGATGCGCCCGTTGTAGAGCTTGCGCTTCTTGTCGGCACGGCGGCCGAACAGTTTCTCAAAGCCGTGATGGGCGGTCAGCACGTAGAATGACCAGGTGTCCAGCGGCCGGAACACCTGTCCCATCTCCTGGTAGAGGTGTTCCGCGACCTGTATGTCTTCCATGCGTTCACCATAGGGCGGGTTGCAGATGATGTAGCCGTATTTCTGCTTGGTGTGCAACTCCGCCAGGGGCGCCTGCTGCCAGGAGATCTGCTCTGCCACCCCTGCCTGGCGGGCATGATAGCGGGCCAGGCTGAGCACCTCGGCATCGATATCGGTGCCTCGAAGCTGTAGCTTCAGATCGCGGCGGATCAGGTTTCCGGCCTCCTGGCGCGCCTCCTGCCACAGGCGTTCCGGCACTATCGGCCACTGCCCCGCCGCAAACTCCCTGTGTATCCCCGGAGCGATGCAGAGGCCGATCAGAGCGGCCTCGATAGGGATGGTGCCTGAACCGCACAGCGGATCGAGCAGCATCCGTTCCGGGTGCCAGCGGCTCAGGTTGATCATGGCGGCGGCCAGGGTCTCCTTGAGGGGGGCGGCGCTGCTCAGTTTGCGGTAGCCGCGCTTGTGCAGGCCGGGGCCGCTGGTGTCGATGGTGAGGGTGGCGATGTCTTTCAGGAGCGCTACCTCGATAGTGAAGCGGGGGCCGGTCTCCTCGAACCACTGGCAGTGGTAGCGGCTTTTCAGACTTTCCACCACCGCCTTCTTGACGATTGCCTGGCAGTCAGGCACACTGAACAACTTGGACTTGATAGACTTCCCCTCCACCGGGAAGTTGGCGTTGACCGGCAGCCAGTCAGCCCAGGGCAGCGCTTTAGTCCGTTCGAACAGCTCGTCGAAGGATAGAGCGGTGAACTCGCCCAGTTTGACCAGTACCCGGTCGGCGCTGCGCAGCCACAGATTGGCACGGCAGATCGCCTCCAGGCCGGCTTTGAAAGTCACCCGGGCATTGGCCACGTCGGTGTCATAGCCGAGTGCCTGTACCTCACGCGCCACCACTGACTCCAGCCCGAAGGTGGCGGTGGCGATCAGATCTACTGAATTTATGGTGCATACCCCTTTTCGTATCCAGTTGTGGCATGAACGCTGTTTAAATTATCGCAGAGTTGGTGGCTGTACCGCAAGGCATCTCTGCACCAGCGGCTGCGAGATTTTGCAGCGCCATCGATGTGCTATAATTTAAGTGAACGCAATATTCAATAGTATTAACCAGAATCGAGGCGGTCGACGGATGAAGCGGCTGGTATTGACGGAGAAACCGAGCGTGGCCCGGGAGATCGCCAGGGTCTTGAACTGCAACACTAAAGGCAAGGGTTACTTCGAGGGCCAGCAGTACGTGGTTACCTGGGCGCTGGGCCACCTGGTCACCCTGGCCGAGCCCGAGGACTACGACCAGAAATACAAGCAGTGGCGTCTGGAAGACCTGCCGATGATCCCACCGCACATGAAATTGAAAATTATCAGGCAATCTTCACACCAGTTTGCCGCCGTAAAACTGCTGATGCAGCGTTCAGACTTCGGTGAACTGGTGATCGCCACCGACGCCGGGCGGGAGGGGGAACTGGTCGCCCGCTGGATCATGGCCCTGGCCAATTGGAAGAAGCCTTACAAGCGCCTGTGGATCTCCTCCCAGACCGACGCCGCCATCCGGGAAGGCTTCGCCAATCTCAAACCCGGCGCTGCCTACGACAACCTTTTCGATGCCGCCGCCTGCCGCGCTGAAGCGGACTGGCTGATCGGGCTGAACGTCACCCGGGCGCTGACCTGCAAATTCAACGCCCAGCTCACCGCCGGCCGGGTGCAGACCCCCACCCTGGCCATGATCGTGCAACGGGAAAAAGAGATCAAGGAGTTCGTGCCGGTGGATTACTGGACGCTGCGGGCGGACTTCGGGGACTACTTCGGCGACTGGCGGGCGCCGGGGGGCAGCGGCCGGGTCTTTGACCACGCCAGAGCCGAGGAGATCGCGGCGAAGGTCAGGGACCAGTCCGGCACGATCGTCGAGGTGAAGACCGAGGGCAAGAGCGAGCCGCCGCCCCTGGCCTATGACCTGACGGAGTTGCAGCGCGACGCCAACCGCCGCCATGGCTGGTCGGCCCAGAAAACCCTGGAGGTCTTGCAGGTCTTGTACGAGCGGCACAAGCTGGTCACCTACCCGCGCACCGATGCCCGCTACATCACTGCCGATATCGTGCCCACACTGCCGGCCCGGCTGCGGTCGATGGGCGTGGGTCCCTATGCGCAACTGGTGGCGCCACTGCTGCAGAAGTCCCTGTCCCCGACCAGGCGCTTCGTTGACGACAGCAAGGTCTCCGACCACCACGCCATCATACCCACCGAGCAACCGCTGCAGATTGGCAGCCTGACGGCCGAGGAGAGGAACCTCTACGACCTGATCGCCAGGCGGTTCGTCGCCGTGTTATCACCAGCCTACACCTACGACCAGACCACGCTGGTGACCGAGGTGAAGGGGGAGCGCTTCTACTCCCGCGGCCGGGTGGTCAAAAACATGGGTTGGCGGGCGGTGACGGCGAGCACTGCGGATAGGGAGGAAAAGGAGGAAGAGGCGCTGCCGGAGCAGGCCCTGGCCCAACAGCAGAAGGGCGCCGTCAAAAAGGTCGGGAGTTGCAAGGTCAGCAAGAAGCAGACCAAACCCCCGGGACGCTATACGGAGGCCACCCTGCTGACCGCCATGGAGAGTCCGGGCAAGCTGATCGAGGACGAAGAATTGAGAGAGGCCGTCAAGCAGGGTGGCCTGGGAACGCCGGCCACCAGGGCGGAGATTATCGAGAAGTTGATCGGTCACTTCTACGTCGAGCGCAACGGCAAGGAACTGGTCCCCACCGCCAAAGGTATCCAACTGGTGGACCTGGTCGCCCCGGACCTGAAGACTCCCGAGCTGACCGCCCGCTGGGAGCAGTCTCTGGCCGGTATCGCCAAGGGCAAGGAGAGCAAGGTGAAGTTCCTGGCCGCTATCAGGCAGCATGCCGAGGAACTGGTGAAGGGCGTCAGGCTGGACAGCACCACCGTGTATCATCCTGACAACGTGTCCAAAACCAAGTGCCCGGCCTGTGGCAAGTTCATGCTGCTGGTCAACGGCAAGCGCGGCAAGATGCTGATCTGTCCCGACCGGGAGTGTGGACACCGGCAGCCGGTGGATGAGGGCCGGTTCGGCGGCTTCAAGAGTTCGGAACGAGACAGCCGGATCAATCAGAAGCTGATTGCCCAGTACAGCGATCAGGATGTGATTGGCAGCAACCTGGGAGAACTTTTGCAGGCGGCATTGACCAAGTCGGACAGCGCAAAAAAACCGGAGCACCGATGATTGCTGGCTGGCTGAAGACTGAGCGGCTGCTATGGCTGTGGCGCCGGCCATGCTGATTTCGGCTTCCGGAATAGGGGAAACGCCTTGAAACATTCCTGCCGGCACTGCGATGGTGCCGGCTAATTGCATCTTCAAACCCTCCGGCAATAACGTTGTGACCTGCAGTATCCGCATCATGCCCTTCCGGCTCGTTCAGTTCCTTGTGCTTGTTTGCCATGGCCCGTTTTGAGACTGGATCCCCCCTGACCGCAAGGGAGGTTTTCTGCGTATTCACTGTGGCTTATCGGGGTGCAGGAGTCCACGCCAACTTCCCGGCAACTGGGATTTTCACATTTGTTGTTTTTGCGGATACATTTTGGTAAAATTATTGTACACAATAATGTGCACAAGGAAGTGCCGGCCTTGCCAGAAGACTTGTTTCGTATTGGTGAAAAAATTATCAGTTCGGAAAAGCTGCACCGGATCATCGAACAGATCCTGGAGCAGCGCAGCAGGGGCCTGTCCCAGCAGGAGGTGGCCGCTCGTTTCGGGGTCGACCGAACCTTCGTGTCGCGCCTGGAGAGTCTGGGGGCTGTCCGCAAGGGCTCTAGCTTGGCGGTGATCGGGTTTCCGGTCAAGAATAAGGAAGAGATTGTCGTCCTGCTCGCCGAACTGGGGGTGGACTTCAGCCTGATCATGACCGATGCTGAGCGCTGGCGGTTTGTCAGGGAGAAAACAGGCCTCGAGTTGTTGAACGAGATTATGGGTCTGGTGTCCAGGGTGAGGGCCTACGATGTCGTGATCGTCATCGGTTCGAAGGAACGGATCCGCTGGTGCGCAGCCCTGTTGGACAAAGATGTGGTGGGTATCGAGATCGGGGATGCGCCGATCACCGAGGATAAGATTGTGGATCTCGAGCGCCTGCGCTCGCTAATTCTTGCTGTGAGGTAGGCAGCGGATCCAAAAGCAAAGGCCATTCTCTGATGGCGCCGCCGCGGCGGCGTGACAGTCTTAGAACCAGTTGAACGTCCCGGTTGAGCTGAAAAAAAGTGGACAAGACGGTTGAAGGAGCAGATCAATGAAGTTCGCCTTTATCATCCACCCGATCGACCTTGAGGATATAACCAAACGGATCAAGCCCTTAAGACTGTTTCCCGGGGCGATGGCGGAGGGGATCATCAGGTATTTGCCGGTGTTCAAAGCGTCAGAGATCACCGGCGTGCGCTCACCCTCCGCGGAGACCGAGGGCTGGTTCATAGCATGCCCACTGACCTCCCGCCAGATGCTGGGACTGCCCATAGATTACGTCACCAGGCGGATCATTGAGGCCGGCAAGCTGGCTGAACGGTTAGGCGCTGAGGTCGTTGGCCTGGGGGCGATGACCTCGGTGGTAGGCGATGCCGGGATCACGATTGCCAACAACCTGGACATTGCTGTTACCAGCGGCAACAGTTACACTGTGTTTACCGCCCTTGAAGGCGCCTGCCGGGCAGCGGAGTTCATGGGGATCAACCTGGGCCGGGCCGAGGTGGCGGTGGTAGGAGCTACGGGTTCCATCGGCAGCGTCTGCGCCCGGATACTGGCGCCGCGGGCGGGTGGCCTGATCCTGGTCGCCAGGGAGCGCCACCGCCTGGAGCGGGTCGCTCACCAGATACTGAACGATACCGGGGTTGTCCCCCGGCTGACGACAGATATCCGTGATGCCCTGAAGGGCGCCGATGTGGTGGTCACCGTAACAGCGGCGGTGGATACGGTGATCGAGCCCTCCTATCTAAAGACGGGGGCGGTAGTCTGCGATGTCGCCAGGCCGCGGGATGTCTCCCGACGGGTGGCTCAGGTGCGCCCGGACGTGCTGGTGATCGAGGGGGGTGTGGTGGAGGTGCCCGGGGATGTGAAATTCCACTACGACTTCGGCTTCCCGCCCAAGACTGCTTACGCCTGCATGGCTGAGACCATGATCCTGGCTCTGGAGAACCGTGCCGAAAACTTCAGTCTGGGGCGCGAACTGACGGTTGAGCAGGTACAGGAAATTGGCGCCCTGGGTCACAAGCACGGTTTCAAACTGGCTGGCTGGCGTAGCTTTGAGCGTGCCCTTAGCCCTTCTGATCTTGAAAACGTGCGCTCGGCTGCCGATAAAAAGCGATCTTAGACAGGGAGCGAGACTCCTGCTTCTGGGCGGAGATGCTGCAAGGATCTGGGAAAAATGAATCCTAAAATTTTTTCTTTCCTCTTCTAGCAAAACTATGCAAAGAATGATACAATAATGGCGAATCATGTCGAAAATCAATGAGGAGGAGAAATTGTGAAGTCGATTGGTGTTGTGAGAAGGCTGGACATGCTGGGCCGGATTGTACTGCCCAAAGACCTGCGCCGGACCATGAGCATCGGGAGCAACGCTCCAATGGAGATCTTGGTGCACGAGGATAGCATCATTCTCAAAAAGTACGAACCGGAATGCGTCTTTTGCGGCAATGCAGAAAATGTGCAGGATTTCAGGGGCAAAAAAGTCTGTTCGGACTGCGCCCGGGATCTCTACAATCATCTGGTGCTCGAGCAGTAAGGTTCTGTTGGGTTTGTTGGCAAACGCCCTGTATGCTCGCGCCTGAACCAGGGACGCGCCCATGTACTCCGATTCTTTCCTCCGCATCTGGGCTACGCCCAGCCTGAAGAATGCGGAGTACATGGGCGGGCTGCAAGCCCGGATGCGGGAAGCGGGGGGCATTAGAGCGGTAGTCATCGTGGCAAAAATGTATTGATTGCCGGGGATCAGGTGCAGATGGCATTCCGGGGAAAGCTATCTGCGCGATTTTTTTTAAGGAACTCCTTGACAAGCTGGGAAGGCATTCATATAATAGCGAATAAAGTTAAACAGTGTATGTCCAGCGTGGGCTGGATTTCTTAATTCTCATTCGTTTCCCATATCTCCTGAAAAATGTGGGTCGGCAGGGCTTTCCAATGGTCATCGTCTCTTTTTTATCACGACTGCGGCAGGAAGCCTGACCCCTGGTGGGTCAGGGTGAATGCGCACAAAGCTTCAAGAGAATCTACCTTGAATACCTCTGGTATCAAGCCCCCCAAGGTACAAAGTCAAGGATTATTTTGTAATTAAGGCTAATCTCGATCCGGGTCTAAACTAGTCTGCAGCAGCATGGCAGTTATCTGCGCATAAGCGGGCCGAATAAAATGATAGTGCACATCATAAGATTATAAGCATAAGATTTGGGAAGCAGCTATACAGAAGATTAATTTAGAGGGAGAGAGTGTATTGCCAGAAAAAGAGGTTCTGCTGACGGGGAACGGGATCAAAAAGCTGGAAGATGAGTTGCATAATCTGAAATCTGTCAAGCGCCGGGATGTTGCCGAGCGAATCAGGACGGCGATTGAGTTTGGGGATATAACAGAGAACTCCGAATATGAAGATGCCAAGAACGAGCAGGCGTTCATCGAAGGCCGTGTTATAACCCTGGAGAAGATGCTGCGACATGCCCGCGTCATTGACAACAGTCAGGTTCCTGAAGACACGGTCGGAGTCGGAGCGACGGTCCTTTTAAAAGACTTGGAGTATGGCGACGAGATTGAGTATACTATCGTCGGATCGGCGGAGGCTGATCCGACGGCCAACAAGATCTCCAACGAATCTCCGGTGGGCCGGGCGATCCTCGGCCAGAAGGCCGGCTCCGTGGTGGATGTCAAGGTCCCCGCCGGTGTTTTAAAATACGAGATACTTAACGTGCATAAATAAGGCGTGCATAAACAACAGCATACTACATGACTAACAGCGCCCCGACACGCCTCTCCGATTCGGAGGCCGGATTCACCGATGGCTACCCGCTCTAATGCCCCCGCTTCCTCCGCATCCGGGCGTTCGCCCGGATGCGGAGGAAAGAATGCGGAGTGCATGACCTCTGATTTTGGCGAAGGGGGATTTTTTTATGCCTATGCAGCCCAAGCAAGACGTAGATGTCTTTAAAGTACGACGGGAAAAGTTGGACGAGCTCCGGGCCAGCGGCATCGAGCCCTATGGAGGCAGGTTCCCGGTCACCCACGGGACAGCGGAGATCATCAGCCACTATGACGAACTGGACGGCACGGAGGTTGCCGTTGCCGGGCGCCTGATGGGTAAGCGCGGCCACGGCAAGGCCTCTTTTGCCGATCTGAGGGACTTCACCGGCAAGATCCAGATCTACTCCAAACTGGATGACCTGGGAGAAGATGCTTACAGCCTGTTCAAGAAGCTGGACATCGGCGATGTTATCGGGATCAGGGGGCGGGTGTTTCGCACCGAACGCCAGGAGATCACGGTGGCTGTCACCTCTCTCACCCTGCTCAGCAAGTCGCTGCGCCCCCTCCCGGAGAAGTGGCACGGCCTGAAGGATGTGGACCTGCGCTACCGGCAGCGCTACCTCGACCTGATCGTCAACCCGGAGGTCAAGGAGGTGTTCCTGACCCGGGTGCGGATCATCAGGGAGATCCGCCAGTTTATGGATAACCTGGGCTATATAGAAGTGGAGACGCCGATCATGCAGCCGGTTGCCGGTGGAGCTACGGCCCGCCCCTTTCTTACTCATCATAATGCTCTGGACATGCCCCTTTACCTGCGCATCGCCCTGGAGTTGTACCTGAAGCGGCTGCTCGTAGGCGGTTTCGAGAAGGTCTATGAGATCAACCGGGTGTTCCGCAACGAGGGGATCTCCACCAAGCACAACCCTGAGTTCACCATGCTGGAGTTTTATCAGGCGTATGCGGACCTGGGGGACATGATCGAGATCACCGAGCAGATGCTCGGCGGCGTTGTGCAATTGGTTCTGGGAACCTTAAAGGTACGGTACGGGGAGCAGGTCATTGATTTCTCACCGCCCTATAAGCGGCTGTCCATGTTGGAAGCGGTACGGAAGCATACCGGTCAGGATTTCAGTCATTTCGACGCCGTCGCAGCTTATCGCCAGGCCCGGTCGCTGGGGCTGGATGTGGAGGCGGGCACCTCCTGGGGCAAACTCCTCAATGAGGTGTTCGAATCCTTTGTAGAGGACAAGCTGGTTCAGCCCACCATTATCACCGGGCATCCGGTGGACATCTCTCCCCTGGCCAAGCGGAACAAGGAGCACCCCCTGCTGGCGGAACGCTTCGAACTGTTCATCAATACCTGGGAGATTGCCAACGCCTTTACCGAGTTGAACGACCCGATCGACCAGCGCCTGCGCTTCGAACAGCAGGCGAGGGAGCGGGAACACGGGGACGAAGAGGCTCACGTGATGGACGAGGAATTCTTGGATGCCCTGGAGTACGGCATGCCTCCGGCCGGAGGCGAGGGCATCGGGATTGACCGCCTGGTGATGATCCTCACCGACTCTGCATCGATCCGGGATGTCATCCTCTTCCCCACCATGCGCCCCCGCGAGTTTTAGCTACATCACCCCCGGTAGAAAAAAGATTGAAAAATAGGTCGAAAATAGGTCGAGAAGGTGTTGACATTCTGTCCGTCATCCTCTAAAATTACTTCTTGCTGACCGGCGGGCAGCGTCAGAGACGAGCCGGCGGGTGAGCGAAAGAAGACATCTGTGGAAAAACAATGTGGAAAGAAAGCAGTTGCAGAAAAAGGAAAGCAGTTGCAGAAAAAGGCTGTAGAAAAAAAGATTTGCGATGAAGAAGAAAAGGTTAAATTGACAATGCGTTAAGGTTGTGTTAAGATTAGGTTCCGAAGCCGGTCGAGAGCCGGCTCGAAATCGCAGGTCCTTGAAAACTGAATAGCCGTGCAGAGCGTTAAGTTAAAAAAGCTTATTTGGAGAGTTTGATCCTGGCTCAGGACGAACGCTGGCGGCGTGCTTAACACATGCAAGTCGAACGGTTCAGCA
>Ga0224534_1001795_pt1 | contig 10833 bp, 12 predicted proteins | sample 714E12024metaG_FD_172012 | JGI IMG/M metagenome (GOLD analysis project Ga0224534, IMG submission 172012) | Peat soil microbial communities from Stordalen Mire, Sweden - 717 E1 20-24 | ecosystem: Environmental > Terrestrial > Soil > Wetlands > Peat | place: Sweden: Norrbotten County, Stordalen... | reverse complement strand
GAAGCCTTCGTGACCATTCCCCACCACGGTGGCGATTACCCCATTCGCGACCTTGCGGATGCGTTCGCTACCGTCGGCGATATACAGGTTGCCGGCAGAGTCCACGGCGATTCCGTTGGGTTCGTACAAGACGGGGCCGGCGGCCGGGACGTTGTCGGCGAAGCCAAGCGTCCCGTTTCCCACCACGGTGGTAATCACCCCGCCCGAGACTTCGCGGATCCGGTTGTTATAGTAGTCGGCGATGAAGAGGTTGCCGGCGGAATCCACGGCGACGGCTCGGGGAGTGGCCAACTGGGCGCTGGTGGCCGGACCGTTATCGCCGCTGAAACCCGACGTCCCGTTGCCCGCCACCAAGGTCAAGATGCCGGTTGTGGAGTCTAATCGCAGAACACTCTGTTGGCACGCGAAGAAGAGGTTGCCTGCCCGATCGGCGGCAATGCCACCCCAACTTCCGTCGAGGCACAGGTTGGCGGAGGTTCCTGGAATGTTAACCGACAGTCCGCCGCCGGCGAATGTCGATATGGTGTAGGTCTGACCCCATGCGGAGCAGCACAAGATCGCGGTGAGAAGAAGAACGGAACGCGTTCGCATGGCTGGAAAACCTCCATGGTGCGGACGCAGACCTGCTACCAGTCTAGCAGCTTCAATAGGGCCGCCTGCCGGCCCAGTTGCCTGGCGGGTCGTAGTTGCAGACCCACACCTCGCGTCCGCGCCGGCGCGCCACTGCGCATCCCACTTCTTTCGTGTCGCGCCATACGATTTGCGTGTAGTGCCCGCACACGCCGCTACATCTGTTCGAAGTGTAGTCGTAGTTTCGAGATTCCGCCGCCCACGCGTTGACAACTTGCGCGGGCGATGCGGTGGCGCCGGTGATCTCGAACAAGTTCTCTCCGTAGGTCGAGTTGGGACGGTGGATGAATTGCCCGCGCGCCAGGAGCGTGTCCGCCCAGTCTTGCGAACGCACGGCCAACCGGTCGGACCACGCCAGGGGAGGCATTCCCACGCGCGCCCGCACGGCGTTGTGGCGAGCCAGCATATCGCGCGCAAGAGAGGAGGGTGTGACCGCGGGCGGCCCTTCGCCAAAGTGCCGCCATTGTGCGCTGCCGGTTGCGGCGAGCACGATCAGGAACCAAGTCGCCTGTCGCATGCTTCCATAGACGCACTCGAATGGGAATTCGTAGACACTCGCCGCTCCGGCGTTTCGTCGCCCCGAATTAGGCTCATTCGCCAGCCTGCCGGAGGACTGCCGCGTGTGTTTTCGCCGACAAGCGGAATCCTAAACCACCCAGATGTTCGAGTAACGGTTCGATGCGGAGAACCCGGCCATCTACTTTCGCGCGCAAGAGGATTCCCAGGGTACCCGTGAAGGTTAACTTCAACGCCTCGGCGCGCAATCGCCCAAGTCGCTCATCCAGGATCACCACGGCGCCTGGAACCTGTGTTCCTAACGCCAGCACTTCCTTTTCCCCGGCGCCCAGATCCGCCGCCGTGGGCACCTTGTCTAACCCTTCCGGGACCTGAATCGTCAGCCAGGGCAGCGCGCGGACGTCCGGCAAATCGACACCGATCGTCCGGCCGCGCTCCAATTCATCCACGACGGCAGGCGGAATGATGGTGCGGGTATAAAACTCGGCCAGTAGATGCAGGAAACCGATCTAATGCAAGTACTGGATCGGCGAAGTGTCGCAGATCGCCTCACGCGCTCTTGAGATCGTGGATCAACTCCACTTCGGTGAGGTCGAACGTGTCCACGCCAAAATTCGCCAGGTGGCTGAGGAAATATGGCTTCGGCACGCCGGCAAGCTGGGCGGCGGCCCCCGATGAAAGTTGGCCCATCTCGTACAGCTTGACGGCCGCGGCAAGGCGAATCCTGGACGCAAGAACCTCCGGCGTCGCCTTCAGGGCAAGTAGGATCTCATCCGGTATGGAAAACGTGACCTGACTCATTGGCTGCCGACGCTCCTATTCTACCGCAGCACGACCGAGTTGCTCGACAGAGGCGCTAACAGCCAGAACGATGGTGGGCTTGCCTATTCGATGGGATAGGGCCCCGGATTGGCGACGCGCAAATCGCGCTCGCCAGCGTCGAAGGCACGCACTTGATACGAGACGGCGCGCACCGGGTCCACCAGTACGGTTTGATAGGAGGCTTCCCGGCCTGCCCGGACAACGTCATCCGCCACCTGCGTCTTCTGGCTGGTGACCACTTCGTGCTCGGGCGAGAGGAAGTCGAAAACGATCACCAGTCCGCGGGCCGGCCGCTCGCCCGTGAAGCGCACGCGCCCATCGAGCGTGATCTTTCCTTCGACGCGCCGCGCCCTGGTTTCCATCACCTCGATGTCTGCCGCCTTCTTCTTCCTTTGGCCGGTGGCCGGGGCGCACAGGGACAGGATGACCGCCGCCAGAAGAAGGAACCTCACAGGCGTCAGTTTAGCAGAGCGGCGCCATCCTCAACCGCGTCCCGGAAACCGAGGCATTCCGGTTTACTGCAAAAAACAATTTACAGCTCGAATGTTTTTTGATATGCTAGAGTCGCTCTGGCACTTGAATAACCGCGCGAGGAGTATGGAGACAGCAGCACAAGGCATTCTGACTCGCGATGAAATGGAAAGCAGGCGTCTGCTGGCCGCGGAGGACCTGCAAAGAGGGGTCGCGCAATCCCGCGTGGCCCGGAAGTTCGGGGTGAGCCGCACCACGGCGTCCCGCTGGAACCGCGCGTTGAACGGGAAAGGACTCGAGGCCTTGCGCAAGCGGCGCGCGCCCGGCCGTCCCAACCGCCTCAATCCGGAACAGCTCAGGGGCGTGGCCGAGATCTACCGCACCGGTTCGAGGGCCGCGGGTTTCGACCGGGACCGCTGGACCACCGCGTGTTTCGCGGATGCGATCTTCGCGCGCTTCGGCGTGCGCTACGATCCCGATCACGTAGGCCGCATCATGCACCGGCTCGGTTTGCGCGAGCGCGCCCGGCCGCGCCGGCAGGCGCCGGAGGTGCTCTACGCCTCGCGGTACTCGCCGAACGCGCTTCTGGGGCGGCAGGAAGCCTCGTCTACCGTGGCCTAGGCGTTCGCCGCATTCAGGATGGGCGGTATCCGGTTACTACCCGTGTGCGCATTGGGGTCGATGCTCTCAGACATCCTACCTCTCCGGAGGTGCGCTGTCGTCCGCCGATTTCCTGGTCGTGATCCCATGGCGGCGCTCCGCCAGGAGTGAAATGTCCCTGATTGACACATCCCGCGGTTCACGATCGGGAAATTCGCCGCGCCCGCAGGAAAGATGACACACCGTACCAAGCCATCAAGAACGTACAGAAGCCGGCCATGGCCAAACGGATCAATTCACCCGTTCCGCCTTCGGGACCGGCTTTCATGTAATCCATGCCGTAGCGCACCGTCTTGAAGCCGAAGATCGCCGCGAAGGACAAGAAAAGAAAGCCAATAACCTCATTCCAGAGGGTCTGGGCGGGTTTCAGAATGGCGGGGACGATGTGTTTGACGAACTCGCGCCCGTAGCGGACTCCGTGGCGGACGGTAACGCGTTTCCACACGCCCTCCATGGTAACAAAACCGGCCATGGCGTGAGTTTTACTATGGAACATGGCCACAGAAATGCCGATAGAGGTATTGGGTCCGCTTGTGCAGCGACGCGGCGTCTACTACAATCGGAACGAGTGGATGCAGGCCCATGGGTGGAACGTCGGTCGCGTCCGGCGCATCCATTAAGAGGGAGTAACTCTGTGGAAGAGCCATTAAAGCACCTCATGCAGGAATTGGGAAACGCGATCAACGATTCCCTTTCCGAGTCCGACCGGATCGCGGAGGCGATCGGCGGGATCAAGAGAGCCGGTTACGACGTTTTCCTGGTTTTGGAGGCGACTATCGGCTTCAACCGGAGGGACGATAGCAGTACAGACGACGAGGAACCAGAGGTCGAGGTGACCGAGGAGCCCAGGCGGGGTTTCGAAACCACCGGTAAGATCAAGTTCACCACGCAGGATCACCGCTTCTTGCGCGCTCTCAAGATTGCGGTGGATGACGAGAACCGCTGATCGCGCGAGGCGGATCAGCCCGGCATTTCCCGGTCCATCAGCGAAGCACTTCCCGATAGATGTCCCAGGTTTCGCGGGCCGCCTTCTCCCAGGTGAAGAGGCGCGCGCGTGCCATGCCACGACAGGCCAAATCCCTTCTCAAATCCTCTTCCCCAGCTAGAAGGCGCAGTGCCGCGCCGAGGGCCTCGGTGTCTTCTGGATCGACCAGGAGAGCAGCGTCGCCCGCCACTTCGGGGAGCGCCGAGCGGGTGGATGTGACCACCGGAGCTCCCGCCGCCATGGCTTCCAGCACGGGCATTCCGAAGCCTTCGTCGAGCGAGGGGAACGCAAAAATCATGGCCCGGGAATACCACCGGGCCAGCTCGTCCGGTGAGACGTAGCCAAGAATCGAGATGCGGTCGCGGGCGGGGCTTCGTTCGATGCGCGCGAGGATGTCCGCCGAGCCATATCCGAGGGAGCCGGCCAGCACCAGCCGCCAGCCGGGCTCGAGGGTTTCGAACGCTTCCACCAGGCGCGCGATGTTCTTACGCTTCTGGATGGCGCCTACGTTCAAGATGACCTGTTCGCGGGGGGCGGTGGAACAGGGAAGGGCGCGGACACCGTGGTGGACCACCCGGACTTTCGCGGCTTCCACGCCGAGCAAGGAGACCACCGCGTTCTTGGTGAACGTGGAAACCGCGATAATGGCGGCCGAGCGCTGGGCTGCGTCTCTGGCCTGCGCGGCGAAACGCGCGCGGAATTCCTCGGTGGAGTACTCGCCGGTGAGGACGAACAGATCGTGGAACGTGGTGATGGCGTGCCGCAAGGGGATTCGCGGCAGGCGCTGATTCAGGCCATGGAAGAGATCGGCTGCGCGCGGGCCGAGCGGCTCGGCCAGCAGGCGCCGCCGGGCATTGGCCGGGAGCGGATTGGCCCAGGAGCGCCAGTAGCGGTGCGGCCGGTAGCAGAAATCGAAGCGCGCTTCCGGATGGGAGGTAGCGAGGCCGAGCAGCATCTCGCGCGAATAAAGGCCCACCCCGGAGAGTTCGTCTCCGACACTGTAGGTGGCATCCAAGGCAATTTTGGGCGATTCACCCCAAGAGACGGACATAGATCCATTGTTTCCGATGGCAGTTTGGCCCAGCCGCTACAGTCCGTATTCTTTCACTTTTCGGTACAGAGTGGTGCGGCCTATGCCCAGCAGGCGGGCGGCCTTGCCGCGCTCTCCTTCGGTGGCGGCCAGCGCGTTGGCGATCGCCTGCTTTTCGCTCTCGGGAATGGAAATGACAGGCGATTTGGGCGCGACATCGAAGTGCGGCATCCCGACTTCTCCATCCGGGTCCGCTACCGCGCCGGACAGGCTCCGCAACCCGCGGGACGCCCGCTGGTATTGCAGGGCGGAGGGCAGGTCGGCCATCTGCCACGCGCCTTCGGAGTGAAGCGCGGCCATGCGATCCAGGCAGTGCTGCAACTCGCGGACGTTGCCTGGCCAGTCGTAGGCGAGGAGCGTCGCCATAAGCTCTTCGCCAAAACGGAACGCGGGCAAGCCCGAGGCATGCCCTGCGTCGAGGAAGTGTTCGATCAGCAGCGGGATGTCCTGCTTGTGTTCGCGCAGGGGAGGCAGGTGAACTACCACCACGTTGAGGCGATAGAAGAGGTCCTGGCGAAAGCGGCCGGCGGCCACCTCCGCCCGTAGGTCGCGATGGGTGGCGGCCATGATGCGGAGATCGACCTTGCGCCAGTGCAAAGCGCCGACCGCGCGGAACTCGCCTTCCTGGATGAGCCGGAGCAGCTTGACCTGCATTTCGAGCGGGAGATCGCCGATTTCGTCGAAGAAGGCGGTACCGCCGTCGGCCAGCTCGACCAGTCCCTTCTTGTTCTCGACGGCGCCGCTGAAAGCGCCCTTCACGTGGCCGAACAACTCGCTTTCCATGAGCGTGCCGACCAGCGAGCCGCAGTCGATGGGGACGAACTCACCGTGCGGGTTGGCGTTGTGCACGGCCCGCGCCACCACCTCCTTGCCCGTACCGCTCTCTCCCAGCAGCAGCACCGAAAGCCGGTTGCGCGAAACCTTCGTAATGAGCCGCCGAAGGGCGCTGATCTGCGGCGACTGGCCCACCAGGCCGTGAGCGCAGCCCGTCGCGAGCCGATCCATGGGACACCTCGACTACATAGACTACATAGAATCAACTCGTACGACGAAGGCGGCGGATTTCTCACCTCTTTCTTTACGAATCCGTTCAGCCAGGCCGTTGGCGCCCTCCTCGGTGGCCTCGGAGCCGGCCAGCACCCGCCACAAGTCGGGGGTATCCGCGCGCTGGATCAGGCGCGCCGAGCCGTAGTGGGACTCCATTTCGGCGCGCAGGCGCTCGGCCTTGGCGCGATCGAGGAACGCGCCCACCTGAACCGCGAAGGCGGCGGGCGGGGCGTATTTGGGGGTGCGGATCACCTCGATGCGAACGCGGGCGATACCCGGACCGATCATCTCGATGGCGCGCGCGGCAGCGTGGGAGAGATCGATGATGCGGCCCTCGATAAAGGGGCCGCGGTCGGTGATGCGAACTTCCACAGTCTTGCTATTGTCGAGGTTGACGACCCGGAGCCAGGTGTCGAAGGGGAGAGTGCGGTGGGCGGCGGTCAGCTTCTCCATGTCGTAGATCTCGCCATTGGCGGCGCGCCGGCCGTGGTAGGGGTGGCCGTACCAACTGGCCACACCGGTCTCGGTGTGCCCCAATTTGGGCGCACTCGATGGTGCCGGCGCTGGTGTTGCCGGCGTGCGCCGGGCGTGCTTCTTGTGCCCGCAGCCGGCCAGCAGGATGGCCACTAGCGCGATCGCCAGGGAAAGTCGTAGGTACATGTTTACCGGAGGCTTAAGTCATCTTATCGTAAAGGAGGCGGGTTGAGCTGCCGATATAACAACTATGCAGGAGCGACGCTCGGAAGTTCGCATGTTGTGCGCAGACATGGTGCAGGTCTGCTGGAAAGATCAGGCGGGTAGGGCGCGGAAGGCGACTGGCCTTCTGGAGGACATTTCCGCATTCGGCGCCTGCCTGCAGATGGAAACGGACGTGCCGCTGGAGGCGGAGATCCATTGGGAATCTCCCCAGCAGGCATTTGCCGGGCGCGTGCGGTATTGCGTTTACCGGGAGATCGGATACTTTGTCGGGATGGAATTCGAACCGGAATCGAGATGGTCGAAGGAGACGTACAGGCCGCAGCACTTGCTGGACTTGCAGCGGCTGATGGGGCGCGGAAAGAAGTAGCGCAGGCACTCTTGCCTGCCGTGCCGGCACTCTTACACCCAGAACTTGAGGTACGGCTGGTTCTCGATCAAGCGCAACAGGTATAGCCCGACTTCCCGCGCATGATAATCGCCCCACATCGAAGACTCCGCCGCGGGCACGCGTCCCCCTGCGGGAACCGCGTCCCACCCGTTCGGCCGGTGATAGACCGAGTGCAGAATGAGCCCCTGGTGCCGGTCGCCGGTGCTCAGATAGGGCTCGTCAAAAAGCGTGTTGCAGACCGCCAGGCCGGCTTGCCAGTACCGGTCATCCCGGAGACGGTGGCCTAGCCGCAGCAGCCCCTGTGCGGCAATCGCGGCCGCCGAGCTGTCGACCGGCTCGTACGCATTGTACGGGTCCGCCGCCTCGGCGCGCCAGTCGCCCAACTGCGCCAGGCCGGGCGCGCCCGTGTCCCAATAAGGAATGCCATCGGGCGGGGTATTCTCGATGTAGAAATCGCAGGTGGCGCGGGCGGCCTTTTCGCATATTTCCAGAACCGGATCCTGATCGGGCAGCGTGTCCAGAAACTCCAGTTGCTCGGCGAAACCGCACATGGCCCACGCCAAGCCGCGCGTCCAGGTGCTGAAGGGCGAGTAGCCCTGCTGCGAATTGGGGCACCGGTAATTGCCGTCGTTGGTGTTGAAGATGCTCTCGTGCGCCACCCTGCCGCGGACGTCATAGGCGTCGCGGCCCTCGCCGTGATAGACGGCGTACCTGGCCGTGGCGCGCGCGTGCTCCGTCAGCCGGTCGAGGAGCGAAATCCTGCGGTCGCCCTCGCCCATCAGCGTGTGGCCCAGCAGGTGGGCAACCGCCAGCGCGCGCAGCGTGCGGATGGTATCGACGAACAGCGAGTGCGGCCCGTTGAAGGAATAGATGTAGCCGCCGCCATCGGCGGTCCGCGACCAGCGGGCGGCCTGCACGGCGCCAGAGCATTTCAAAGCCAGCTCGTAGTAGCGGCGCTCCCAGCGGTTTTCCGCGATCCGCCCCTCGGCCATCAGGCGGAGCAGGTTTCCGTAGGTGCTGACATTGTTGAAGCCGTGGTCGTGAACGCCCGTGTGGGTGAGGTGCGGCGCCATGAGCGCGACGGTTCGATCGCGGCCGATTTCGAGGAACTCCCGCTCGCCCGTGGCATCGAACTGGAGAATGGCCGCGCCGAACTGGAAGCCCTGCGTCCACTCCGTCCAGCCGCGGCTGGTGTACTGCCCGCCAACGGTGAAGACCGGTGCGCCCCGGGCGGGCTCCCACGACTTCTCGATCGAGCGGATCTTGGCGGCGGAAAGCTCGAATAGCCGCCGCAGCTTGGGCTCGAGCGCCGCCGGCGTGAGATCGGATTGCAATTGGACCATTCATAGCAATCTTAACCTGCTCGCGTCCGCCACCACTCTATTGGAAAAGGTCGGTTTGTCCGATATGAAGTCAGTGACAGCTACCAACTGTGGCTGAAACCCCCAGCTCCAAAGGAGCTTAACGCAATGACAAGAGAACCTTACGAGCGTTTCCCACTCTTAGCGGCTGGTCTGGCGCTGGCGTTGGTCCTCTCGGCCGCGCTGGCCCATGCGCAGTCCAGCGTCCCGGTCCAGGACCTGCCCAACATGGGCCAACAGATTACGCCGCTGGCGCCCCAGGGTTCCCGGTTCGATATGCTGAACCCCGATCTGCCCGACCGGCCAGACTGGCTGGCCAGTCAAGCGGCCACCTCTGTGGTAAGTCCGGATCGGAAGACCATGCTGGTTCTGACCAGCGGGTTCAACCGCGTCTACTCGCTGGGCGTCCCGGCGCCGCCGTACCCTTGGTACACGCCGGACTCGAACGAGTATGTGTTCATCTACGACATTTCCAAGCAGGCGCCGGTCAAGACGCAAGTAGTCGAGATCGCAAATAGCTACCACGGGATTGTCTTCGATCCATCCGGCACGGCGTTCTATGTGGCCGGCGGCCCCAGCGACAATGTCCACATCTTTACTCGGAGCGCCGCCGGAACCTGGGGGGAGGCGCAAGGTTCGGCGCTGGCCTTGGGCCACAATGGCCTGGGCATTGGCCTTAACCTGACGCCTAACGGCGCCGTCGCGATAAACAGCCAGGTGGGCGTGGGTCCTTGCGCCGCCGGCGTGGCCGTCTCGAGCGATGGCCAGACGCTGGTGGTGGCAAATTACTACAACGACTCGATCACGGTGTTCACCGGAGGCCTCGGCCACTGGTCGAAGCTGTCGGAACTGGACCTGCGCCCCGGCAAGAGCGACTCCGCCATGTCGGGCATTGCGGGCGGCGAATATCCGTTCTGGGTGGTTGTGAAGGGTAACGGACCGGGCGCGACAGCGTATGTATCCAGCATTCGCGACCGCGAGATCGTGGTAGTGAAGTTGAGCGCGCCGCCGGCCGTCGCGGCCCGGATCCCAGTGAAGGGCCAACCCAACAAGATGACGCTGAACGCGGCCCAGACGCTTCTGTACGTCGCGGCGGACCAGTCGGATACGGTGGACGTAATCGACACCCGTTCGAACGCGGTACTCGCGGCCATCCCGGTAATCGTGACCGCGCCGTCGATGCCTGCCTGGCTGGCGCAGTACAAGGGCGCGAACCCCAACAGCGTGACGCTCTCGCCGGACGAGCAGCAACTCTACGTCACCGATGGCAATCTGAATTGCGTCTCCGTGGTGGCGCTGGACGGAACCAATGGCGGCGGCCATGTAGTGGGTCTCATTCCGACCGGCTGGTACCCGAACTCAGCCAGCTTCAGCGGCGATGGCAACTCGGTGTACGTGGTCAATGCGAAGTCGCCCACGGGCGCGAATCCCGAGTGGTGTTATGGTGGCTACGGGCCGCCCAACTCGCCCAACTGCGAGCCATCGAACGAGTATAATCCCCAGTTGACCAAAGCCGGCCTCCAGAGCTTCCCGCGCCCCAGTGCGGCGCAGCTCACGACGCTGACGGCGCAGGTAGCAGCCAACAACCGGTTCTCCAGCACCGAGAGCGACAACGACCTCGCGGTCATGGCGGCCGTGCGCCAGGGCATCCAGCATGTGATCTTCATCATCAAGGAAAACCGGACTTACGACCAGATTTTGGGCGACCTGAAAGACGCCGCCGGCAACCGGATTGGCAATGGCGATGCCGCCTTGACTGAGTTCGGAGAGGCGATCACGCCGAATCACCATAGTCTGGCGCGAACCTTCGTCACTCTCGACAACTTCATGGACACCGCCGAAGTCAGCTATGACGGCTGGCTGTGGTCCACTTCGGCTCAAGCCCCCGACGTGGTGGAACACCAATTCCCGGTGGCCTACGCGGCGCGCGGCCTCAGCCTGGACGGGGGTGTGAATCGCAATGTGAATGTCGCCCTTTTGCCCCCCGAGCGCCAGCTCGCCAATCCCTTCACATCGGCCGATCCGGATGTGTTGCCGGGCCACACCGACACGAGTGCGCCGGATGGGCCGGACAATGAAGTGAATACCGGCTATTTGTGGAACGCCGCGCTGCGGGCGCATCTCACGGTTCGCAACTATGGTTTCTTCATCGACGGTACCCTCT
>Ga0224534_1001794_pt1 | contig 10833 bp, 6 predicted proteins | sample 714E12024metaG_FD_172012 | JGI IMG/M metagenome (GOLD analysis project Ga0224534, IMG submission 172012) | Peat soil microbial communities from Stordalen Mire, Sweden - 717 E1 20-24 | ecosystem: Environmental > Terrestrial > Soil > Wetlands > Peat | place: Sweden: Norrbotten County, Stordalen... | reverse complement strand
CTCGATCGCGTCCGGGTCCGTCTCCACCGGGGCCTTGGGAATCTGTTTCACCACGGGCGATCCCGCCGGCGGCGTCAGCGGCAACTCCAGCTCCTTCTTCGGAGCGTTCCCCTCCGGGAAAGCCTCCGTCGGCTTGCCCGCAATCGCCGCCTTCATAAAGTCCATCCACATCGGCAGCGCCGCCTTGGCTCCCGTCTCCTTCTCCCCCAGCGTCTGCCGGTCGTCGAACCCGATCCACGTCCCGCACGTCACCGAGGGCGAGAACCCGATGAACCACGCGTCCGTATAGTCGTTGGTCGTCCCCGTTTTGCCGCCCAGGGGATGCTTCAGCGAGGCCGCCGCCGCGCCTGTTCCCATCCGCGTCACCGCCTGCAGAAACTGCATCATCGTCCGCGCCGTCTCCACCGAGATCACCTCCACAACCTGCGGCGGAGGCTCCTCCATGGGTAGCCCGTCGGCCCGCACGACCTTGCGAATGGTGTGCGGCTCGATGCGTATCCCGTCGTTGGGAAAGACGCTGTACGCCCCCACCTGTTCGATCAGCGAGATGTCCGCCGCGCCGATCGCCACCGGCAGGAACGCCGGAATATTGCTCGTCACTCCGAAGCGGTGCGCGGTCGCAATCACCGTGCTGATCCCCACCTTGTCGGCCAGCTTCAGCGCCGGAATGTTGCGCGACTCGGCGAACGCATTCAGCAGGGTGATCGTCCCCTTGTAGTCGCCCTCGTAGTTGTGCGGAGTGTACGGCCCGTTGGGAGTGGAAAAGCTCACCGGCCCGTCCACAATCAGGTCGGTCGGCTTGGCCCCCGCCTCCACCGCCGTGGTATACACATACGGCTTGAACGACGAACCCACCTCCCGCTCCGACTGCGTCGCGCGGTTGAACTGCGACAGAGCGAAGTCCCGCCCGCCGACCATCGCCAGAACCTCGCCGTTGGAGTTGTCAACCGCCATCAGCGATGCCTGCGCGCCGGTGTCCTGCTCCAGTTGCGCGTGCTGCACCCCGTCGGCCGAGCCCTCGCCCAGCCGCACATACACCACGTCCCCCACCGTAAGAAAGCTGTCCCCAGCGGTCTTCTGCGTCCACGCCCAGTCCGCCGGAGTCATTACCGCGCGCGTCGAGCCGATCTTCACCATCACCCGCTCCGGCGACGCCTCCGTCACCAGCGCGTGATAGTACCCTCCTCGCTCGATCTCGCCCGCCCAGTCCGCATGTCGATACGTCTCCAAATCACTTCCCGCCGCCGCTACATTCGGCAGGTTCCCCTTCCACCCATGCCGCCGCTCATACGCCGCCGTCCCGTCCAGCACCGCCTTGTTGGCCACCAGTTGCAGATCCAGGTCAAGCGTCGTATACACCTTCAACCCCGCGCCCTGCACCTCTTCCGCCCCATACTCCTTCTCCAACTGCTGCCGCACCTCCTCCACAAAGTACGGCGCAACCGAGTTGGGTGGCGGCTCAATCTTCAACCCCAGCGGCATCGCCTCGGCCGCCTCCTCCTGCTCGCGCGTAATCTTCTTGTCCGCCAGCATCTCGCTCAGCACCAGGTTGCGCCGCTTCAGCGCACGCTCCGGGTGATTGATCGGCGAGTAGGACTCCGCGCCCTTGGGCAGCGCCGCCAACAGGGCCGCCTCCGGCAGTGTCAGCTCGCCCACATGCTTGCTGAAGTAGTACTCCGACGCCGCCTCGAACCCATACGTCCCATGCCCCATATAGATCTGGTTGGCATACATCTGGAAGATCTGGTCCTTGGTGAACACGCGCTCAATCTGCACCGACAGCAGTATCTCCTGTAGCTTCCGCCCGTACGTCTTCTCGTTGGACAGAAACAGGTTCCGCGCCAGTTGCATGGTCAGCGTCGATGAGCCCTGCGCCCGGCTCCGCGAGTGGATGTCGCGCCACGCCGCGCCTACCGCCCTCACCAGGTTCACCCCCCAGTTCCGCTCGAATGTCTTGTCCTCAATCGAGAGGATCGCCTGCCGCAGCACCGGCGGGAACGCCGTATACGGAACCACCACCCGCCGCTCCAGCGCGAACGACCCAATCTCCCGCCCATGAATGTCCAGCAGCTCGGTCGTCGTGTCCGGTCGATATCGCACCAGATCGTCCATCTGCGGCAGGTCGATCGAGTACACCAGCATCAGCCCGCACATCACCCCGAACACCGCGGACAGCCCCAGCAGCACCGTGAACGTCGCCCGCGACGCAATGTGCCGCGTGCGGTACGCCGGCCCATGCAGCACGTTCCCACCGGAGAAGCGCCCGAAAAATCTGCGCCACCACCCCTGCTTCTCCGGCTCCGGGAACTTTAGCTCGTCACTGAATAAACTGGCCACCGCACCCTCACCATAGCACGGCAAACCGCCCCATTTTCCCCGTAAATCCCCCAATCCAGCCGCGCCTGTTAGTCAGCTAGATTCGCGCTTGCCAGGCGGTGGCTCAACCGAGTGTGATCCCATCCCGCTCAATTGACGACTGGATTAGTCCTATATATAATCCACTTAGTAGTGCAGCACTTACCCGTGCTGGATTGGTCTTTACCCATGAGTCCGCAGACGTTTCTGCTCTCCGATCTCGCCGTTGGCGCCCACGCCCTCATCTCCAAGATGGGGGACGATCCGCATCTTTGCTATCTGCGCTGCATGGGCTTCTGTCCCGGCGCGCATGTGGAGCTGGTCCGGCGCGTCTCCGGCGGCGCGCTCTCGGTCTACCGAGTGGACGACGCCGATGTCGCTCTGCGCCAGGCGACGGCGGCCCTCATCTCCGTCAGGATGGAAGGCTGATTGCCAGGATTCCGTACAGTAGCGATTATTGGCCCTCCCAATGTAGGCAAGTCCACCGTCTTCAACCGGCTCACTGGCCTGCGTCAGAAGGTCGGCAACTACTCCGGCGTCACCGTGGAGCAGCACGAGGGCCAGATCAAGGGAACGCGCACCCGTCTGCTCGACCTGCCTGGCGTATGGAGCCTGGAAGGCGATGAGAGTGACCTCACCTCAGAGGACCAGTGCATCGCGGTGCGCGCGCTGCGTGGAGAGATCGAAGGCCAGGCGCGTCCCGAGGCCGTCCTTCTGATCCTCGATGCCACCCAGCTTCACCGCCAGATGACGCTGGCCCGCCAGGTGATCGCGCACCATCTGCCCACACTGGTGGTGGTCAACATGACCGACGTGCTGGCCGCGCGCGAGGGCTATCTCGACCCCCTCTCGCTGGCCCAAACGCTGAACTCGCCGGTCGCCATGGTCAGCGCAGGCACGGGCAGCGGCATGGATGCCGTCCGGCGCTTCGTCGGCGTCAAGACCGCCTCAACCAAAACGCCGCTGCTTCCTGTCATGCAGCCCCGCGTCGAGCAGCGCCAGATCGGCTGTCCGCGCAGCATGTCCGAGATTGAGAACCAGGGCCTCTACCGCCGTCCGCTGCCCTCCGAGTGGTCGCGCCGCATCGACCGCGTCGCCCTCCATCCCATCTTTGGCCCCGCCCTGTTCTTCATCATCACCCTGGGCGTCTTCCAGACCGTCTTCCGCGTTGCAGCTCCGGCCAGCGCTCTCTTCCAGAGGCTTCTGAACGCGTTCGGCTTCTGGTTTGGCGGCTTCATTCCCGCCGGTATCATGCACTCGCTGGTCATCGGCGGCCTGTGGACGGGCGTCGTCTCGGTGCTCACCTTCCTGCCGCTGATCCTGCTTCTCTTCCTGGTCATCGCGCTGCTGGAAGACTCCGGATACATGGCGCGCGCCGCCGTCATCGCCGACCGCACCATGTACCGCTTTGGCTTGAGCGGGCGCTCGTTCTTGCCGCTGCTCTCGGCCTACGCCTGCGCCGTGCCCGCCATCATGGCCACGCGCACCATCTCCAGCCGCCGCGACCGCCTCACCACCATCCTGGTTGCGCCCTTCATGACCTGCTCGGCGCGGCTGCCGCTGTACACCATGATCATCGCCGCCTTCATCCCCGACCGCCCCGTCGTCGGCCAGTTTCTCGGCCTGCGCGCCTGCGCCATGATGGGCCTCTACGCCATCGGGATGGTCGCCGCGCTCATCACTTCGCGCCTGCTGCACATGTCTCTGCTGCGCAAGGACGACGCGGCCTTCGCCATCGAGCTGCCGGAGTTTCGCCTTCCCCTCTGGCGTTCGCTGGGAATCAATCTGCTCGACCGCGCGCGCATCTTTGTCAAACAGGTTGGCACCATCATCCTGGTCACCAGCCTCGCCGTCTGGGTGCTGGCCAACTTCCCCGTGCATCACGGACAGCTCAGCCCCATTGGCCAGAGCTACATCGGCTCCATCGGCAACGCCATGGAACCGGCGCTCCGCCCGCTCGGCCTCGACCGCAACGTCGGCGTCGCCTTGCTCACCGCCTTCGCCGCGCGCGAGACGGTGGTCAGTACTCTCGGCACGCTCTACCAGACGCCCCAGGTCGGCATCGCGCTGCGCGGCTCCATCGGCCTGGCCGGAGCGCTCTCCCTGCTTGTCTTCTTCGCGCTGGCCATGCAGTGTACCTCCACGCTGGCCACCGTCAAGCGCGAGACCAACAGTTGGCGATGGCCCCTCTTCCAGTTCGCCTACATGAGTACTGTCGCCTACACCATGGCCTGGATCACCTTCCGCCTCAGCACATGGCTGCTGCATTAAAAGCAATTCTCCACGCGACGCAAACCCCCATTGCGTGGCACACTGTTACGCATGGATACCAGGGACACGGAACATCTGGTCGACGCGCTCACCAACAACTGGCAGACGGAGATGCGCGGCTTTCACACCTACAACACGCTCTCGATGCGTACGATCGACCCGCAGCAGTGCCGCTCGCTGTACTCGCTGGCGCTGGCCGAGCAGCACCACGCCGACCTGTGGGCCGCTCGCCTGAAGGAGCTGGGCGCGGAGGTCCCGCAGTACGACGGCTCCGAGGCTGGCGAAGCCGACTCGCTGGCCAACCGCATTGGCGGCCTCGACCTCGCCCTGCGCCGCCTGGAGCTGGACGAGAGCCGCGACATCGCACGCTACGGCCATCAGATCGAGAACCTCGGCGATGAGCCCACCAACGCCATCCTCAAGGAAGTGATCGAGGACGAGCGCGACCACTACGCCACGCTGGGCAACCTCATCCGCCACCACATGCCGCAGACGCAGCTCGATCCGCTACAGGCCAAACAGGCGCTGGACCAGCTTACGGCCGCCCGCGACCAGGGCAAGCCGCGCGCCGCCAGTTGGATCGGCGACGCCATCTACGGCGTCAACGACGGCCTCGGAGCCATCTTCGGCATCGTCTCCGGCGTCTCCGGCGCAACGCTCGGCAACGCCCGCTTCGTGCTCATCGCGGGCCTCGCCGGGATCTTCGCCTCCGCGCTCTCCATGGGATCGGGAGCGTATCTCGCCGCCAAGAGTGAGCGCGAGATCTACGAGGCCGAGTTCGAGCGCGAGCGCGAGGCCGTCGAGTACAACGAGTCCGAAGCCTGCGAGCTCCTCTCTCTGACCTACCAGGTCCGCGGCCTCACCGCCGAGGACGCAGACCACTTCGTCGGCCACATCGCCGAGAAGAAGGAGCAGCTCGTCGAAGTACTCGCCCGCGAGCGCCTGCACATCAGCGAGGAGGGACTCAGCAAGCCCTGGGTCTCGGCCACCACCGCCGCGCTCTCCACCGCCGTCGGGGCCTTCGTCCCAGTGGTTCCGTTCTTCTTCATGTCCGGGATTCCGGCCATCGTCGTCGCCGCCGTCATCTCGCTCATCGCGCACTTCGCCGTCGGCGCGGCCAAGTCGCTCATCACCATCCGCTCCTGGTGGTCCAGCGGCCTGGAGATGACCGGCATCGGGGCGCTGGAAGGCGTCGTCACATACATCATCGGCGTCGGCATCGGCCACCTCGCCGGATCATAAGCCTCGGACGGTGCGCCGGTTTTGCATCTTGTGTACGAAAAAATACTAAAGTATTCAATCTAAACATGTTAAGTCTAGACTTTTTGTCCCAGGTCTGGACTAAGTCTGAATTTGGTCTGGACTTGGTCTGGACTTTGTACGCCTGAAATCTGCATTTTTACCCCCCGCCAAGTCCGGCCCGAGTCTCCCCTCCGGCACGACGCTGGCGCTGCTTGCCCCTGTATTAATTATACCGCCGGTGTCAAGGGGTTCTCACTTCTTCGATGGCGGAATTACCGAAAGCTCCTTTCCCTTGGCTGTCTCGTTGATGGCAACAGCTACTGAATAGCCGTTGCTGAGAATCTTGCCTGTGTGGTCGATTTCATATGCAAGGGAGTATTTGCCGGGAGGAATTCCTGTCAGGTCATCCACCCGGAACTCGGATTGACCGGATTCTCCGCCGCTCCATCCACCAACGACACTGATGTGCCTAAGAACGAATTGCTGCTTTGTCCGTAGATTCGTCAGCACTGGATGTTCTTCGAGTTCTAGTCGCCATTTGTCCCCGATGCCTTTTCGTTCATGATAGCTCGCACGGAAGACGATGCTGTCTGGGGCAATCCAACTGCAACCGCCGAGCGTCTCCACGGTGACGATGCTGGCAGCGTCTCCGCCTGAAGCGTGCAGGCCCTCAAAGAGAGTATCGCTGACTTTGAGAAATTCGTCTTCGATGACGTAGCGAAGTTCATCCGTTTGGGCGCGCGCGTATACCTGTCTGGCATCGGCTGAGATAGCCGGTTGGTCGAGAGGGAGTAATTGCAGACAAAGGCTGCGGAGATGAGCGTTCTGAGAATCATCATCGAAGATTGTTTTCGCTGTAGAAGTGAGTTCGATGGCATAGCTTGTCAGCCATGGATTGTCCATGGGAATCTTTGTCGACGGAATATTCACGTTCTTATTGCGAAATCCGTAGATGTCGAGGAAAAACTGTACCGCCTCCGTTCGGAGTGAGACGTCCTTCTTCGGGTCAGAGAGGGTATCGAGCAGAAACTTCACTCGCGAGGCAGTGAACTGCTTCTCCTCCGCCTGACTCAGCCGCATCTCACTCGAGGGCGATATGAAGCTGAGCGCAGATTCCCAGTTACTGGCAAGCGTACTTGCTCTCAGCAGGAGTTCCGGATCGTTCAATGAACGAATCTGAAACAGAGCGCGTTCGGTAATCGCGCCCGCCGTGCGCAAGTTGCAATCCTCGCGGTTCGTGGACCTCGTGTCGATCAGGCGCATGAGATTGTGGATGTCGTCGCGGGTGGCAACCTTATCCAGCAAGGGGCGGACGGTCTGGACGGATACGAGAGACGTTGCAATCTTCCCCCGCATTTCATCCAGAGATGGCATGGCAAGATCCTGCTCCTTCGTGGACACTGACCGATGGGGAAAATCACGATAGCCTTGCGCTTCGTATGGGCCCGGGTTGTTCATCTGATAGTAGGTATGTACATGCTGGTACTCGTCGATCAGATAAACTCCGGATGGTGCTACGGCAAAAGGAGACTTCGCAGCGTCGGAATGAAAGAAGTCATATTTGTGGGGACGCCGGTCGAGGAACAATACGACTCTCATCCCGTCTTTCATGGGATCAAAGAAGGTGAGGAACGGAGTGAGAGTGTCCAGCTTCTCGCCTGGGTTCAATGATCCGTATAGCGTCTCGGTAACAGTAGCCGTGAACTTGTGCTGCAAATCTTCCGACAGATTTGCGATGACAATGTCGGTGCTCATATAGACCAGAGAATCGAGGTCGTAAGACGGCATGTTCATCGCATGGGCCGCAGGCAATAAAAGGATTACCTGAAACGCTAGGACAAGACTCAAACAAGGCTTTAGTGAGCGCATGGAATGTGAGTGTATCAAATGGGGGTTTTGTAGTAGTCACTCCATGCGAAACACGTCTATCGCCAGACGGACCAGCCTCTGCGGTTGAGGCTGTAGAAGAGCACGGCGAGGCAGCTTCCGCTGAGCGCCAGCAGGCCGCAGCCGGGAGCGACGCGCCCGAAGAGCAGGTCGCCGACGCCGAAGAGCATCGCGTACACCAGCGTGAAGCCCAGCACCCAGTGGAAGAAGTTGTAGCGGAGGGTGGGGTCGTGGGCGGGGTCTGGGACGGGGGCGGTGGTTGTGGTGGCGCGGACGAAATGCGGGGATTCTTCGCTTCGCTCAGAATGACAAGCTTCATTTTCGCGGGCGAAGGCGGATTGGGCGAAGCGGCGCCAGCCGAGGGCGGCGGGGCGGACGCGGTCGTAGAAGGCCTGTAGCGTCGCCTCGGTCTCGGGCTGCGTGGCCAGGGTGACGGCGAGCCAGATCGCCGTGGTCAGCAGGGTCGTCGTCAGCATGAGCCACGCGAAGGCGTGCGGGTCGTCCTGGTTCAGCGGCACCAGCGCCAGCGCCGGGTCGATGTGGTGCAGCGCGCGGACGGCGGGCATCCCGAAGCGACTCTCCAGTGTCAGCGAGATGGTCGCCGCCGCGGTCATCGCCGCAATCTCGCTCCACGCGTTGATCCGCCACCAGTACCAGCGCAGGATGAAGACCAGTCCCGCGCCCGCGCCCAGCGACAGCAGGAACTTCCACGCCGTGGCAATCGACGCGCCATGCGTCAGCATGAATCCCATCGCGCTCGCGCTCATCACGGCCACCAGGATCGTCGCCACGCGCGACGCCGCAACGTAGTGCCGCGCTGATTTGTCCGGCGCGAAGAAGCGTTTGTAGATGTCGTTGATCATGTACGACGCACCCAGGTTCAGGTGCGTCCCGATGGTGGACATATACGCCGCCGCGAACCCGGCCAGCATCAGCCCGCGCAGGCTGGGCGGCAGGTAGTGCACCATCACCCAGACGTACGCGCCCTCCATCCCTCCCTGCGCGGCCGTCGGATTGGGTAGCAGCACCAGCGCCACCAGCGCGGTCAGAATCCACGGCCAGGGGCGCAGCGCGTAGTGCGCAATGTTGAACCACAGCGTCGCGCCCAGCGAGTGCTTCTCGTTCTTGGCGGAGAAGATGCGCTGCGCGATGTATCCGCCGCCGCCCGGCTCGGCCCCCGGATACCAGCTCGCCCACCAGTTCAGGCTCAGCAGCACCAGGAAGCTGAGGAAGAACGGCGACGCGGACGATGGGATAAACGCCAGCGTGTCGCGCGCGTGGCCGTTGACGGCGTGCGTGGCGTCGAAGGCGCGAACGTGCGCTGCCAGCGGCCCCATTCCGCCAACCGCGTGCACGGCGAAGTACGCCAGCAGGATCACCATGCTCATCTTCAGGATGAATTGCAGGAAGTCCGTCCACAGCACCGCCCACATGCCGGAGATGGCGTTATACGCCAGCGTCAGCGCCAGGCAGCAGAAGACTCCGGTGAGTTGCTGGCGCGTCGTCGTCAGGCCGAGCGTGAGGGCGAGAATCTTGGCCATCGCCAGATTCACCCATCCCATGATGATGGTGTTGACCGGGAAGGCGAGGTAGACGGCGCGGAATCCGCGCAGGAACGTCGCGGGCGGGCCGGAGTAGCGCAGCTCGGCGAACTCCATGTCGGTCAGCACGCGGGCGCGGCGCCAGAGCGGAGCGAAGAAGAAGACGGTGAGCATCCCCGAAAGCAGAAACGACCACCACAGCCAGTTGCCCGCGATGCCCTGCGCGTAGATGAGGCCGGTGACGACCAGCGGCGTGTCCGCGCCGAAGGTGGTGGCCACCATCGACGTGCCGGCCAGCCACCAGCTCACGTTGCGCCCGGAGAGGAAGAACTCCCCAATGTTGCCCGACGCGCGCCGCATGTAGAAGAAGCCGATGGCCAGGTTCAGCGCGAAGTACGCGGCAATCACCAGCCAGTCGAGCGGGGTCAGAATCATCGGTCCTCTTTATGCTGCGCCACTCGGCCCTTACTGCTTCGCCAGGTCGAAGACCTTATCCATGAGCGTCCAGCGGCGCACCGGGTCCGCGCCCTCCGGCACGTCCTGGAACTCCGCCATCGACGCCTCCCACTCCTGCACCTTGGGATTGGCGCGATCCATGGCCGCCTTCTTCTCAATGGAGAAGCTGTCGTTCACGTCCATAATCATGAACAGCCGCGTGCCGGTGAGGTAGATCTCCATGGCCAGGATGCCAGCGGCGTAGAGGCTGTCGCGGACCTCCGGCCATATCTTCTGGTGACGGCGCTTGTACTCGGCGATCTTCTTGGGGTCGTTCTGCAGGTCGAACGTAAGACAGTACCTTGGCATTGCTCCTCCGTGGGGTTCGGTTGTGTCGCGGCGGCTGCTCTTACGGATTCCAACTCGACTGAGTGGCCCGCCGCGGCTCCCTGAGCAGCCTACCATCGCGCATCCGCCGCTCGCAAAGGCTGGGCTGGAGCGATGCCTCGTGCTACGCTCAGAGGCGCAGCAGAATCGCGCCAAACGCGGAAGAATACAGCGCAAGAACGAACACGAAGTCAGAGCGAAGAAGCGAATGGGGAAGCCGAGCAGTACCAACCCAATGCGCAGAACCGCAAGTCTCTCTTGTGAGACGTACGGCAGGATTGTGCGCCGCTGCGTGCCGCTTGGCCTGCTGATCTTCTTTGCCGCTAGCTTGGCTACGAGTGCGCGCGCGCAGACCCAGGCCACGACTCTTCCGCTGATGCTTCCCTGCGCAATCGCCTTCGACGCGGCTGGCAATCTCAACTTTGTCGAGACGGGCAACCACGTTGTGCGCAAGTTCACGTCCGGCGGAATCATCACCACGGTCGCGGGCAGCGGCGTGCAGGGATTTGCCGGCGACAATGGGCAGGCCACGGCGGCGGAGCTCGACTCGCCCGCCGGACTTGCGCTCGACTCCTCCGGTAATCTCTTCATCGCCGACAGCCACAACCACCGCATCCGCGAGGTCGCCGCCGCGACGGGCGTGATTGCGACGATTGCGGGCACGGGCGCGGCGGGCTACTCCGGCGATGGCGGCCCGGCGAAGTCCGCGCAGCTC
>Ga0224534_1001792_pt1 | contig 10835 bp, 12 predicted proteins | sample 714E12024metaG_FD_172012 | JGI IMG/M metagenome (GOLD analysis project Ga0224534, IMG submission 172012) | Peat soil microbial communities from Stordalen Mire, Sweden - 717 E1 20-24 | ecosystem: Environmental > Terrestrial > Soil > Wetlands > Peat | place: Sweden: Norrbotten County, Stordalen... | reverse complement strand
GATCTTCATCCCCTCCTGTTTACCGATTCCACGAAACTGAACGACCCGGAGCGCGGCCAGTACCCCAGCAGTCTCATCGGCCAGTCGGTGCCGCTCGCCTGGACCATTACGACGGGTGGCCGAAGAGTCTTCTACACAGCCCTGGGCCATAAGAAAGAGATGTACTCTAATCCGCTCCTGGTCCGGCACATCCTCGGCGGGGTTCTGTGGGCCCTGGGCGCGGCCAGGTAGACCGCGCCAAGACGCCTGTCCCATGACCGGGCGGCCTGCTCCAGAACGCCCGGCGAGATGCCGATTGGATGTTTTGTGGGCCTGTTATTCTGAATTCGGAGATGACCCATGGAGCGACCCATTTCTTTCACCCTCAACGGCAAGGCGACGCGCATCTCGGTCGACGAGGACCGCATGCTGCTGTGGGTCTTGCGTAGCGACCTGGGACTTACCGGCGCCAAGTTCGGCTGCGGCGAGGGGCTGTGCGGCGCCTGCACCGTGCTCGTGGACGACCAGGCGGTCCGGTCCTGCTCGACCCCCATCGGGGATGTCGCCGGCAAACGGGTGCTCACCATCGAAGGGTTGGAACGGAACGGCCGCCTGCATCCCATCCAGGAGGCGTTCGCCAGGCACCACGCCTTCCAGTGTGGCTTCTGCACGCCCGGAATGATCCTTAGCGCGTACGCCCTGCTTGCGGAGAAGGCGCGGCCTTCGCGCGAGGAGATCGTCAATCGGATGGACGACAGCCTCTGCCGCTGCGGATCGCACCCGCGCGTGCTGGACGCCATCGAAGAGGCCGCGGCGGCCATCGAAGGAGACGGTCGATGAAACATGCGGATGCAAACGGGAATCCGAGCCGGCGCGGCTTTCTGGCGCTGAGCGGATCGGGGCTGTTCGTGTTCTTCGCCGCCGAACCATTGCGCGCGTTTCAGCAGCCGGGGGTTCAGGGGTATCCTTCCGACTGGAACGCCTATCTGCGCATCGGCGCCGACGGCCGGGTGACGTGCTTCACAGGCAAGGTGGAACTCGGCCAGGGAACCACAACGTCGCTGGCGCAACTGCTGGCCGAGGAACTGGACGTCGCGTTCGATTCGGTGGACATGGTGATGGCGGATACCGGCCTGTGCCCGTGGGACAGAGCGACGGTCGGCTCGCTCGGCATCTGGCAATTCGGCCCGGTGCTGCGCGCCGCCGGCGCCGAGGCTCGGGCCGTGCTGCTGCAAATGGCGGCGGAGCGTCTGGGCGCGCCGGCTGATCGCTTGCGGGTCAAGGACGGAGTGGTCACCGATTCCGCCGCGCCGGACAAACGCGTCACCTACGCGCAATTGGCCGGGGGCCAGCGCATCGAACGCCACCTCGCGGGGACGCCCTTGAAGGCCCCCTCGACCTACCGCATCGCGGGGCAATCGCCGCGGCGCAAGGATGCGACGGACAAGGTCACCGGCAGGGCGAAGTACTCAGCCGACGTGATTCTTCCCGGCATGCTGCACGCGCGGCTCCTCCGGCCGCCCGCGCTCGGCGCCCGGCTGAAGAGCGCCGATACCAGCGCGGCCGAGAAGCTGCCCGGGGTGCGGGTGATCCGGGACGAAGGTCGGATCGCCGTGCTGCATGCGAGGCCCGACATCGCCGACCAGGCCCTGAAACTGGTGAAGGCGGAGTTCGACCCTCCGCCGCCGGGACCGGACGACAAGACGATCTTCGATCACCTGCTGAAGAACGCCCCCACACCGAGCGTAGTGGCCGAGAAAGGCAGCCTGGCCGATGGGGAGAAACTGGCGGCGGCCGTGGTTGCTCAGAGATACCTGAACGGTTACGTGGCGCACGCGGTCATTGAGACCTATTCGGCCATGGCCAGCATAGAAGGGTCCAAGGTGACCGTGTGGGCCAGCACGCAGGCGCCGTTCCGCGTGAAACAGGAGGTGGCTCAAGGTTTGGGCGTACCGCCGGAGAGCGTGCGCGTCATCTCGACGTACGTCGGCGGCGCCTTCGGCGGAAAATGCCACGGGACGCCGCCGGTCGAAGCCGCGCGGCTGGCGAGGATCTCGGGCAGACCCGTGCAGGTGGTGTTCGATCGCGCGGAGGAGTTCCTCTTTGGAGCGTTGCGTCCCGCCGCGGTCGTGGATGTCCGATCCGGCTTGACCGGCGCAGGCAAACTGGCGTTCTGGGACTTCAGAGCCTATGGCGGAGGCCCCCAGGAGGCGCAGACGTTCTACGACGTGCCCCACCAGCGCACGGTATCGGCCGGCTCCTGGGACGCGACGGCGAACCCTCCGGGCCTGCATCCCCTCGGTGTGGGCGTATGGCGCGCGCCCGCTGGCGCCACCAACACCTTCGCGCGCGAATCCCATATGGATATGCTGGCGGCCAAGGCCGGCGCGGACCCCGTGGATTTCCGCCTCGCAAACCTGACGGACAAGCGCATGCGGCGCCTGCTGCAGGCGGCGGCGGAGAGGTTCGCGTGGAGTCCGGCGAAAGCGCCCAGCGGACGCGGCGCGGGGGTCTCGTGCGGCATCTATACGGGGACCTACATGGTCACTATGGCGCAGGCGGCCGTCGACAGGAAGACCGGCCGGGTGAAAGTCGGCCGCATCGTGTTCGTCCACGACCAGGGACGGACGGCGAGCCCGGACGGAACGCGCCAGCAGATCGAAGGTGCCGTCATCATGGGCTTGGGATACGCGCTGAGCGAGGAGGTGCGATTCCGGAACGGCGAGGTGCTCAGCCGGAGTTTCGATAGCTATGAGATCCCGCGCTACTCCTGGCTGCCGAAGATCGAGATCGCGCTGCTCGACAGTCCGGAGGCGCAGGTCTCGGGGTGCGGCGAACCGCCGGTGATCAATTTGGGCGCTGTCGTGGCCAACGCCATTTTCGACGCGGTGGGCGCCCGCATGCCTCAGTTGCCCATGACTCCCGAGCGCGTGTTGGCGGCCCTGGGAAGTACGGGCGCGGGCGCCGGCGGAAAACGTGCGGAGAACGGGTCAGCCTGATCTCCGTGCCATCCATCGAGCGGGCCGGGCGTGCTCACCCCCTACTTGAAGCGCATCGTGATGCGGTTTTCGCGGCCGCCGTAGGTCAGTTCCAAGTCCTTCATCTTCTGCTTTTCCATGGCGAAGTAGAGAAGGCCGGAGACCGGCTGGTCGGTCTTCTTTTCGGGCAGCACCTTGTCTTCGAGCACCTTCTTGATCGGGTTTTCCTTTTCCGTAGCGCCGTTCTGCACGGTGGCTTTGACATCGCCCGTGTCGCCCCCTCCGCCAGTACCGACCGTTGCACCGCCCCCCGGGTAGCCTCCCGGATAGCCGCCGGGGTAGCCCCCGGGATATCCGCCAGGGTAGCCGCCGGGATAGCCATCGGGATATCCGCCGCCCATACTAACGCCGCTGCCGGTGCGCTGGCCCGGAGCCTGCTTGATCACCAGCCCACCGCTGCCGGCGATCTGGCTGGGGGCAAAAGGCTTGGTTTTCTCGCCGTCCTTGTCGGTGCGAAGCTGAAAATCGTCCCGGTCGATGGAGATTTCCTTGCCGTACTTCGGTTGCACTTTTACATCGGCCACAATGTAGTGTCCATCCAAATCGGAACCAACGACTCCCTTGACGCCGGCGGCATCGATGTAGAGCGTGACGGTGAGGACCAGGTCTTCATTTTCGCCCCGGGCCGTGGCAACGGTTTTCTTGGGTGCGGCCGGTAGCAGAATCGCCAGCAACAGAAAAAGGGAGAAAAAACGGGCTGCCTCGGTACCCGCGTGTCGCATGTGGAACGCCTCTGGACCGATTATACCGTCCGGTGGCGCAGACGATCGTCTTCGTCGTCTGCGTTGGCAGGCCACAAAAAACGATGGCCCGCCCCACCAGGGAATAAAACCGAGAGTTTTCGGTTCCTTTGCGCACTAAACCACGATCTCCGAAGTTCCCGCTGGTACAATGGGTTCTTCAAAACATCTCCAGGAGTAATACCCGTCATGGACGAAAAAGAGCGCTCGCGCGCCTTAGAACTCGCCTTGAGCCAGATCGAAAAGCAGTTTGGCAAAGGCTCGATCCTGCGTCTCGGGTCGAAGGATGCTCTCGTACCGGTCTCCGTGATCTCGACGGGGTCGATTTCACTGGACGCCGCGCTGGGAGTGGGCGGCCTCCCTCGGGGCCGCGTGATCGAAGTCTTCGGACCGGAATCCTCCGGCAAGACCACAATCGCGCTTCAGGTAATCGCGGAGGCGCAGAAAAAGGGCGGGATTGCCGCCTTTATCGACGTCGAGCATGCGCTCGATCCGGCATACGCCAAGAAACTCGGCGTGGACATAGACAATCTCCTGGTCTCGCAACCCGACTATGGCGAGCAGGCGCTCGAGATCACCAATCACCTGACCGCTTCGGGGCAGATCGACGTACTGGTGGTGGATTCCGTGGCGGCGCTGGTGCCCAAGGCTGAGCTCGATGGCGAGATGGGCGACAGCCACATGGGGGTCCAGGCCCGGCTGATGTCGCAAGCCCTGCGCAAGCTTACCGGCGTCGTCTCCCGATCGCGGACCTGCCTGATCTTCATCAACCAGATCCGCGAGAAGATCGGGGTGATGTTCGGCAACCCGGAAACCACCACCGGCGGGCGCGCGCTGAAATTCTACGCCACAGTGCGGCTGGACATCCGGCGCATCGCGGCCATCAAGGACGGCGACACCGTGATCGGCAACCGCACCAAGGTCAAGGTAGTCAAGAACAAGGTTGCGGCGCCCTTCCGCGAAGCCGAATTCGACATCATCTATGGCGAGGGAATCTCCAAGGAAGGAGACTTGATCGACCTGGGGGTGGCGCAGAACGTGATCGAGAAGAGCGGCTCCTGGATCAGCTACAAAGGCGAGCGCATCGGTCAGGGCCGCGAGAACGCCCGCCAGTTCCTGAAAGACAACCCGGATATCCGGCAGTCCATCGACACCGAGCTGCGCAAGGCCCTGGGTCTGACTAAGCCGGAACCAGTGGCCGCCGCGGCGGAGGCGCCTTCGCCCAGCCCGGTTCCCAAACCAGCGCCCGCACGCAAGTAGGCGAGCGATGCTTCGCCCGCCGCGATGATGGAACAAGACCGGCAGCGCGCCATTCGTCTGAAGCTTTCCCAAATGGAGTCCGCTCCGGCGCGTCGCCCGAGGTACCCTCCCGGTCCGGCGCTTCCCACCGGATTCGCGGCGCTCGATGCCGCCCTCGGCATGGGAGGCTTGCCTCGCGGCTGCCTGGTCGAGCTATTCGGGCCTTCTTGCGGGAAGACCACTTTGGCGCTCCAGGTGGCGGCTCATCTTCAGAAACAGGGCTCGACGGTTGCGTGGATCGATTCCGACCATGCCTTCGATCCGCTGTATGCCGTGAAACTCGGGGTGGAGATCGAGCGCTTGCCGGTGGTCGAGCCCGAATCGGCCGAGGAGGCGCTGGAGATCGCGCGCCGGCTGGCAAGCTCCGGCGCAGTGGACCTTCTGGTGGTCGATTCGGCCGCCGCGCTCGTCCCCAGCCTGGAACTCGAGACCGGAATCGGAGCGAGCGGCCCCGGACTCCACAGCCGCGTGCTGGCATCGGGGTTGCGAAGACTGGCGATGGCGGTGGCCAGGGCCGGCGCCTCGGTGTTGTTTCTCAACCAGACGCGCGGCCGCCCGGAGCCATCCGGAGGAGAGGCCGAAACCAGCGCCGGCGGCCCTCCACTCAAGCTCTACGCCGCGGTGCGAATCGCGCTCGGCCCGGCCGGCGAGCGGCGGGTTCGCTTCCGGGTACTGAAAAACAAGGTCGCGGCGGCCTTCGTCGAGGGCGACCTGAGGTGGAAACCCGGCCTGGGATTCGCGGAAAGCCCGTAAAACGGCCCTCCCAGCAGGCCGGAATCAAAAAAACCGCGAAAAATCGGCCTTTTGTGGTGCTTTTCTCTTTACATCACCATGTCCTTCCCTTATGATTGATATCAATTGAGACGCGCGTCCGCGAAAACGTGCGGTCTTAGAATTGTTTTCGATGGTGATGTGGTGTAGGGCGCGCAACGCGCGCGGTTTGCTCCACGCTGGATTGAAACGAACAAAACCACGGGAGAATTAAAGGAGAGTTATGGCGAATCAGAGAATGACCCAGACGCAACTGGTGAAAGCGCTCGCGGCAGGCTGCGAAGTCAACAACAAGGCCGCAAAAGGGTTCCTGGAGGAACTCGCTAAACTGGCGATCGGCGAAGTGAAGAAGAACGGCGTATTCGTGCTGCCCGGCATCGGCCGGCTGGTGCGCGTGGATCGCAAGGCCCGCACGGGGCGCAACCCGGCGACCGGCGAGGCCATCAAGATTCCGGCCAAGAAGGTCGTGAAGTTCCGCGTGGCCAAAGCCGCCAAGGACGCGATCGTTCCACCCAAGAAGAAGTAGCCAAGGGACAGGCTTATAACGCAAAACCCCGCGAGGCCCAACCGGTCTCGCGGGGTTTTCTCTTTGCTGGATGTTTTGAAGCCGAGATGAACCCAGCCCAAGGTGCGGGCTGTTCCACGAAGCTGCCGTCTACTTCTTCTCTCCGACCTTCTCTTCTTCCTTCTTGTCTTCTTCGCCGCCTTTGAGGGCATCCTTGAAGTTCCGGATCCCTTCGCCTAAGCCTTTCCCCAGGTCGCCGACCTTCTTGCCGCCGAACAGCAACACGGCAACCAAGGCGATCACAACAATCTCGGGAAAGCCTAGCCCCGCAAATCCGGCAGTTAGCACGCCAGTGGGTTCCATACGGCCTCCTTTACATAGGTCATTGTAGCGAATTCCGGGTGGGCCGCGTCTGGCCGCTACCGGAACCAGGAGCGCACGTCGAGAATGTCGCGGCGCATCCCCTCGGAAAGAGGGGCCATCAGGACGTTGACGGCGAACCACGTGGTGCTCACCGAGACCAGCACTTGCGTCAACCGGTTCTTCCCCAGGATGAGCCGCAGCAACATGGCGGCCACGAACGGCAGGACCGCGGTGGCCACCCGTGCGTGCGGGCTCAGGTCCTCGAAGATGCTTAAAACCGGCACTACAGAAATCTAGCGCCGCCCGCATTTCTCCGGTCAAGTTATCCTCGGTTAACGGTTTGTGAGGTAGCCTACATTTATGGCGGAAACTCTGGAGTTGGGCGCACGGGCGCTCTCCATTGAAGATGTGGCGCGCGTGGCGCGCGAAGGCGCCGAAGTGCGCATCGGCGATGCCGCGCGGGCGCGCATCGCGCGGGGCCGCGAGCGGCTGGAAGAGCTGCTGGCGCGCGGCGAGCGCATTTACGGCGTGAACACGGGGGTGGGCGGGAACGTCGGAATCTCGGTTCCTCCGGAGAAAATGGACTTGCTGCAGCTCAACCTGATGCGGCACCTTTGCTGCGCCACCGGGCAGCCTCTGCCGGGCGACGTGGTGCGGGCGGCCACGCTGCTGCGCGCGGCCACGTTCGTGACGGGCGCCTCGGCGGTGCGGCCGGAATTGGTGGATGCGCTGGCGGCGCTGCTGAACCGCGGGGTGACGCCGGTGGTTCCGCGGTACGGGTCGGTGGGCGCGAGCGGCGATCTGATGCCCTCGGCCTACATCGCCCGCGTGCTGGTGGGAATGGGCGAAGCGGAATTCCAGGGCCGGCGCATGGCGGCGGTGGAAGCGCTCGAGGCGGCGGGGCTCGCTCCCATCCGGTTCGCGCCCAAAGAGGGGCTGGCGCTCATCAACGGCACCACGGTCATGACCGCGGTGGCGTCGCTCATGTCGATCGACGCGTTCCGGGTGCTGCGCGCGCTCCTGGGCGCGGTGGCACTTTCCGTGGAAGCCATGCAATCCCCCAACCTGCCTTTCGAGCCGTGGGTACACCAGCAGAAAGGCCACCCCGGCCAGATTGCGGTGGCCGCCTACCTGCGCGGGATGCTGGAAGGTTCCGCCTACACCCAGCCTTCCGGCGGCCAGAGTTGCTACTCGCTGCGCTGCGCGCCGCAGGGCCTCGGCCAGGTGTGGGAGGCGCTCGAGGATGGGCGCGCGGTCGTCGAGCGCGAAATCAACTCGGCCAACGACAACCCGCTCATCGACCCGGAGACCGGCCGGATGTACAAAGCCGGGAACTTCTATGGCGGCCACATCGCACGCCTGCTGGACACCTGGAAGATCGACTTCGCCTCCATGGCCAACTGGGGCAACGCGCTGGTGGCGGTGCTGGTGGACGACCGCTTCAACCAGGGGCTGCCGGCCAACCTGACCCCCGAGCCGGGTCTCAACTCCGGATTCAAGGGCATGCAGTTGAGCGTGACCAGCCTGGCCTGCGCCGTGCGGCAGATGGCAGGCCCGAGCTCCATCCATTCGCTGCCCACCGAGCAATACAACGAGGATGTGGTGAGCCTGGGGATGCACGCGGCGGTCACGGCCATGGACGCGCTGGAATGTTTGCGCAACGAGACGGCCATGGTGCTGCTGGCCGCGACGCAGGCCGTGGATTTGCGCGGCGGGCCGGCCAAGTTGGGGAGCGGGTCGCGGACGGTCTACGCAGCCGTGCGCCAACTGGCGCGGTTTCAGGACCGGGACCGGCCCATGGAGCACGAAGTGGCGGCGGTATCGGCCAAGATCGCGGGGGGGCAGGTTTAGCCGAAAAATCCGCAAAATCCGTCAAGCAATCCCATCCCGCTTGCCCTACACTCTGGTTTTGGAGGCACCTATGATCCTTTGGAAACGCGCCGCGGTGCTGGGTTTTTTAAGCTGGATGATCCCGTTCGTCATCTCATTTATCGTGTTCCCGTTGAAGAAAGCCAACGCTCCGTTGTTCGGTACCCTGATGAGCCTCGTTGTTCTTCTGACGGCCGCGGCGCTGCTCAATCGCTATTTCCGAAACCGGCCTGTATCGGTTAACGAGGCCGTGCGTGTTGGCGCGCTGTGGTTGGCCGTCAATCTTCTAATCGATTACCCGATGTTTGCCTACGGCCCCATGAAGATGACGGCGTGGGGCTACTACTCGGAAATCGGCCTGGGCTACCTGGCGTTTCCCATCTTTGCGTTTGGGGCAGCGCGGCTGGCGCGATCGTGAAGCCATCCACCGAACAGGACTATCGCGAGCGAATCGTCCGAACGCTCGTGTACATCCAGCAGCATCTGGATGACGATCTTGAGTTGGAACAGGTGGCGGGGGTCGCGGCCTTTTCCAGCTTTCATTTTCACCGCATTTTCCGGGGCCTCGTTGGCGAGACGCTGAAGGAGTACATCCGACGGCTGCGGCTGGAACGCGCCGCGCGAAACTTGAAGCTGTCCGACGAACCCATCACTCAAACCGCATTGCAAGCCGGATTCGAGACCCACGAATCCTTCACGAGGGCATTTGGAGACATGTTTGGAGTATCCCCTTCCGCATACCGAACCGCGCACAGGCCTGCGCCCGAATCGCAGTCCGGCACTCACTTCGACGATGTTTCGAGTTACCATTCGCCCGATTACGAAGACATTCCTTCCGTGGAGGTAAAAGAGCTTCCGCCCATGCGGATGGTCTTTCTCCGGCACGTGGGCCCGTACACCCAAGTCGGCGCCACTTGGGGCCGGCTGATGGCGTGGGCGGGCAGGCGCGGGCTGCTCGGGCCGAACATGATGTTGATCGGCATCGTCCACGACGACCCGGACGTGACCCCGCCCGACAAAGTTCGATACGATGCCGCGGTGACGGTGAATCGCCCGGTGCAGCCCGAGGGCGAATTCGGCGTCATGGAATGGGCCGGTGGCAGCTATGCCGTGGTCGCGCATAAGGGGCCGTACGAGGCGCTGGGGACGACCTATCAGCGGATCTACGGCGGCTGGCTTCCACACAGCAGATACCGTTTGCGCGATGAGCCGGCCTTCGAGCAATACCTCAATTCCCCGCGGAACACCAAACCTGAAGATTTACTGACCCTGATTCATGTGCCCATCGGCGCGTGAGGTTGGGTCGCCTGGCGCGCGCGCATTGTGGACCGCAGTGCGATATACCTGGTTAAGAATGACCCTGGACATCGGATGTGGCAAGCGCAAGGTTGAGCCGGACGCGCTGGGCATCGACATGTCCGCCGATTCGGCCGCCGACACCGTCTGGAATCTCGACGAGTTTCCCTGGCCGCTGGAGGACGACCGGTTCGACCGCATCCACATGTCGCACATCATCGAGCACCTCGCCGACCCCGTGCGCGCCATGGCGGAAGTGCATCGCGTGGCGCGCAACGGCGCCGACGTTTTCGTGACCACCCCGCACTTCAGCTCGCACAATTCGTATACCGATCCCACCCACAAGCGCCATCTGGCGGCGGCCAGCTTCGAGTACTTCACGGGCAACGATTTCCCCAGCTTCGCCGGCTCGGCGTTTCGGTTTGACATCGTCGAGCTGAAGCTCACGTTTGGCGGCAATCTGGTGCTGGACAACCTGGGCCGTTTCCTGGCCCGAAGGTCGATGCGGTGGTACGAGCGTCACGCCGCATGGATCTTCCCCGCGCTGGACATTCAGTGCCACCTGCGGGTGCGGAAATAGGGCCGGGAAACTGGAACCTATCCAACCGGAACGCCGGCCCCACTCTACAGGTTCACACTGACCGCTTCTTCGAATATGTTGTGCGGCACCTGAATACCGCTCACGCGCAGGCGCTCCAGAATCCTGGGCGAAATCCCGGTGGCCCGGAAACGCCCCTGCACCTTGCCCGCGTCCGTCACGCCCACGCGCTCGAAAGTGAAGATCTCCTGCATCTGCAGCTTGTCGTCGCGTACGCCCAGCACCTCGGAAATGCTGATCATCTTGCGCGTGCCGTCTTGCAGGCGCGATACCTGCACCACCATCTTGATGGCGCTGGCGAGCTGTTGCAGAATCACGCGCGTGGGGATTTCCAGGTCGGCCATCATCACCATGGTCTCCAGGCGCGAAAAGGCGTC
>Ga0224534_1001791_pt1 | contig 10839 bp, 9 predicted proteins | sample 714E12024metaG_FD_172012 | JGI IMG/M metagenome (GOLD analysis project Ga0224534, IMG submission 172012) | Peat soil microbial communities from Stordalen Mire, Sweden - 717 E1 20-24 | ecosystem: Environmental > Terrestrial > Soil > Wetlands > Peat | place: Sweden: Norrbotten County, Stordalen... | reverse complement strand
GCCGGAGGGCGACGGGCTCGGCGAGGCTGACGGCGCCCGGGCCGACGACGGCGAGGGTTTGCCCGGCGGCGTTTCGTAGATGAGCGACCGGATCGAATTACGAGGACTTCGAGTGCTCGGGCGCCATGGCGCCCGCGAGGGGGAGCAAGATGCCGCGCAGCCCTTCGAAATCGATCTGGAGGTCGAGGCCGAGCTTGGTGAGGCGGCTCACGACGATGACCTGACCAAGACCGTCGACTACTCGCTGGTTGTGGAGACGGCCATGGCGATCGTCGGTGAACGCCAGTACCGCCTGCTGGAGGCGCTCGCCGGGGCCATCGCTACCGGGGTCCTCGATATCCCTGGCGTCCAAGCGGTCACGGTGACGGTTCGCAAGCTCCGACCTCCTGTCGCGGCGGACATGGCCTCGGCCGGAGTGCGGCTACGACGGGAGAGGGGTGACAGGTCTGGATGAGTGTGGAGGCGTTCTTGAGTCTCGGCTCGAACATGGGCGATCGCCTGGGCTATCTCGAGCTTGGGGTGCAGGTGCTCCGCGGCGTCGATCCCGACCTGAGGGTTTCGCCCGTCTACGAGTCGGCTCCGCTGGGTGGCCCTGAAGCCCAGGGCCGGTACCTGAACTGCGTCGTCCGGCTCGAGACCAGCCTGAGTGCCCGGCAGCTCCTGGAGGTTGCGCACGGGCTCGAGGAGTTGGCGGGCCGGGTTCGCACAGTCCGCAATGGGCCGCGCACGCTCGACGTCGACGTCCTTGTCGTCGGAGACCTTCAGATCTCCGAGCCCGATCTCGTGGTGCCGCACCCGAGGATGTCCGAGCGCGGCTTCGTATTGGCGCCGCTCGAGGATCTTGACGCTTCGCGCGTACCAGCGGATTGGCGTTCCAGGCTCGCCGAGACGGACCCTAGATCACTCGAGCTGCGCATGGTTGGTAGGCTCCGATGACACTGAGACACGAACGGCACCTGGTGACAGGGCCGGAACGAAGAGAGCTCACCATGACAACGGTTCGCATCATCGGACCCGGTCGCGCGGGTCGGTCTTTTGCGTGTGCGTTCGCAGCCGTCGGCATGGAGGTCCGAGATCTTCTCGGGCGCGGCGGCGACCTCTTGTCAGCCGCCGCCGGCGTCGACGTGCTGCTGCTCACGGTCCCCGACCAATCGCTCATCGGCGTCGCCTCGGCAGTCCGGCCCGTGCCGTCTACGGTCGTGGCTCACTGCTCGGGAGCACTCGGTCTCGAGGTGCTGGCAGGACATGAGCGCGTGGCAGCGCTCCACCCGCTCGTGACTCTTCCCGACCCCGTTATCGGGGCCGCGCGCCTGCGCAGCGGTGGCTACTTCGTCGTGGCAGGGGACAAAGTCGCCACGGACCTTGTCCTGGCGCTTGGCGGCCGCACGCTCGTGGTCCCTGCGGACGCAAGGGCGGGGTACCACGCTTCTGCCTGCATCGCGTCGAACCACCTCGTCGCGCTCCTCGGCCAGGTTCAGCGCGTTGCCGCGTCCGTCGGGCTTCCCCTCGAAGCCTTCCTGCCGCTCGCCCAAGGAGCCCTCGACGACGTGAGCCTCATCGGACCAGCCGCGGCGCTCACCGGCCCAGCCGCCCGCGGGGACGTGACCACTATTGAGCGGCACCGTCAGGCGCTCGACCCGGCAGAGCTCGAAGGCTATGACGCCGGGGTCGCCCTCGCGCGTCGGCTCGTGACCGGGGAACCGGCGAAGGTGCGCGAGACCGCACAGCCACCAGCGGGTGCCGGGGGCTGCGAGCCTGACGCGATCAGTGATCGGGTGGGAACCGCCGGGACCGGCTCGTGGAGGTAGTCGCCTCCCGCGACGGGTTCCGCAAGGCGATGTCAGCTGAGCGCGCGGCAGGCGCCCGGCTCGGGCTCGTACCCACGATGGGCGCTCTGCACGAGGGGCACATGTCGCTGTTGAGGGCCGCCGTGTCGGGCTGTGACGTGGTGGTGGCGACCATCTTTGTGAACCCGCTCCAGTTCTCCTCTCGAGAGGACCTGGCGCGGTACCCGTCCAACCTGGAGCGAGACCTGGAAATGGCGCAAGCGGCCGGCGTCAAGCTCGTGTTCGCGCCTTCTTTGGGCGAGATGTACCCGCGGGGAGAACCAGAAACAAGAGTCGAGCCCGGACCGCTCGGTGAGCGCCTCGAGGGCGCATCCCGTCCTGGCCATTTCGCCGGTGTGGCGACGGTCGTCACCAAGCTGCTGTCGCTTTCTGGAGGTTGTCGTGCCTTTTTCGGTGAGAAGGACTTCCAGCAGCTGGCCATCGTTCGCAACCTCGTCGAGGATCTCGATCTCGATGCCGAGATCGTCGGCTGCCCGACGGTGCGGGAGCCCGATGGCCTTGCATGCTCGAGCCGCAACCAGCGGCTAGCGCCCGACGACCGGCCCGCGGCAACCGTCGTCTTCAAGGCGCTTGACGCGGCGCGGGCCTCCGTGGCCGCTGGCGAACGGCGCAGCACGGAGGTTGAAAGGACGATGGCTGCCGTGGTTGCGGCCGAGCCGCGAGCCAGGTTGGACTACGCAGTTGTCGTGGATCCCGTTACGTTCGAATCGCCGGTGCTCCTCGCCGGCGAGCTTCGGCTGCTCATCGCGACTGACATCGGGCCGGTCCGCCTGATCGACAACTTGGGGGTGGAGACATGAAACCTGGGCCGTCCTGCCTTCTTTGGCGCCGCGACCGGTGCATCACGACATGAGCCCGCTCCAGCGGCTCGACGTTCTCGTGATCGGGAGCGGGGTGGCGGGCCTGTCCGCGGCGGTTCGCCTCGCCCAGCTCGGCGGGGCGAGGGTCGGGGTTCTCACAAAGGGCGAGCTCGAGCAGTCGACGACGCGCTGGGCTCAGGGAGGTATCGCTGCGGTGCTGCCCGGCGACGAGGACTCGACCGACCTCCACCTGGCCGACACCCTCCGCGCCGGGGCCGGGCTGTGCGACCAGGCCGCGGTTCGCGTGCTCGTCGACGAAGGCTCCGAGCGGGTCCACGAGCTCATAGCGCTCGGCGCGGTCTTCGACAGTGTGCCTGGCGGCGGGCTGTCGAGGGCCAGGGAAGGCGGCCACTCGACGGCGCGCGTGCTGCACGCGGGCGGCACCGCAACCGGCGCGGAGGTGGAGCGCGCCCTCGTTGCAGCGGTGCGTGACAGCGCCGCAGCCATCCTCGAGAACTGGTTCGCCCTCGATCTCGTCCTCGAAGGAGCACGGTGCACCGGCGTCGTCGCGCTCGACCCCTCAGGACACCTGCAGCGTGTAGAGGCTTCCCACGTCGTCCTCGCGTGCGGCGGAGCTGGGCAGATGTACGCGGTCACGACCAATCCCACCGAGGCGACCGGTGACGGCATCGCCATGGCGCTGCGCGCCGGAGTCCCGGTTGCCGACGTGGAGTTCGTCCAGTTCCATCCGACCGCGCTCCACCATTCAGCCATGCCGCGCCCGCTCATCTCCGAGGCGCTCCGCGGTCACGGCGCGGTGCTGCGCGACGGTGCGGGCAATCGTTTCGTGGACGAGCTTCTGCCGCGCGACCTCGTGAGCCGGGCGATCGCCGTCAAGTTGGTGGAGGAGGGCAGCGACCACGTGTGGCTGGACGCGACGGTGCTCGAGGACTTCGGGCGAAGGTTCCCGACGATCGCGGACTCGCTGGCGGAGGCCGGGTTTGACCCGGTCCGTGAGTGGCTGCCGGTGGCGCCGGCCGCGCACTACCTGTCCGGGGGCGTTCTCGTGGACCTCGATGGCGCGACGGCTCTCCCGGGACTTTGGGCGGCGGGTGAGGTTGCCTGCACCGGGGTTCACGGAGCCAACCGGCTTGCCTCGAACTCGTTGCTGGAAGGCATGGTCTTCGGGGCCCGCTGCGTCGACGCAATCCTGTCGGGCCGCGACGCACCCGAGTCCACAGGCGCCCTCGCCGGCCTGGACGGTGAGACGGGCGAGGCGTTAGCGACCGGTGACCCGGCTGCGCCGATTCCCGTCGGTCAGGTCGCGGATTGCCGGTGCGGACCGGATCACCCCGAAGTTTCGCCTCGGCGGATCGGCGCCTCGCCGGACAGCCACGCGAGGGCCCAGGCACAGCGCTGCGCGCTTCAGGGCGCGATGACCAACTGGGCTGGCGTCGTCCGCGACGCTTCCTCGCTCGAGCGGGCCTCGCGAGCCGTCGCCGGCGTCGTCGCGGAGCTTGCCCCCACGGTGGACCGGATCACCGCCGAGGTGCGGAACCTCACTGAGGTCGCCAAGGCATTGCTGGAGGCGGCGACCGAGCGCGAGGAGACGCGTGGGTCGCAGGTTCGCGCGGACTTCCCCGAGACCTCGCCGAGGTTCCGCCGCAGGCTGTCGCACGGGGCGAGCCGCAGTGCGGGACCCGGAAGCAGGCGTCGGCCCAGCTCAGAGGTGCTCGGACCGTGACAAGGCCGGTTACGACGTGCCGCGACGACGTCCAGCCTCCGATCGCGGCGGTTCGCGAGGCCGTGGCGATCGCGCTTGCTGAGGATCTCCTGCCACTCGGTGATTTGTCCGCGGCGCTGCTTCCCGGAAGCTCACGAGGCCGGGCCGCGTTCGTGGCGCGGGCACCAGGGGTGGTCGCCGGCACGCGCTGTGCCGAACAGACCTGTATCCAGGTCGATCCTGATCTCGAAGTGACCTGGGTGGTAGGCGACGGCGGCGAGATCGGCTCGGGCGCGGTGATCGGGCGGGTCGAGGGACAGTTGAGTTCCTTGTTGACCGCCGAACGGACGGCACTCAATTTCCTCTGCCATCTCTCGGGTGTTGCGACGGCCGCGCGGCGCTACGTCGAGGCCGCCCGCGAGGGCAGCCCGTCGGCCAGGATCTGGGACACGCGCAAGACCACGCCTGGTCTGCGATCGCTCGAGAAGGCAGCTGTGAGGGCCGGCGGCGCGGCCAATCATCGGGGCAACCTCTCCGAGGGGGTGCTGATCAAGGACAACCACCTGGGCGGGCTCTCGATCAGCGAGGCGGTTCACAAGGCCCTCGAGCGATGGCCGGGTCGCATGGTCGAGGTCGAGTGCGACCGTATTGGTCAGGTGACCGAGGCCCTTGATGCCGGGGCGACGCTGGTCATGTGCGACAACATGACCCCAGAGGAGGTGCGCGTATGTGTGCAGACCGTGCGTGCCCACCCGCGCGGGGCCACCGGTTCTGTCCTGGTCGAGGCCTCGGGCGGCGTCAACCTCGAGAATGTCGCCGACTACGCGAGAGCCGGGGTCGATCTGATCTCGGTCGGTGCCCTGACCCACTCGGTGATGGCGCTGGACATTGGGCTCGACCTGGAGAGCGTCGCTTCGTCAGCCGGCGCCGACCCGGGCGAACGGTGACATGACAAGCGCCAGGACGCGGATAATCATGACGAGCGATGCGGCGAGGTTCAGCCGGGCCTGACGGGCCGAGCGACACAGAGCGGATCCTCCTTCTCACGAGAGAGCTCGCGACACAGCTGCATCCCCAAGCACCGCTCCCGCCGGTCCGGCTCCGGAGCCGGCTCGACGCCGATCTCGGGATCGACAGCCTCGCGCTCGTCGAGTTCCGTTCACGGGTGGAGCACTTGTTCGGGGTCACGCTCGGCGACGAGGTCTTCGCGAAAGGGGCGACGCCGGAGGACTGGGTCCGGGCCGTGTGGGCTGCCCGCGGGCAGCCGTCGACCGAGGGGCCGCTCCCCGAGCCGACGCCGTCTGGAACTGTGGATCACGCCCGCGCGGTGAGCTTCGAGGCGGGCACGCTCCTTGACGCTCTCGCGTGGTACGACGAGCACGAACCGGACCGGCCGCACACGCGAGTGCTCCACCTCAGCGAAGCCACGCCGTTGGTCGAACGGACCTACGGAGAGCTCGCAGCCGCCAGCCGCGAAGTGGCGAACGGCCTTCGCCAGCACGGGATCGGGCCCGGCGACGCCGTCGCGCTCATGCTGCCCACTCATCCGGGCTACTTCGACGCCTTCTGTGGCGTGCTCCTGGCGGGAGGCGTCCCGGTGCCGCTGTACCCACCTGGCCGGGCGTCGCTGCTCGAGGACCACCTCCGCCGCCAAGCGCGCATCCTCGGCGACGTGAGAGCGGTCCTGCTGATAACCGACGAGACCGTCGCGCCGGCGGCGCACCTGCTCCGGGCCTGCGTTCCTGGGCTCAAGGGATGCGTCACCGTCGAAGAGCTGCGCTCGAGTGACCGAGGCGGACTGAGGCTCCCGGTCGTCCGACCAAGCGACACCGCACTTGTCCAGTACTCCTCGGGCAGCACGGGCCACCCGAAGGGCGTCGTGCTCACGCACGAACAGCTGCTCGCCAATATCCGCGCACTGGGGGCGGCGGTCAAAGTGGGCCCCGAGGACACGTTCGTCAGCTGGCTGCCTCTCTACCATGACATGGGTCTCATCGGAGGGTGGCTCATGAGCCTCTGCTTCGGCTACATGTTCGCCGTGATGTCACCGCTTTCGTTCCTCGCCCGGCCCGCGCGCTGGCTACGCGCTGTCGAGCAGCACCACGGCACCTTGTCGGCATCGCCGAGTTTCGGCTACGAGCTCTGTGTCCGCCACATCGCCGACGACGAGCTGGCAGGGCTCGACCTCTCCTCCTGGCGGATCGCCTGTAACGGCGCCGAACCCGTGAGCGCGAACACGATCCGGCGCTTCGCCGAGCGATTCGGCCCTTACGGCTTCCGTCCCGAGGCGATGGCGCCCGCCTATGGCCTTGCCGAGGCGGGTCTAGGGCTTACGTTCCCGCCTCTTGGACGGCCTCCGCTGATCGACTCGGTCGACCGCGAGACCCTGGCTCGGTCCAGGCGCGCGGTGCCCGTCACGAACGAGGCCCCCGCACGTCTCGTGGTGTCTTGCGGGCGGCCCCTGCCTGGTTACACAGTGCGGATCGTCGACGAGACCGGTCGCGAGGCTCCCGAGCGCGCCCAAGGGGGAGTGGAATTCCGTGGACCTTCGGCGACGAGCGGCTACTTCGGCGACCCCGCCGGCACCGAGGCCCTGCGCCACGGCGACTGGCTCGACACCGGCGATATCGGCTACCTGGCGGGTGGGGAGCTGTATCTCACGGGCCGGGCCAAGGACCTCGTCATCCGGGCCGGTAGGAACCTGAACCCTGAGGAGATCGAAGAGGCGATCGGTGACGTCGCCGGCGTCCGGCGTGGCTGCGTCGCCGTGTTCGCGAGCGACGATCCGGAACTTGGTGCCGAGCGGCTTGTGGTCGTGGCAGAGACGAACCTCGGCTGCAACGAGTCCGAAGCGCGATCCGACCTCCGGCGGAGGATCGCGGCTGCCACCGTCGGCGTCGCAGGCGCGACCGCGGACGACATCGTGCTCGCGCCGCCGGACAGCGTCCTCAAGACCCCGAGCGGGAAGATCCGCCGGGCTGCCACGCGGGACCGTTATGAGCTTCACAGGATCGGGAGGCGTTCGCGGGCTCTGCGGTGGCAAGTCGTGCGTCTTGCGTGGTCGGCGGGCGCGCTCCGCCTGCGGCACATCGGGGGTGAAGCGCGTTCACTCGCCTCGGCCGGTCTCACCTGGGCTGTCCTCATCGCTGCCGGCGCTCCCGTGTGGCTCGCCGTCTTGGCGTTGCCCACTCTCCGGTCCCGCTGGCGGCTCATCGCCTGGGCCGGCCGGGTGCTCGGGATCGTTGCCGGCGTGCGCCTCGAGGTGACCGGCACGCCTCCCGACCCCGCCAGCTCATTTGTCGTTGTCGCGAACCACATGAGCTTCCTCGACGGCCTCGCGCTCATCGAGTCCTTCGCGTCGCCTCTTGCCTTTGTTGCCGGTGATGAGCTGGCGGACCAGCGCATCGCCGGACCGTTCCTCCGCCGGCTGGGGTGCGAGTTCGTCAACCGTGAAGCCGTGACCGAGCAGGTCGCAGGCGCGCAAAGGCTCGCAGGGGTGCTGCGTTCGGCTCGACGCCTAGCGGTCTTCCCCGAGGGCGGCCTGGATCGAGCGGTCGGAGTGCGGCCCTTCCGCCTCGGGGCGTTCGTGACGGCGGCCGAGGCCGGCGTACCGGTCGTGCCCGTCGGCATCCGGGGCGGCCGCGACGTGCTACGACCGGGCGAGAAGTTCCCGAGGCGGGGGCGCGTCGGGGTCGCCATCGGCGACGCGCTCGTGCCGAAGACCTCCGGTTGGGATGCGGCGTTGCGGCTCGCCCAAGACGCCCGGCGTGCAGTCTGCGAGTTGTCGGGCGAGGCAGCGGTCGACTGACACGCCGTTGTCTTCCTGGCCCGCTGGTGTGCGCGCCGGCTCGCTCCCGAGCCGCTCCGCTCCCGAGCTGCTCCGCTCCGGGTCCCTGGTCCGAGACCTGAGGAGCGCTCGCGACGAGAGGTTGGTTGCGAGCCCACGCCCTGACTAGACCCCGTTGACGCCGGTGCTCACGGCCTCCTGCTGGGCCGATGTGGGCTCGCTGCAACAGAACCACGGCTCGCTGAGCCTCGGTCTCGGCCCGGCCGGCCCCTTCGATCGGCTCCCGTGGTGGGGCCGGGCCGTAGCAGAGCTCATACCGCGGCCCGGCGCACGGGCGCGGACGCGGGCGTCCACCTCAGCGAAGGTGTCCCCGGCTCTGAGTGCCGCAGGTCCGGTGCCGGCGGCCTCGACAAGTGCAGCGAGCTCCGCCTGAAGGTCATCGAGCCCCGCCTCCCCGGCCGTCCATACCCAGCTGAGCCGAGCGGCGTCGTAGTGGTGGAGCCGCGGACTCACCTCAGGTGCCGACAGCAGCAGGGAGCCCTCGGGGAGCAGGAGCCGGATCGCGTACTGGACGGCGTCGACGTTCGCCACGAGGTCATGTGCGACGACGAAATCGAGCATGGCGACAACCTCGGCCGTCTTCGTCCACGGTGTGAAAGGCAGCCACGAGGGCCGGACCTCGATCCCGTGGCGTCGCAGCAGGGTCACCGCCGCGCTCTCACCGGCGGCCGTGTGCCCCTTGTCCAAGATGCGCAGCGTGGTGTCGTCGACCGATTCGAACGCCGACACGACGAACAGGCAGCCGGCCTTGGCCATGGCGGGCCACAGGTCCTGGTGGGCCAGGATGTGCTCGACCTTGGTGGTGCAGTCGAAACTCAGATGGGGGAAGCAGGAGTGGACCGCCTGGGCGACGCGCATGGCGTGCCGTGGTCCGTTCAGGAAGTCGGGGTCGGCAAAGCTCACGTGCCCTGCGCCCATGGTCACGAGCTGGGCCACGTCGCTCACGACGACATCTTCGGGCACTACGCGGAGGCGGCCGTCGTACACGACCGGCAGTGGGCAGTGCCGGCAACGGTGCGAGCAGCCATGGCTCGCTTCCACGGCGCCCGCGAGCTTCTCCTCATCGCCCAGGACGAGCCGGGCATAGCGTTCCAGCGGCGGCAACAGATCACGCGCCGGAGTGCTGAAGCCACTGCGGCCGAGATGCACCACGACATCGCCCCCGATGCCGGGCGCGCTGGCACGGCCGGCATCGTCCGCCCATGCGAGCAGGGCCGGTTCGTACTCCCCGGCGATCAACCGGTCGGCGATGCCCGTGGCCGTCGCGGTCGTCAGGTCGCGGCTGATGCCGGCGTACAGCCCGTACAGGCAGACCGGGAGCTCAGGGCGCTGGGCCCGCACCGAAGCTGCGAGGGCCACGGCCATCCGCATCGCCGTGTGCATCGGTACGGAGAAGGCGACCCGGTCGGCCCAGTCCACGAGGTCTCGGTCCCAGGGCTCGACCGACACGTCGATGGCGCGCACTTCGTGGCCTTTGGCCCGCAGCGCCGCAGCAGGGGAGGCCACGTGCACAGGCTGGTGCCCGAGCTCGTAGGTGGACACCAGAAGGACGCGCACGCCGGCACGCTATAGCGATCGTGCCCGTGACCCGTCCAGCGACAGCTCCGCCGAGTGAGGGCCCTAGCATGGGTCGGGCCCACCCTTCTCGAGGACATCTGATGAGCGACGGCGATAACAGCGGCAGCGACGTGGTCCCGGTCCTTCGACTGACGACGCCGGCCTTGGCCGAGGTCCTCGAGCTGAGAGCCGGGGAGGCCGCGCCCGAGTCGCTTGCCCTGTGCGTGGAGGTCGGTGGCGCGCATGACGACGTGTACGCCTACGACATGTACTTCCAAGCCACGTCCGACGCGACTGCGGGCGACTGGATCGAGCACCTCGACGACCTCACGCTGATAGTGCCCGGCCAGAGCATCGACCGGCTGCGCGGCTCGGTCCTGGACCTGAGCCAGGACCCAGACGGTGGTGGGATGGTCATCCGGAACCCGAACCGGCCGCCTCCCGCCCACCGGAGCCCGAGGATGACCGGGCCGCCCCCGGACCTGAGCGGAGACGTGGCTCAGCGCCTGCTCCAGGTCCTCGACGAGCAGATCAACCCCGCCATAGCGGCACACGGTGGTCGGGCGGACCTGGTGGCAGTCGAGGGAGTTACTGCCTATCTGCGTCTCTCAGGCGGGTGTGCCGGTTGCGGTCTGGCGGCGGTGACGCTCAGCCAGGGCATCGAGGTGGCGATTCGTGAAAGCGTGCCCGAGATCGTGAACATCGTCGACGTGACCGATCACGCGTCCGGCACCAACCCGTACTACGAGGCCACGAAGAAGTAGCCGGGCGGCAGCCGGGTGGCTTTCGTCCGCGCTCAGCCCAGGACTCGGCGAAGCGCTGGAGGTCCGTTGCGGCGTGGGACTTGGCGGTGGCGTCGATCCGGGCCGTCGCCTCGAGGTTGCGCACCACTTTCGGCCAAACGAAGCCCAGGGATGGCGCACGTGATCTCGTCGCCCGGCAAACCAGCGCGGGTCCGGCCGGGCAGATCCTCTTTGCTCATTGCTCGGTCACAGCGTCGAACGCGGGTGGGTACACCACCTGACCGCGGATCGATGCCGTGTAGTTCCTCAGGCGGAGGACCTG
>Ga0224534_1001790_pt1 | contig 10843 bp, 7 predicted proteins | sample 714E12024metaG_FD_172012 | JGI IMG/M metagenome (GOLD analysis project Ga0224534, IMG submission 172012) | Peat soil microbial communities from Stordalen Mire, Sweden - 717 E1 20-24 | ecosystem: Environmental > Terrestrial > Soil > Wetlands > Peat | place: Sweden: Norrbotten County, Stordalen... | reverse complement strand
TGCAAGCGCCGCACAGCCCGGCGCCGCAGCCGAACTTGGTGCCGCTAAGGCCGAGATCCGAGCGCAGCACCCACAGCAACATGCGCTCGTCATCGGTGGTCACGCGCGCCGGCTTGCCGTTGAGCGTGAATGAAACGGTCCGCTGCATAGAACCTCCCGAAGGCGAATCTGAGTTTTCGCCTCGGTTATATCATATCTGGGTTCGGCGGTTGAAGTGCGCGGCAGACAATCTACGGGCACGGATGTAGAATACCTACATCCATGGCAAAGCGGGAACGGTACCGGAACCGGATCGAGCTGCTCCAGGGCACGCTGGACATGTTGATTCTTCAGACCCTGCGCTGGGGGCCGCAGCACGGGTATGGCATTGGCCAGGCGATCCGCGCCGGATCGGGCGAGGTTCTGCAGGCGGAAACCGGGTCGTTGTACCCGGCGCTGCATCGGCTCGAAAAGCAAGGTTGGATCAAATCCGAATGGGGAACTTCGGAGCACAACCAGCGCGCGAGGTATTATCAGCTTACGGCGGCGGGCAAGAAGCAACTCACCAGGGAACACAGCCAGTGGAACCAAGTGAGCGCGGCAATTGCCCGGCTCATGAATCCCGGTGAAGGCGAGGGCCACGAATGAGGATGTGGCCGCTGGTTAGCCGCAGATGCCGCGATCAGGTTCAGGAGGTCACACGCCAGATGTGGGGATGGAACTCACTGGAACGGCTCTGGCAGGATGTACGCTATGCGCTTCGCGGGATGAGGCGCACTCCGGGATTCACGGCCGTGGCGGTGGTGTCGCTGGCTCTGGGCATCGGCGCCAACACGGCAATCTTCAGCCTGATTAACACCCTGATGTTACGCATGTTGCCGGTCGAGCATCCGGGGCAACTTGTGGAACTGCTGTTCAAAGCCCCGGGACAAGACCACTTCAACGCCTTTTCGTTGCAGAGCTACCAGCACTATCGCGAGCACAATCATGTGTTCTCGGGGCTGATCGCGTCCGCAGACACACCCTTCGCCGTGCGTGGTGACGGCCTGGAACCGGAGATCGTGCATGGCCTGTATGTAACCCCGAACTATTTTTCCGTCCTGGGCGTGAAGCCGGCGCTGGGCCGCCTGATCGGGCCGGAAGACGGAAGCGCGGAATCGCCTGCCAACGTGGCGGTGGTGAGCTGGTCCTGGTGGAAGAGCAGGTTCAACTCCGACCGGGCAATCGTCGGCCGGAGAATCGTTGCAGGCGACGTCCCGGTGACGGTTGTCGGAGTAGCGCCGCGCGGGTTCGTTGGCCTGGAGCCGGCGACCAGGCAAGACATCTGGCTGCCGCTGACCCCCCACCACCCCAGCTACGCCACCACCGCACGCTACTGGCTGAAGCTGGCGGCGCGGTTGAAGCCGGGTGTATCCATCGAGCAGGCCCGCGCGGAGATGAGCGTGCTGTGGCAGTGGACCATCGCGGACGAATTCAAGGCCGACGACGATCGCAGCGTTCGCGACTGGAAGATGGAAGTGCAGCCCGCCGGAGCCGGCCTCTCGCACTTGCGCGATCAATATGAGAAGCCGGCGCTGCTGCTGATGGTGGTGGTGGCGCTGCTGCTGCTGATCGCGTGTACCAATGTGGCCAGCCTGCTGCTGACGCGCGGGGCGGCCCGCCAGCGGGAAATGGCATTGCGCGTCTCGCTGGGCGCCGGCCGGTTTCGCCTGCTGCGCCAGGGGTTGACCGAATCCCTGCTGCTGGCCACGGCGGGCAGCGTGCTGGGCATCTTGCTGGCGTATGGGGGTACAGGCGCGCTGGTGCGGATCATTGCCAGCGGACGGGAGCGCATCGATCTCCAGGCGAGGCCCGATGGGGTGGTGCTGCTCTTCACCGCCGGAGTCGCGCTGCTGACCGGCGTCCTGTTCGGACTGGCTCCCGCCTGGCGGGCGTCCGGGTGCGCCCCGGCGTCTTCCCTGCGCGACGCGGGGAGGGCCGGCGAAACCAGGCTGCGGCGGCTTTTTGGTGAGTGCCTGGTGGTGACGCAGGTGGCGTTCTCAGTGGCGCTGCTGAGCGGCGCCAGCCTGTTTGTCCGCCACCTGTCGAATCTGGAGCACCTCGACCTGGGCTTCCGCCGCGACCATGTTCTGCTGGTGGATCTCAATCCGGCAAACAGCGGGTATGACCGCGAGCGATTGTCCCGCGCCTACCAGGAACTGCTGGGGCGCCTGGAAGCCATTCCGGGCGTGCGCTCGGCCACCATTTGCGCGATCGTTCCGACCTCCGGCGTGGGAGCGATGCGCACCGCGACCGTGGAAGGCTACCAGGCCAAGCCTGGAGAACGCCGATTCCTCTCGGAGGACTGGGTTGCGCCGAAGTATTTCGAGACCCTCGGCATGCCGCTGCTCATGGGGCGCGATTTCAGTTTCCAGGACCAGGGCCGCCCGCGCGTGGCCATCGTCAATCAAACGCTGGTCCGCTACTTTTTCGGCCACGGCGACCCCATCGGAAGACACATCACGTTCGACGGTGACGACCGGCCGTTCGAGATCGTGGGCGTGGTGGGCAACATGAAGTCCACGGACACGCGCGAACCTGGTTTGCGCTTCGTGTACTTCAACATGTTCCAGTCGGGGCGCAATTTCTCCCAGTTCGCGCTGCGGACCAGTGTGGACCCGGCGGCGGTGGCGGGCGAAGTGCGCCGCGTGGTGCGCGCATCGCTGAAGACCGTGCCAGTGGTGGGTGTCAAGACGATGGCCGAGCAAGTGGATGCGTCGATTGTTCCGGAGCGGCTCATGGCCATGCTGTCCGGGCTGTTCGGCGCGCTGGGGGCGGTGATCGTGGCCATCGGGCTGTACGGACTGCTCAGCTACACGGTGGCGCGACGCACCAATGAGATCGGCATCCGCATGGCGCTGGGCGCAACCGAAAGCGCCATGTCGCGCATGGTGCTGGCGGATGCGCTGGGGATGGTCTCGGCGGGCCTGGCGATCGGGGCGCCGATGGCGCTATGGGGCAAGAGTCTCGCCGCGAGGTTGATCCAAGACCTGCCGGCAAAGAGCGATGTCCCGATTGTTTTCGGCGTAGTAGCGATGATTGCGGTTGCGCTGGTGGCGGCATATGTGCCGGCACGCCGCGCGGCCCGCGTGGAACCGGTGGAAGCTCTGCGATACGAGTAGAGGCGGCCAGCCGGGTCCCCAGCGCTTACGCGCTGGGCTACTTTCTGGCGCCCCTGCGGGGCTGAGCGGCGTATACTTCTCTATTGTGGAATGGAATAGAAGCTTCATCCAAGACTTGCGCTACGCCTTACGGATGACGCGGAAGACTCCGGGGTTTGCGGCGGCGGCGATGGCCACCATCGCGCTGGGTATCGGCGTCAGCACGGCCATGTTCAGCGTGACCGACGCGGTGCTGTTGCGGCCGCTTCCTTATAAGAACCAAGGCCGGCTGGTACTGACCGATACCCTGCTTTCGAACGCGGATTATTGGGACCTGAAGGCTGTGTTCGAGGATATGAGCGCCACGATGGTGTACCGCGCGATCGTGCCACGCGAGGACGGAAGCGCGGAGCGGGTGAGCAAGGGACAGGTAACCACCAACTTCTTCGGCATGATGGGCGCGAAGATCGCGTTCGGCCGCGATTTCACGGACGCCGATGGAAGGCCGCCGGCGCGGATGTTGCCGCTCTTCCCGCCGGCCGACGGCGCGGTTGCGATCCTCAGCTACGAATATTTCGAGCGGCGGTATGGCGGGAATACGGCTGTTCTGGGGCATGAGATGCTGGGCGGGCCCAAGATCGTTGGCGTGCTGGCGCCGGGATTCAAACTGCTGCTGCCGGCGGGCAGCCCCGACATCTGGATTGCGAACAACCGCGGCTACGACGCACCGAATCGCGGCGAGCTGATGTTGCAGGCGATTGGGGCGATGCGGGCCGGCACGACTCTGGCGCAAGCACAAGCTCAAGTGGATAGCGTGGTTGCGGGCTGGCGGATCCCTCGATTCCGCGTGGGCCTGAAGCCGTGGCACAAGACACTGACAGCGGAAGTGCGGCCGGCTCTGGTGGCGTTGATGGGATCGGTGATTTTTCTGCTGCTGATCGCGTCCGCCAACGTGGCGAATCTTCTGTTGGTAAGGGCATCCATGCGCCGGCGCGAGTTGGGGATACGCGCCGCGCTGGGGGCCGGATGGCGGCGGATCGCCGGCCAACTGCTGGCGGAGGCCGGGCTGCTGGTGGGATTCGGCACGCTGATGGGCGTGGGCCTGGCATGGGTTGGCGTCCGCACGCTGCTGGTTTTTGCGCCGTCGAATGTGCCGCGGCTGGAGTCGGTGGGAATCGACTGGCGGGTGCTGGCATTTGCGGCGCTGGCGGGGCTGCTGGAATGCGCGGCGCTGGCAGCCTTACTGGCATGGCGCGCTGCCCGGCCCGACATCATGGACGCCGTGCGGCACGGGGGGCACACCGGCGGGCTGGGCGCGGGGCGGGTTCTGCGCGATGGCGTAGTGGTGGCGGAAGTGGCCCTCTCGTTCGTGCTGCTGATTGGATCGGGGCTGATGTTTCGCAGCTTTTTGGAATTGCGGAGCGTGCATCCAGGCTACGATCCGCACGGGCTGCTGACCTTTCTGCTGGTGGGAGATGCCCGAGGATTTCAGCAGCCGCAGCGGCGCCTGGCGTTTCTCGGCGAACTCGAGGACCGGCTGCGTGCGATACCAGGAGTCGAGAGCGTGGGCGCTTCCCTGGCTCTGCCCCTGGCGGGACGGCCGCTCATGTCCGGATTGCAGTGGGGCTCGGAAGAAGCGCGCGTGAATCCCGGCTGGAGGTCTGATGTTTCCACGGTTCTGCCGGGATACTTCGAGACGCTGCGCACGCGTCTCATCGAAGGCCGTACCTTTACTGGGAATGACAACGCGCCGGGCCGGAACGTGGCGGTGGTGGATGAGTCGCTGGCGGCCGAGGCTTTCCCGAGCCAGTCCGCCATCGGGAAGCGGATCTTCGTGAATCTGCCGAACGCGGTTTGGCTGGAGGTGATTGGGGTGGTGGCACACGAGCGCCAGGCTTCGCTCGCCGACGCTGGGCGGGAACAGATTTACCTGACCGACGGTTTTTTCGGAATAGGGATATCGCGGCACTGGGCGCTGCGCACGGCGGGCGACCCGACGAAGTACGGCGGCGCCGTGCGGGCGGAGGTGGCCAAATTTGCCCCGGGCCGGCTGGCGGTGACGGAGATGCAGACGATGGATACCACCGTGGACCGGGCCGAATCGGGAACGCGGTTTCAATTTCTGCTGATGGGCGTATTCGCGGCCATCGCGGCGCTGCTGGCGGCGGTGGGTCTGTATGGCGTTTTATCGAGCGTGGTGCGGCAGCGAACGCCGGAGATCGGCGTGCGCATGGCGCTGGGCGCCACACCGGCCGGCATCTTCAAGATGATGGTGGGGCGAGGGCTGCTTCTGAGCGCCGTGGGAGTGGCGGGCGGCTCGATGGCCGCGCTGGTGCTGACGCGCGCGATGAGCAGCATGCTGGTGGGCGTGACGGCCACCGATCCGGCCACGTTCGCGGCGATGATCGGGCTATTCTTCGCGATTGCGGCAGTGGCCTCGTGGGCGCCGGCGCGGCGCGCGGCGGGGCTTGATCCGAACACGACTCTGCGGATGGAGTGAAAGTCGATGGCTGTCTACGGTTGCCCCGCGGGCGGCGGGGTCAGAGTGGCATTGATCTTATCCGCAAGGAACTTCGCTTTGAACTCCAGGTTCTGATTCAGCCTCGCCTCAAACGTGATTTCCGGGGTGCCGCTTTGCAGCAGCTTGAATTTACTGACGTCGCGGCTGGCCGGGAAGAAAGCAAAAAAGGTCGGGCGGACCAGGTCATACCGGCTGGTGGAGTGCGCGCCGGGAATGTTGATGTCCACCTTCTGCCTCACGAAGGGGATGCTCTTGAGCAAGGAGCGGAACTTGCTGATCTGCACTTTGGTCTGAACCCGGCCCAGCGGTTTCAACTCCCCGTCCGACCAGATGTACACGCCATAGTTGGCCGGCGCGGACGTGACCGACGCCGGTTTCGCGGCAGCGGCTTTGGGCGCCGCATTGGCGTCAACTGGGGCAACTTCTTTCGGTCCGTTGGCAGCCGGAAAGGCTGGCTTGGGCGCTGGAGAAGGGGCAGGGGCCGCGCTGGCCGACGTCCTTTTGACGGATTTTCGAGATTCCCGTTTTAGCTCTCGGGTTCTGGTCAGTCTACACCCGAGCGCCTGTTTTCGTGAACCTCCCGAAACCGGTGTGGCTCGGGGTGACCGGCACACAGACCGTTTATAATGGCGTTTGACAGCAATTGGCAGCGGAGGTTGACCCTTGAGAACGGCGAAATGGCGAGCTGTTGCGGGGTTGACGCTGCTTTTTGCGCCGGTGGCCGCGGGCCAGACCGCGGCTGGCTGGGCGAAGCAATCTCCACAGACCAGCCCTCCCGCCCGGTTCGCTCACGCCATGGCATACGACTCCGCCCGCGGCCAAGTGGTCCTGTTCGGGGGAGAAAACGCAGCCAACTTCCTGTGTGGCGACACGTGGGTGTGGGATGGCGCGAACTGGACCCAGAAATTTCCGCAAACTAGCCCGCCGGCGAGGGAAGCTCACGCCATGGCGTACGATTCCGCCCACGCTCAAGTGGTCCTGTTCGGGGGAAACGGCGGAGCCAGCGTCCTCGGACCCGGCTACCTCAATGACACGTGGGTGTGGGACGGGTCCAACTGGACCCGGAAATCTCCGCAAACCAGCTCGCCGGCCCGGTTCGGTCACGCCATGGCGTACGATTCCGCTCACGGGCAGGTCGTCCTGTTCGGTGGAACAAGCGCCAACCTCTTCACAGACACGTGGGTATGGGACGGCGCGAACTGGACGCAACAGTCTCCGCAATCCAGCCCGCCAGGGCGGAACTTCGGCGCCATGGCGTACGATTCCGCCCATGGTCAAGTGGTCGTGTTCGGGGGAAACAACAACGGCGCCTTCCTCAACGACACGTGGGTGTGGGACGGCTCCAACTGGACGAAGAGATCTCCGCAAACCAGCCCGTCCGCGCGAGAGAGCCCCGCGATGGCGTACGATTCCGCTCACAGCGAAGTGGTCCTGTTCGGAGGGGGATTGTTCAATGCAGTCACTGTGAGTCTCTCGGATTTCAACGACACGTGGGGGTGGGACGGCTCCAACTGGACACAGCAATCTCCGCCAACCAGCCCGCCCGCGCGAGACAGCCAAGCGATGGCCTACGATTCCGATCGCGATTCGGTCGTCTCGTTCGGGGGCGCGAACGCGAACGCGGTCATTTTCGGCGACACCTGGACTTGGAACGGCGGCCCTCTGGCAGTCTCTGTCCCCTCCATTGGCGGAGTAGTGAGCGCGTCGGACTTCGGCGGCTTTTCCAGCGTCGCGCCGGGGTCGTGGGTCGAGATCTACGGATCGAACCTGGCGCCCGACACGCGCGGTTGGGCCGATGCGGATTTCACCGGCGGCAACGCGCCAACTGCGCTCGATGGCGTCTCGGTCGCGATCGGAGGACAAGCGGCTTTCGTGGATTACATTTCCGCGACCCAGGTGAATGCTCAGTTGCCATCCAACATCGCCACCGGAGGCACGCTGCCACTGACGGTCACCAAAACGAATGTCACCAGCGCGCCAGTCAACATCACGGTACATGCGACCGAGCCGGGCCTGCTGGCTCCGGCCTCGTTCAAAATCGGCGCGAATCAGTACGTGTGGGCGCAACTTCCCGACGGCAATTACGTTCTGCCCGCCGGCGCTATCGCGGGCGTCAATTCACGGCCAGCCCGGCCCGGCGAGACGCTCGTGATCTACGGTATCGGCTTCGGATCGGTTGTCCCGGACGCGCCGGCGGCCCAGATCGCGACCGGGACCAGCCAGATCTCCGCGCCTTTGCAAATTCTGTTCGGACAGACGCCGGCGCAGGAGGTGCCATACGCCGGCCTGGCGCCGGGGTGGGTGGGGCTGTATCAACTCAACGTGGTAGTGCCGCCGGCGCCGGACAGCGATCTTGTGTCGCTCACGTTCAGCTTGGGCGGCGTCGCGGGCAAGCAAGCTCTGGTTACGGCAGTGCACCGGTAACGGAGGTTGACGCAGGGATTACGCTCCCGTGCGGAGCCTATGGCAAGGTGAAACGCATCGAGCCGAAGATCATGTGGGCGTGGGCGGTGGACGGAGTTCCGGCCGGAACGTACCAGGGCGCGCGCGTCAGATAGGCATACTCCCCGATGAACTGAAGCGCGCCGTACCGCGGGTTCCTCCAGAAGGTGTAGTAATAGCCGAAATTCGGCTCCTGAAACTGCCGGTTGGCCGAGGACGAACCGGGGAAGCCGAAGCCCAGGTAATTGCCCGGCGAAATCACCGTGTAGTTGCGGTTGAAATAGGTGCCGCCGTAGTAACCGAAGAACTGCGATTTGGCATTGGGCGCATACTCGAAGCCGGCGATGCCGGTCATGGAATGCACCGGCGAGATGGAGCCGTCGGGACCGACCACCAGGTCGGGACCAAGCCCCACCGCGAAACGGCCTCCGCCGCTGCTGTAAAACCCGGTGGCAATCAGGCGGAAGTTTTTGGCCACCTCGAGGACGGCGTCGAAGTCTCCGCCCACGCCCTGGGCGTTGAAGTACTTGCCCTGCGCGGGTGAGACGCGGAACTGGCTGGAAAAGCCGGCCAGCTCAAAGTGCAGCGCCTTGCCGGACACCTGGGTGTCGTAAGCGATTTTGGCGGTGATGTCCGGGCGCACGTTGGGCGTGCTGGAAAGGCTTCCGTTATCCAACTGAGTGGCGGCAAACGCGGGCAGCGTGACTCCGGTGGTGACGAACTGTTCGGGGTTCTCAACCGCAGCGGCGATGGACCAGTGCTTGTCGGGGTGATAGACCACCCGGATTTGCCCCGGCCGTCCCCAGATCAGACCCGTCAGATAGTTGGAATCCTCCCCAAGGCCGACAAAGACGTTGCTCGAAACCTGAGAGACGCCCACGCGGTTGGGCGTGAGGAGCGTCCAGGTCTCGCCCCCCAGCACCTCCCACTTTCCTTTCTCCACGTTCACCCAGAAATGGCGCATGCGAAAGGTGTTGGCGTTGCTGGTCACGAACAGATTGGTGGGCTGGTTGCCATAGAAGTCCCCTTCGACATAACCCGTGACCGTCGTGTTCTTGGTGGGGTGTTCGGTGATGGTCAGGGTAAGGCGCGAGTTCGCGGCGCTGGACCGGAACTCGGCTATCCTGCCCGCCGCGGTGTTACTCATCGGAACGCCGGCGAAGGAAGTTGCCACGCCGCTCCCGATGTTGGTGGAGCGCCACACCGTGGACATGTCCATAAAACCGCCGGGGGCGAAATCGGCGCCGCCGATGTGAAAGGCGAGCGGGGAGATGGGCCGCCCGGCGGTGTCCACGTCGGCGGCGGCGGGTTTGGCGAGCGGCACCAGCGATGCCGCCGCGGGTGGCATTGGAACGGCCGCGGGCGCGCTTTGGGCGGCAACCAGGCGGTCGAGCAGCTTCTGCTGGGAATCGAGCGCCTTCTGCTGGGCATCGAGCGCCTGCCGCTGTTGGTCGAGTTGTTTCTGCTGGGCCGCAATCTGTTCGCGCAGCTTGGCGACGTCATCGGACTGGGCGGACGCCTGGGCCAGACACAAGGCGGGAAGCAGCGCTGCGAGTGATAAGAGCGAGCCAACGTTCCTGACGAGGTTCATGAATTCTCCTGGGTTTTGGGGTGAGCCGGACCCGATTCACTGAACTGTAACTCTATCGAGTATAGAGACACTTGAGGGTATAGATCAACATCTACAGATCTTTTTATCTTCAATAAACGGAAGGTCTTAGGTCGTGGGAATAGAAGCACTGGAGGGTGGTGTATGCGAGCGACGGGTTGACAGACGAAAGCGTCTGTCCCACTTTGGTATAGAATAGGGCTTAGCCTCCCCGAAAACATAACTCATGAGATTTGGCGTCATTGTTTTTCCAGGAAGCAACTGCGACCACGACGCTTTTTACGCGGTCGGCACCAACCTCGGACAGCCGGTGGAATACATCTGGCATGACTCGTCCACGCTGGGAGCGGTGGATGCCGTCATCCTGCCCGGCGGCTTCGCCTATGGCGACTACCTGCGCTGCGGGGCCATCGCCAAGTTCTCGCCGGTGATGAAGGCCGTGCGCCGGTTCGCCAACGATGGCGGGCTGGTGCTGGGCGTGTGCAACGGCTTCCAGATCCTGGTCGAAGCCGGGTTGCTTCCCGGCGCGCTGATCCGCAATCGCGGGCTCAAGTTCATCTGCCGCGAGGTCCGCCTGAAGGTGGAAACCGCCGACTCGCCCTTTACCTCGGCCGCGCGGAAGGGGCAGACGCTGCGGATGCCCATCGCGCATGGCGAAGGCTGCTACTTCGCCGACGAGAGGACGCTCGATGAGCTGGAGGCCGAGGACCGTATCGCCTTCCGCTACGACGGCAACCCCAACGGGTCGTTGCGCGATATCGCCGGCATCCTCAGCCGCGAGCGGAACGTGATGGGGATGATGCCGCATCCCGAGCGCGCCACCGAACCGCTCATGGGATCGAGCGACGGCGTGACGGTTTTTCAGTCGATGCTCGGCGCGGCGGTGCGGGTATGAGCGCCGCGATCACCCCCGAGCTGGTGGCGCAACACCAGTTGAGCCCGGACGAGTACCAGAAGATTGTGGGCATTCTGGGCCGCGAGCCGAGTTACACCGAGTTGGGCATCTTCAGCGTGATGTGGAGCGAGCATTGCTCGTACAAGAGCTCGCGTTTGCATCTGAAGAAGCTGCCTACAAGCGGCAAGCTGGTGGTGCAGGGGCCGGGCGAGAACGCGGGCATCATCGATATCGGCGGCGGTTATGTCATCGCATTC
>Ga0224534_1001789_pt1 | contig 10845 bp, 8 predicted proteins | sample 714E12024metaG_FD_172012 | JGI IMG/M metagenome (GOLD analysis project Ga0224534, IMG submission 172012) | Peat soil microbial communities from Stordalen Mire, Sweden - 717 E1 20-24 | ecosystem: Environmental > Terrestrial > Soil > Wetlands > Peat | place: Sweden: Norrbotten County, Stordalen... | reverse complement strand
CCTCAAGGCTCAAGGCTAAAGGCTGAAGGCTAAAGCCAAATGCGTGACCATTCCGTCACTTGAGCCTTTAGCCTTCAGCCTTTTCATTATCAATCCGGTCGTGGCGATTCGCCGGCGACGCCGCTGGCGTGGTTCCGCAACCGTTCGTCTATGCGCGCCGGATCGAGACTCCATCGCGCCGCCAGCAACGGGACTTTTGCGACGTTGGTCGCCGTCCATTCCGCCGCCGCCCACGAAGCGGCATCCGGATGTTCCCCATAGCCAAAGCATTTCATGCTTAATTCCGTCTCGGCGGCGGTTTTGCGGCCCTGATTCCACACGGTTTCGCCCGCCCACGCATACGCGCGCGTCACCACGCCGTTTTCCACGCGCATCCAGGCGTGATGATGCAGAACCCGTTCCGCCTGGAAGAATTGCACGTGACCGAGTTTGTGGCTGAGTTCAGTCAGAAAATAAAAACACTCATCCACGTCGCTGCCCGGATTCGGCAGGCCGGAACCGGTGACAATGATCCAGCCATTCACCGGCGGACCGATGAAAAACCCGTGCCCGCCCGTCATCCCTTCCGCCCAGGGGCAGGGGGCAAAATGATCCAGGCCCAGCGCGGTTTGGACGGCTTTGGGATTAAGTGAACGGACCGCCAGCCACCTTGTGGGGCGCGATCCAAACGCCGATTGGAACAAGGGGAATTTTTCCATCTGTCGAATTTTGAACTCCGCCACGCGCGCCCGGCGGTGCAACGCAATCATCCCAACGAGCATCATTGTGCCCAAGCCAAACACGAACCCAAGCATTGCCAGTAATACCGGCGGAATTGCGCCCATCTGATTCACCCTTTGAATTTACCCCCGCCCATCGCGCGGGTTCAAACAAAATTTTGGTGATAACTTGTAGCAGTCCCGTATCGCGGGATCAGTCCGCTCCATATTCATGCGAAACACGAAGAGGAATGAGCCGTCCTCACGGTCCGTGGCTGCTCCCTCTCCGCCGTCACCGACGGGGGAGAGGGCCGGGGTGAGATTTCTCCGAAACAAAATTTCGCGCTTTGAACCCCTGAACCGGGGCACAATTCCTGGGAGCGCTGGCGTCTCGCCGGCGAGTTCTGGTTTTCGGCTCCCGACTGGCCGGCGGGACGCCGGCGCTCCCAGGAGGTTCATGGGGAGGTGGCGTGAATTGGCGGGTGATTCAGTTGGCCGCCAGCCAGGTGAGATATTTTTTGTTCCCCGCGCTCAACGGCAGGACGATAAACTCCGGCGTGTCGTAGGGATGCCGGGCGAGGACCAATTTTTCCAGCGCGGCCAGTTTTGACTTCTGCGTTTTCAAAACCAGCAAAACCTCCGTGCCGGATTCAATCTTTCCCTGCCACCAGTAATGCGATTCGATTTTTGGGATGAGGTTCGCGCACGCAATCAGGCGCGCCTGCAACGCCGCGCGCGCGAGCGCACGGGCAATTTTCAAATTGGGCGCGGTGACCATTACAACGGCGAATTTTGTGGCGGATTTCATTTTATCGCAAATGGGAAATTTGCAGCCTATTTATAGGCATCATTGGCTTACTTTATGCAATTGAACATTCTTCCATCCAAATCTGGTCCGCTCAAACATAAATTCCTGCTCATTTGTAACTGACCCCGTATAAACCATCACGTGCGAATCCTCATCTACTCGATCAACGCGAAAAATGGGGTCAGTTGTGATTTTCCTCACGGTGTTAGTCAAAGACCTAAATTCTCGTGGTGAATATGGTCCAGTAGGTCTCGATTGGCAAAATCGTAATATTCCGAAAGCCGCAACAAGAAATATCAGAACGATGATAATGATTTTTAGTAGCTTCATAGTGTTCGGATGTCGTGATGCCTAACGTATCATTGGATAATCCTTTGCCATACATACACGTCGGGGGAAATCCCCCAACGCACGGCAAACTCGCGTGCGTCCGAACGAATAATCCGTCCGATAATACTTCGTGGCGTTCGTGCGGTTGGGTTGGTGTCGCTTTTTACCGTCTCAATGATTTTTCCATCTTTGACAAGCCATGTGCCTGTCTCTTGGTATGTGTTTGTGCGCCCGGGATGAATAAATATCAAATGGTTGGTGAAACTGCCATCAGGCATGATGGCGTTTGTCAATTGCATATTGTCAAGCTCACTCGACCAAGTCCCCACTAAATTTTGGCGAAAGTCGCTGTCAAATCTAGAAATCTTGACGTGCTGCCAATGCAGCAACAGACACGCAACGACGATGACAACTAACAATCCAATAATCGTGAGCTTTTTCATGGCGCGTAATGATGCCTAACAATTAATGGACTGCTCATTGTGCAGCCTATCAAAGTTCTTGTTCTTGTTTTTAATTCTGCAAAAACCTTTCATCCACAGATTCTTTTCCTGTGAATTGTCGAATTTCATTGGCAGACAAAGGCTGCAAGCTGTACTGATGATTTTCATTTGCCGAATCCGGTTTATTTCACGCCGATTTTCTGTTTAAGTCAAGGCATGGACGCCGCACTGCCACCGCTGACACCGGGCACGCTTTACCTCGTCGCCACGCCCATTGGCAACCTCGAGGACATCACGCTGCGCGCGCTGCGCGTGTTGCGCGAGTGCGACGTCGTCGCCGCCGAGGACACGCGCCACTCCGGACAATTGCTGAAGCATTTCGGAATCTCCAAACCGCTGCTCAGTTATTTCCAGTTCAACGAGGCGAAACGCAGCGAGGAAATCATCGAGCGCCTCCGGCGCGGCGAAAAAGTCGCGCTGGTCACGGATGCCGGCAGTCCCGGCATTAGCGATCCCGGCGAACGCGTCGTCAAGGCGGCCATCGCCGCCGGTTTCCGTGTTGAATCGGTGCCGGGACCGAGCGCATTGGTCGCGGCGCTCACCGCCAGCGGCCTGCCGACGGACGAATTTCATTTCATCGGTTTCCTGCCGCACAAATCCGGCCAGCGGCGGAACAAATTGGAATCGCTCAAGAGTTTCAATGGCACGCAGGTGCTTTATGAATCGCCATATCGAATCGAAAAGCTGCTCGTCGAACTCAGCGAAGTGTTTCCTGAACGGCAGGTGGTGCTGGCTCGCGAGCTGACCAAGAAGTTCGAGGAATTTCTGCGCGGCAAACCGGCAGAATTGCTGGCGATTGCGAAGAAACGGAGTTTGAAGGGGGAGTTTGTGGTGATGGTTGGTGCGGCTTAACCCGGATATTTCATACTCACTTCAATGCAAACGTGCGAAGCTCATGTAGCGCAGGCTTCCAAGCCTGCTGTGTCGCCGACTTCCAAGTCGGCAGGGTGTCGGATGCGGCGTGGCGTCGGCGGGTTGGGAAACCCGCGATACAGCAGACTTGGAAGTCTGCGCTACGAAGCCAAGCTGAGACGAGTTGTGAAACATCCGGGTTAGTCATGCGTTTATCACAAGTAAGGAACCAGTTTCAGGAAAAACCCGCCATCGAGGCGCGTTTTTCCGGGCGTTGGTCGCTGCTGCACGATTTGAGCTTCGGTTGCGCGCTCGTGTTGATTGTTGGCGGCGCGCTCGCGGTTTACGCGCCCGGCAATTTGACTTCGCCGCAAGCCGGCTGGCGCTTTCTCGGCCCGGCCCTGGCGGGAATGATTGCCGCCGGCATTCTGAAATTCATTTTGACCGGACGCGCTTTGACGCCCGGCGAAGCGGTCCGGGATTTTCTGTTCACCGGCCTGCTCGCCGCTTCGGCGCGCCACGTGTTGCTCTGGCAGGCGCCGCAAAACGTTTCCGGACTGATCCAACTCAGCCCCGTTGGCGCGGCGGTTTTTTACCTGCTCTATCACGTCGCCAACACCTATTGTCTCGCAAACTCAAGGAAACACCTGGACGCCATCGCGGGCGCGGCGATCACGGTTATTCCTTTCGCGTTGGGACTGCCGCTCGCACTGCCGTCGGATCAACTGGCGGGTTCACTGGGCAACACCGTCACTGCCGGTTTGCTGTCAGGTTCTCCGGCTTTGTGCGCGGGAATCGGCCGGGGGCTGTTGCTGTTTTTGTTCAACGTGATCCTGACCCAGGCATTCGCTCTGACCGCGTCCCGCCGCCCGCTGGCCAGCGTGAACGCGCATCTGTGCCTGCTGTTGGCCGCCGCTGCGTCCATCGTTGCCCCGGGCGTGGCGGATTTGGGTTCGGGAAATTTCGCGGCCGGATTGCCCGGTGCGTTGAAACCGGTTGCCGCCGTTCTGGCCACGTTGCTCTCGCAAGGCGCGCTGTGGGCGGAGGTTTTTCTGGTGACCGGAATGATCATGGACGGCATGCGCGGAAGAGCGCCGACGCGCGCCACGATGAAAGCGCACGCCGTCAGCGGGATGAAAAAGGGCATGGTTTTCAGCGGCGTCCTGATGACGCTCCTGCAATTGCTCCACATCGTCGCCGGTGCGCCGGTCGCGCAAACTTTTTACCGGACTTTTCCGGCGTTGTTGCTGGCCGTTGCGGGTGCAGTGGCGTTTCCGTTGTTCAAGGCGATCATCGAAAGCTTCGACGGCAGCCAGTCGTTTTTTCGTCGCGCACTGAGTGCCTACCGCCAGCCGGTGCTGATGGCGCGCGGCGTGGTCGTTGGCATTGCCTGCGCCGTCGCGTTGGGCGTGAATCTGCCTGCGCTTCCGACTTCGCAGCGCATCGCGTTCGGTCTGGCAGCGGGCGCGCTTGCTTATGCCGGCGTCAGTGCGCTGCGCGATTTGGTTTACGGCGCGAGGAACTGCGGCGGGCTCAAGCCGTGGCGCGTGTATCTGGTGGAAGGCGGGCTGGGCGCGTTTGTCGGCGGCGCGTTCGCGTTCTATTTCGACAACACGCAAATTCCCGTCGTGCTGGACAAGCTCAATCTTTACAGCACCTTTGGGTTGAAACCGGCGGCGGATGAATTTTATCCGTTGCTCAGCAAGTGGGGGCACATTCAACTCGGCACTTACGCCGGCGGCGCGAAACTGCTCTTCAACGAAGCGTTGAAAGGCGTGATTGGCTGGGGTGTGGCGGCCTGGCTGTTCGCTGTCAATCGCTCGTTCCTCACCGCGCTGTTCCAACGCGACACCGCGCCGATCCGGCGGATGTTTTCCCGCAAGGGCGTCGCCGAACTGACCGAAAACACGATTCAGGTCCTGCGCTGGGGATTGTGGATGGCGCCGATCATTTTCACCTTCCTCAAACAAATGTCCGTGCCGACCTGGTATAATCAGGACGGCGCGGTTCACACCGTTTTTTGCATTTTCAAGGATGCCACAACAGACACTGCGAGCTTCCAGGCGTGGAGTCTGAAGGTGTTCATGTGGGTGCTCGCTTACGATTTCTTCCGCATTTTGATCTGGCTCGATCACATGGGCTTGCGCGTCGCCACGCTCGTCAACCTGAGCTTCATCGGCATGGACCGGCTCGACGAACGCTTCGCGCGTTTTATCGGCCCGGCCGCCGCCACGGCGCGCTGCATCCCCGAAGGTGTCAAGCGGTTCACGACGTGGGCGCCGCTGCTGATTCCGTTTTTTATTCCGAGGGGAAAGGACTGGGACTGGGCGTGGTCGCAATCCGAAGCCATCCAGCGGGCATCCGGCGGCGGCCTGGCGGAAACGCTGGAACATTTTTCGGCGTTGCAAATGGCGCTGGCGGGAATCGCGGCGGGGTTGGTCGTCGGATTTGTTTCCTTTGGTGTCCGCGCCTGGCGTTCACGCTTCGCGCAAGGCCGGCAGACCAGTTTTCGGCTGAAAAACCACGCGTATGCCGTCGAATGGAAATCCAGCGGCGAAATCACCGGCACGCTGACAGAAAATGGATGCGACCTCACCCGCCGCGCCTATGACCGCCTTGAGCCTGCCGGTCGCGCGTTGTTCGTGGCCGATGTGGCGCCGGTCGGGCAGCCAGAGTCGTGGCCGGTCATCGGCAATTTCCCGGCAGAAATCGCGCCGCCCGCCACGGTCGAACCGAATGACTCGGTTCTCGTTCTGACGCAGACGGTCAACGAAATCCAAACGGTTGTGCGCATCACGCTGCCGTCCGATTCCGATGCCGTGGAGCTTTGGGAAATCACCGTGACCAATTCCGGTTCGCGGGCGCGTGACCTCAAAATCGTGCCGTATTTGGAATGGGTGTTGAATTCGCCGCAGACGGACCGCAACCACACACAATACAACCGCCTGTTCCACGAGGTGAATTATGACGCCAGCCTGAATGCGTTGATCGCGGCGCATCACGACACCAAACAAATCGGTTTGCTGGCGGCGGAAACGCCGCCGGAAGGATTTTTGCGGGCGCGCGTGGATTTCGTCGGTCGCGCGGGCAGCGTCTGGAAACCGCGCGCTCTGGAAACGCTCGCGTTTCAGAAGCCGTGCAACACCGGGCCGTGTCCGAGCTTTGATGCCATCGGCAGTTTGCTGCTGAACGTTTCGCTTGCACCCGGCGCGACCGGCAAGTTGCGTCTCCTCATGGGTTGCGCCGAAAATCGGCGGCAGGTGGGGGATTTAATCTCTCGCCATTTGAAAATTCAGACTGATCCCAGCGCGCTGGCCGAAAAATCGGCGGCACGGCAGTCGCGCATCGGCCACGGCGAAATTCCGCCCGGCACGCCGCAGCCGTATTTTGAATTCGCCGATGGCGGCAACACGCTCCGCGTCCGCACGCCGTTCACGCCGCGCCCATTCGACCACACGATGGCGAATGCGCTCGGCCACGTCCTTTGCGTGACCAATCGCGGGCTGCACACCTCGGCCAGCCTGAACGCGCAGCAGAACCGCCTCACGACGGACTGGGCCGACACGGTGACAAGTGAGTTGCCCTCGGAAATCTTTTACCTCTACGACGTTGATGAACGGCGCTGGCTCTCGCCCACTTATCTGCCATTGCGCGACGCCGAAGCCGGATACGAAACGGATTTTGGCGTGGACGGCACGGCGACGTTCCGGATGAAGCGCGGCAAACTTTCCACGGAATTGACGGCGTTTGTGCCGCCCGACGAGCCGGCGGGCTTTTATCTTCTCACCATTCGCAACGACGGCGTGACACCGAAGAAAATCCGATTCGCGCCGTATTTCCGCATCGCGCTGGCCGACCATCCGGAAAACTCCGGGCCGCTGGAAATTGAAACAGACGTGGCGAACGCCACCATCTATTTCGTCAACCCGCGCAACACCTTCCGCTCCGGCCCGGCGTTTGCGGCGATTTCCGTGACGCCGGAAAAAATTGAAACGCGGCGCGGCCGTTTCCTTGGCCGGGGACGTTCACCGGCCCATCCCGCAATGGTGGAGACGGGCGAGCCTTGGGCCGGGCCAACCGATGACGCGGCGGCCATCGCCAGTTTTCTCGTCACGCTGGAAATTCCCGCCGGAGCGTCGCGCACGATCTCGGTCATGCTCGGCCAAAGCGACACGCGCGAACAGGCGGCGGCGGTGGTGCGGCGCTGCCGGACGGTGAAAGCTGCGCAAACGAAGCTGGCCGCCACCCGTGCCTGGTGGCTTGGCCTGATGCGAACCCTGCAGGTTGAAACCACCGACCCGGCATTTGACCACCACCTGAACTGGCTGAAATACCAGGCGCTCGCGGAACGCCTCTGGGCGCGCAAAGGTTTTTACCAGTCGAGCGGCGCGTTTGGTTTTCGCGACCAATTGCAGGACGCGGTCAATTTGATCTGGGTGGACCCGGCGCTGGCGCGGCGGCAGATTTTACTGCACGGTCGGCAGCAGTTCGTCGAGGGCGACGTGTTGCATTGGTTTTTCCTCCAGCAGAATGGCGGCACGGGTCTGGGCGCGCGCACGCACGCTTCCGACAACCTGCTCTGGCTCGGCTGGGCGACCGCCGAATACGTCCGCATGACCGGCGACGAATCCATTCTCGACGAGACGCTGCCGTATCTCGAAGCGGAAATGCCGCTGCCGCCGTTGCCCGAAGGCCGGCACGGGATGGGACTGTTCGCGCATGTCTCGCCGCGCGAGGAGACGCTCTGCGATCACGTGCTGCGCGCCGTTGATCTGGTTTTGGAAAAACGTTTCGGCGCGCACGGCCTGCCGCTCATCGGCACGGGCGATTGGAACGACGGGTTGGATGCAATTGGCAGCGAAGGCCGCGGCGAAAGCGTCTGGCTCGGTTTCTTCCTCCATTACACTTTGGAAAATCTCCTCGACGTGATTGAAAAGCGCAAAGGCGCCGCGCGTCGGCAATTTTATTGCGGGCGGCTGAACGGGTTGAAAGCCGCCATCGAAAATGTGTGGCGCGACGACCGTTACCTGCGCGCGATTCACGACGACGGCACGGAAATTGGCGTGAAAGACAGCGGCGTCTGGGAGATTGACGCGCTGACCGCCGCATGGGCGGTGATGTCCGGCATCAACCGCGAGCGCGGTCGCATCATGTTCGACACCGCCTTGCGCGTCCTCGAACGCGACAACGTCATCCTGCTGGGCTGGCCTGCGCTGCGCGAGGATTCCAAGCCGTATCTGGGCCGGAGCAGTCACTATCCGGAAGGAGTGCGCGAGAACGGCATGTATTGCCACGGCGTCCAGTGGTTGATCGGAGCCGCGCGTCTGCTCGCCGGGCAGTTCGCGGCGGACGGCGATCTTCCGGCGGCGCAACTTTACCGCGACGCCACGATCCGCCTGTGGCGAAAAATCGCGCCGGTTTCGCACGTCACGCCTGATAAAATTGAACTTTACGGCGGTCAACCGAACCAGCAGGCAGCGGACCTGCTCACCAACTTTGAGCCGGGCCGAATGATTTGGAACGGCTACACCGGCGCCGCCGGCTGGATGCTGCGGCAAAGCTGCGAAGGCGTGATCGGCGCGGCGCTGGTCAACAATCGCGTGGTGTTGCCGAACGATCTGACGCTTCCACGCGGCGACTTGAAAATTGTGCGCTTGCAGCGGGAAGTATCCTCAATTCCGCTGTTAATTTAGCCGCAACCAAATCTTTTTGGACTGCGGCGGGAAGCGAAGCGCCACGCCGCTTTGGAAGCTCGATCAGCAGTCAAAAAGCGGTGTCGCCGCTGCGCTTTGCCACCGCAGTCCAAAATCCTCGCAAATTGCAACTCTATCAAACTTCGCTTTGCAACTGCCGCTCGCTCCGCTACTCTCGTCCGCGTCAGAATTCCAAAAAGACTCCATGCCGACGCTGAACTGGATTGGGAAAGAAGCGGTGGTGAACCGATGATTGAAGCCCAGGAACTCTCGCGCCGTTTCAACGAAGATGAGGCGGTGTGGCGCAGCTACGAACACAAGCGGGCGTTGCGCCGGTTGCTTGGGTCGCGCTCGCCATTGCCGGAGGATATTTTGGATTATCTCGACTGGCAGGCGGCGGAGCGGGAATGTCGCGCGGTGCGTGCGGTCGGATTTTTCCACCCATGAAGCCAAGGAAACAATCCCGAAGCCGCAGCGATGAGCGGGAGTATTGGCGCGGGGTGAAACTGACCATGAATATTTTTCCCCGAAAGATAAATTCCATCGCCGCCGTGCTGCTGCCGGTGCTTTTGCGGACGCATCCTGACACTGCCCCCGTAGCGCAGACTTCCAAGTCTGCTGTGTCGCGTCCCGCTTTGCGGGACAAACCCGCAAACTGTGTGATTCCCAACGCCCTGCCGACTTGGAAGTCGGCGATACGGCAGGTTTGGAAACCTGCGCTACGAATCGGCGTGTCTGGGCGATTGGTGGCAGTGTCAAGATGCGCCGCTCTATTATTGCTCGCGCTGTTGACGGGCTGCCGAACGGTGCCGCCCGCCGCGCCCAAACCGGCGACGGCGTTTCATTTTCCCAACGTCAATCCGGCGCACACGCACACGCGGCGGCTGCTGGAGAACGCATTGCTCTATGCCGGCGCTGCCAACGCCATGACCGATCCGGCGTCCGGTTATCCGTTCGAAGGCTGGAATCAAGTGCCGAAGAAGGGCCTTTACCTGCGCTCGTTCACGCAGTTGACTGCCATCGGCGAGTGGCTGGAGTTGATGGCCAACATCGCCGCCGGTTACGCGGATAATCCCTGCGTGTCACGCGACGAGGCGAAGTCGCGGCTCATCCGGATTGTCGGGAGTCTGCGCCACGACCAGCAGGACCCCCGGGTCAGCGCCGAAGGTCTGTTGGTGAATTTCATTGGCTTGGACAACTCGCAACGCATGCCGCCGCTTTCGGAAATCATCGAGAAACAGAAATTCATTGACGCATTCGGGGAGGAAACGGCCGCTGCCATCTGGAAGGCGCTGCGCGAAAAAGGCTGGATTGTTCCCCGCCACGACGACCGCGAAGCGGACATCAAACGGCGCGGCCAATATGGAGCGAAATATTTTGACGGGCCGTTGTCGCCCTTCGCGGACAAGACGGTCAAAACGCAAATCATGGCGCTGATGGATCGGCGGGTGGTGCAGATCGTTTTCGGCGACAACGCCAACCTCTCGGCGTCCATGGCCAAGGCAATGGGCGCGTTGCTCCGCCCGGAAATACGGGATGACCCCGCCATCGGCGCGTTGAGAATCGAGATGGAACTTTTCCTGGAAAACCAGCAGGCGGGCTACGCGCATCTGTTCGATGCGAAGACCGGCACGTTCGTTTTCGGCTGGGACGCCACGCGGGACCGTTTGTTTGGCTGGGAAGACGCCGCCGGCAACTACACCGTCGGGCACATGAATTATCTGGTGAATGAATTTCGCGGCCCGTTGATGTTCGTCGCGTTGCGGCATGGTTTTCCGGCGGCGGCCGTCGCCAACGCGGGATTCACGATCAAGCCGTTTCGCACCCAGGCCGGCGATGACATTTACACGCTGGCCACGTGGGAAGGTTCGGCGTTTCAATCGTCCGGCTTGACCCTGTTCATGCAGGAACTGGAGAACGCCGGCTGGCGCAAAATCCTGGAGAACACGGTGGAAATCGAA
>Ga0224534_1001788_pt1 | contig 10845 bp, 7 predicted proteins | sample 714E12024metaG_FD_172012 | JGI IMG/M metagenome (GOLD analysis project Ga0224534, IMG submission 172012) | Peat soil microbial communities from Stordalen Mire, Sweden - 717 E1 20-24 | ecosystem: Environmental > Terrestrial > Soil > Wetlands > Peat | place: Sweden: Norrbotten County, Stordalen... | reverse complement strand
CACACGCTCTCGGTGGTGTTTGCGCCGACTGATACCGCAGATTACGGGTCCGCGATCGCCACGGTGAACCTGCAGGTCAATAAGGCTGCACTCGTCGTCACGCCTAACCCAGCATCGAGGTTGTATGCCGCCGCGAACCCGGTCTTCGCCGGTGCGATCACGGGGATGATCGCCGGGGACGGAATCTCGGCAACATACGCATCGGGCGCAAACGCGACAACGCCGGTCGGGGTCTACTCGACTGGGGCCAACGCAATTGCCTCAATGATGGTCGATCCGGGTAGCAAGCTGGCCAACTACACGGTTACGCAGAATCTTGGAGCGTTGACCATTACACAGGTGACCACGGGTCTCACGTGGCCCACACCCGCTGCGATCACGTATGGAACGGCTCTCAGTGGCGCGCAACTCAACGCGACCTCTGGCGGAGTTGCTGGAACCTTCGTCTACTCGCCTGTGGCTGGTACGGTGTTGTCGGCTGGCAGCCACACGTTGAATGTCACCTTCACCCCAACGGATGGTGCGGACTACAGTACGGCAACTGCCTCAGTCACCTTGACGGTCAACACTGCAGTCCTCACGGTAACGCCAGCACCATCCACAAAGGTCTACGGCACGGCGAACCCAGTGTTTAGCGGCTCGATCACCGGCATGATCCCCGGCGACGGCATCAGTGCAACCTACGCCTCCGCAGCCACCACGACGACAACGGTTGGAGTGTACTCGACCGGCCCTAATGCCATCGCGGCGACGCTCTCCGATCCTGGAGGCAAGCTCGCCAATTACACGCTCAACCAGACGGTGGGGGCACTCACAATCACCCAGGCGACGACAGTCCTCACTTGGGCCACTCCCGCCTCAATTTCATACGAAACGGCCCTGAGCGCCACGCAACTCAATGCAACGAGCGGCGGGGTCGCGGGAACGTTCGTTTACACGCCAGCAGCCGGAACGGTTCTCACTGCGGGTTCACACACGCTCTCCGTCGCCTTCACGCCGACTGACGCGGTCGACTACAGTGCAGCAATCGCCACGGTGACGCTCACGGTCACCAAGACGACGCCAACAGTTGTGCTGGCGTCATCGGCTAACCCATCGGTCTACGGTGTCGCTGTGACCTTCACAGCCACAACCAATGCGGCTGCAACTGGAACGATGCTCTTCTATGATGGCGGATTGGTTCTCGGACCAGGCACCATCTCGGGAGGCGTCGCAACCTACACGCTGAACAGCTTGGGAGCCGGCACTCATAGTATTACGGCTGGATACGCCGGCGACTCAAACTACCTAGCCGCTGTTTCCGCTGCAGTTTCGCAAGTAGTCACGAGGGCGCCGGTTGCGATGAGCATAACGTCGAGTCTCAACCCCTCGAACTTCGGCCAGTCAGTAACCTTCACTTTCACGGTAACCGGGGTCGCGGGTCTGACAACGCCGACCGGATCAATCGCATTCACTGACGGTGGTACGCTGCTTGCGTCACCCACTCTGAATCCTTTAGGTGTCGCTACTTACACCACCGTCACACTTTCCGGTGGATCCCACTCCCTAGCCGCGGTTTACGGAGGTGATGCCAACTATCAATGACGCTCTCACATACCGTCACAGGGGGCGGCCGATGGTGGCTGCCCCCTCCATATCCGTCGGCAGCGCATACCTTATCGCGTCGTCCCAACCGCGAATGTGAATTGATCACGCTTCACTGCTGTCCGGCTATAAGTTGAAGAGAATGAGTTGGTTGGAAATTTCGTCTAAGTCGGGTTGGGTGTTGTAGGTCTGAAGTGCCTGTAAAACGGGGGTTTTCTCGAATGGGATGACGCTCAGGATCTGTAGGATTTGGTGGAGGCTTGAGTCCAGGCGCAGTCGTTTTCGGACGATGGCGACGAGGACGTAGACGGAGACGGCGATCCAGATTTGGGTCTTGACGGCGTTCTCGCTGGTGCCGTAAAAAGCCTTGATCCGCAGGTGCTGTTTGATCCACTTGAAGAAGAGTTCGACCTGCCAGCGCTGTTTGTAAATCTGCGCGATGGCGAGCGCGGGCAAGGTGAAGTTGTTGGTGAGGAACTTCAGTCGCTTGCCGGTTTCGGGGTCGCGGTAGCTGATCCGGCGCAGCTTCTCCGGATAGTTCGACGCCGACTCGAACGAGGCCAGGACTACCGTTTGGTTCGCGCTGACGCCGCTGCTCTTGTCCACCGGGTGGGAGGTGTGGCGTTCGAGCAGGATGTTGCTTTTGCTGCGCGTGACGAAGAAGGCGGAGCCAAGCGTGAACCGGTAAAGCCTCTCGAAATCGATGTAGGCGCGGTCCATCACATAGTAGGCCCCGGCCTCGATGTCGATCCGGTCGAGCGCATGGACATCGTGCATCTTGCCATCGGAAACATGGATGAATGCTGGGATATTGCCATGCAGGTCGAGCAGCGTGTGCATCTTGACGGCGGCCTTGTGCCTGCGGAATTTCGCCCAGGGAAACAGCGCGAGGCAGAGATCGATGGTGGTCGAATCGAGCGCGTAGAGGCTGGCATCGAGATCGACGCCAAGCGTATCGCCGGCATACAGCGGCCGGGCGATGCCGATCAAGTGTTGCGCGAAGTCGGCGAAGATGCGCCAGTCGTGCGTCTCGTTGGCGTCGGCCAGCGTGGAACGCGCGATGCTGCGGCGGAAGCCGAGATGATATCGTTTCGGCCCCAGCGCGCGAAGACAGGCTTCGATGTCGCGCAGACTCTCGCGATAGGTGAGTTGGGCGAACGCCATGGCCAGAAACTGCTCCCAGCAGGACAGTCCGCGCAGGCGGGAATCGCCGCGATACCGCTCCACCGAGCGGCGAAACTCGCGGTCGGGCAGAAAGGAAATCAGTTGCGAAAAAATGGTGCGCCCCTCGTTCATGCACCATCGTCAACCCACGCCAAGCTGACACCCAAACCCGCCGACGCCGTTCAAATCGCGGCAAGAAAAAATGACCCATAAAACCATACAGAACAATCAGTTGCAAGAGGCAGAGACGCCATTAGCCGGACAGCAGTGATATCTCTTCATCCGATAGCAGTTGAATCTCGGGTGTTTTGTCTTGCGGAGATTCTTCATGATAGGGAGGTAAAGAGTCGAGCTTCGCGCTCAACGAATTGTCGATTTTTTCGTCTTTGAAATTTCCCTCTGGTGGTGCGTTAGTGTGCTCCAGGGTAAGTGTCAGGTCCTGCGTCGGGTTGACACCTCGAAAGATCATCTTACCCATCGATGCGTGCTCGTAATCCATCACGATGTATGTAGTCTTGCCCGGCTCCACATGTATCGCCAAAACAGGATTGTCTTTTCCCAGCTTGCTTTCGATCTGATGCTCCCCCGGCGTGAGGGTCAAAACAAGTCGAGCTGAGTGGCTGAGTTTTAGCGTACATTGCGAATCCACAATGAGAGGAAACGCAACGCTCATTCTGCCGATCCGGTAAACTTCAACGGTTCCCATATTGCCAGATTGACCTTGGGCACACGCGCAAAACAATGGAACTATCACAAAAAACGTAATAATCTTCATGCCGACGAATTGTAACACCGAGCTTGATTCAACAAATGCATTCGTTTATCGAGAGACATCTTAAGCGGTCATAGTGATGGTTTAACGTGTCAGCTTTTCCTGTGCAATCATTGGTGGAGGAGCAAACCCACTATGCCGTTGCAATCCGCGCCGCGAAGCTTTGCCCACCAGATGTTGCGCGAGATCTACGAGCAGCCGGCGGCGATTGCGCGCACGCTGGAGCATTATCTCGATCTGTCGGGAGCGGTGCCGGAGTTCCGCGATGAACCGTTGCGGGCGGTTGCGAAACTGTTTCGACAGCATCCGGACCTGATTATTGCGGCCAGCGGATCGAGCCGGCACGCGGGGCTGGCGGCGGAGATTCTGCTGGAGGACCTGGCCGGGCTGGTGGTGGATGTGGAGTACGCGAGCGAGTATGCGTGCCGCTCGACGACCACGCGGCGGCATCCCGACAACCCCAGCCCGGTGCTGGTGCTGTCGCAGTCTGGCGAGACGGCGGACACGCTGGCTGCGCTGAGGGAGGCGGCGCGGCGCGGACATCCGACGATTGCTGTGACCAATGTGCACGGCTCGACGATGGCACGCGAGGCTACGGTGGAGCTGGATACGCTGGCTGGGGTGGAGCTGGCGATTCCGGCGACCAAGAGCTTTACCACTCAACTGACGCTGATGATGGTGCTGGCTCTGCTGGCGGCGCGGGAGCGGGGCGCGCTACCCAAGGATGCGATCGAGACGATGCTGGCGGCGCTGGCGGGCGTGCCGGAGTCGATTGCGGCGCAGCTTCCGGCGTGGGAGCGGACGATCACCGCGCTGGCGCCGCTCTACAGCGATGCGCAGAACCTTTTGTACCTGGGGCGCGGCGTGCATTATGCGATTGCACGGGAGGGAGCGCTGAAGCTGAAAGAGTCGTCGTACCTGCACGCGGAGGGCTATCCGGCGGGCGAGCTAAAGCATGGGCCGAATGCGCTGGTGTCGGCGCATGTGCCACTAGTGGTGCTGGCGACGGTGGACGCGGACGACCCGGAGTCGCTGCTGCGCTACGAGAAGACGGTGTCGCTGCTCTATGACATGCGGGAGCAGAGGGCGCGGGTGCTGGCGCTGGCCAACGCCGGGGACACGACGATTGCGTCGCTGGCCACGCACACGATATGGATTGAGCCGGCGTGCGAGTCGCTGCTGCCGATCGCGGAGGTGGTGCCACTGCAACTCTTCGCCTACAGCATGGCGGTGAATCACGGCGTGGATGTGGATCGGCCACGGAACCTGACCAAGGCTGTGACAACGGAGTAGGAGTTGGGGGCGTCAGTGCGAACCGGCGGTTGCGGCTGTGTTGTCGCCGGCGATGGGCCAGCCGTCGGGCGACCATAACAACGGACGGATGTCCAGTACGGAGCGTCCGCCGCGCGTGAGGTTGGCCTCATAGTGGATGCTGAACCTCTCCGCCCCCTCCGTGTCGCTGCCTGCCTCGGCTTTCACAACATCAGCACCCTTCCCTGTATACACATCATTAAGCCCAGCAAGCCCAGCTTCTTTCGGCTCGGTGTCGTAATCCCTTACCAGCCCGAAGTGACCGGGGCCGATGCGCTGCGCGTCGGAGGCGAGGAAGAGCGTTCCTCCACCGGTCGACATGGGAGCGCCATCGCGGTCCATATACGGGCCGGTGATGGTGCGCGCGCGGCCCACGCGGATGTTGTAAGTGCTGTCCTTGCCCTTGCAGCAACTGCCGTGATTGACGAAGAGGTAGAAGAAGCCGTCGTGGGAGATGATGTCGGAGGCCTCGGACTCGCGCGCGGTGGCGATGGGTGCGCCGAGCGTCTTCGGTGCGAGCGCAATGCCGGTGTGCGGGTCGAGCTGGGTGACGCGGATGCTGCCGTGGTACGAGCCGTAGCAGATCCAGAGCGTGCCGTCGGGCGCGAGGATGACGCCGGGATCGATGGCGTTCAAATCTTCAGTGCCGTTCGAGCTGATGACCACGCCGCGGTCGGTCCATTTATAGGCGGGGTCTTTCGGATCGAGCACCGGGTTGGTGGCGAGGCCGATCGCGGACTGGAACGATCCCCAACTGGAGACCGCGTAGTAGAGATAGAACTGGTTGTTCATGCGGATGATGTCCGGCGCCCATACATCGGTGCCGTTGTTCTTGGGCACCAGGGCGTGAACTGCGTCGGGGATTGCAGTGAAGACGCTGCCCTCGCGCGTCCAGGTGATGGTGTCCGGCGAAGAGTAAAACGGGGCCCCGCGGCCAGTGGAGAAGACGTAGTACTTGCCGTGGAAGTGCACAACCGTCGAGGGGTCGTGGACGAAGGGCATTCCGGCGACAGGCACTCCAATGGCTGGGCCGAAGTTGCGGGCGGGGGCTTGCGCCTGAGCAGCGGCGTTCTCCTGGTTGAGCAGCGCGACCAGGCGCTTGAAGCCTTCGGTGCGCGCTGTTTTGTTGGCTGCGTTGGCGGCGGGATCTTCGCCGGCGCGCATGAATCCGTGGCCCGCGCCATCGTAGACGACCGGCTCATACTTTTTGCCGGCGGCCTTCATGGCGTCCGTGGCGGCGGGGACGGTGGCGGAGATGCGCGCGTCGTTGCCGCCGTAGAAGCCGTAGACGGGCGCGGTGATGTTCTTGAGCGCGTCGTCGGCGGGCGGCGGGCCGTAGAAGACGAAGGCGGCGGCGAGATCGCGGCGGTGGGTGGCGAAGTCGAAGGATTTGCCACCGCCCCAGCAGAAGCCCGTGACGAAGAGCTTGCCGTTGGCCGAGGGCAGGCGCTTGCCGTAGTCGGCGGCGGCGTCGAGGTCGGCGGTGACGACGGCGGGATCGAGCGCGGAGACGGCCCGAGTGACGTCGTCCTGGCCGGGGAAGGCGTCTGTTCCGCCGCCGTTGGGGCCGAAGCCGGAGAGCAGGTCGGGCGTGACGACGATGAAGCCCTGGGCGGCGAGCTCGTCGGCCATCTCCTTGGCCCAGTCGCTGAGGCCGAATATCTCGTGGACCATCAGGACGACGGGGGCCTTCTGGCTGACCTCGGGATAGACGACGAATGCTTGCACGGTGCGGTCGCCGTGGCGGAGGGCGACGTACTCGCGGTGGCGCGGCGATTTCTCCAGCGCCGCCTTGGCCCAATCCTGCGCGAGGAGCGGGCGAGCGGTGAAGGCAAAGAGGACGACGAGGGCGAGATGGAACAAAATAGGGCGGCGCATGGCGTGAGTCTAGCCCTGCGCAGCGCGCTCCGGCAAGGTTCTCGCCAGACTGGCGGTGCCTATCAAATAGAGAACCAGCCAGAGAAGGCTGGCGGTTGCCATCCATGCATGGGAGAGCAATCCAGCCTCGTTGGAGATAAAGTACTGCACCACAAGATAAAGGCCCGATGCGACGAGCCAGTCGGTGCGGGTGCGTGAGATGGCAACCGTGAGAGCGACGAACGACGGCAGCGCGAGGATGTAGTCGTGGGCCCAGGAATATGGGGCCGTGCCGAGGGAAACCAGCAGAACCAGCGGGAGATGCTCCTCCCATGTCCAGCCGCGACGGTTCCTGATCCAGTAGCGTGCGAACCATGCGGTCCCAATCGCCGTGGGCAGAAACTGAAGCCATGCGTGCTGCACTCCAAAGATGGAGCGCAGCGCCCCGCCCACGCCGCAGGATGTGTCCATGGCGGCGTGGACTGTGCCATGAAAATAATCCAGGACATTATGGTTGAAGGCGATAACGGCCAACGTGGAACTCGCATAGAAGAAGATGGCGCTGACGGCGAGCGACCATCTCTTGTTCTGGATGGTCCAGAGCAGAAGCGCGAGCAGGACCAGATAGAGCAGATGTGGCTTAAGACCGAGCGTGAGCAGGCAGGCCCCGGCAAGCAGATAACGCTGGCGGCGCAACAGGAAGAGAAAAGCCGTCAACCCGGCCAGGACCAGCGGGGTGATCTGGCCCATATGTTCCGCCGAACCGAGAGGGAGAAACGTGACGAAGAGAACAAGCCCGATCCACTGCTTGCTCTTCTCACCGCCAAAGTACCGCCATAAGGCGATCGAGGAGACCGCTTCGAGGACCAGGGAGACTGCCAGCCAGGCAAAATGCGCCGTCCGGAATGGCGGCACGCCAAGCAAGGCGACAAAGGGCAAAGCCCAGGGCGGATTCAGCATGACCATCGGTTGTACATAGGACCAGCCAAGGGAGCGCTCGATGGCATAGATCGCAGGGACGGAATAAGGATTGGAGCCGGAGAGAAAAAGGCGGCCACCCGCCCAATATGTGATGAAGTCGTTCACGGGCAGCGGAGCGAAGAGCAGCATCACCCGCAGACGGAGCAAGTCCAGGCAGAACAGGACCGCAGGCAGCAGCAGCCACCGGCCCATGGCAGCGGGCCGCGGCGTGGCAGGGGGCGCGGAGGTCGTGGATTCGCCTTGCGGCGGGGCCACCTGTTGGAGCAGGCTGCTCATCGGGCTTTCCCTCGGATGCGCGGCCGGTGGCCGCACTGGATTCCAGGCCATCATACCCTGCCGCGGGCCGCCGGCCGATACCGCTTCTGTTGTAGGGATTGGGGTTATGTGTGTAGAAGAAGAGTAAATCCGTGGCAACTCCCGCCGCGGGGCAGCGGGACGAGGACCGGGCAGTGCAGCGAGGTTTATGAGGGGTGAGTTGGGTGGGGCGGTCGCGAGCTTCGACTGCGCTCAGGGGCGATGCAGACTCATCGCAGAGGGGGCGATGGATGGGGCAGGCGGCGGCGCGGGATTGTTCTCACAAGACTGGCAGGCGGAGTTTCGTGGTCTCCCACCCTTCGCTAGAAAGAAGCGAAGGATGGGGCACCCGAGCGTTGGTGGTTGATCGAGGATGGGGCACCCGGCGATGCAGGCTCATCGCGGAGGGCCCGATGGATGGGTGCCCGACTCTCTAAGCAAAAGGCCCTCTATATCGATAGGCCCGTCTGAACCCAAGACTTTCAGCTTCAGCCACTGTTATTACGCAGCATTCACCCAACTCTGAAAGTATTTTTGTCCGGTTGTACTGCTGATCAAATGGAAGGTGGTAAATTTTTGAACCATTCTGCTGATTGATGTTGCATCTAATCATCGGAAAATCTTTACGCAGTGGAAGCTGCTTAACCTCAATGTCTAAAAAGTTTGCAGCTTTCAGTGCGGTTGGACTCAATGTTGTCGTAGTTTCAAAAGATGCTGTGACATTAGGTGAAATAAGTGAATTTTGCATCGCATCAATCATGTAAAGGCATTTTGTGCCGTACAACTGAAAGATATGCTTTTCGTGAATTGTCTTCTCAGCCGCCCAGCATTTTGCCTGCACTATGTGTATGTCATTATTTCGTGTGCAGATAAGATCGCGACCTAGATCCTCGAAACCTTTAACGATTCCGTGGTACTCAACTTGCCAGCCGTCTCGCTCATAGAGGTGCCCGATATATAGCTCGTAAAGGCGACCAATACCTACAGAGCTCATAGTACGAGATAGATAACTGTCGAGGGCGCGCTGATTTCGTTCTGATTCACTTAGAGAATCATATTCCTGGCGGTTGATGTACTTGAGAACTGGATCAGACTCTTCCAGAGCAGATGTGTTGTCGTCACCGCTTTCCAGCGGAACTGCCTCGTCAAGGATGACCTCCTCATATTCTTCTAAAAATGGGAAATACTCTTTCAGCGACCTTAGTTGATACTCGAGGAACTTAGCTTGCTCTTTATATTTACGCCGCTCAGCGAGAGCTTCTGAAACATGTTGGGAAGCGCTTTTGGCTGGATGGGACTTCTGAGCAAGATACTTCACTTGAGCTTCATCGAGTGCTCTGTCACCGTCTGCGATAAAAGCACTCAACCATTTTCGTCCTGGTAGAAGCCCCGACTCAAACTGTTTTCGAAGGCTTGCTAGATATTTCTCACCACTGGTGTCCGGTTAGATGTTGAATAGATTCAGTTGGTTTGCGAAGGTCTGTTGGTCGGTTCTGTGGAGATATGGCTGAAGGGCGCATGAAATCTCGGTTTTCTCAAAGATCGAGACCGACAGGATCTGTAGACAAGTGTAGAGCGAGGCATCGAGTTTCAGTTCTTTCTTGACGATAGCGATCAACACATAGGTGGCTATTGCGCACCAAATCTGGCTCTTCACGGCGTTCTCGCTGGTGGCGAGGAATCGCTTGATGCGCAGGTGCTGCTTGATCCATTTGAAGAATAACTCGATCTGCCAGCGGCTTTTGTAGAGTGCGGCGATGGTCAGGGCGGGCAGTGTGGTGTTGTTGGTCAGAAACACCAGCGCTTTGCCGGTCTCTGGATCGTTGAAGCGAATGCGGCGCAGATGATCCGGGTAGTTCTCAGCCGAGTAAAAGCCGTTGAGCATGACGCGCTGATCGCAGATGATTCCGCTGGCTCGGTCAACAGGGTGCGAATACACGCGCCGCGCATCCATGCCTTGCTTGGCGCGGGTGATGAAGAAGGCTCCGGCCTGATGCATCGCGTACAAGCGTGCGAAGTCCAGATAGCCCCGGTCCATGATGTAAAAACTGCCCGCCTCCACAAGAAGAATGTCCAGAACGTTGACATCGTGCAGCTTGCCGTCGCTGATGTGAATGAACGCTGGAATCGCGCCACGCAGGTCCAGCAGAGTATGTAACTTGATAGCCGCCTTGGTGGATCGAAACGGTGCCCAGTCGAACAAACTCAGGCATAAGTCGATCGTGGTGGAGTCCAAAGCATAAACGCTTGCGTCGAGCCCCAGCACGGAAGGATCTTGTGCGTAGAGTACCCTTGCGTGGGAGATCAGCCGCACAGCCAGCGCGTGGTAGATGCGCCAGTCGCGCAGGTTCAGCGCATCGGCCAGCGTGGAGCGGGCGGGCGGCGCGGCAATGCCCATGTGAAACAGCTTGCCCTGATTGGCTTCCAGACAAACCTCGATGTCGCGCAACGACTCGCGCCAGGTGAGCTGAGAGAAGGCCATGATACGAAACAGATCCGCACAACCGAGCGTGCGCACTCCCGCATCGCCCTTGTGCCGTTCGATGATGCGTGCAAGGGTCTTCCACGGTACAAACTCCATCACCTGCGCAAACAGCGTCTTGCCCACGTTCATGCGGCACTCCCGGTTGTTGAATCCCGAAAGCATCGCAAACAAGCAACACGCAATTCAAATCGTGGACACCCTAAAATCGCCGCAATTATCTGGAAATGAATAGCTTACAAGATAACCGCATCAATTAAACCGGACACCAGTGACTTCTGAAGTCGAACTTGTTTTGCTCCGACCGAGGGACGGCACCATCGAGATGCGCCTGCGGGCCTGTCGCGCGTCAGCGGTCTGTCCGGCGTGCCAGAGCATATCGCGGCGCGTGCATAGCCGG